>Ga0209382_10002115_pt1 | contig 29704 bp, 29 predicted proteins | sample SoiMetdeltSBSDD5_FD_187599 | JGI IMG/M metagenome (GOLD analysis project Ga0209382, IMG submission 187599) | Bulk soil microbial communities from a Populus tree surrounding site in Tennessee, USA - Soil MetaG P. deltoides SBSDD5 (SPAdes) (version 2) | ecosystem: Environmental > Terrestrial >...
GCGAACACCGCGCCGCGGCCGAGTCCTTCACTCTGCGCCACTACCTTGCCGCCATGTGACTCGACGATGTGGCTGACGATCGAGAGGCCGAGCCCCAGGCCGCCGTGCGGACGGGTGACCGATACGTCTCCTTGCGTGAACCGATCGAAGATGAATGGCAGTAGTTCGGAGGCGATGCCTTCACCGGTATCCGAGACTTTGATCACGGCGCTCGGGCCCCCACGAGACAGGCTTACACCGACGCGGCCACCGGCAGGGGTGAACTTGATCGCGTTCGATACGAGATTCCAGACAACCTGCTGCAGGCGATCGGGATCACCCAGGACGGTTCCCTTGTAGTCCATGTCAGCCTCGAGGTGGATCCCCTTGGCGGCCGCTGCCGGGCGAACGGCGTCGAGCGCCGCCTCGATCACCGGCGCCAGCTCGATCGGCCTGAGCTCGAGCCGGAGCTTGCCGGTGACGATCCTCGACACGTCGAGAATGTCGGCGATCAACTGCTCCTGGATGTGCGCGTTGCGCTCGATGGTCTCCAGCGCTCGTGTCCTCCCGGCCGTATCGAGCTTCCCCATCCGCAGCAGGCGCGTCCAGCCGAGCATCGCATTGAGCGGCGTCCGCAGCTCGTGCGAGAGCGTGGCGAGGAAATCCTCCTTCGCACGATTGGCAGCCGAGAGCTCTTCCGCCCGCTGGCGCAAATCTCTCTCGAGCCGCTTGCGCTCGGTGATATCACGGACAACCAGCGAAAACCCCTGCGGCTCGCGCTCCCGCCCGCGGCGCACGGGCGTCACGACCACGTGCGCGTCGAATGCCCCACCGCCCTTCCGAACGCGCAGACATTCGCCGGCATGCTTGCCCCGCTGCTGGGCAATGCGGAGGTGCTCGGCGGGAACTTCCAGATCGCGCTCCGCGGCCACGTAGAAGCAGGAGAAGTGACGGCCGATGATTTCGTCCGCCGAGTAGGCGAACAGCCGCTCGGCTCCTGAATTCCAGCTCGCGATCTCTCCCTGAGGCGTGAGCATGCAGATGGCGTAGTCCTGCACGCTGTCGAGCAGCAGCCGCAGTCGATCCTCCGCCTGGCGCAGCTTGTCCGCGTTGGCCTCGAGCTCCGCGTGAAGCGCGACGACGCCGCGGTTGGTTTCCTGGAGCTCCAACTGCAGCTCGCGAAAAGCGCGGGTGAGCTGACTATGCTCCTGGCGGAGGACATCGGGCTCATCGTCTGGTTCCGGATGGTCGCCGCCCGTCTCCGGCGTCGTCAGTGGACCCATCCCCCGCGCGGCGCCCACAGAAGAGAGGAGGACGCGCAGGCAGACCGACAACTCAGTGCCGTTCTCGCTGATCTCCACCTCGTCGACCATGCTGCCGAGCGGCGCGACCGCTTCCGCCAGGCGCGCGTGCAGGGCCGGCAGGGGCGAGTCGGCATGCGGCACCCGCAGCACGACCTGCAGCGAGGGGCCGTCGGCCAGCCGAACCTCCGCATCCGTCATCCGCACGCTCAGGAGAAGCATCGCCGTCTCGTAGGTGGCGGCCGACAGATTGCGCACGGTCCGCGCCCCCAGACCAAACTCCTCGCCGGCCGCACGTATGCGCCGGCTGAGCGTCACGACATCCTGTGGCGTGCGGAGTGCGACCTTCGCGAGGCTGAAACCGTTCGGCTGAGAGGATTCCCTCGAGGACTTGGGCAAGGACACGACACGGATACTCAGCTGTCACGCTGCAAGGACCGGACCGTTGACTCGACGCGGGACTCCGGCGAACCCTGCTGGTTTTTCGCCGAATCGACGCCTTCGCCGCGTGGACACCGGCCGAGGTGGACAGCCTTCGTGTACGCCAAGTACAGTACCCAGTCCCCTTCGCACCCAGATGCGACACCTGCTGTCTCTGGCACTTCAGCACGACCAAGATGTCGTAACCGCCCGCACGCGTGCGGCTCAGCTCGGGCAGATGCTCGGGTTCGACTCGTCCGAGCAGACCCGTGTCGCCACCGCCGTGTCGGAGATCGTTCGCAACGCCTTCAGGTATGCGAGCGGCGGCAGTGTGGCCTTCGCCGTCGACGAAGAGGCGAAGCCGCAGCGGCTGATTGTCCGTGTCAGCGATCAGGGTCCGGGCATCGCGCAGCTCGATGACGTGCTGTCGGGGAAGTACCAGTCGGGGACGGGCATGGGTCTCGGCATCGTCGGCGCCCGCCGGCTGATGGACGACTTCAGCATCCAGACGTCGCCGCAAGGCACCACGGTCACGCTCCAGAAGTTCCTGGCGCCGCGTCACGCGGTGATCACGCTCGATCGGGCGCGACAGATCTCTGACGCGATCGCGCGCACGCGCCCCACCGGGCTGATCGAGGAAATCCAGCATCAGAACCAGGCGCTGCTGCGCGCCCTCGATGATCTGCAGCGGAAGCAGCAGGAGCTCGTGCATCTCAACCGCGAGCTCGAAGACACCAATCGCGGGGTCGTCGCGCTCTATGCGGAACTCGATGAGAAGGCGGATCACCTGCGCCGCGCCGACGAGCTCAAGTCGAGATTCCTCTCGAACATGACGCACGAGTTCCGCACGCCGGTGAACTCGATCCTCGGCCTGTCGAACCTGATGATCGAGGATCGCCAGCGCGCGGGGCGCGAGGCGGAGCCCGAGGCCATCTACATCCGCAAGGCCGCGGAACAACTATCCGAGCTGGTCAACGACCTGCTCGATCTCGCCAAGGTGGAGGCCGGCAAGACCGTCGTCCGGCCGGCCGAGTTCGAGGTCGAGAACCTGTTCGGCGCGCTGCGAGGCATGCTCCGTCCGCTGCTGATGAACCAGTCGGTCTCGCTGGTGTTCGAGGACGCGGCGGCGCTGCGCCCGGTGTACTCGGACGAAGGCAAGGTCTCACAGATCCTCAGGAATCTGATCTCGAACGCACTGAAGTTCACCGAGCGCGGCGAAGTGCGCGTGTCCGCCGTCGAGGAAGCGCCCGACCTGATCGTGTTCCGGGTCGCCGACACGGGAATCGGAATCGCGGAAGAAGATCAGTCGAGAATCTTCGAAGAATTCACGCAGGTCGAGCACCGGCTGCAGGCGCACGTCCGCGGCACTGGCTTGGGACTCCCCCTGTCCCGCCGCCTCGCGGAGCTTCTCGGCGGCACGCTTGGCGTCGCGAGCGAGTTCGCCGTCGGCTCGACGTTCATGCTGCGCGTACCGCGGCGCTACACGTCCTTCCGCGGGGAGGGCGGCGAGGAATTCGCGTGGGAGCCGGAGCCAGGGAAGCTCCCGCTGCTCGTCGTCGAGGACGCGCCCGACGCTCAGTATTTCTACGAGAAGGTTCTACGCTCGTCGGCGTATCAAATCTATCCCGCCTACACCGTCCACGCGGCCGAGGCGGCGCTGCAGACGGTACAGCCAGCTGCGATCATCCTTGACGCGGTGCTGGGGCCGGAGAACGCGTGGGACCTGCTCGTACGTCTGCGGCGGCATCCCCGCACCAACGAGACACCGATCGTCGTGATCAGCTCCGCTGACGACGCGAACAAGGCCATGAGCCTTGGCGCCGACGCATACCTGTCCAAGCCTGTCGATCGACGGGCACTGCTCGAGACGCTGACGCGTTTTCAGGGTCGAACGGTCCGGCCGATCAAGGTCCTGTCAATAGATGATGACGAAGTCGCGCGGTACCTGGTCCGCCAGTGCCTGCCGGCGCCAGCCTTCGACCTGATTGAAGCGGCCGGTGGTGACGAAGGCATCAAGCGTGCGACGGAGGAACATCCCGACGTCGTGGTACTGGACCTGGTGATGCCGGGCACCGACGGATGGCAGGTGCTCTCGACGCTGCACGGCGCATCGGCCACTCGCGACCTGCCGATCGTGATCGTCACGTCGCACGCTCTTCAGGGAGAAGAGAGGACGCGCCTCGCGGCCGCGTTCGCCATCGTGTCCAAGCAGGACCTCTCGCGGGCGACGCTCGCGCCGGTGGTCCTGGCTGCGGCGCGGAAGGACGAGACGCACGGCGTGTCGGCGCCTCGGATCCCGCTATAATCAACGGTTCACGCGGCTGCGGAGAAGGAGTTCGATGAGCGAACAAAACGTGCTGCACGACCTCGTCACGAAGAACGAGGCGGAGATTCTCCAGCGCTGGGTCGACCGCCAGCTCGCGGCGGCCAGCTACCGATCGGATCGGATCAGCAAGGTGGAACTCTCGGACCAGTCGCGGCGTTTCCTGTCCCTGTTCCGCCAGTCGACCTCGTCAGCCAGCGCCGACATCTACTCCCCGGCGTGGACGAACACCCGCCAGATGCTCGAAGAGCTGTCGGTGAACCGTGCTCAGCAGGGGTTCTCCCCGTCCGAGACGGCGACGTTCGTCTTTTCGCTCAAGGAGGCGCTGTTCGAGGGCCTGCAGGATCAGCTGCCGAAGGATCCGAAAGCCGGGAGCGCGTTGATCTTCGACACCAACCAGCTGCTCGACAAGCTCGGGCTGTTCACGACCGAGGTCTACCAACGGGGCCGCGAACAGCTGATCATCCGGCAGCAGCAGGAACTGATGGAGTTGTCGACGCCGGTCGTGACGCTCTGGGAAGGCGTGCTCGCGCTGCCCGTCATCGGCACGCTCGACAGCGCGCGGACGCAGGTGGTGATGGAGAACCTGCTGCAGCGCATCGTCGAGACCGGCGCGTCGATCGCGATCATCGACATCACCGGCGTGCCGACCGTCGACACGCTGACGGCGCAGCACCTGCTCAAGACCGTGGCGGCGGCGCGCCTGATGGGCGCCGACTGCATCATCAGCGGGATCCGGCCGCAGATCGCCCAGACCATCGTCCACCTCGGCGTCGACCTCGGCTCGGTGATCACCAAGGCCACCCTGGCCGACGCCTTCTCGATTGCCCTGAAGCGGCTGGGCCTCGGCGTGACCAAGGTCGGCGCGCCGAAAAAGCGTCCCGAGGGCGAGGCGCAGAACCGCACCGACGACCGGGCCTGGGACTGATCGTGGAGCGAATCCCGATCCTCAAGATGGGCGAGTACCTGCTCGTAACCATCCAGGTCGACATGCACGACCGGCTGGCGATGACGCTGCAGGACGACCTGACCGGGCGGATCGTCGACACGCGCGCCAAGGGCGTGCTGATCGATATCTCGGCGCTCGAGATCGTCGATTCGTTCATCGGCCGCATGCTCGCCGACATCGCCGCGATGTCGCGGGTGCTCGACGCCGAGACCGTGGTCGTCGGCATGCGTCCCGCCGTCGCGATCACCCTGGTCGAACTCGGACTCTCCCTCACCGGCGTGCGCACGGCCCTGAACGTCGAGCGCGGAATGGACCTGCTGCGTGAGCGGATCAGGGGACGGCTCTCCGAATGACCGTCCTGCTCACCGACCAGCGCACCATACAGACCGCTGAGGAGGTCGTGACCATTCGCCAGGCGGTCCGGCAGCGCGCGGTGGAGCTGGGGTTCAATCTCGTCGATCAGACGAAGATCGTGACCGCCGCGAGCGAGCTCGCCCGGAACGCGGTGCAGTACGGCGGCGGCGGCCGGGTCACGATCGATGCCGTCGAGGCCTTCGGGCGCCGCGGCATCCGGCTCACGTTCGAGGACGACGGTCCGGGCATCCCCGACGTCGAGCTCGCCATGAAGGACGGCTACACGACCGGCGGCGGGCTGGGCCTCGGCCTCAGCGGCGCGCGGCGGCTGTCCAACGACTTCACCATTGAATCGACGCCCGGGAAAGGGACGCGGGTCACCATCACCCGTTGGCGATGAACGTCACGGCGGCGCGGCCGGTCACCGAGCCCTCGCAGGTCGCCGAAGGGCGCCGGCTCGTCCTGTGGCTCGCTTCTCGTCTCGAGTTCTCAGAGGAGCGCGCCGGGCAGGCAGCCCTCATCGCCTCCGAGCTCGGCACGAACCTCGCCAAACATGCGCGTGGCGGCGAGCTGCTCGTCAGTCCCGTGACGACCGCCGATGGCGAGCCCGGCGGGATCGAGATCCTCTCGCTCGACAAGGGACCGGGCATGCCCGAAATCGCGGCGGCCCGCCGCGACGGGTATTCGACGACCGGCACGCTCGGTCACGGGCTGGGGGCGATTCAGCGTCAGGCCGATCAGCTCGACATCTACACGCACACCTCCGGCACCGCGATCGCCGCGCGAATCTGGCGCGAGCGTCCACCTGTCGACACCGGGCAGTCACGGTTCGAGGTGGGGGCGGTACATGTGTCGAAAACGGGCGAGGTCGTGTGCGGCGACGACTGGGGCTGGCGCCAGCGCAACGGCCGACTTTCGATTTTCCTCGCGGACGGTCTCGGCCACGGCCCTTACGCACACGACGCCGCGACGGCGGCGATCCGCGTATTCGCGACCGGGCACGAACAGACGCCCCGCATGCTGATCAGCGATGTGCATGCGGCGCTCAGGCCGACGCGCGGCGCGGCCGTCGCGATGCTCGCGGTCGATCTCGAGCGGCGCACCGGCACGTTCTCCGGTCTCGGCAACATCGCCGGGCAGATCCTGCTGCCCTCCGGCGGCAGGCACAACATGGTGTCGCACAATGGCACGGCGGGCCACGCCGCGGGCCGCATCGAAGAGTTCAACTATCCGGTCCCGCCGCAGGCCACGATCGTGATGTTCTCGGACGGCCTGGCCAGTCGCTGGGACCTGGGGGCCTATCCGGGGCTCACGTCGAAATCACCGGCCTTGATTGCCGGAGTGATCTATCGGGATCACTCCCGCGGACGCGACGATGTGACCGTCGTCGTTGCCCGCGAACGGCGTCCGGTTGCCGAAAATCAGTAGCGACTTACCGTGTGGCCGGGTTCTTACGCCAGCTCGACAGTGGCCAGCCCGGAGATCCTTTAAAATTACCGCTACCACAACCGGCACACCGCTTGATGTGGATCGTGCGCCATGGCGATGGCCCAACCCTTACCTGATCGCGACGCGAATACGCAGACCCCCCGCACGACGGCAGATCTGCGGCTCTGGGTCCGCGAGAACCTGACCCTCGACGAGGCGGCGTCGGTGGCGCTGTTCTCGATGGTGGAGCAGGTCATTGCGCGGCAGCGCCAGCTGATTGAGGAGTCGAAGCACGAGGCCATCAGGGCCCTGTCAGAAGGCTTCGCCGCCAAGATGGAGCGACTCCAGCACCAGCTGACGGAGAAGGACGTCACGGTCAGCAACATCGCCCGCTATTTCGAGGAAGTCGTCGCGGATCTGACCGAGAAGTCGCACCGCGACCCGAAGACCAAGCTGTTGAACTTCGACTGGTTCATGGAGCGGGTCGAATCGTTCCTGGCCGTCGAACAGCGGGTCCGCTGGTGCGGCGTGGGCGTCGTCGATATCAACTCGTTCAAGTGGTACAACGACACGCTCGGACACTCGACCGGCGACCGGATCATCGAGCGCGTCGCGCGCATTCTGGCCGACCAGATCCGCTCGGAGGACTTTCTTGCCCTCGAGCGCTCGGGTGAAGGCCGCGACCTCCACGCCCGGTTTGGCGGTGACGAATTCTGCTTCCTGATCCCGGATTTGCCCGGGTGTAACGAGGCGTTCGAGATCGCCGATCGGTTCAAGGAGGCCGTCGAGGCCCACGACTGGACCCGCGACGATCGCCGCCTGACCGCCCGACCCGTCCGTGTCGACGTCGGCGTCGTCTGCCTGCAGCTGGGTCCCATCGCCGAGCGCCGGGGGGTGGCGCGGAAGTTGGCGGCGGAGTTGATCCAGCGTGCCGACACCCTCATGTACGGCGCCAAGGGCAAGCGCGCGTCCCACGTCTACGCGATGGCCGTGCAGATTGAGAACGGGCAGCTTACTGAGCTGGAAGGGGCGTTCGATCGGAGAAAAGATCTTCGGGACAACAATCCCTAGGCGCTCATCGCTGGTCCCCGCCTTCGCGCGTCGCGCTTCGGCGTCGCAGGCTCTGTCGACTCGAGTCCCGAGCCCCGAGTGAGCGGCTTCCTCCTACGCTATAATCACGGTTTCCTCCCTTACGGTGGGTGTAGCTCAGCGGTAGAGCGCCGGACTGTGGCTCCGGAAGTCGCGGGTTCGAACCCCGTCATCCACCCCATGCCCCAATTCCTTCAGAAAACCAGTCAATTGCGGCGGTTTTGATCACGGTTTGATCACGGCGTGCAGGAGACTGCCCACGTGAGGGCCTTCGGATCGTGTTCGACAATACAGGCCCTTCGTCCCGCAACCGGGGTACTTGCAGTGGTGGAGCGGGGCGGCATGAACATCTGGCAGGGTATCCTCGGCTGGCTCATCCAGCCCTCGCCGCGGCTATCCAGTCGCTCAGCGCCCGTCAATCGATCGGCGCGAGGCGCGTTCGATCGGGAGCGCCCAGCACCTGCACCACCCGCTCGATGTCGGGGCCGCCCATGCCGCGAAAGAACGGCACACCAATCGTCGCGTTGGCCAGCACCGTTGTCACCGGAAGCGCCGTGCGCGGGTAACGCTGAGTCGCGATCTGAGCGTGCGCGCCGGCGCTCCACCAGCGGCGCGATTCGACGCCGGCATCGAGAAGACGGCCTTCAGCCTGCGACGCGTCTTCGTCGCGGACCGCCAGCACGCAGACTGACGATATCCAAGACTCGCCAAACTCGTGCTGCAGGAGAGCCGACGAACGGTCGCAGAGGCGGCTCCGGTAGGCCTGTGCCAGGTCGTACCACTCCGACCGCGCGGTCGGCCACTCGTCGAGGGCGGCGAGCCCGACCGCCGCCTGGTACTCGCTCAGCTTAGCATTCATGGCCGTCCGAAGCGCGTTCCGGCTGCCGTCGAACCCGAAGTTCGATCGGGTGCGAATCTCTCGGATGAGCGCGCGCTCGCTGCAGATCACCAGGCCGCCCTCGCCGATCCCGAGCGCCTTGGTCGCGTGGAGGCTGACGACGGTTGGAGTGGCCGTGGGCTTGACCGCATCGAAGCCCGCGGCGGCATCGATGACGACGGGGATCCCGCTCGTCGATCGGAATCGATCCCAGCCGTCAAAGTCGATGGGACGACCGAAGGGCATCACCGGCATGACGGCACCGACCTCGCCCGGCGCGGCCGCGAGCGTGGTGGCGATTGCCGCTAGCTCGAGCGCCCAAGTGGCCGGGCTCACGTCCACGAAGAACGGGACCAGACCGGCGCCGACAGCCGCCTGCGCCGACGCCACGAACGTCCACGCGGGCATGAGGCACAACGAACCCGGCTTGACGTCCTGTGCCAGCAGGGCCAGCGTCAACCCGAGGGTAGCGTTTGCCACGGTCGCGACGGTGCGTTCGGGAATGGCAAAGTGCTGGCTGAGCCGGGTTTCGAGTTCCGCCGTGAGAGGACCGAAGTTACTGTAGACCCGCGCGACGTCAATGCGCGACAGGTACGGCAGCACGCGCTCGGCGGTCGGCAGCTGCGGGCGCATGACGGGCAGCGGGTGCATGAGCGATGGCCTCAGGTGTGTGCGCGGCGGCCAGTCAGGCCAGTCAGTTTGGAGAGCCAGCGCCACCTCGGGGTCGCCGACATGGCCGCAACCGACCGCCGCTCGAGCCAATCCGCGACGGTTCGATCGATCGCGCAGACGGCGCTGCAGACCAGCTCGCGGCCCCGCTCCGGCGACACGAACTGCTGTTCGTAATCGTGCCGCAACAACCCCTGATCGCTGAGGTGGATCCATCGGCGCCAGTGCCAGCACATCCCTGGCGGCAGGTGACTATTGGCCGCCAGCCACGACCTGGTATTCGCCACCTTTGCCTGCAGCGTCTCGAAGCCGCGCATAGCGTAATGAAGGATGTAGACCCCGTCGATCTCTCCTTGCCGGCCCCAGGCGACGGTGCCGACGTGCGCGCCCGGTCCGTACCGTTCGAAGGCCGACGCGCGCACGATCAGATGATCGCCGACGTCGAGGAACGCGAACGGCACCGGGAGATCCCACGTCACCTGCGCCAGCGCGGTCGCGCACACCGTGCTGTCGATCCGCAGTGTCAGCGCTTCGGTGGCTTTTTGCCCGGGCGCCATCAGCGGCCCGGTCATGGTCCGTCGCGGCACGCTGATGAGCGTCTGGCCGTCACGCTCCGCGCGCGCCAGGACGTCGCGCAGCGGCACGCCGCTCGTGCTCAGGAACTCGTCGACGTCGCAGTGGATGATCCAGTCGGCACCGTAGCGGTCGCGGGCGAGCGCGGCCAGCTCGTCAGCCGGGGAGTACTTGCGGATGTCGCGCTCGGTGACGGGGAACCACACCACGCGGCCGGCCTTCGCATACCGATCGAGCAGCGCCGTACTGGCGTCTCTCGATCCGTGATCCATCGCGAGGATCAGATCGACGCCCAGATCGAGATGCCAGTCGAGAAAATCCTGCAGGATGTCGCCCTGATCGCTCGGGGCGGTGATGACGACGATCTTCGTCCGCCGCATGCAGTTACTGGAGGTTACCATGCCGGTCGCTGTAGTACACTCTGGCCCGCACCCGTGTCGCGGTCGATGCCACGACCGACCGGACCCGCCACTGCGGCCGGCTACGGTCATCCGTCCTACGCTGCCTCGTTCGCCGAGTTCGGCACACCGCGCCGGCTTCCCCGTAGCGGCGGCTGGCTGCTCGAGCGATCCATTCCTCACGCCGACGCGCGCGACGCCATGGGCTGCTACCCGCTGTTCGTCTGCCAGGACTGGTGCGCGCTCAAGACCGACCTCGACGCGATCGACGATCTGGTCAGCGTGTCTGTCGTCACGGATCCGTTCGGCGACTATGATGAAGCTCTTCTCACACAGACCTTCCAGCACGTGGTGACACCATTCAAGACACATTACGTGACCGATCTGCGGCGGCCCGCAACGGAGCTCGGGTCGCGGCACCATCGCTACTACGCACGCAAAGCGCTGGAACGCATCTCGGTCGAACGATGCGCCGAACCGGAGGCGTGGCTCGACGATTGGAGCGCCCTGTACGCCGAGCTGACGGCGCGTCATCATCTGCGTGGCATCACCGCCTTCTCGCGGCAAACCTTCGCCGCGCAGCTCCGTGTGCCGGGGATGGTCATGCTGCGCGCTGTCTGCGACGGAGCGACGGTGGGCGCCCACCTCTGGTACAAACAGGGCGAGGTCGCACAGAGCCATCTGGCCGCCGCCAACGCGCGTGGTTATGAGTTGATGGCGTCCTACGCGCTGTATGCCCGAGCGCTCGAAATCTTCGCGACGGAGGTGTCGTGGCTGAATCTGGGCGCGGGCGCCGGACTCACCGTCGACGCGCAGGACGGCCTGGCGCGGTTCAAACGCGGCTGGGCGACCGGCGCCCGGCCAGTGCACTTTTGTGGTCGCGTGCTCGATCCCATCGGGTACGAGCGTCTGGCCGCACACTCTCGAGAGCGGGCGGGCGGCTATTTCCCGGCCTACCGGCACGGCGAGTTCAGTTGAGGAGACGCGCGTGGCACAGGTCGTCGTGTTCGGCATCGGCCAATGGGCAGAACTCGCCCATTTCTACCTCACGCACGATTCACCGCACGAGGTGGTCGCCTTTACGGTGGATCGCGGGTACTTGACCGCCGAGTCCTTCGCGGGCCTGCCGGTAGTTCATTACGACGAGGTCGAACGGCACTACCCGCCGGGCCAGGTCAGCATGTTCATCCCGATGAGTTTCAAGAAGATGAACCACGTCCGCGCGCGGAAGTACGACGATGCGGTTGCGAGAGGATATGCCCTCGTCAGCTATGTCAGTTCGAAGGCCACGACGTTCCCCGGCTTCGTCTGCGGCGATAACTGCTTCATCCTCGAAGACAACACGATTCAGCCGTTCGTCACGATCGGAAACGACGTCGTCATGTGGAGCGGCAACCACATCGGGCATCACTCGACCATCAAGGATCACGTGACGATCACCTCGCACGTCGTCATATCCGGGTGCTGTACCATCGAGCCGTTCTGTTTCTTCGGTGTCAACGCTACGGTCCGCGACGAGACACATGTCGCCCGCGACACCCTGGTGGGGATGGGTTCGGTGATTGCGAGGGACACGAAGGAGTTCGAAGTCTACCAGGCCGCGGCCACCGAGCCGGCCAGGGTCCGTAGCGACCAGATCCGCAGCTTGTCGCACAAGTCGAAGGGCTGAGCGCCGCGGCCATGCACTGGACCAAGAGAGGCGTCATCTTCACCGCTGCGCACCAGCACGAGTGGATGGCGCATCACGCCTGCGTGCCGGTGGCCGACAAGGTTGACGAGCGGACGCTGCGGATCTACTTTGGCCCGCGGGATCGGCAAGGTCGGACGCGCACCGCCTTCATCGAGGTCGATATCGACAACCCGGCGCGCCTCTTGCGCCTCCACGACCGGCCGGTGCTCGACCTCGGCAAGACCGGCGCGTTCGACGACAGCGGCGCGATGCCGTCCTGCATCGTCAACCACGACGGCGTGAAGTACCTGCTGTACATCGGCTGGAACCAGGGCGTGACCGTTCCGTATCGCAACGCGGTCGGGCTTGCGGCCAGCACCGACGGAGGCCTCACCTTCGAACGGGTGTTCGAAGGTCCGATCGTCGATCGGACGCGCCTCGAGCCGTATTTCTGCGCTTCGCCGTACGCGCTCATCGACGAAGGGCGATGGCGGCTCTGGTACGCGTCGAGCACGGGATTCGTGGCCGTGCATGGCCGTCAGGAGCCCGTCTACCAGATCAAGTATGCGGAATCCGCGGATGGCCGCGAATGGGCACGGCCCAACGTCACATGCATCGGCTACGCGTTCGACGGCGAAGCCAACGCCCGGCCCTGCGTCCTCAGGGAAGACGGCCGCTACCGCATGTGGTACTGCTATCGCGGCAGCGTCGACTACCGTACCGACAAGGCGCAGAGCTATCGCCTCGGCTATGCCGAGTCGGCCGACGGCTTGCGATGGGAGCGGCTCGACCATCTCGCCGGGATGGAGAGATCAGACGAGGGCTGGGATTCCGTGATGATCGCGTATCCCTTCGTCTACGAGCATCGCGGCGTCAAGCACATGCTCTACAACGGCAACGGATTCGGCGAAACCGGCATCGGCTACGCGGTGCTGGACGAAGACGACCGCGCGGCCAGTGGCGGCCGCGCCTGAGCCCAGTGTGGGCAGCTTCCGATCACCGTCGCGCATTGCACGGCGTCTGATGCTCGCGCCGCTCGCCTACCGGACCATCGAGAACTGGCCGCGCTTCATGTATCACTATGCGCTCGGTCTGGTTCCGGCCGCGCCCTACCGGCTGCGCAGCGGCCCGCGGCTCCGGATCGGCAGAGGCCTCGAGCACGCGCCGATCGTCGAAGTCTTCCTGCGCAAGGACTACGGCGACATTCCGTCGAACAGCACGATCGTCGATCTCGGCGCGAACATCGGCACGTTTGCGATTTACGCGGCGATGAGCGCGGCGAACGTGCGCGTCCACGCCTACGAACCGGCACCACAGCTCTTCAGCCTGCTGCAGGCCAACGTCGCCCTGAACGGTCTGGGTGCGGCGGTGCGCTGCTTCAATCTCGCCGTGGCCGGCGACAGCGACGAACGCGAATTGTTCGTGGAGGGCGACGGTCTCTATTTTCCCTCGCTGGTGCGGCCGCAGTCCGCCGCCAGCGCGTCGACCCGCGTACGATGCACCGACCTCGCCGGCGTCTTCCGGTCCGGCGAGCTGTCGCACGTCGACATCCTGAAAATGGACGTGGAAGGCGCCGAATACGACATCCTGACGGCAGCCCCACCAGAACTCTGGAAGGCGATTGGCGAGGTGCGGATGGAGTACCACACCCTCGATCGGCATCGCGACGTACCAACGCTCAAGCAGCTCCTGATGTCACACGGCTTCGACATCACCCGCGAACAGGCGTCAACGCCGGCCAACGGCATCCTATGGGCGCGACAACCATGATCGATCGGCGAGCCTACAACGAGCACGGCTACGTCCTCCTGCGAAGTTTTTTCGAGGCGGCTGAAGTGGAACGCGTCCGCGACGACGCGAAACGCATCTTTCTGTCGCAGATGCAGCGGCTCGGCCTGGTCGACGGCGACCCCGGGGACGAAGAGGCCTTCGCACGCGGCATGTACGCGCTGTTCGAGGCCGATCTGCAGGCGTTCACGAACTGCGGCAAGCACGCCCAGCATCTAATCTCGCTGCACCGGCTGTCGCTCGACTCGCGGATCGTCGACGTCCTGGAGGCGCTCGGGCTGGAGTTTCCGACCATCAGCACCCGCCCGGTGTTGTATTTCAACTCGCCGCGGCTGGCGAAGAAGGAGGTGTACAACCGGCTCGACGCGCACCAGGACTGGCGGAGCATGCAGGGGTCGCTCGACTCGGTGGTAGTGTGGGTGCCGCTGGTCGATATCGATCGTGAGCTCGGTGCGCTGGAGGTCGTGCCCGGGAGCCATGTCGGCGGCCTGCTGACCGCCGACATGGAGGATGGCTACGGGCATCTCGCGGAGCCGGTCGATCGAACATCGTTCGTCCCGGTCACGATCGCTCGAGGAGACGCGCTGGTCTTCTCGACCTTCCTGGTTCACCAGTCGGGTAACAACGTCACGGACGGCATCCGCTGGTCGTGCCACTTTCGGTACAATAACGCGCGCGAGGCCAGCTTCGTCGCCCGCGGGCTGCCGCACCCCTACATCTACAAACCGACCGAAAGCCTCATCACGCCAAACTTCCCGCCTCCCGATCTGGTTGCGAAAGTGTTCTCCTGACTGGCTGCGGGGGCGGCGGGTGGTGTTCCCCGTCAGGTGGACGTCGGTTCCCTGGCGCGGGGAGTTCTGGGCGGTGGGGCTATTGGATCCGTACGGGACGTGACGGACCGGGACGGGGCCTGCCGACCCCCCGTCATCCACCCCACGTCACTTGAGCCACGCCAGGAACAGGCCGCCGCGCACGCAGTCGATCGAACTCTGCGTGCCTGAGCGCGTCGGGTCACGGATCCTCCTCGCGTCCGCGGCTCGATTCGAAAGCCGCCAGATGGACGCCAATCAGTTACACGCTCGTATTCCGGAAGTACACCGGCAGGTTTGCGATCCGCGAGCAGCCCCATGATTGGCCTTCGCCGAATCCGTTATCCACAGCGGATTACGCACTCTGGGACCCATTTCAGGCGACGCGGCCAAGGGATTGCTAGGGTCGTCCTGAGATGCGCTTTCCGGCTGCGACCCCCGATGCATGACGACCGATTCGGCGACGCGGTGCTGACAATCGAGTGTCCCGGCTGCGGCCAGCACATGAAGGAGACTCTGCGCCGCCTGGCCGCGAGCCCGCAGGTGCGATGTGTCGCGTGTGCGTCGATCCTGCAGGTCGACGGTGAACAGGTCAGAGTCGCTCTCGACACTCTGGAAGCCGCCGCTCGAGCGATGCTCGATGGCGGTATCAGCAAGATCGGGTGATCGTGGGTGCGAGGTGACCTGGTGACTTCGACCCGCGGCCACTCCGAAGTATTTGTTTCGACGGAATGCCGCACTTTCTTGGGGTCCGGGCCAGAACATTTGGCGGCGGAGAAATGGCTCGACGCCCTGGTCCCATCCGGAAGTCGCAGCGTATCCGAGGATTTCAGCTCCAACAGGCTTCTCAAATCGCGGACACGCCCTGGCCCCGCTATTGCCCTAGTGAGTCATGCTCGCTCGAGGGAGGCAGGTCATGGCGGTGGGGATCTTTGCGCTCGGCGTCTGGGTACTCGCTTCGGTGCCACTCGGACTGCTCCTCGGCTGGGCGTGCGGTCTGAACAAGCTGTCGCCACGCGGAGGCGACGTGCCGCTCGGCGACGCCCTGGTCCGGAGCCAGAACACGATCGGTGCGACCGCGAGACACAGGTTCACCGCCGAGCGACGTCGATCGCCGTTAATGGACCGTCCAGCCCTCGACGGTGGCAGCGATTGAGTCGTCGCTCAGACCGCCCCAGAAGGCAATCCGCGCGGACCTGAGCATTGCCAGCGCCTCCTCTTCGGCGACGCCGCGCTCGTGAAGGACTCGTAGCGCTTCTTCGATCGTGAATTCCGAGCCGGCGCGTTCCACCACGCAGGCCCGATCATGAACCTCGACGACGGCGAACCGCTCGCCGTCCGCGTCGTGACGTGTCTTGTGAAGTCTTGCTCTCATGCGTCCGGGGCCGGCGTGTCAGCGAGAGCCTCCCGCAGCCATGCATCAGCATCGACCGTCCAGGAAGCGCCGCAACCGCCGCAGCGATAAGTAAGGGTTTCGGGGGTGTCCGGCAGCTTCAGGCGTACATCTGCCGACGCGCAGACAGGGCACTCGGTGGTCGCGGTCATCGCGACCTCGCGTACAAGGACGTTGCCAGCCGAATCCGGCTAGTCGAACGCCATACTCAATGAGAAGAAGGGATCCTGGTCTGGAGAGAGGACCTGTAACTTCCGGTCATGTCACTCAAGAATACGGCATGTTGGTGACGTCGATCCACCCCAAATTCGCGACAGATGCACCAGAAAGGCGTCAGGCTCCCGTGGAACCGGTTTCGCGGAGCTCAGACTGCGCTTCGATGACGGTCGTTTCCTGCTTCGTCTCGGGGACCGGCCGGTTCGCCTGCCGCACGACCTCGATCAACGCCAGCGTGATGGCGGCGAGCACGGGACCGATGACCAGCCCGAGCACGCCGAACACCTGCAGTCCGCCGAGCACCGAGAAGAAGATCAGCAGCTCGTGGAGCCGCGCGCGGCGGCCGACCAGGCGCGGCGACAGGAAGTTGTCGATCGAGCCGATCACCACCACTCCCCAGACCACGAGGACGAGCGCTTTCACGTAGCTGCCGGTGAGCAGCAAGTAGAGCGCGGCGGGGACCCACACGATGAAGGCGCCGGCCATGGGAATCATGGACATCAGGAACATGACCACGCCCCACAGGAGCGGCGACGGCAGGCCGAGGACGAGAAAGATCAGGTACCCGAGCGTGCCCTGGATCGCCGAGATCGCGAGCACTCCGTAGATCGTCGCGCCGATGACGTCGCGGGTACGCATGACGATGTCGTGCGATTGCTCGTATTCGAGCGGGACGATGTCGTAGAGCGCATGGCGGAGCGCCTCGCCATCGCGAAAGAAGTAGAACATCGTAAAGACGACGAGCAGCGTCTGCACGAGGGCGTTCATGAGGCCCCCGACGAACATCAGCGTCGGTCCGGCAATCGCGGCACTCCACGCCTGCAGCCGGCTGGTGACGTAGGCCGACGATCGCAGCGGATCGAGATCGAAGTACTTCTCCAGCCAGCGTACGGCTGGCTGAATCGCGGGGATGTCGAGGATCTGGCCGAGGCCGCCCTGGACGCGCGCGACGGCGCCACTCAGTTCCTGCGCGACCGCGAAGCTGACCCCGACGACCGGCAGCAGGATCGTCAGGATGACGAGGAGGGTCGACAGCGCCGCCGCGGTGCCGGGGTTGCCGGTCCAGGCGACCAGGCGTCGATGGACGGGATAGAAGACGACCACCAGCACGATCGCCCACATCAGCACGCCGACGAACGGCCGGAGCATCAGCCAGCACAGGTACGTCGCGATCGCGAAGATCACGAGGATGCCGAGGCTGCGGCCCGTCAAGCGGTCCGGCATGAACAGCCCTTAGCGGGCGGCGCGTTTCTTCGGGGCCACTCTCTCCGGCTTCTCGTCTGCGGTCATGTCGGCCTTGGCGGCTTTCTTCTTGCCGGTGCTGACGCGATCGAGGCTCTGGCGCAGCGCGTCCATCAGGTTGACCACCTTGGGCGGCGCCTCCTCGACGGTCGCGACCACTTCCTCGCCCGCGACTTTGGCGTCGATGATCCGCTGCAGCTCCTCCTGGTACTCGTCGCGGTACTCTTCCCAATCGAGCTGGCCTTCGAAGTTCTCGATCACCTGCTTCGCGAGCTTGATTTCTTCCGGCTTGACCTTGGCCGGTACGGTCTGGAGCTCGTCGATGTTGTCCATGCTGCGGACTTCCTTGGCGTGCCGCAACGTGAACATCACCAGGCCGTTGTCCTTCGGTTGCACCGCGACGAGATACTCACGTCCGTAGAGCGCGAGCTTGCCGATCCCCGCCTTGCCCTTCATCCCCTCCCTCATCACCGCGAACGCCTGGGTCGCGATGTTGCCGTCGGGAGCGAGGTAGTACGCCCGATCCACGTGGATGGGATCGATCGACGCGGCGTCGGTGAACTGCACCAGATCGATGATGCGCGTCGATTCCGGTTTGACCTTGGAGAGGTCCTCCTCGGTCATCACCACGTAGCGCCCTTTCTCGAACTCGTAGCCTTTGGCGATCTCCGACAGGGGAACTTCACGATCGCAGGTCGGGCACCAGCGCTTCTGCTGGATGCGGGTCTGACACTCGGCATGCAGCTGGTTGAAGCTGATCGTGGCCGCCGAATCGGTGGCCGGGAACACCCGGATCGGGATGTTCACGAGGCTGATCTTCAGAAAACCTTTCCAGGTGGGCCGGGCTGCCATTCAAGTCCTCCGCAACGGGCATTATCGGTCGGGATGGGATAAAACCGCACGGGTTGCTCAGAATTGCACAGACAACTCCCAACGATCCAACGATCCAACTACCAAGGAAAACCATTCGAAACAGCTGGATAAAAGAGGCCGGAACACCCTTGTTGGGCATCTTCCACCCAGACCGCTCGAACCGGAGCGCCTTGGGAGTGGATCGTTGGATCGTTGGGAATTGTCATTGAAAATATCCGGATGCCTCCCTGGCGCGAGAACCCCGCGAACGTCCGTCCCATGCTCGCAACCCTCGCCCACCCGCCGTTGACCGGCACAGGGCTGATCTTCGAGCCCAAGTACGACGGCATCCGGGCGCTCGTGCACATCGCCCCCGGCAAGCCACGGCCCGACGTCCGGGTGTGGTCCCGGCTCGGAAACGACAAGACCGCCCAGTTCCCTGCCGTCGTCCGGGCGGTCGAGCCGCTGGCGCGCAGCCTCGAGGCGCCACTCTTGATCGACGGCGAGATCGTCGCCTTGGATTCGGAGGGCCGGCCCGGTGGGTTTCAGCAGCTGCAGGGACGCATTCACGTCAAGGGGTCGCACGACATCGAAGCGCTCGATCGCGCCCAGCCGACCGCGTTCATTGCGTTCGACCTGCTGCGCGACGGCGCTGAGGACGTCCGCGGCCTCCCGTTGACGGAAAGGCGCGCACGGCTGAATCGACACCTCGAACGGTTCCGATCCCACACGCTGCGCTCGAGTGAACAGGTTGCCCAGAACGGACGGGCGCTCGAACGGCGCGCCCGGGATGAAGGCTGGGAAGGGCTGATCGTCAAGGAAGCGGCGTCTCCCTACCACGCGGGCCGCCGCAGCCCGGCGTGGCGCAAGCTGAAGCTGGTCAACGAGGAAGAATTCGTGGTCGCTGGCTGGACCGAGCCGCGCAACACGCGGTCGCGCTTCGGCGCTCTGCTTCTCGGCGCCTACGACGATCAACAGCCCGGCCGGCCGCTGGTCTACATCGGGCATACGGGTACCGGATTCGATCAGAAAGAGCTCGATCGGGTCTTCAAACTGCTCGCGACACGCGAGACGCCGCAGTCGCCTTTTCGGGAGCGGATCAAGACCAATGAGCCGGCGCACTGGGTACGGCCGGAGCTGGTCGCACAGGTGCGCTTCACGGAATGGACGGCGGATCGAAAACTGCGCCATCCCGTGTACCTCGGCCTGCGCGACGACAAGCGCGCGAACGAAGTCACGGCGCCCCATGGAAAAGTCGCGAGCCGCGCGGCCCACGAACCAGCGCAATCGCCGAGAGCCGCGCGGACGGCCAGAAAGGACGATGGAGGACGCGATTCGAAGATCCCCGCCGCAAAGCCCCCCAAAGCGATCGCATCGGTCGTCGAACAGCTGCGCGCCCTGGAGGATGCCAGAAAAGACGGCGCGATCGAGCTCCCCTCGGGAGAACGGCTTTCGGTCACGAATCTCGCGAAGGTGTTCTGGCCGAAGCTGAAGCTGACCAAGGGTGATCTGCTGCGCTACTACGCGCAGGTCTCGCACCTCATTCTTCCGGTGGTGTCCGACCGTCCGCTGGTCATGAAGCGGTTCCCCAACGGTATCGACAAACCGGCCTTCTATCAGCAACGTTCACGCATTGAGCAGCCGCCACCGGGTGTCCGCATCGAGATCCTGCCGCCCGAAGGGGAACCGATCTCGGAGCCGAACGCCCGCCGTTTCGTCGGTGGCAACCTGATCACGCTGCTCTACATGACACAGATCGCGGCGATCTCGCAGGACCCGTGGTTTTCACGCGTGCGGTCCCCCCTCGACGCCGACTACACCGCGCTCGACCTCGATCCCGGCGATGACACGCCGTTCAGCAAGGTGGTCGACGTCGCGCGCTGGATCCGTGACGAGCTGCAGTCGCTGCGCGTCCCTGGAGTACTCAAGACGTCCGGCTCACGCGGCCTGCACGTGTACATCCCTCTGGCGCCGGGCACGTCGTACGAATCGGGGATGCTCTTCTGTCAGATCATCGCAACGCTGACTGCCGCGCGGCACCCGAAGACCGCGACCGTCGAACGAATGGTCCGCGCCCGTCCGCGGGGAACCGTCTACGTCGACTACCTCCAGAACATCCTCGGCAAGACACTGGCGACGGCCTACAGTGCGCGGGCCACCGAATTCGCCGGCGTCTCGACGCCGCTCGCCTGGGAAGAGCTCGACGAGCCGCTCGATCCGCGCGACTTCACCATCAGCACCGTGGTGCCACGGTTCACGTCGGGCCCCGATCTCTGGGCCCGCCTGCGAACGGCGCGGCCGGCGGTGCTCGAGACCGTGTTCAAGAAGTATGCGAAGGAATGGAACGGCCGCAGCCGGCCATCGTCACGGAAGGCCTGACGTCGACGTCGAGCTCCAGGCATGAAAGACGGGGGGCCTGCGAGAGGCCCCCTTCCGATGGGCTCAGTACGAGCTGTCGCTGTCCTCGTCCTCTTCGAGATCGTCCATGTCCTCGAATTCTTCCTCTCCTTCCTCTGCGGCCCCGCGGATGTCCTCACCGAGACCCGGGTTGCGCGCGCGGTCGTCGCTCGCGTCGCTCGGGCGGCCCTCGCCGGGACCTGTGTACACCTCGTCCGGGCGGATGCGATCGTTGGCCATGGGCTCTCCTTTTCCGCTGAATGTGACCAACCCGATAGTCAGCAAGCGGGGTGCCACGACGTGTGGGCTATAGTCGTTTCGGACGGGCTCGTCATACGTGCATCACGGCGATGTGACCGATCCGCATCAATCTGCGGCTGCCCGGCACGATCGCGGAGATCGACCTGCACACGCGAACAGGATTTGTGACATGGGAAAAAGGAAGGATGAGCTCCCGGAGGAAGCTGCTGCGGAATTCGGCGTAGGAAAACTGACGCGGCACCTGTTCATCTGTATTGGTCCGGACTGTGTCGATCCCGACAAGGGCGACAAGACGTGGGGATACCTGAAGAAACGGATGAAGGAGCTCAACATCGCGGGATCGGAGGGACCCTGCTACCGCACGAAGTGTCAGTGCCTTCGCATCTGCACGGCCGGTCCGATCTGCGTCGTGTATCCGGAGGGCACCTGGTATCGCAACGTGACGCCGGACAATGCCGAACGCATCATTCAGGAGCACCTGATCGGCGGCGCGGTCGTTGACGACCTCTGCTTCGCCAGGAATCCCCTCGAACAGGATTGACGGGCCGCACGACACCTCGGCTGGCGTGCGGAACCCAGCAGGGGTGAACTTCCTGATCCAGCAACCGCCTGACGGGCGGGCGTCCGCCGTCAGGGATCATTCCAGCGCGAGATCGACGTCCCCTTTCGCACGCGCGCGTGACAGGTTTTCGACGACCACGGGGACATCGATCAAGCCCTTCGCCCGAAGCGTGCCCATCTTTGCGAGCGCGGCCTGCGCCTGCCGGACGGCATCCTGGGCAGTCGTCACGGCCTCGGCCGCGGTACGCAGCGCGTCGTGGATTTTCGAGTCTGCCGCCTTCACCGTGGTCTCCAGTGCCGCAACCCGCGCTGCCAGATCACCCGTCGGCGGCGCCACTGCCGGTGCTGGTGCCGCGGCCCCCCCGAGATGGTCGACCGGGTCGACGGGCATGAAGACCTGACCCGTGATGTCCTCGCCGGACGGACTCGACACCAGCGACGGACTGCCGGTACCGACGCCGAACAGCAGGTCGAAGCCAAAGAGATTCCCGCCGACCTGGTGCGCGAGGGCGTCCTTCGACTGCGGCCGTCCTCCGCCGGCGTTCTTGCAGCCCCATGACCGATCGTTGGTCGAGAACACGATCTGCTGGGCGAGACTCCGTGTCCAGGCGCGGCACCGCTCCTCGAAGGCTGAATCGGCAGGATTCGGCCCGCCGGCTGGAACCGGGACCTTCGCCACGAATGCATCACGGACCGCTCTCACGTTCGCTGGAAGTTGTTCACTCATGACGTCCGACCTCGTTCGTGCTGACAGACTGCTCGCGCCACGACCGCATCGCCGATTGCGCGACTGACAGACAACTCGATCTAGTTTGACGAACGCGCCGGATGAATTGGACCGACGCGGATGGAAGGATAACGTGCGCGGCGCTGTCGCTGCGTGATGTTTCCACCTCAACAGGGCGGGCAAGCGGGAGAGCTGTGAGCGGGTGAGCGCGTGAGCGACGAGCGCGTGAGCGACGAGCGCGTGAGCGACTGAGAGTGAGCGAGAGAGCGCAGCGAACGAGCCACGCGAACGGAGCGAGCCGGCGAAGCGGCGAGCGAGAGAGCGTGTAGGGGAGTCCGAGGGGCGAAGCCCCTCGGACAAAAATGGCGCGCCCGGCAGGATTCGAACCTGCGACCTTTGGCTCCGGAGGCCAACGCTCTATCCAGCTGAGCTACGGGCGCGAACAGACTGACGTGTTCAGCAGACTGCCTGCCATTCACTTTTCAGGTGTCGCCCATCCGGAGTGCGCAAGGATGATTCCGACGCCAGCGAAGGATGGCTTGCCTAGCCGTCGCTCGCAGCCAGAAATCAAACTGCGAGCGAAGGATGGCGCGCCCGGAGGGATTTGAACCCCCGACCTACGGGTTCGAAGCCCGGCGCTCTATCCAACTGAGCTACGGGCGCAGCCTGCTGAAACGCCAATCATAGCAGACACTTACCTCCCGTCGCTCAGGATTCCTCGAGCCAGCGAACAGGCCTGCCGCACCACGCTCACGAGTTGCTCGGGGTCGAAGGGCTTGGCGACTTTGGCGAACGCGTGCAGTTCGTCCAGGCGGAGCTGATCCGCAATCGCGGACAGGACGATGACGGGCACATCGGCGATCAGCGGGTCGTTCAGTTGCCGCCTCCGGAACTCCGCGCCGCTGCAGCGCGGCATCATGATGTCCAGGACGACGGCACAGGGCCGGTGGGGATCGGCTACGCGAAGCGTGTGCAGGCGTTCGAGCGCTTCGAATCCGTCGGACGCCTCCGTGACTCCCATCCCCTCGAGTTCCAGGATGAGCTTCACGACCTCCCTGGTGTCCTTGTCGTCCTCGACGACCATGACGTGCGACGGCACGGTCGGAATCGTCATGGGGCCGACGCCAGTGGGCGGAACGGGGCGAGCATCACGCGGCGAAGGAGCAATGAAGAAGCAATATCGTGTCACCCACCGTGGTATGGAGGTCCGGCATCCCACCCATCCGTATGAACTGGCGCGATCCCGGCCCTCGTTGTGCAACGAGCGGATACAGAGAGTTCGGCAGTTCCGCGTTCGCTCCGCTGGCACGCAACCGACGTGCCGCACGTCCGCCAGCCAGGCTGGTCCGTGGCGTCAGGTAAAATCATCGGTCTCCAGTGCCGACTTCGACACTCCGCCGTGCGGTTTCGCGCGGCACTCCCGAACTGCTCAACATCGTCCTGATCGTGCTCGGCGTCCTGTCGGCGAACATGGGACTGCACGGCTTCCTGCTGTCCAGCAATTTCATCGATGGCGGCGTGACGGGCGTGTCGATGCTGATGTCGAAGGTCACCGGCACCACGCTCTCGGTCTGGCTGCCGGTGTTCAACCTGCCGTTCATCGCGCTCGGCTTCCGTCAGATCGGCAGCGGGTTCGCACTGCGCAGCGCGCTCGCGATCGGCGGGCTCTCGCTGGCGGTGGCCCTGATGCCCTTTCCCGACGTCACCCACGATCGCGTGCTGAATGCCGTCTTCGGGGGCTTCTTCCTTGGGGCGGGCATCGGCCTCGCGGTGAGGGGCGGCGCCGTCCTGGACGGCACCGAGATCGCCGCGCTTCTGATCAGCAAACGCAGCCACCTCCTGAAGGTCGGCGACGTCATCCTGCTCTTCAACGTGTGCCTGTTCCTGTTCGCGATGACGCTCCTCGGCGTGGAGGAAGCGCTCTACTCGATCCTGACCTACGTCGCCGCCGCGCGGACGCTGGACTTCGTCATCCATGGCATCGAGGAGTTCACCGCGGTCACGATCGTGTCTCGCATGAGCGGCGAAATCGGCGCGCGGATCCTCGCGGATCTCGGTCGCGGCGTCACCGTCTACAAGGGCCGCGGCGGCCTCAGCGGGGAGGATCAGGAGATCCTGTTCTGCGTCGTCACGCGCCTGGAGATCGGCAAGGTGAAAGGGATCGTCCGCAAGCTCGATGACGCCGCCTTCGTGACAACCCATGCGCTTGGGGACGTCGATGGCGGGATGGTGAAGCGCGGGCGGCATTGACGCTCACGGTCGCGGGTTCGCGGGGTCGCGGGGTCGCGGTCGGGCCGGCCGCGGCGCGAAGGCGGGGGCAGAAAGAAGGTAGCGCCGGCGGCGGCTAATTGATCCCGCCGAATGAACCCGGGTCCTGAACGGACTCCCCGCCTCGTCTCATAAGACGTTCCGATACAACCCCTTACGAAACCTGACCTCCCGCCGGACGACTCTCCCGCGCGGTGGCTGCCGTCTGGTCCCGGAATTGCCACTCCGGCTCCAACCCCAACAGCGATCTTCCCGTTTGGCTTGGTCCGGAGCTCGACATGCGCAGTGCGAATGCCGCGTTGACTGGTGGGTCTCTCCTGGGCGTTCTTCTCGTCGCCGTCGGCCTCGGTACGTCCACGAGCGAACCGGTGCTCGCGCAGGCCGGAACGCGGGGCAGCTGGCGCACGTTGACCAACCGCGTGCCGATCAATCCAGTTCACGCCGCGCTCCTGCGCAATGGGCAGGTGCTCATGCTTGCCGGATCGGGGAACGTGGCGACCGAGACGAACTTTCAAGCAACCGTCTGGGATCCAGCGACCGAAACCTTCCTGACACAGTCGCTCAACTGGGACATGTTCTGCAACGGCATGGTGACGCTGCACGACGGACGAGTCCTCGTGAACGGCGGCAATCTCCAGTACGACCCGTTTTTCGGCCAGCCACGGAACGCGGTCTTCGACCCGGCGACTGGTCTCTTCACCGACGTCCAAAACATGGCTCGCGGCCGCTGGTATCCGACGGTGACGACCCTCGGCGACGGCCGGGTCATGACGTTCTCCGGACTGCTCGAAGTCGGTGGCACGAACACGTCGGTCGAAATCTACACGGTGGGTTCGGGCTGGAGCCAGCAGTACGCGGCGGGCTGGACGCCGCCTCTCTATCCACGCATGCACCTGAGCACGGACGGCCGGGTTTTCTACGCCGGATCCACGCGCAGCTCGCGGTTCTTCACTCCGTCGACGGGCGCGTGGTCAGCGATTGTCGCGACCACCAACCACAGTGCTTCGCGGACGTACGGCACATCCGTGCTCCTGCCGCTGACACCCGCGAACGGCTACCGGCCACGGGTGATGATTTTCGGCGGTGGCAATCCGGCAACGCCGACAACCGAAATCATCGATCTCTCGGCGCCGACGCCGCAGTGGCAGTTCGGCCCTCCGATGACTCAGCCGCGGATCCAGATGAACGCGACCATTCTGCCGAATGGCAAGGTGCTCGCGACCGGGGGATCGACGAATGACGAGGACGCGCTGACCGCCAGCTTCAACGCCGACCTCTACGATCCGGTCGCCAACACGTTCAGCTCGGCGGGCGCGAACGCGTTTCCGCGCCTCTATCATTCGAATGCCCTGCTGCTGCCCGACGCGACCGTCCTCCTGATGGGCGGCAACCCGCAGCGCGGCAACTATGAATCGCGACTCGAGATCTATTCACCGGCGTACCTGTTCAACGGAGACGGTACGGCTGCGCTGCGTCCGTCGATCACAGGGATGCCTCAGGAAACCGTGAACTACAACTTGCCGTTCACGGTGCAGACACCGGAAGCGGCGGACATCGCGTCAGTCGTGCTCGTTCGCCCTGGCACACCGACACATGCGTTCGACATGGACCAAAGGCTCGTAGGGTTGTCGTTCACCGCGGGCAGCGGCGTGCTCAATGTCACGGCGCCGCCGAACGGCAACATCGCACCGCCCGGCTACTACATGTTGTTCGTGCTGAACAGCGCCGGCGTGCCGTCGGTGGCGCGGTTCGTGAGACTTGTCACTGCCCCGGCCAATCAGGCACCGGTTGCAACGATTACGAGTCCGACGGGCAACGTCACGGTCAATCCCGGGCAGAACGTCTCGTTCTCCGGGGCCGGCATCGACACGGACGGCAGCATCAGCGCGCACAGCTGGACGTTCCCTGGCGGCGTGCCCGGCTCGAGCTCGGTTGCTGTTCCGGGCGGCGTGACCTACTCCACGCCCGGCAGCTATGCCGCATCGTTCACCGTCACCGATGACAAGGGACTCGCCAGCCCGCCGGCAACCCGCACCGTCACCGTCTCGAACTTCACGCTGGCCGCGACGCCGGCCTCACAAGCCGTCACGGTGGGACAGAACGCGACCTACACGGCAACGGTGACCCCGGTCTCGGGATTCACAGGGACGGTCGACTTCACGGTGACAGGCCTTCCGTCGGGCGCAGCCGGCACATTTACGCCTGCGTCCGTCACCGGCTCAGGATCGGCGGCGCTGCTGATTTCGACGGCCGGCGTGGCGTCCGGGAGCTATCCGTTGGTCATCGGTGGCACGAGCGGTCCCATCTCACGGACGGCAAATGTCACGCTGACCATCAACGCTGCCAATCAGGCTCCCGTTGCGTCGATCACGAGTCCGGCGAGCAATGTCACGGTCAACCCCGGAGGGACCGTCGCGTTCTCGGGCAACGGAACCGATACCGATGGCAGCGTCACGGCGTTCGGCTGGACGTTCGCCGGGGGCGCTCCGGGCTCGAGCTCAGTTGCCGCTCCTGGCCACGTGAGCTACTCCACGCCCGGAAGTTACGCGGCCTCGCTCACCGTCACGGACGACGAGGGTCTCGCCAGCTCGCCCACCACCCGGACCGTCACGGTCTCGAACTTCACGCTGACCGCGACTCCGGCGGCACAAACCGTGATGCCGGGGCAGAACGCGACCTACAGCGCAACGGTGACTCCGGTCTCGGGCTTCACGGGCACCGTCGATTTCACCGTGACGGGCCTTCCGTCGGGCGCAGTCGGCACCTTGACGCCGACGTCTGTCGCGGGCTCGGGAACGACTACCCTGCTGATTTCGACGACCGGCGTGTTGCCCGGAAGCTACCCATTGGTGATCCGAGGTTCGAGCGGACCGATCTCGCGTTCGGTCAATGTCACGCTCACCATCAACGGCGATTTCACGATCTCTGCGACCCCATCGTCCAGGACGGTGGGCCGCGGGGGTTCCGCGACCTACACCGTCAGTATCAGCGCCGGACCGGGATTCTCAGGGCCCGTGAGCCTGACGGTCGACGGTTTACCTTCGCGTACGACCGCGGCCTTCACTCCGGCATCTGTTGCAGGCTCTGGCACATCGGTCTTGACCGTGACGACAGCGCGAAATAGCCAAAAGGGAACGCGAACGCTGACAATCACGGGCACTGGAGGCGGCCGCACTCACTCCGTCAACGTGACGGTGGCTGTCCAATAGCCATGGCTCTCTCACGCAGAACGCTTCTCGAACGTCTCGGGGCCGGGGCGCTGGCCGCAGCAACGGGTCGGACCGTGGTTGCCGACACGAACGCACCAGGTGCCTTGCCGTCGAAGGATTTCATCCGTCTTCATCGCAACGAGAGTGCACATGGGCCGTCGCGCCATGCGCTCGCGGCGATGCGACACGCGGCATCGCAGTCGGCACGCTACCCGGACGCCGCGGCGGCATCGCTCAGGCGCACGCTCGCCGCCTTCCATGGCGTGACCGTCGATCGGGTCGTCCTTGGTTGCGGATCGACGGATGTCTTGCACATGGCCCTCCAGGCGTTCGGCGGCCGAGGCAAGACGATCGTGGCGGCCCGCCCAACCTGGGACACCGTCGCGCACCTGGCCCGCCGAACCGGGTCACACACGATCGAGGTTCCCCTCTCGAAGGATCACTCGCACGATCTCGAGACGATGCGCGCACGTGTCGACCAGCGTACGGGGCTCATCTACCTCTGCAACCCGCACAACCCGACCGGAAGCCTTACGAGGCGGCAGGACATCGATGCCTGGCTGCACAAACTTCCCGCCAGCGTCCATGTGGTCGTCGACGAGGCCTATCACGATTTCGTGGGACAGTCAGCGGACTATCGGACGCTGATCGACCGGACGGACGATCCGCGGGTGATCGTGCTGCGCACGTTCTCGAAGATCCACGGATTGGCCGGCCTGCGCATCGGCTACGGAATCGCCGCGGCGTCAACCGCCACGGCCCTGCGCGCGCACGCGTCATCCAGCGACATCACCCTCATCGCGGCGCGGGCGGCAACCGCAGCGCTCGACGACCCGCAACACGTGCGCCTGTGCGTGAACAGCATCGCGGATGACCGCCAGGAGTTCCTGAACCAGGCAAACGCGCGAATGCTGCGTTCGGTCGACTCCCTGACGAACTTCGTCATGCTGAACACCGGCCGGCCGTCACCCGAGGTGGTGGAGCATTTCGCCGGACACCGCATTCTCGTGGCCGGACCGGTTCCTGGCTACGAGAAGTACATCCGCGTGTCGCTTGGCACGGCCGTCGAGATGCGGGAGTTCTGGCGGGTCTGGGATCTGATGCCGGGCGGCCACATGCACACGTAGGGTTCGCGGGTTCGCGGGTTCGCGGGTTCGCGGGTTCGCGAGGTTCACGGTCGGGCTCGGTACGCGGGCGATCGACGTGGTATACTCGCGTGTTGTCTGCCACGGGATTTCCGGTCCCGAGGCGGGCGACTCCCCCAAGCGCACCGCGCACACGTGGGCCGCTAGCTCAATTGGCAGAGCAGCAGACTCTTAATCTGCGGGTTCTCGGTTCGATTCCGAGGCGGCTCACCACTATCCCTCGATTTCATTCGGAGATTTTCGATCTCCTCGATCCTCGGCACCGACCGTTCGCGCCCGAAACGGCCAACTGATCCCGTTCCCCCACCCTGTTCCCTCTTCTCGAGTCCAGACACTGGCGACCAGGGAGGGCGAAGGCGGCGTGTGACAGTCCGGCCGACGGGTGCTACGGCAGATCCTGGGACCGGCGGAGAGGCAGCACTCTGACGCGCGTCCCTGCCTCGTCGATCGACAGGAGCGCGCCTCGCTCGATGTCCTCCCGGTGCGCGTCTAGCGCCTTTGCGACGATGCTCACGACCACATCGGAGAGCAGGTCCTGCGATCGGATTTGCACCACGCTCGGCCCGTCGACAGCCCCTGCCGAGAGAATTGCCGAGAAGTCGAGGTCGTTCGTGATGACGACAAAGTGGTGCTCGGTTGCCCACTCTAGGATCTCGAGGTCCGGCGCGGTCGCAGCACCGATGGTGGACCAGTGGACAGCCTCGAACCGGTGACGCGCCAAGCGTTCGACCCAGCTTGGCGACAGGTTCACGTACACGAGAAGCTTCACGGCTGGCGGAGCGGAACTTCTACTTCCTCAGCCCGCCA
>Ga0209382_10002117_pt1 | contig 29702 bp, 48 predicted proteins | sample SoiMetdeltSBSDD5_FD_187599 | JGI IMG/M metagenome (GOLD analysis project Ga0209382, IMG submission 187599) | Bulk soil microbial communities from a Populus tree surrounding site in Tennessee, USA - Soil MetaG P. deltoides SBSDD5 (SPAdes) (version 2) | ecosystem: Environmental > Terrestrial >...
TCCAGGGGCGGCTCGTGTTCACTCCGCAGGACGAGCGCCGGGCCGTCCGCTTCCCGGGCGTGGGCGACCTCGGCCAGATCTTCTCGGGATTGATTGATTCACAGGCGTTGGCGTCCCCAAGCGGATTCGAACGAAGTCAACGCCTGATTTTGCACGGGATTTCCGATCTGAAAGCCGCGTAGTCGAGTCCCGCGATCCGCACCGGCACACCTCAGCGGTCGAACACCGGGTCCTCCACGGGCCCGGTGTTTTTGTGGCCGGGGGTAAGATGCCGACCGGCGGCGGGGCGAGATTAGCTACCTCGTCCTCACGGTCGGACTCTCCGCCTGACCTGCCGCCGATCTTCCCTTCCCTTCGGTGCGGAGCGTACGGAGAGACGCCCGGTGCCGACTCGTCGTGACCGCCGCCATCACTTCGACGTGCAGCTCGATAGCCTCGAAGACGTCCTTCGCGAGTGCCTGGGCGATCCTCGTCACGCGGACAATGCGCAGCGGCAGGCGAGTTGGAGCGCCGGGGTGTTGCAGGTCAGCACCGCGCGCACCGTGTTCGCGCGTCTGAAGCAGCGCAAGACCATCACCCCGGTCGAGGCAGCGGATATCGCAGCCGAAGTCGCCGGACATTACGGCAGCGCCTTGGTGTCGACGTTGGCCCCGGCGGCACACAACGACTCGGACCGGTATGACATGACGCAGAAAGGCGGGGACGCGACGAGGGAGAAGTACCGACCGGTGTCTCCACGAGACCGTAAGCTCCGGCGCGCAGCGGCGAAACTTCCGTCGGCGCTCACGACCACCGCGAAAGCGATTCTGATCAAAAAGGACTTGCGGCTGAAGCTGAGCGTCAGGCGCATTCGTCACATCATCAGCGACCACACCAAAAAATAGTTGGCCGACGGCTTAGCCTTCGGCCAACTGTTGGCCGAGGGCTGAGCCCTTAGCCAAACCGACTGCGCTAAAAGATCGGCGTGCATCGCGACCGGTCGATCAAATCCACCGACGTTGACGACGACGACGCGCTCGACGCCTTCGACCTTGCGGTCCTCAAGGCGCTGAGCACGTTGATCGGTCGCCAGATCGGCACCGAACTTGAGGAGCAGCACGCGCGCGTGTACGGACGCCGCCAGCGGCGGAAGACGAAGCGCGCCGCCGCGACCACCGGAGTCGACGAATGAACATCGACGTCGACGGCCGCGAGCCGAAGCGCGGACCTGACGATCTCGACGACGTCGGCCGCGCCATCGTCAAGGCGTTGGTCGCTGCCCTCGTGCGTGAAATCGAGCAGGAGTTGATCGCCGAAGCCGAGGAGAACAAAGAACCGCCCGGCCGCGCGCTGAAAACAACAACAGGCTGATCGTCGTCAGCGATCAGCCTGTGCCGGTCGTCCGTGTTGTGCCCCACGGACAACGGGATCGAAGGACCGGGCGCATCAATGTGTGGAGGACATCGATGTGTAAGAAGTCTAACGCAACATCCGAACGCCGCTGGTCGAACGCGCAACTCGATTTCGAGCTGCGTCGGCGTCAGCACTGCCCTCCGGACAGTGTCCGACGCTACCCGGATCAGGCCTGCGAGCAGTGGATCAGCGTCAACGAGTTGCGCGTCGAACTCGACGCGACCCCGGCTGATCATCCGGAGCGGAGTTGGCGCGAATGGGAGTTGGCGCTTGCCGAACGGCAGGTCGCCCGTTGGCCGGATCGTCCTCGGTTCTATCGCGTTGTGGATCGTCCCGATCACAACGACGTTCACGCGCACTGACCATGAACCGCCCCGGCCCGCGCGATGACTCGCGGGCCGGGCGGTGCGCTGGAGGTCCTGACCGATGGCCCGTTTCCTGTTCGACGCGACCGCGTGGCGAGGGTCTCGACGCGTCCAGACCATGTCCCTGCCGGACCGCGCGCTCTACTTGGAGGCGCTCTTAGAACAGTGGGAGCACGGCTCGGTGGCCCCGACGCCGGAGGCGTGCGCGGCCGAACTCGGGTTCGCCATCGAGGCATGGCGCGACGCGTGGCCGAAGCTCTCGGCGTGCTTCGTCGCGCGCAAAAAAGACGGTCGACTCGTGAATCCGAAGCTCGAAGGACTCCGACGCGAGCAACAACGCTTCATCAAAGCGCAACGCCAGCACGGACGGAGGGGCGCTATCCAACGGTGGGAAAAGGAGAAAACCGACAAGGCAGCCTATGGGGACCCTATAGGGTTGCCATCGGACGCCGATGGCCTATTGGAAGGGAATGGATCGGGAGGGAATGGATCGGGAGGGAGTGGATCGAAAGGATCGGGAGAGCGGCACCACGCGAGCGCGATGCCGCACGCGGCATCCGCGCCGACCGCGCTTCTCGTCTTCCCCACCACGGGCAGCGGGGCGAAGGAATGGGCGCTCACGTCGACACAACTCGACGAGTGGGCGACCGCCTATCCCGCGCTCGATGTCACGGCCGAAGCGCGGAAGGCGCTGGCCTGGGTGAAGGCAAACGCGGGGCATCGGAAGACCGCGAAGGGTATGCCGTCGTTCCTCGTGAAGTGGTTCAACCGGGCGGTCGACAACGGGCAGACGCGGCGGTCGCCGTCGTCGCGGCCGGTCGCCCCCGGCATGGTGCCCGGCGCAGTCGACAAGTACGCCGGGAGGACACGTGGCCTTGATCGCCATGACACCGACGACTGAACCGACCTGTCGGCAGTGCGACGACACGGGCTGGGTCGAGCAGCATCCCGGTCAGATCCCCCGTCGGATGCAGCGGTGTGCGTGCTTCGTGCAGAAGCACACGCGGACGTACGCGGACGGGGTGCCGCGTGAATTCCGCGACGCGCGTCTCGAGAACTATCGCGCGATGCCCGGCAACAGAGCGGCGCTGCGCGCGGCCCGCGCGTGTCTCGACGGCGAGGACGATCTGTTCCTCGTCGGCCCCATCGGCAGCGGCAAAACCCGACTCGCGTGCAGCGTGCTCAACGAGCACTTTCTCCGGACGGGCAGTGGCTTGTTCATCAGGACGCCGAAGCTGTTACTCGACCTGCAACTCCTGATCGTCGGCGACGGCAAGACCGTCGAGAACCGCGCACGGGACCGCGACTACTGCGAGCGGCTGTTCAGCGTCTCGATGCTGGTCCTCGATGACATCGGCGTCGAGAAGCCGTCGCAATTCACGAACCGGACGCTCTACACGGTTTACGAGGAACGCGGGGATCGCGGGCTCCGCACGATCTGGACCTCGAACCTCGGGCTGGCGCGCGATCCTCGGTTCGCGCCTGACGACCCGCGACAGACGTCGACGCTCGGCGAATTTCTCGGCGATGACCGACTCCCGAGCCGGATCGCCGGACGTGCGGAGATCGCGTTTCTCGATTGCCCCGATCAACGGCTGGAGGACTACTCAGACGTGCAACCGCCGTACATCTGGAGCGGAGGGGATTGTTGAGCGACGACCGCGATCGCATCTGCCCCCATTGCGATTCGGCCAGCGAGTCGGAATGGGACCCGATCCTGTTGACGTTCTACTGCGCGTGTTGCGGCACGAGTTGGCGACGCCGACCTGGCCGCAACGTCCCGACGTTGAAGCGCCAGCCGTCGCTGTTGCCGTCGCCGCCGCTGGACTTCGACGTGAACGAATGGCCGGAGGACGAGCGCGCCGAGCCGCGACGTCGAACACGGGGATGACGAAGTGAGGAACAGCGAGGCGGACGCCGATCACGTCCGCCCCTCACGACGACGAACCGAAGGAGGAGGACAGTATGGCACTGAAGTTGAAGCACAACGGTCGATCAGGATCGCGATCCCGCAGGACCATCACCAGCAAGCAGACAAGCAGCTTCGTCCTCCGCAGAGTTGACGCCGAGTTGTGGGGCCGCTTCCGGGCGCGCGCGCATGGCGAGGGGCGCGTGCTTCGCTGGGTGATCCTGACGCTGATCAATCACTACACCCGCCATGGCTTGCCCGAGGGCGCGGAGGTGTATGACGCGACGCTCGCCCTCGACATGCTCGGCGACGGCGAGGGCCTCGACGACGAAGACACCGAGGAGGCCCCCGCGTGAGTCGAGTCCGGATCGGCCACGTGATGCGGTTCCTGCTCGCCGAGGCGGCACGGCGCGGCACGCTCGTCCTGGCCGACCTTCGCTACAACCGCCGCTTCGAAGCGCGGAACCGGTGGAGATCGGCGCGACTGTTGGCGGCACACGGACTCGTTCGACTCGGCTACGCGTTTCGGCCGGGCTGGACGCGCCGCCTTGTCACGCTCGCGGTGACGGACTCGGGTCGTGGAGCGGTCAGGTGATCGTCATCAAGACGTCGAAAACGGGATCGACGGGGGTGAGCCGGAGGACGCATGAGGGGTCGAGGACGGAAATACGGGGGTTTTCCGGTGAACCGCCCCCGATCGATATCCGCGCCCGAAGGATCGAAAAGTTAAAAACGCGCGCCAGCGTAAACGCTCGTCACGCGCCCTCCTAATTTCGGGCGCTATTCAAGAAATTGGAGCCCCCCGTGGGGCGCCCGCTACAGAGAGACATGTACCTCTGTAGGCGCATCGCCCGGCGTGCAGGCTTTGGCTGTGGCGAGCGCGAGGACGTCGACGCGACTGGCGGGAGCGGTCCGGACCTGCGTCGCTCAGAGACGACGCCAGCGCGTCGAAGGGCCCGTGACAAGCAAGGTCACTACGTTTGGAGGAAGAACCTGACGAATGGCGATGGACCCGGGACGTCCTAGGCACCGTGGACGACCGCGATTCGGTGTCACGGCCTAGCCGTGCCTAGCCCCTGCGAAAGCAGCAGATAGATGAACGCAAGGCCCACGAACACGAAGATGACTCCAACGATTTTGTACTCGAAACTGTGAATGTTCCCGTAAACCCATGGGTACTTCTTGGTTCCGGGGTTCAGAAATTCGTTGAGCCGACGGAATCGCTCGGGAGAGAACAACATGAGCACGCCATAGACCGTTGTCAAAACGGAACCCGACAGAATTACGAGAAAGGCCAACACTGCGCCCATGTCACCCTCGATGCTCGGAAGCAAGACCCGCCAGCCTACAGTACCTGAAAGTCTTGCTACGCGACTGCTGCGAAAACCCGAGCTTCTCCACCGCCCCATGTGGGGATGACCAGCACCGCTAGGAACGTTGGCACGCTATTGAGCACGCCGACTAGTCGCACGCTCGCGGCCCTCATCGCGCGCGTCGAGCGGCACGAGCAGCGGATCGGCGCGCTGGAGCGTCGACGCGGACCCCGCGATCCGTGGGAGGCCGCCTTACCCGAAGTGCTGGCGCGCGCGATCGGGTCGCGGCGCTTTTCGAGCGCGGAGCTCCACGCGCATGCACGAGTCGACCCGGCACTGGCGCGCGCGTTGGTCGACGCGCGCCTGACGACGATCCGGGAGATTGGCTGTGCGCTCGCGGGCCTGCGTGACGTGCTGATCGACGGCCGGATCATTCGTCGCCACGGACGCCGATGGGCCGTGCATCTGGCGCATCTCGAGATGTCCGGCGCGTTCGGCGATACGCTGCCGCCATCATGACGACGCACACGACGGCGCTCCTGCCCGACCTCACGCAACAGATCGAAGCCAACCGCGCGGCGGCCAAGTTCACGAACTACGCGATCTGTATCGCGAAGGGGTTGGAACGGAGCGCGTATCCGGAGTCGTTTCAGCGTGGCGTGATCGAGGCGATGAGCACCTCGAACACGTCGGCGCTGCAAGCCGAATCGATGGCGTTCGTCAATCTGCTCAACACACGGACGGTGCTCGGCCGGATGCAGAACTTCACCATTCCCGCGCCGCCCTTCACCACGATCGCCACCATCACCGACGATCCGGATGCCCCGTGGGTGGGCGAGCTGGCCCCGGTGCCGCTGGTGCAGTTGACGACGAGCGCGGCGGTGCGCACCGACGCCACCAAATTCCAGATCGTGATCGCGGTCGTGCAGGAATGGCTCCGGAGCGCCGATCCCAAGGCGCGCGGCATGATCGAACGGCGCATGGTGCGGGCGTTGCGTCTCGCCGAAGATCGCCACGTGCTCTCCGACGTCGCGGCGGTGGCGCATGAACGGGCGGCGGGCCTGCTGCACGGCGTCACCGAAACTCCCGGCGGATCGCCCGCGTCGTTGACGATGGATCTCGAATCGCTGTGGAGCAGCGTCAGGTCCGGCGAGCCCGACGCGCCGTTCTTCACCACCTCCAAGCGCGGTGCAACGTACCTCGCGTCCTTGCGTGTCGACGGCGCGCCGCGGTTCCCGCACGTGGGGCCGAACGGCGGGACGCTGCTCGGGCCGAGCGGCGCGGGCGTGCCGGTGCTGACAAGTCGCGCGGCCGGCGCGAAATTGATCTTGGTCGACGCGACCCAGGTCGCGGTCGCCGATAGCGGAATCGTCGTGGACGAATCCCGCTATGCGACCGCCCAGATGTCGGATACGCCGGTCGACGCTCCGGCGAGTCTCGTGTCCGCGTGGCAATCGGATTGCGTGTTCTTGAAATTCACGCGGCATCTCAATTGGGTGGTCGCCGTCGACGATGCCGTCGGCTTTCTCACGTTGGATATCGCAGGATCACCGGCATGATGACGCGGGACGACGTCGAAATGATTGCCCGCGCGTTCGTGCCCGTGTTCAACGAATTCGAGCAACGCGTCGACGAGCGCATCGACCAGAAGATCGCGGCTGCCCGATTGGACGCCGGGTTCGCGTCGACGACGCCGACGCCGATCGCGACGAGTGAGCGCGGCGGCACCGCGACGGTGAGCGCGAAGCCGCGTCTCAAGCATCGCGGGCCGTGGGAGCGCCGCCCGTATGCGACGGACGACCTCACCCTCCACGCCGGGAAGGCGTGGCGCGCCCTCTGCGACCACTATTCCGCGGTGCCGCCCGATCAAGCGCCCGACTGTTGGCGCACGGAGTCGTGAAGATGTCGATCAGCCGCAGTGAATTCGAGGATTTCAGAGCCGAAGTCATCGGCCGGATCGACATGCACCGAAGCGACACGGCCGGGGCGCTCCGACTGCTAAGGGATTCGTGGACGGAGGCATTCGACCGCCGCACGGCCGCCGTGGACCGCGTCACGGCCGTCCTCGACCGCAATGTCGCGACGCTCGCCGAGATGAAAGCGATCATCGACCGCGTCAGCGAGTTGCTGACCGTGCTCGAGCAAGGCCAGCGCGCGGATGTCGCGCGGCACGGTGGAGGCCCTGACCGCGTCGGGTCGACTGAAGGGCCTCCACCGGTCCACCTTCCACTCGGCGTCGTCGGCTGATGACCGAGCAGCAACGCGCCGTCAGCGACTTCCAGGATCGCCTGTTGCGGTGCGCGAGTTGCCGCCGCGAATTCCTGTGGAGCGCGGGCGACCAACTCTTTGCGTGGCGGATGAAATTCCTTGTCGGCCCGAAACACTGCCCGATGTGTCGCGAGCAGCGACGGCAGTTCTTTCGGCAGCGCCCCTCGACGGGCCGGTGAGGTCAGCGCGTCGTCTTCGCGGGGCTCAGCAACCGTCGACAGTACGCGCTGACGGAGAGGCGGTGTTGCCGCGCGCCAGCGATGAGCGCGTCGTGCTGCGCGGCCGACAGGTAGATCGACAACACGCTGCCCGGCTGCGCCGCACGCGGCCGACCAGGACGGCGACGCGGCGGCGGCAACGGGGGTCTCGGCGGCATCGGCGGCTATCGTCAAGCCGATAGGGACTCGCGGTCAACCGCTGGTAATCGATGGGAACGAGGAGAGGACGTCACGGATGACCGACACGACACGACGACCGCCAGTCCCGACCGACCAGCTCACCGTCGCCCAATTCGCGAAGCGGTGGCACGTGTCCGAGCGAACGGTCCGGCACTGGATTCGCTGGCAGCGCGTCGACGTCATCCGGACGCGGACTGGTAAGATTCGCCTCGCCGAGGACGCGCGCCCGGCGTTGTCCGGCGCGACGAGCACGGCACCGGCACAGGCGAAGTAGACAAAACAAATGGAGCGCGCGAGACCGAAACTCTCGCGCACTCCGGAGTCAGTCAGCAGGCAAAGTGCCGACGGGCTCGGTGCGGCGATTGTCGCACGAACCGTTGGCCTTCACCCGAAGGCACGCTCTTGAGCACAACGGCCGATCCCACGACGAATCCCACCGATGACAGCAGGCGGGTGTGGCGATACATGAACTTCGCCCGCTTCGTGTGGCTGCTTCAAAAGAAACAGCTTTGGCTCTCCCGTGCGGATCTGCTCGGCGACCCGTGGGAAGTGACCCCTTCGTATGAACAAGTCGCGCAGGCCCGCAGGGTGACGTGGAGCGTCATCGAGCCAGCGTACCCAATCGGACGAAATCCGCTTAAGGAGGAAATAGAGAACTGGCGCGGTCGCACGTTTGTCAACTGCTGGACCGAACAGAAACACGAATCACATGCGCTGTGGCGAGTGTATTGCGGCCCGACCGAAGGTGTCGCGATCCGAACGACGCTTGCGCGGCTGCGGCACTCGGTCGGGGATCTTCCGGTTGATCGCGTCGTCTATCGCGATCCCGAGTTGCGCCCGCTTGGTCGCGACATCCTGCTGACCGAGCCGCTGGCGCTAGAGAAGCTGGCGCTAGAGAAGCGGCCAATGTTCGCGTACGAGCACGAAGTGCGGATCATCTCTAGAAGACCGGAGCCGTCATCTGATCTGGGGTACCCGCTGGCGTGGGATCCCGCGAAGGTATTGGAGTACGTCTACGTTCATCCCGACGCTGATTCGGCCTTCATGGAAACAGTGCAAGAGATCGTCACGCAGTACGCCCCGCCATTGGCGGATCGCGTGCGATGGTCGGCAATGATTGTGCGGCCCCCGTGTTGACGACTGCGGGCCCGAATAGTGCGACGACTGAATGGCACTGGAGCGGTTCGCGTACAATCGAGAGTGACAGACGGAGCGCGCGCGGGCGGGAACCCGCGACGCACTCCTAACCCTTCACTCGCCGTAACCGAGCGTCGGGCTACCCGCCATTGTAGGTTCGGGAGCCTCGCCGCCGAGAAAGGTTCCCGAAAATGATCGCCGCCGTTTACGCCCGCAAGAGCACCGAACAATCCGGCATCAGCGACGAGCAGAAGTCCGTCGCCCGACAGATCGACCACGCGCGCCAGTACGCGAAGCGAAAAGGCTGGACGGTGCCGGATGACTGCATCTTTGTGGACGATGGGATCAGCGGCGCGGAATTCGCCAAGCGGCCGGGATTCCTGCGCTTGATGAACGCGCTACCTCGCCCGCGATTCGAAGTGCTCGTCATGTCCGAGGAATCGCGCCTCGGTCGTGAAGCCATTGAGACGGCCTACGCGCTCAAGCAACTGATACAGGCGGGTGTCCGCGTGTTCTTCTACCTCGAAGATCGTGAGCGAACCTTTGACTCGCCGATGGACAAGCTGTTGACGTCGGTAGTGGCATTCAATGACGAGATGGAGCGCGTGAAGTCCAGCCAGCGGGTCACCGACACGATGCACCGCAAGGCGAGGGCGGGCCACGTCTGCGGCGGGCGCACGTTCGGCTACGACAACGTCGAGGTGCTTGGGCCGGATGGGAAGCGGTCACACGTCGTGCGCCGCATCAATGAGCGCGAAGCGGACGTCGTCCGACGGATTTTCGAGATGTGCGCCGCTGGACTGGGTCTGACACAGATCACGAAGACGTTGAACGCCGAACGCGCGATTGCACCTCGACCCCAACGCGGACGTCCGACGGCGTGGGTGAGCAGCAGCGTCCGCGCCGTGCTTCTGCGAACGCTCTATCGTGGGGAGATCGTCTGGAATCAGACCCGAAAGCGGGACACGTGGGGACGCGTCCATCAGCACGCGCGACCGGTGGAAGATCGGGTGCACGTGCCCGCGCCGGAGTTGCAGATCGTGTCTCCAGAGTTGTGGGCCGCCGCTCACCGCGAGCGTCACTGCCGCTTGGCGCAGTATGCCAACGGTAGCCGGAACACGCGGACGTCGTCGTACCTGTTGTCCGGGTTTGCCCGTTGCGCCGGGTGCGGGGGAGGGTTCGCCTCGCACGGCCGGATGCACGGGAAGCACCGCGTGATGTTCTACGCCTGCACGTCGCATTGGAAGCGCGGGCCGGTCGTCTGCGGGAACGGCCTCGTCGGTCGGATGGACCTGCTCGACGCGGAAGTCCTCGCAACGCTGGAGAGCGACATCCTCCGACCCTCCATCGTTGAGGGCGCGATTGCGGGCGCGCTCGACGCGCTCCGGACCGCCCGACAAGACGAGACCCGCGAGATGCTCAGGCGACAGATTGCCGAGGCGCAGGTCGAGACGGAGCGACTGACCGAGGCAATCCAACGCGGGGGTCCCGTCGATGCTCTGGTCGTCCTCGTCGACCGTCTCCGCGCGGTGAAGGCGGGACGTTTCGATTTGGAATCCCAATTGGCTCGCGCGCGGACGATCACCGCGCCAGCAGTCGCGGCGGGCTTGGACCGCCGACTGCGAGCGAAGCTGACCGATTGGCGCGGACTGCTGACGCGGAACGTCGACAGCGCCCGCGATGTCCTTCGGGCGCTCCTCGTCGAACCGCTTCGGTTTACGCCGCTGACGGATGGACGCCGACGCGCGTACCAGTTCGACGGCGTGATCGCCCTCGACCGGCTGGTCTCAGGGGTGATTGAACTGCCAACACTGACTGGCGTGGCGTCCCCAAGCGGGATCCTCCGGTTGCGGCCTGAGCAAATCGGCGGGATTATGCGGCCTCGCCGGGCCGCATGACCTCATGCGCGATGCCGCCGTTGATTCTCCCGTTGCTGGCACATTGTTGAGCAGTACTCCTTGCGGCCGACTTTGAGGAAGAGACGGCCGCAACGCACTGTCCCCATCGCCCATGGTCTCGCTGCCGGGCACAGCAGCAAGCGGTCGCGCCCGAGCCGCTCAAGCAATCGAACGACGAGGTAAATCGCCGACTCGCGTGGGCGCCTGTCGCACGCGAGCACGGTGATCAGGGCAGTATCCACGACGGCCCTGGGTGCACCGTCGCGCGCCTCGGCCGATTGCCTGTTCCATTGCTGCAGCGGCTTGATCGTGAAGTCCGCTCCGTCGATGCTCAGGCGGCGGTCCCCGTCAGACTGCGGCTCGGCGAGCGCGTACAGTAAGCCATACACAGAGAGCCGAAGATCCCGAAAATCCATCTCATTGCTCCACTCGTCGAGCCACGGCCGAGCGCCGACCACGGGAATGCCGTCGGGAAAGGAAGCGCACTCGGTGAAGAGCCTCTGCCATATTCGCTTCGCCGTCGCCTGCGCGCGTGCCTCCGTGTAGCTCTCCATATGCACGAAGTCCAAGACCGCTCGGACCGCGTCGTCAATGGAAACCAGTCGCGACCGTGTCATTGATAGCGGCCTCCAGATCGGTAGCAATCGGTAATTGATCCCGTCGCGTTCCCGCCGGAGAGTATCAGTGACTCAAGGCTTGGGCCAAGGCTTGGCCCAAGGCTGAATCGTGGGAGGTCGCCGCGATGAGACAGGAAGTCACGCGTCTGCGAGCGGAGCGCCTGCGGCGGCGGTGGACGCTGAAGGAGCTGTCGCGGCGCACGCGCATTGGCGATGCCGACATCTCGAAGATCGAGCGATTGCGGATCGCGCCCTATCCCGGACAGCTGAAACGGCTGGCGAAGGCGGTGAATGTGCCGCCCGCGCTGCTCCTCGAGATTGTGCAGATCGATGACGGCAGGCGCCCGGCAACCACCAGCACCGAGGCCGCGTGAGCAACGAGCGCCGAGAACCGGATCCGCCGCTCAATCCTGAACTACGCGCGCTCGTCGTGTGCCGGATCGCGGCTGCGCTCGTGAAGGAGTACCGCCTCGCTCAAAAGAGCGAACGCCCTGCCGCGCTGGAGACGCAACAGGGCGTGAATTCCGACGGGATAGGCGACAACGATGAGCCTAGCACAGCGCCATCCTCCCCGAACGCCGCCGCCGAACCGCGACCGTGAACCGCTCGTCCGTCCGCTCCGCGAGCTGGTGCCGCTGATCGACGACGAACTCAAGGCTGCGTATCAGGCGGGCATCGCGCACTATCGCGCGGCCGGCGCGCTCCTCCTCGAAGCCAAAGCGCAATTGCGGCACGGTGAGTTCCAGCCATGGCTGAAGCGGCACTTCGCGCTGTCAGCGCGCAGCGCGCGTGACTACATGCGCCTCGCGGAGGAGACCGCCAGTCACGACAACAACGGTAGCGCGCTGCCGTTTTCGAGCCTGCGCGATTACTTGCGGCAGGCCGCGGCGGCGCGGCCGGTGGCCGACAGCACGCCGATCTGGTCTGTCATCGAGCTGGAGGCCCAGCGGCAAGACCTCGCACGCCGCGAAGAGGAACGGCGCCTACGGCGTCGGCTGGCGCTGGACGTGATCGACGCGGGCTATCGCGTCGTCGCGCAGCGGCTGCATCCAGATCGCGGCGGATCGTCCGGCGAGATGGCGCGGCTCAATGACGTGCGGGCGCTGCTGAAACGTCACCCGGAATTGGTAAGGGAGTGATCGCGCCGGTGAGCTTGAAGGTGATCGCCGCCGTGCACGCCTCGCGCATCGGGCCGCGCCTGCGACCCATCGCGCAGACGCTGGCGATCTTCGCCAACGACGACGGCGGCGACATCTGGCCTGGCGTCCGGACGCTGATGCAGGCGCTCGGGCTCGGCGAGCGCGCGATCCGCGACCAGCTGCAAGCACTGATCGACGACGGCCTCCTGCAGCCGGACGGCTTCCGAGGCCACACGCGACGCTACCGGTTCAATCTTGAGCGGCTGGCGCATCACCTCCCGCGCGAGGTGAAGGCCGCCCGGCGCGAGGCCGCAATGCGGCGCGAGGCCCGACCGGAGATCAAGGCGGCAAGGCGTCGGGCGACGGGTTCCGGAGCTAGGAGCGTCAGCGAACCCTGCACGGTGGTGCAGGGTTCCGAGAGCGTCAACCCTGCACGGCGGTGCAGGGTTCCGACCGATCTAACCCTGCAGCGCGGTGCCGATAAACATGCACCCCCGTGCACCGAACCCTGCACCCCGGTGCCGTCAACCCTGCACCCCGGTGCACCTGATCTTCATGATCTTCATGATCTGAAAAGAAGTACCGGCACCGGCGCTGACGCGCCGGGGTTTTCCCACCGAGTTGAAAAGACCAAGAGCCCGAGCAGCGCAGCGGACGAGCCACGCCTGAGCGAGGCCGAGCCGCAGCGGCCCGACGACCCCGACCCCACGGTCATTCGCGGTGTCGGACGTGGAGAGTTAGTACTAACTCTCAACTCCGATTCAGTCGCTCGCTCCTCAACGAGCGAGACCACGGAAAGGCCCCTTGAGTACTCAAGGGCCCCGTCCGAAGCCATTGAGTACTCAATGGCCCCGTCCGAAGCCATCACCGCCGCCGCCCTCGAGCCGCCGCCGCCGCGCGGCGCGCCGCGGGAGGCTCACGCTGAACCGCCACAGGCTCCTGACGCGGACGCGCATGCCGATGCGGACGCCGCGGAGCCTCGCTCAGAAGGAGACAGTGCCATGACGCCAACCGATCCGCTTCTCAACCCTCCCCGCGCGATCTCCGACGACGAGCGCCTGCGCCAGCGCCGCGCCGAATGGCGCGAGCAGGCCGTGCCGCTCGATGTCGAGCGGCTGCGCGCCGAGGCCAAGCGCGTGCAGGAGGCCGAGCAGCAACGAAAAGCCGCGATGCGCGCCGAGGAGCGGCGCATGCCCAACGGCCATGACTGACGACCGCGAGCGGCGCTGCCTGCAGTGCGGCGAGCCGCTGCCGCCGGGCCGGTTGGTGTTCTGCCGCCCGTCGTGCCGCGCGAAGTACGAGCACCAGCACTACCAGCCGACGCTCTTCCCGGAGCCGCTCGACTTCGACGCCGCATGGCCGGAGGACGAGCGCGTGAGGCCGCGCGCGAACCGGAGGCGCGAGCGATGACCGACGAACGAGATCGCGAGTGCCCGAGCTGCGACTCGAGCCTCCCGGCGGAATTCGATCCGGTGCTCCGCGTCTTCGTCTGCAGCTGCTGCTCGACGACATGGAAGCCGCGCCCGCGCCGCGAACCGCCGGAGAAGAAGCGCGCGGCGCCGCAACGGAACGGGAGGCCCTCATGACCAAGCACACGGGCCTGAGCACGCGCCGGAGCGCTGCTCGGGATCTCGCGCGGGCGAGGTGCGGCGAACGAGGAGATGTGTATGGATAGAGAGACATCAACGCCGCGTTGTATTAGTTGCGGTCATCCGTTCGAGAGCGACAGCGATCGGTATCCACGGTTCCCCGGCGACTTCCTGAGCCTCTGCGGCGCCTGCGCGGGCCGGCTGCGTGCGGCGGGGAGTTTCGCGGCTTGGCTCGATGCGGAGGACCTCCGCAGAACGCCGGTGCCTGGCGTGCACTGACGCGCGCGCGAGAACCGATCTCGCGAAGGGAGCGAGCGATGAAGAGCGAATGCCGGACGCTCAGTCCGGAGTTGCCGATCCACCTTTGACCTCGGTGCACTGATTCGACGAACGGAGGGCCACGATGCCATCGACACATGCACAACAAGCCGTACAAGCCGTTGACGACTACATTGAACTGCGCGCGAAGTGGGAGGTCCTCGCCGACAGCGGTGCGCTCACGGAGGATGCCGACGAGGCACTCAGAGACCAACTCGACGCAGCCATCACCCGCATCATCGAAGCCTGTGCGGCAGATCTCGGTCAGCGATCCGCGCTCGATGTCGCTCGGCGCGCCCAGCTGTGGTCTGAGGCGACGTTCAACGCCGGGTGCCTGTTTTCGTCGCGCATGCGTGCTCTCGGGATGCCGATGTTGACTCGGCATGAGTTGGATCCGCGCACCGAGAAAGACGCGGACCCGTGCCCCTGCGAAGACGTGCAGCTCTCACCCCGTTGTCATCCACACGCGACCGTCCGCGCCTCGTATGACGGACAGCAGGGGCGGCTCCGACTCCGCTGTGCGGCGTGCGATAGGCACTTCGCCAACATCGCCGTCGAACCCGGTGGCGAGGCAATGCAGCGGCGCGTGAACTGAGGCCGATGCCTCGCGGGCTCGGCTTCCGGCAGTGGGCGATTCTGCACGAGCTGAAGCGCGAAGGCGGCGCGCTCTGGCTTCGCAATCTGGACGCCAGCGCCCACCGCAACCTGCTGCCCTCGCTCTGCCGCGCGGTGAAGGGCTTGGAGCGCCGCGGCCATCTCCGGATCGTGAAGCAGGCGCCCACGGGCTGGCGCCGGAAGCTCTGGCTCCTCGATCTGCTTGCCCGATAGACGGGTCGATTCGGGGTCGTGCAGGGGCGGTCCTGGGCTCGGCCGCGGGTGCGTGCGAGGTTCTCCGGCGGGAATTCGCGAGGCCGCGCGGCGGCGCTGCGGTACGGCCCGTCAGGCCTATAAACGCGACCTCGCACAGACGGGCAGCACGCGCCCTCCTGAGTCGCGAGCCCAAAACTTCGGAAGGCCCCCCCGGCAAGAGGGCCCCCGGCTGGCGCAGCAGCGCGACCACGAGGCGTTCGCCCGCGCGCGCGGGCTCCAGTACGCGGGACGCGAGGCTCGCGCTGAGGGGCGATAACGGGCTCGGCGGTTCGTTCGATCTCGGAGAGTCCGAGGTTGACAGGTTGGGTCAGCAGCTCGGCCGCGCCAGCGGGCGCACCAGCGGGCGCAGGCGCGAGGCCGAGCGGAGGGGAGGCGCAGGCATGGAGGTGACGTATGCCGTCACGTTTGAATTCGAGACGCGGGCGCCGCTGACGCACAGAGGCACCATTGGCGGCTCCAGTGCGGCCACATGTGTGGCGCGGGCGACGCGGGAGGCGCAGAAGGCGCTGCGGCCCGTCGCTTGGTCGTCGATGGTCTGTTGTCTGCTGGAGCGCCGCGATGGGGCCGCGGCGCCCGAGCCGACCGAGGGAGGGAACCATGAAGGACTCTGACCGCATGCACTCGCAGGAGGAGATGGAGGAGCTGGTTCGAACGGGCGCGGAGTGCGGCTACTCGAAGGTCGAGGTCGAGGCCTTGGTTGAGGAGGGCGAGCAGAGCCGGTCGTTCGTGAGGTTCGAGAACGGCGAACCCTGCTTCTATACGCCGCTGACCGAGTGCTTCCCGGACGAGGCCGAACTGGAGGAGGTGTGCCGCGCCGCCGACGAGGCCGGGATGCCCGCCGGGACCTTCGTCATGGATTGCTTGAGGAAGTATCTGGCGGTGCACTGAGCGCCGGAGCGTGAGCAGCAAGAGCGCAGGCCAGCTCGCGCAGATCGCCGAGCGCGTCGAGCAGCTCGCCGCGGGCCAACGCTGCGACCGGGCGCGCATCGAGTACCTCGAAGCGGAGGTCGCCTCGGAGCGCGCGGGGCGCGCGCAACTCGAGCTAGCGCTCGCGGCCGAGCGGTCGGCGCGCGAGCTGCTGGAGGCGCGCGTCTCCGCGCTCGAAGGGCGACGCGGGCCACGCGACGAACGAGACCGCGAGCTGCTCGCCGTGCTGGCGCGGCGGATCGGCTCGCGGAAGTTCACCAGCCTGCAGCTGCTCGCGCATGGGCGCGCGGATCCGGAAGTGGCGCACGCCATGGCAGCAGCGGACCTCACGACGCCGCAGGAGATCGGCTGCGTGCTCCGGCGCCTGAAGGACGCGACCATCGACGGCCGGACCATCCGCCGCGAGGGCCGCCGCTGGTGGGTGCATGTGGTGCATGTCGATGTGCAGGCCGAGATCGAGGATAGGCTCCCGCCATGATGCGAACGACCACCGACCTCGCCGACTACACGCAGCAGATCGAAGCGCTCCGCGCGGCCGGCGACTTCACCAACTATGCGCTCGCGGTCGCGAAGGGCGTGCCGCCGTCGCAGTATCCGCAGCGCTTCGCGAAGGCCGCGGTCGATCTGATGACGACCGGGAACAGCGAGGGGTTGCAAGCGGCCAGCATGCAGTTCGTGGATCTCAACGCGAAGCGCACGCTGCTCGGCGCCATGCGCGGCAGCTGGATCCCGGCGCCGCCCTTCACGGCGATTGCGAGCCTGAGCGAGGAGCCGGATGCCGTGTGGGTCGGCGAGGGCCAGCCCGCCCCGGTCGTGCGTCTCGACGCCAGCAGCGCGCCGAGAACGGACGCCACGAAGCTGACGATGCTGATCGGCCTCACGAAGGAATTGGCGGACGCGAATGATGGCCGCGCCCGCGCATTCATCGAACGGCGGATGCTGCGCGTGATCCAGCGCGGCGAGGATCGGCAGCTCCTCAGCGACGACGCCGCGGTGGAACATCTGCGGCCCGCAGGCCTGCTGCATGGCCTATCGCCGATCAGCAGCGGCCCGCCGGGGCTCGACGACACGGAGGGCCTCTGGACGGCCGTGCGCGCGGGCGATCCGGAGCGGCCCTTCTACATCACCTCGCCGCGCGGCGCGCAGTATCTCGCAGGCGCCAACACGGACGGGACGCCGACGTTTCCGAACGCCTCGCCGCTCGGCACCGGCAGCATCGCGGGCGTGCCGCTGCTCACGAGCCCGGCCGCCGGCAACAAGCTGATTCTGGTGGACGCGGCGATGCTCGCGGTCTTCGACGAGGGCGTCCTCCCAGAGCGGGCCGACCATGCGGCGGTGCTCATGGACGATGCGGCGAGCGGCGGCGCGGCGCAGCTCGTGAGCGGCTGGCAGACCAACACGGTCTTCCTGCGCTTCACGCGGTTCCTCAACTGGGTGCTCGCCGTGGATGACGCCGTCGCCTACCTCGAACTGCCGATCTCGGGGTCGCCCGCATGACGGCTCAGGAGCAGCAGGAGATCGTGCTGCTCGTCACCAACGGCCTCGCGCCGCTCCTGCAGCAGTGCGTGGATGGCATGAAGGCGGACATCAAGGCGCAGCTCGCGGCGGCGCTGGAGCAGCTGCGTGAGGCGAGCGCCATGACCAAGAGCCTGCCGCAGGCGAAGCCGCGCGTGCGCCATCGCGGCGAGTGGCAGATCAACGCCCTGTATCGCCACGGCGATGCCGTCAACGCCGTGGGCCACGGCTACGTCTGCATCGCCGAGCACGCGGGCATCCCGCCGGACGCGCCGCGGGGCGCGGAATGGTGGCAGCGCCTGCCATGAGCGACGACGCCCTCGAGCCCCGCGTCCGCCTGTTGGAGCAGCAGGTCGCCGACCTGCGCATCGCGGTACGCGAGCTGGTCGCCGCGCTCAGACTCTCACAGCGCGTCGCCGAGACGGGGCACGCGCTGACTGTGAAGGAGCACCTCCTCAACGTGCAGCTGCTCGATGAGCAGCGCCGCGACCGCGAGCAGATCGCGGCACTGGAGGCGCTGAACGACGAACTGTGCCTGCGCGCGGATGTCGAGCAGGCCTGCGGAGGCCCTTCGTCCTCTTTGCCGCGAAGGGCCTCCACGTATGAATCGTGATCGAGCGTGGCCCGCGTCTGGGCCAACCGGTGGCGCCTCCGGGCGCGACGGCCTTCCAACGGAGGCTCCACCGTCCCCGTCAGCGCGGGGGGAAGGCGCGCCGCAAAATCGTCCTCGTCGCTTCCGACACCGACACGCCCTGCCGCAGCGCAAAGGCGATCACGCGGTCATGCAGCTCGGTCGTCAGATGAATCGTGAGGCTCCGGCCCGGCTCGGCGCGCGGGCGCCCTGGGCGGCGCCGCGGCGGTGAGCTGGTCGGCGACTTCGCGGCCATGGCGCCCGATCCTATCGCCGGAGCGCGGCTGTTCTATCGCTGCAGCGCTAGCGGCCATCGGTCGAGCGCGCGCCAGTATCGGAGCGTGGAGTGATTGATGCCCGAGACCATCGGCACCGGACGGCCGCTCAGCATTCGCCAGTTCGCCCGCGAGCTGGGCGTGAGCGAGCTGGAGGTCCGGCGCTGGATTGCCGCCGGACGGCTCCGGATCGCGCGCGCCCGTCTGCCGCGCTACCGCGTTGTGGATGATCGGCGCGGCTGCAGCGCCGACGGAGCGAGCGCGAGCTGCGAGCGGATCGCGGATTCGAGGCAGGTTCGCGACGATGAGGAGGTAAACTCGTGACCTGACAGACGGGCGCCCGCAAGCGGCGAACTTGCGAACGCCCTGACCCGCAAACTCGATGATCCCGAGCGAGCAGGCTGCCCACCAGCATACGGGAGCCGCCGCCCGGCCGCACGCCGCGAGCGTGCAGAAAGGTTCCCGATGCCGAAGAAGAATCCCAACGAATACCTCGCAGACTTGGGCGAGGTCGAACAGACGATTGTGCGGCTCATGGTCCGAGCGATTGGATTCTCGCTGCCGGGCAATGAGCCCCGCGACGATGAGGAACTCGCGCAAGCGCTGCTCGGAGTGCTCCTCGGAGCGATGGCGGACTTGGTTCGAACCGAGATCGCCCGCGACGTGGCCGCCGGGGGCGACGGGAATATCCGTAACGCGATTATCCGACTCGCCATGCAGCGCGAGGCTGCCAAAGAGCAGGAGCGCGAGGCTGCCAAAAAACAGCAAGGCGGTGCGCGATGATCGCCGCCGTCTACGCAAGAAAATCCACCGACCAATCCGGCGTCAGCGACGAGCAGAAGTCCGTCGCCCGACAGATCGATCACGCCCGTCAGTACGCGCGGCGAAAAGGCTGGAGGATTGACGACGACTGCATCTTCGTCGATGACGGCATCGGCGGCGCCGAGTTCGCGGCGCGGCCGGGATTCGTCCGTCTGATGACCGCACTGAAGCCAGCGCCGCGGTTCCAAGCGCTGATCATGTCGGAGGAATCGCGGCTCGGGCGCGAGCAGCTCGAAGTCGGTTACGCCCTGAAGCAAATCATCAGCGCCGAGGTGCGCGTCTTCTGCTATCTGACGGATACGGAGCGCCGGTTGGATAGCCCCATCGAGAAAGCGATGCTCGCGCTCCAGACCATGTCGGACGAGATGGAGCGCGTGAAGGCCAGCCAGCGAGTTACCGATGTGATGCTTCGGAAGGCGCGCGCCGGACATGTGACCGGCGGGCGCGTGTTTGGTTTCCGCAACGTGCCCGTCCTTGGCCCGGACGGGAAACGCTCGCACGTCAAGCGCGAGAAGGTGGACGCCGAGGTCAAGGTCATTCGCCGGATCTTCAAACTCTCCGGCGACGAGATGGGGCTCTCCACCATCGCGCGCACCTTGAACGCCGAGCGCGCGCGCGCGCCGCTGGCGCAGCAGAACCGCCCGCACGGCTGGAGCCCCTCGTCGGTGCGCGAGGTGCTCCATCGAGAGCTGTATCGCGGCGTCATTGTCTACAACCGCACGCGCAAGCGGGATCGGTGGGGGCAGATCAATCCCGAGGATCGCGCAGGGCATGAGTGGGTGCGCGTGACGGACGAGCACCTGCGGATCGTCTCGGATGAGGAGTGGGCTCGCGCCCACGCGCACCTCGATGACGTGCGAGACAAGTACCGCCGGGCGAACAATGGGCAGCTCCTCGGCGGGCGGCCGGTGGGCACCGGCACGCCGAAGTACCTCCTGACCGGCCTGCTGGTCTGCGGCGTCTGCGGCGCCTCGCTCGAAGGCCGGACGCGCAGCCATGGCCGCTTGCGCGCGCCCTTCTACGGCTGCACCGCGCATCGCCGCAAGGGCTCCAGCATCTGCGCGAACAACTTCGAGATCCCGATGCGCGATGCCGATCACGCCGTGCTCTCGACCATCGAACACGTCATGGCGGATTCATCGGTGCTCGAAGACATCGTCGCGTGCGCGCTGGAGGAACTCGCGCCGAAGGACGAGAGCGAGGAGCAGGCCTCAGACGACCCGCGGGCCCGGTTGCAGCGGGAGCGCGCGGATCTGGATCGGCAGCTCGCGCACCTCGCCGCCGCTATCGCCGAGGGCGGTGGCGATCTCTCGACGGTCCTCGCCGAGATCCGAACCCGCGAGCGGCGGCGCCGCGATGTGCTCCGCGCCTTGGCGACGACCGACGCGAGCAATCGAGAGCAACCCACCGAGGGCGGGATCCGAGCGGCGCTGACGGCGATGCTCGCGGAGTGGCGGGCGCTCCTCCGCAGCCACACCGAGGATGGGCAGCGGCTCGTACGTCGATTGATTGAGGGGCGGCTCACGGTGATGCCGGAGCGCGATGCGGAGGGCCGCTTCTATCGGTGGTCGGGGAGCGCGACGCTCTCGCCGCTGCTCGCTGGCATGCGGCCCCATATGGTGGCGTCCCCAACGGGATTCGAACCCGTGTTTTGGCCTTGAAAGGGCCACGTCCTGGGCCTCTGGACGATGGGGACGTAACAGAGCGCTGCGGTCGAGCCAGCGAAACACTAGATGATAGCACGCAGCCCCGAGGCCGGCCATCGCCGGACCACGGAGCCATGCGAGCCTTCCGTCCGGACGGGCGCGCTTGCGCGCTCCCCGGCCATCGACGCGGATCCTCGACTGTCGTCGTTTCCTCCGCACCTGCTCCGCGCGGACCTCGAAAAGAGATCCGCGCACCGGTGGGAAGCGGGCCGGCTGACCGCGGCTGCCTCACCATAGAATGCCGACGCATGGCGATGGTCGTGCGGGCACTCCGGCCAGGCGAAGAGCGCCGATATCTCGAGATCGTCAACAGCGCGATCCAGGGGCTTGCGTCCCGCCACTATCCGCCCGACGCCATTGCCGGATGGCTCGTGCCGGAGACCGACGACAACGTTCGTGACCTGATCGCGAACGCGGATCGCGAGATTCGCGTGATCGCCGAGCTCGACGGCGTGCCGTCCGGAATCGGTGCGCTGGTCGTCGAGCGGTCCGAGTTACGCGCGTGCTATGTCTCACCTGGCGCCGCGCGGCGTGGATGCGGGCGGTTGCTGGTCGAGGAGATCGAACGCATGGCGCGGGCACGAGGGCTCACGCGCCTCAACGTGGCCAGCTCGCTCAATGCCGAGCCGTTCTACGCGAGGCTCGGATATCAGGTGAGGCACCGACGCGACATCGTCCTTCGTAACGGCCATCGCCTGGCGGCGGTGCTGATGGACAAGAGTCTCGCGTGAGTTGTCTCGATCGCCCGAGCCGCAATGAGCGGCAGTGTGATGAGACCACGGGGCCTGCCTCGATCGATTACAGTGCTTTGAGGCCGTGGAAATCTTCAGGACCGTCGCCAGTCCCGTCGTCCTTCAGGGGCTGGCTGATCGCCTCTCCCGCGTTCTTCCCGAAACGCCGCGGCGCTGGGGCACGCTCACGCCGCACGAGATGCTGTGTCACCTTGGTGATGCCTGCGAAATGGTGACGATCGAGCGGCCTCGGGCGCAGCCGATTCGTGTCCGGCAACGGCCGTTCGCAAAGTACTTCTGGCTGTGGCTGCCGACGCGGTGGCCCCGCGGTGTGCCCACGAATCCCATGCACGATCCCAGAGTCGATGGGACGCGGCCGGGTGACTTCGATCGCGATCGCCGCCGCGTCGTGAGTGCGTTGCAGACGATTGCAGCGGCCCGCCACGGATCGCTCGAACCCGGGCACGGCTTGTTCGGAACAATGACGGCGGGGGACTGGCAGCGGTGGGCGTACCGCCACACCGACTATCACCTGCGGCAGTTTGGCGCGTGAGCGATCGTAGACAGACCGGCACCGTCGGTCACGGCCGTTCCTGATCGGTCAGGCCCTCAGGCCACGCAGTTGTTCGGCGCGTTCGTAGAGCGACTCAATTGGCGCACGCTCTTTGTAGAGGAGGGTGTTGCCGGTAAACACGCGCAATTCAGGGACGCCTGACGACATCCACAGCTCGCAACGCCGCTCGCCATCACGCCACATGATGAGCTCGGGCCAGCTCGATGTTGCACTCATCGTGATGGGTCCGGATCCTAGCACGACCGTGTAACGGCACCTGCTCGCTAGTCCAGGGGACCAGGCTGGGAGGGTCGATCGATCGGCTCCGGCGAAGTCGCGCGGAGTTCGATCGCTCGATTCTCCGCCGGAGTCGCGGGAAGAAGGCCTCCCGTCCGACCTCCTTCCCACCAGCCGAGTCATTACACTGACGTTTTCGGGCGTCGGCGTCTGATTCGGCAACACGGAATCCGGGCTGGTCCGGTTCCGCCGGGCGCAGTGCGAAGAGAATGCCAGCTACCGGGAGTTCGAACGCCGCTGCGGGCCGGCTCTCGATGAGCGGCTGGAGAGCGCCTGACGCCGCTCGACAGCCCTGATCTCGCTGGGGGTCAGCGGCCATTCCTTCCGGCATGCGCGGCAGCACCACGTCCGCACGGTCACGCCATGGATGATCGTCATCTCGTGTGTCACCGTGCCGAGGGCGTTGCAGAATTTGCAACGGGCGGGGAGTTGGGACTGGAAACCGGAGGGCACCTTTGACCTGCCTGGGAATTGATATCGGCTGATAGATCCGACGCACATCCGCCACGCGCTACTGGTAGTAGGTCACACGGCCTGAGCCGATGTCACTCGGGGAGATTTGATGGAGGGGGTAGGGGATAGCCCTGAGCGCACTCCCAACTCCAGCTGCCAATTTTACGCCATTGGGCAATCAGGACTTGGGAGTGCATTGGAGCCTGGGATTTGCCCCTCGACGAATGCTCGGGGCACCCTGAGCCGAGTGTCGAAGGGTGGAGAGTCCACGACTCTAGTCCCGGGGCGAGAGGGCATAGGCGGGCACCCAGATGGTGAACGCCCTCCCGGCGTGACGGCCGGAAACGACACGGCCGGTCGCCATGACCCGATCTCCCAGGGAAATCTCGTTGGACGCGATCAACTCGCCTGACAGCACGAATTCCTCCGGGTCGGTCTGAACCCGGAATCGCAGCCGGAAGCGTCCGTTCTCGTCGATCGAGCCCGGCGTCTGGGGATCCATGACGCCGGAACGCGGGTAGTCGCTGAGCGTGCCGGTGACCAGGGTTCCTGACTGGGCGAGGGTGATGGAGTAGTGCGGCTCACTGTAGAAGCCATCCCCGATCACGAGCCTGAAGGAGCCGGTCAGCCCGCGGTGCTCGGCGGAGACGTCGGCGCGAGCGGTCGCCCCCTTCGAATCCGTCGCCATGAACGAGAGCGTCGGGCCACATTTCTCAACGGGCTTGACCGAGACGACGCCAACGCCGCCGTTCAGCTCAACCGGCGTGTCCTTCTGAAACGGACAGAGGGACGTGAGCGTGACCATCACCAGATCGCCGTCGGGATCCGTGACGTCCACGCGCGCGGTGAACGTGGTCACCTGATCGATACCAATCGAGGGCGTGATGGTCGCGACGATCTCGGGTGATCGGTTCGGTGCCGATGGCGCGGGCGCCGACGCCGAGGGTGTCGGCGCCGAGGGAGTCCCATTGCCGCAGGCCGCGAGGAAGGTCGTGAGCATCACGAGCGCAAGACCGCGGCGCACGACGATGGCATTCGACGACGGCCGGCCCATCGCCGGATATGGTTGCGCTGGAGGGTTTTCGGTGTCAACCCGCGGCCGCAGGATCCGCGGGCCGCACTATCTGGAGATGATGCGAGGGTTCTGAGGAATTCTCAGAACGGCGTCCTGGGTCACGTTCACGATCTGGCCGCCCACCGTCAGGGTTCCCGCGCGCACCGGACCGGCGTTGGCGGTGACGCTGAAGGTTACGGCACTCGTCCCGGATCCCGATCCGGCGCTCGTGATGGTGATCCACGGGTCGATGGTCGTCGCCGTCCATGAACACTGCGTCCCCGTAGTCACGCTCAGCGTCCGGCTGGTGCTCGCCGCCTCGATCACGAACGCGGTCGGGGTCACCGTGTAGACGCAGCTGCTGGCCTGCTGGGTGACGGTGATCGTCTGGCCGGCGACGACCAGCGTGCCCGTCCGCACGCTCGCGGTCGGGTTCGTCGTCACCTGAAACGACACCGAGCCCATGCCGGTGTGGCTTCCCCCGTTGGTGATCGTGATCCAGGGCACAGTGCTCGTCGCGGTCCAGGAGCACTGGGTGCCGGTGATGACGCTGGTCGACTGGACGCTGGACGTCGACACGGTCGAGAACGTCGTTTGCGTCACGGTGTACGAACATTGCGCCGAAGCCTCGGACGCGTCCAGCATCCAGATCAGCGCCACGAACGCGCAACCGCGTCGGATTGTCATGGTTCCCTCCCGGCGAGCGCAGGGTGAAGTCCCGGGCTGGATCCTCTGCCGTGCACGGGCCGGGCCGGTTGGGGGCCGTACGCAAGGGATTGCGCCGCCAGCAGTTACAAATGGCGGACACCGGGGCCAGGAGCCGGATTCGTGCGCGGACTGACGACTTTGTCAGTCGGCCGGGCGTCCTCGGGGGATGCGTTGACCCGGGCGCGCGGCTGCGGTACAACCGCAAATCATATGTCCACATCAGCCAGCCGCCTGCTCGTCCTGCTCCTCGCCGCCGTGGGCCTCGCTGCCGCCGGCACCTCGACCTACGTTCACTACCGGCTGCTGACGGTTCCGAATTTCACGAGTTTCTGCGACGTCAATTCCACGGTCAGCTGCACGCAGGCCTACCTGAGTCCGTACGGCGAGCTCGCCGGCGTACCCGTGGCGATCTTCGGCGCGCTGTACTTCGCCGCGGTCCTGGCGATCGCGGCGCTGGCCTGGCGGCTCGCCGCCAGGCCGCCGTCGTACGCGCCGGCGTACATCTTCGCGCTCTCGCTGCCGGCGCTCGCCTTCGTCGCGTATCTCGGGTTTGCGTCGTTCGTCATCCTTCAGGCGTTCTGCATCCTGTGCGCGATCACCTACGTTGCGGTCATCGCCATCGCGCTCGTCTCGTGGCGCGCGTCGAGCGTGAAGTTCGACACCGTGCCCGGTCAGGCCTCGAGTGATCTGGCAGCCGCCCTGCGCAACCCTGTCGCCCTGGTTGTCGCGGTCGTGCTGATGGTGGCGACCGTCGTCACCGCGATTGCCTTTCCGTCGGGCAACGCCGCGGCAGCTGCAGCGGTTCCCGAATCGCTGCCGGTCGTTCCCGATGCCGAGCGAGCGAAATTCGCGGAATGGTGGGAGCTCCAGCCAAAGGAAGACGTGCCGGTGGATGGTGGCGGCGCCAAGGTCGTGGTCGTGAAGTTCAATGACTATCAGTGTCCCCTCTGCGGCGTGACCTACAAGCTGTACAAGCCGTTGTTCGAGAAGTATCGCGGCAGCGTCACGCTGGTCACGAAACACTATCCGCTCGAGAGCGAGTGCAACCCTGGCGGCGGAGGCGTGCACGTCGCGGCGTGCGAGGCGGCCGCGGCGGTGATCATGGCGAAGCCGAAAGCGACGGCGGACAAGTTGGAGGACTGGTTGTTTTCGCATCAGGGTCCGCCGATCCTGACGCCGGATCAGGTCAAGGCCGCTGCGCGAGACGTCGCCGGGATCACCGATTTCGACGCGCAGTATCCTGCCGCCTTGAAGGAGATTCGCGCCGACGCGGCGCTTGGCCAGCAGCTGAAGGTGAACTCGACGCCGACGTTCTTCATCAACGGCCGGCGCGTACCGAATCAGGCGCTGGCTCCGCAGTACATCAACCTTCTGATCGAGATCGAATTGAAGCGCTGACAGAGCCTGCGTATCGCTTCGATGCGCGGATTGGTCACGCCGTGACACACACGGCCGATCAGACCACGACGCGGCGCCGCAGGCCCGCGAGCACGCGCGAGGGGACCTTGCGCCGTGCGCGCAAACAGAGGATCGGCGTTTGCGCGGTCACCGGGCAGATGATCAGCAGGCGCGCGGTCTCCGCGACTTCCACTTCGCCGAGCGATTCGTCGAGAACAATCAGATCGGGCATCTGGCACGAGGCCTTGACGATGGCTTCGAAGCCGGTCCGGGCCATGACCACGCGGGCGCCCGCCGCTTTGAGGTGCTGCTCACGCTGCTGGCGCGACACGGCGTCGGCGTCGGCCACGAGCACATGAGGCGTGTGCCCCGGGCCGGACGGGCGGGACGTCACCGAACCGACGACCACGCGCGCGCTTGTTGGCGATTGAGACATTTTGGGCTCAGCCTCCTGAACGCTTGGTCCCACGCAGCAAAACCGCTGCCGCTCAGCCCCGCAGCAGACGATCCAGCCCGATCCCTGCGAATACGCCAATCGTGACCGCGGTCGGCCCGATGTAGGTGAGCTCGCCGCCGGGGTCCACGAGCGAGACGACGAGCAGCGCGCCCAGACCCCCGGCGAGCGCGGCGAGAGTTATCTCAGCCGCGACTCTGGTCCGCGGGCGAGGGCAGCGATGGCTATCGGTGAGGTGACCGTGGCAGCGTGGACAGGTCGCCATTCAGAACGGGAAGAGACGCGGGGACAGTAACATACGGGCGCGGCACTGAAGAAGATGGTTCTCGCGTATGATACGCGCCGGTCAGTGACCTATGGCGAACGTCAGGCGGCCCCTGGCCGTTGTGCTGCTGCTCGTCGGCGTCGCGCTGATCTCCCTGGGGCTGACCCGCGCGCTGGGGATCACGCCGTCCGGCGTCCTGGTCAGCCTCGCTGCGATCGGCGCCCTGCTGTTGACCGGCGGCATCTGGTTCGGCGCGCCCGCGCCACGAACCGGCGTGACTTCAGCGACCGCTGACGGGGAGCCGATCCTATTCGACGTCCAGGGGCGCCTGGTTTCCGGCCCGCACGCCGGGCAGCCGGTCACCTCCCGTTTTCCTGAAGCCGCACGCCTGGACGTCGAGCGCCACTGCGTCACAGTACTCGCCGGCCGCGCCGCGCGGTTCCCGTGCGTCTGGGATGGCACCCCGATCGTGTTCGACGGGCTCCCGGTGCGGTCCGCGGATGGCGTGATCGTCTACGGCCTGCTCGTGCCGGCCGGTGCACGGACCGGGGATCATGGCGGCGGTGTAGCCTTCGCGGGGGCTGGAGATGTCCAAATCGAGATTGAAGACCTGAGGTCCGCTCTGAAGCAGAAATGCTAGTCCCCTAGCGCTCGTCTGACGGCCTCGGCGGGGGCGACTTGGGTTGTTCCTGCCTGTCCGGTTGTTCGGACTGACGTCGTCGAATTGGACTGGATTGGTCGCCCTGCCGGCTGGCTCGATCGAGGATTTGATCAGCCTGCGCCTCACGCTCCTCGCGGTTGTCCTCGGCACGAGTCGTCATAAGGCACCTCTTCCGTTCTGTGACAGCGCGCATGTTACCGGTCCTGTCGCGCGCCTGTCACTTGGGGAAGATCCTTATGGGCATGCCATACTCCGCGCCATGAAACGCCTCCTCGGGTTGCTCTGTATGGTCGGTGTCTTGGTGGTTTCACCGCATGCCGCGCCGTCGCAGCCCAATATCATCATCTTCCTCGTCGATGACATGGGCGTGATGGACACCTCGCTGCCGTTTCTCACCGACGACGCCGGCACGCCGAAGCGGTATCCGCTCAATGATTACTATCGGACGCCGAACATGGAGCGGCTCGCCGCGCGCGGCATCCGGTTCAACAACTTCCACGCGATGAGCGTCTGCTCGCCGTCGCGCATCGCCCTGATGACCGGCCAGAACGCCGCCCGGCATCGCACGACCAACTGGATCGATCCCGACAAGGACAATGCCGGTCCCCAGGGCCCGCCCGACTGGAACTGGCATGGCCTCGAGCCGGGCGACGTGACATTGCCGGCGCTGCTCGGCAAGGCCGGGTATCGCACGATCCACGTCGGCAAGGGACATTTCGCGCCGCGCGCGGACGCCGGCGCGGACCCGTCGAAGATCGGGTTCGATATCAACGTTGCGGGCGCTTCCATCGGTCAGCCCGGCAGCTACTACGGCATGGACGACTTCGGCGGGAAGAATCCGAAGCGCGCGCCGGCCGCCGTCCCCGGCCTGTCCAAGTATCACGGCAAGGACTTCTTTCTCACCGAGGCTCTCACACTCGAGGCCAACGCCCGGGTCGGCGACGCCGTCAAGGCCGGCAAGCCGTTCTTCCTCTCCCTGGCGCACTACGCGGTGCATGCGCCGTTCGACTCCGATCCGCGCTTTGGGGCGCATTACCAGGGCTCCGGAAAACCCGAGCCGGCGCAGGCGTTCGCCACGTTGATCGAGGGCATGGACAAGTCGCTCGGCGACGTGCTCGATCACCTCGACACCCTTGGCGTTGCTGACAACACGCTTATTGTCTTCCTCGGCGACAATGGTTCCGATGCGCCGCTGGGCCATGAGCACGAAGCCGCCTGCGCGGCTCCGTTGCGCGGCAAGAAAGGCACGCACTATGAGGGCGGCACCCGCGTGCCGTTCATTGCCGCGTGGGCGAAGGCGAATCCGGCGAATCCATTTCAGAAGAGACTGCCGATCGCCGTCAACGCGATCCAACCGCAGCAGGCGGCCGTCTACGACCTGTTTCCTACCATTCTCGCGCTCACCGGCACCCGCACGCCTGTCAAACACGTCGTGGATGGTTTACGCCTCGATACGCTGTTGACGGGGAAGCCTGACCGCAGCCGCAAGGAACAGTTTCTCATGCACTATCCGCACTCACCGCACCGCACGGACTACTTCACCGTCTGGCGGGACGGGGAGTGGAAGGCGATTTACCACTATTTCCCGACCGAGGTCAGTGGCGGTTCGCACTACCAGCTCTTCAACCTGAAGAACGATCCGTTCGAGCAGAAGGATCTCGCGGCGAGCGAGCCGGGCGAGCTCAAACGGCTGATGCAAGGCATGGTCGCGGCGCTGGAACAGCAGCACGCCGTCTATCCCGTGGAGAGAGACGCCCAGACGCGCGCGAAGCCCAGGGTGCCGTAATCGGCCGCGACTCACCCAGCTTACTTCTCGAGACCGCGGATGAAATGCACTGCCGAACGCAGGATGTCCTCGGCGAGCTCGGGCGGGTCGGTCGGCCGTTCGGAAACGAGAAAGAGCCGGTGGTTGCGCGTCGCCACCGCCGATATCCGATACCCCAATTGCGTCGTCGCGTGAACGTCGAGCGTGTCTCCGGCCAGCACGGTCATGGGAGTGTCGGGCAACCCCCCGCGCTCGGCGCGCTCGGCGAAGAGCG
>Ga0209382_10002118_pt1 | contig 29680 bp, 28 predicted proteins | sample SoiMetdeltSBSDD5_FD_187599 | JGI IMG/M metagenome (GOLD analysis project Ga0209382, IMG submission 187599) | Bulk soil microbial communities from a Populus tree surrounding site in Tennessee, USA - Soil MetaG P. deltoides SBSDD5 (SPAdes) (version 2) | ecosystem: Environmental > Terrestrial >...
ACTGCGCGGACGCGTCGCGAACGGGAAGGCCGGTGGTGGCCTCTGCTACGGGTACCGGGTCGTGCGCACGCTGAACGGCGCGACTGTGACCACAGGCGAGCGCGAGATCGAACCCACAGAAGCAGCAATCGTCCAACGCATCTTCCGGGAATTCACCACTGGCCATTCGCCGAAGCAGATCGCGAAGATGCTGAACGGCGAAGGCATCTCGGGTCCCTTCGGTGGGAAGTGGAGCCCGAGCACGATTCACGGCAACCCGAAGCGCTGCACGGGCATACTGAACAACGAGCTCTACATCGGCCGCATGGTCTGGAATCGACTGCGTTACGTGAAGAATCCGGACACCGGGAAGCGCGTGTCGAGGCTGAACCCATCCTCGGAGTGGATCACAACGGACGTTCCGCACTTGCGGATCGTTCCGGAGGAACTGTGGTCGACCGCGAAGGAGCGCCAGACGCACACTCGACGCGCGATTGCGGCGACCGGCAAGCTGGGAACGGCGAACCGTCCGCGTTACCTGTTCTCCGGACTGACGAAATGCGGTGAGTGCGGCGCGGGGTTCATCATCGGCTCCGCGAATCGGCTGATGTGCTTTGGCGCACGAGACCAGGGCACGTGCTCGAATCGCCTGACCATTCGACGTGATGAAGTCGAGCAGCGCGTCCTCCACGCACTTCAGGAAAAGTTGCTGCGTCAGGATCTCTTCGAAGAGTCTGCGACGAGTTCACGCGCGAGATGAATCGGCTTCGAATGGAGTACCGCAACCTGTCATCCGCCGAGCGCGAGCTCGAGCGCGTTCGCGCCGGTATCCGCAAGGTTATCGACGCGATCAAGGACGGCTTCGCCGGGCCGGAGCTCAAGGCCGAGATGGACGAGCTGCAGGCCCGCAAGGAATCGCTGCTTGCGCAGCTCGCTACCGCGGACGCTCCGGTGCCGCTGCTGCATCCCAACCTGGCCGCTCTGTACCGCGAAAAGGTCGCAACGCTGGCGTTGGCCCTCCAGAACGCAGACAGTCGTTCTGAGGCCGCTGAAGCGCTGCGCGGTCTCGTGGACGCCATCGTCCTCGTCCCGGCCGGCAATGAGCTCAGAATCGAATTGAAGGGGAATCTGGCCGCAATGCTCTCTGCGGCTCAAAATGCGAAGAGGTCGCCCGAGGGCGACCTCTCACTGCAAATAGCGTTGGTTGCGGGGGCGCGCAACCGCCGGTACTTGCAGCTGTGGAATGCCGCAAGCTGACCGACACCGGCGCAGGCCGCGTCATCAGTCTGGACAACTTCGACCCTGGCTCATCCGGACCACGTGACTTCAATCGTTCGGAGCGGGCCCCGCGCCGCGAACAAGGCCTCTACTGGAGATTGCTCGCTGCTGTCCGGTCCGTCGATTTCGCCTAGGAAGCGTCCGCCACTTGCACTCGCGAGAGGCACCAGTCGTCGCCGTGTAGCCAGCAGGTCTCCGCAAGTTCGTGTGACTCACGACGGAGCGACCTTACTGATTGCCACCCTCCTCGAATCATGGCTTCGCGAAAGCGGCTTTCCGCCTCGTCGCCTCGTGAGCCGATGCAGTGGAAGACGGCGACCGGAGAAAGGAATCGAGCTGCGTAGCCAGTCTCGCAACGATCCACCTTCAGCATCCCGCCTTTTCCGATACCGCTGTCGTCGAAACTGGCTGTCAGGAAGAGAACCAGTCGCCCTCCCAGTCGAAGAGGATCAAGCCATATGGCTCGCGGGTGAGTCGCGCCAGCGTTGACGAAAATCGCATCGCAGGCACCTGGCCCGTACTCGCCTCCGTCTGCGTGAATGACCTCCACGTAAGCGAGATGAGCGAGATTCCGCCGGGCACGAGCGGCGAGTTCGTCGTCGATTTCGATCCCGATGACGTGACCGGCAGGTCCCACGACTTCGGCCATGATCGCTGTGTAGTACCCGACGCCGCAGCCCACATGGATGACACAATCTCCCCGACGGAGGTCGAGGGAGTCAAGGCAGAAGGCCAGATAGCTCGGCTGTCCGTTGTTCAAGCCTCGGACAGGATCGATTGCAATGAGCACATCGTCGTACAGGCATGCGGGATCGAGAACAGCAGTGTTTTCTTGGGCCACCTCATTGCTGCCGGGTCTCAGAACCTGCCACGGTCCTGGTCCGAGAAAATTCTCACGCGGGACCGTCGCAAATCCCGCAATCAGGGCGTCCGATCGAATCTTGGCGATTTGGCGGATCTCTTCCGCGTACCGGCGGCGCACGTCATCGAGGTGAGGCATAGGACCTGGTCGCCTGATCGCTTGGTTTACCTGAGACGATCCCTCGGTCCGCTTACACTGCCGGGCCACGGCATCATGAACTCGAATGAGATGAACCGTCCAATGCGAGAGAAATCGCGCTCGTTCTCCGTGACGAGCACGCAACCCGCCTCGCGGCATGACAAGGCGATCAGGATGTCGTTCGCGAACGCTTTCGAGACGCGCGCGAGGTCCAACCCTTCCTGACGCGCCATATCGGCGAGCAGATCACCCGAACGATGCCAAGCATCGGCTGATGGTGTGATCGTACGACCTGCTCGCTTGAAGATCGTCAGGACATTGCGGTCGAGTGCCTTCCGATCCTGAGCCCGTGTCACACCGGCCCGCAGCTCCTGGGCGACGATGACACTGAGGTGCTCAAATGGCGAGAAGGCTCGATGGAAGCGCTGGAGTTCCTCGTTAGCAACCGGATCCCGAAAGGCGTTGATGAATAGCTGGGTATCGAGAGCGTACTTACGAGCAGGGAGTGTCACCGTTCGGGATCCGGTGGCGTGATCTCGATGCCCAGCATCGCTCGCGTGCCATCGACAAGCTCGCGCTGAAAGACAGCGAGATCGAGTGCCCGTTCAATCGCTTCCGTCGCCGTGGCGGCACCGAGCGCACGTTTCGCCGCTCTCAATTTCGAGAGCGGCAACCGGTAGGTGCGGGAGACCCGCTCTTCTCGGCGGGGCGAGCGTTTCCGACGGGCGGCGTTGGCCATGGAACCAGTGTATTGACGATGAATTCATTCTGTCAATACACCAGAACCACCGCGCAGAACACGAGCGCCGGAACGCCTAGGAATCAGGAATTTACGCGAGGATCGAAGACAAAGGAGGGGGGAACGCAGACTCGGGAGCTGCGTTCCCCCCTTGCCTGCCGTTCACTCGTTCAACGCTCGGCGGCGTCAGAATGATTTGTGAGGCGCGTCGCTTCGACGATGGTCCGGTCAATGCGCGACTTCGGCGCCGGGCGGCGGGCGGCGCTTTCTGCCGCCCGTGTCGCTGTGGGCGCGGCTGTCACCAGCAATGAAGGAGGCATCTGGGGCGTGAGCGACCCCCTCTGCCACCCCCCGATCACGGTCCGGGGACGGATTTTCGGGGGTCGCTCACGCCCCAGACGCATGTCACGTTCGTCCGGAGGGACCGCGCCGGTCCCTGACACCTGTCAAGTGCGCCGCCTGATTCGACCGCGGGCGCGCCGGCGTTCACTTGCACCGTCGGCACGGCTGACAGGTTTTGCCTGGAACTCGCGTTCATATAGGTGAGCGCGCACTCGCTCTGAATTCTGACTGCGGCGGCCGACGATCGCCGCCTCCTGCCTTTCTTCCACCAGCGCGTCTCGATCTTCTTGCAGCTTCGCTGACGTGCAGCACTGTCGCGTGCACGGCGGCCATCACGACGCGAGATTGTCCGGCGGTCCGCGGCCCGGTCAAGCCACTCCGCTTCGCTCCGTCCCCTTCGGGGCTACCGGGCTTGACCGAACCGCGGCTCCGCCGGGCCCTCGGCAGTTACGTGATGGCCTTCAGGCTGACCGTCGCACTTATGCAGGACGCACCGATTCATCCTCGAAGGAGTCACGGCGTTATGATCCGATCTCGAGAGCAGCGCAATCGGCGAGCGCGACGTGGCAGGCCTCGTCCGACGCGAGATCGTTGCGATGAACCGCTTCTAGCGCTCGTTCGCACACTCGCTCGGCAGGCCGCACGCGAGCTCTTTGCGCGCGAGCTGGCGGCGCGACGGCAGGATTTACCTGAGGTGACCGTCAATGAAGGCTGCGATCTACGCGCGGTACTCCTCCGACAATCAGCGGGACGCCTCGATCGCGGACCAGCTCCGCATCTGCCGTGAGTTCGCCGGCCGCCAGGGCTGGACGGTCGTTCAGGAGTTCACCGACCATGCAGTCTCCGGCGCGACGCTGCTGCGCTCGGGATTCCAGGCGTTCATGCGGGATGCGTTGAACCGCCGCTTCGACATTGTCCTTGCCGAATCGCTGGACCGCTTCAGCCGCGACCAGGAAGATACCGCCGGTCTATTCAAGCGACTCACCTTCGCCGGCGTCAATATCGTCACGCTTGCAGAGGGCGACATCACGCATCTGCACATCGGGTTCAAGGGCACGATGAACGCCCTGTTCCTGAAGGACCTGGCCGAGAAGACGCACCGAGGACTGCGTGGGCGCGTGGAGAGCGGCAAGGCTGGCGGCGGGCTCTGTTATGGCTACCGCGTGTTGAAATCGCTGGTCGGTGGAGCCCTTACGACTGGCGAACGAGAAATCGAGCCGGGGGAAGCTGCGATCGTGGACCGCATCTTCCGGGAGTACGTCGCAGGAATCGCACCGAAAGCGATTGCGAAGCGGCTGAATCACGACGGGATCGCCGGACCGTTCGGCGGAACCTGGAGTCCCAGCACCATCCACGGCAACTCGACACGCGGCACGGGCATCCTGAACAACGAGCTGTACATCGGTCGCCTGATCTGGAACCGGCTGCGCTACGTCAAGAATCCGGACACTGGCAAACGCATCTCACGGCTCAATCCGAACGCAGAGTGGATCACGAAGGAGATTCCGTTTCTCCGGATAGTGAGCGACGAACTCTGGAACGCCGCAAAGGACCGCCAGAGCGTCACGCGGCGAACGATCACACGCGCCGGCAATATCGGCTTCGCGAGGCGACCTCAGTACCTCTTCTCGGGGCTGTCGAAGTGCGGCGTGTGCGGCGCCGGCTTCATCATGGCCGGCCGCAACCGTCTCGCGTGCTTCGGCGCTCGTGAGAAGGGCACCTGCAGCAACCGTCTCACCATCAGGCGCGACGAGGTAGAAGCCAGAGTCCTCAAGGCTCTCCAGGACAAGCTGTTGAACCAGGAGCTGTTCGAGGAGTTCTGCGACGAATTCACTCGCGAGATGAACCGGCTTCGGATGGAGCACCGCGCCAGCTTCTCGGCAGCCGAGCGCGAGATTGAGCGCATCGAGGTCCGGCGCAAGAAACTGATCGAGATGGTGATGAACGGCGTCGCGCCGTCCGAAGTGCGCGACGAGATGAATGCGAACGCCGCTCGGCGTGAGGCGTTGAAGGCCAAACTCGCCGCCGTCGACGAGCCGCCCCCGCTGCTGCATCCAGAGATGGCCAGGATTTACCGCGCCAAGGTCACAGAGCTCGCCACAGCGCTCCAGGAGCCGCACAGCCGGTCGGAGGCCACCGAGGCGCTGCGCGGCCTCGTAGACGCCATCGTGCTCACGCCAGACCAGGACGGCGAGACGCTTCAGATCGAGTTGAGAGGGAATCTGGCGGCTATGCTCGGGGCGACCGTACAAACGAAGAGGTCGCCGGAGTCCGACGACCTCTCCTTGCAAGTATCTTTGGTTGCGGGGGCGGGATTTGAACCCGCGACCTTTGGGTTATGAGCCCAGAGCCACACGAGATTTCGTCAATGTTTCCGGCCTCTACCAGCCACCGCTACCAGCCGAATCTGTCTAATGCACACCTTCGACCGGTGATACCGTCGCGAGTGGATCGTTGATCTCTGCTGGCTCTGGCGGTGCCCATCCGCTGAAGCGGCCCGCGAGGACATCGCTGGCACCCTTCAACCGACTTGTCGCCAGCGGCGCGTAGAACTTCCGGGTTGTCGCCACCTGTCGATGGCCCAGGAACCCCGACACGTCGCCAATGTCGATCATCCGCTCCCCAAGCTCCAGGGCGACGCTATGCCGCGCCTGATAGGGTCGGACATCCTTCGGCCAGCCAGCCGCGTATAGCGCCTTCGCGTAGTCGCTGGCGTCGAAGGCCCCCCAGGCGTCCGCGGCGATGAATGCTTCGAGTGCCGTCGCCATGTCGTCGTTCAGCCAGAAGGCCCGCGGCGCCCCGCCCTTCGCCGTCCGCACGGTCCACACTCGCCGGGTGAGGTCTACGTCGGCCGGTTCCGCCCGTTTCAATTCGGACGGCCGGACGCCTGTCGAGGCAATCACCATGAAGCGCGCCCGTGTCTTCGGGTCGGTCAAGTTAGCCGCCACGGTGCGAAACACGGTCGCGTTGACGAGCACCTTCACCGAGTCCGGCACCGCGAGCGGTTTCACGTCATCCACGGGCGTGGACGCCTTGGGACCATCGAGCAGTCGATAGAGATGGCGCAAGGTTTGACACCTATTGTTGATGGTCTTCGGTGTGTAGCCATCACCGGCCCACGTCGCCCGAGCCTTGCGAACATGCTCAGCAGTCAGATGGGCACGCCGCAGACTGCCATATAACGCCGTCCAAGCGTCGACTTCACACACCCGCGATTTGTAACTCGTGAGCTGCTTCACTTGGGCGAGATACAGGCGGCCGTCGCCGGCCAGTGTGCCCCGCTTCGCAGTCAGCGGTTGCCCTTGCTGCCGACGGAGATCGGCCCGCATATCGTCTTGCCATTCCCGCAGATCCTTGAAGGGCGTATCGAACGGGAATCGCTTCTCGCGCTGCAACGCGGCCGAGCCGCTCCCGACCTTCACGGTCGCAGAAAGCCCATAGACGTCGCGGTAGATGCCTTTCCCGATGCGTTTCCGCCGCGCTTTTGTTGTGGGTTTCATCGCGCACCCCCCGCGAACCTCTTGGCGGTGACACGATTGATTTCGTCGTCGCTGTCGTGTCCGCTCCCGTGAGCCCAATCGCAGTGTTCGACAAGGGACTCGAGAGTCTTTTCATAGTGATCGCCGTGTTCATCGGCCGTGATAAACACCCCGCGGCACGCTTTCAGGTGCGCGCGCAGCTCCGCAATCCGCTCAGGGGACAGTGGGCCTTTCATCGTCGTTGTCATGATCACTCGTCTCCTTTCCGCCCGGCGTGGGTGTCTGCGTGCCAATCCGGCAGGACGCGCTCCAGCGCGCGGCGTTCCTCGGGTGTCGGTGGCTCACCGCCGAGCACCTGCGCCAGCCGGGCGCGGTGAATGCCCGAGAGACGGCTCAGGGCGTCGACCGTTTGCCCCGCCCGAACTTTCCGCGGCGAGTTCCAGGCTCGGCGTCGTCCGCTCCCCGCGCCGAATCGGCGGGGTCGGGCGGATGATCGCCGCCATCTCGTCCGCCGCCGCGAGCGCCGCGTCGACGTCGGTCATCTGTTGTCGTAGCGTCACGCGCACGCGTTGCAGCGTCGGGATGACTGTCTGCAACTTATCGGCGATCTGCTGATCCCGACTCAACGCGCACCGCCGACAGGCTCGGGCTCGGTCTCTTCCGCGAAGGGCTGCAGGCGCGACACCGATTCCGGCAGCTTCGCGTAGAGGTCGAGGATCATCTCGCGCAAATCCGCGGCCGTGTGGGCATGGCCCATGTAGGCGTCGTCGTCTTCACTGTCCGCCAGGGTCGTGAACACGTGTTCGATCGCGCGGGCGCGTTCCGCCAGGTGGATCAGGATTGCTTCGACGTCGTGGGTGGTGAACTTCATGTGGCCTCCGTGCCGCGATACGCGGCGGATGGCCGGCGGGTCGTCGTGAGACAATCTCACGCAGGCACGTCGGCAGGGTATGCTGCTGACTACGCTTAGGGGCGTTTGCGGGTTACCGCCCGCGGGCGCTCCGCTTTGATGGCTTTTCGACGCTCTAACCATTCCCGCACCGCTCGCCGGATCTGTTCGCTCTCAGGGATTCCATCTCGTTCCTTGACGAGCTTCAATCCATCATCCAGATCGGCATCGATGCGGAAATTGTAGAGTCGGCGTCTGACCATTGGACCTTAGTGTAAAGACGCTGCGTTACGCTGTCAAGTCAAGGGTAGGCATCAGCATTGCCGCTGCGCGCATCGAAAGCACAGACACGCGGGTCGATCGGGATCTTCCAGCGTCGCCGGCCGCGTCTTGCAGACATCGCAGCGCAGACTGCGGCCCGTGATAGTCAACACGTCGGAACAGAATGCCGGCCGCGCCTCGTCGGGCTGCCGCACAAGGACCGCGGCGACCACCATCAGGAGTGACGTCCGGCGATCGGCGGTTCTGAGAGTCGAGCCCGCAGGACCGCGAGTTCGGCGGCTGTCGCTTTCAGTCGCGCTTTCGCCCGCGTCGCGGTTTCGTGCGTCGACAGCGCCGGCAGCAGTGCCGCGACAATGTCCAGGTCGGCAATCGCGCGCGCGAGAATCGACCGAGCGTTCTCAGTCACTCAAATCTCCATTCTTGCGGGCGATAGTGGCGTCTCCGATCTGTGACGCCACTCTTTTCCCGATACTTAGTGCAGCGTTCGCGGTCGCTCGGGGTCCGTGAAGGTAATGCTCCGAACGCTCTGGATGCCTGCAGCAGCCATCACGCGCACCGAAGTGTCTAACGCGTCTCGGATCGTCTGCTCGTTCCGCTCGATACAGTCGGCAAGCACGAGATCAATCTGCGAGTCGGGCCAGCCTTCGCGATGAAGGCGATCGGCGAGCGCCTCGAGATGTTCCGTCGCTATCGCACGGTAGCGGGCTTCCAGTAGCGCCAGCAATTCGCGGTCTGTCACTAAGCACGCCCTTCCTTCACCACGAGCCGCCAGCCAGAATCGCCGTGTCCGGGCACCGCGGACGTTGGCCGTTCGCATAACCACAGGCCGCCTGCCTTTGACACGAAGCAGCCAGCGCTATACGACTCGCCATTACGATACGGACCGGCCCATTTCAGCTCAGGGCGCGCCTCGAGCGTGTCGATGCGGGTCTGTAACGCTTCGAGTCGCTCGGCGACGGCGCTCTGCTTGGCCTGTACGTGCGTGAGAATCGCCTCGGTGACACCGCGCACGATGCCGTCAAATTCCTCGTCGTTCAGACTCATGCCGGGCTCCCGCCGATCGGGAGTTCGATAAACGCGACGGCGTCTTCGCGCAGCAACGCCCAACTCAGGAACCGTGTGAATTTCAACACCGCGGTGTTCGTCTGAAATGCACTGACGACATTCACGGCTGTGGGCGTGACGGAGCTCATCGTCGGGCTGTCGTCCATCTGCACGCTGGCGTTCTCCGAGACCGCGACTTCCAGACCGCCATCGCTGATCGCAATTTGCGCCGCGTCCACCAGGATCAGATTCGGGCCGGCTTCCGGCGCGATGATCACAGGCGCGCCAGCGATGCGCCCGCCCGTGAGCGTCAGATCCTTGAACGCGACCAAACCCGTCCCTTGCAAATTCAGCGATCCGCGACCGCTGAGCACCCACACCGGACGCACGGCTTCGCCGTTGCTCACCTCTGCGTAAGCCTGCTCCATCGCCTCACGCAACTCGGCCTCAGGCGACCCACCGCCTACCGAGGCACGGTTCCAGAGCAACCCTGCCGGCCGCGCCGCGCTCGCCGCGGTGTCGTCGATCATGCTGTTGTCGCCGCGGATCAACCCGCGCATCGAGCGCGCCAATACGTAATTGCGGGCGCGCGCACCGCCAATCCTCAGAATGTCTCTCGACATCGCGACCATGACGCCGAAGCCGCTAGGCGTGGTGTAGGTGGTGCTCGACGTCCAATGCGCCAAGGGAATAGCCCCGCCTTCCGCGGGGATCCACGCCGGCACAGGGTCCGCAATGCCAGTGGGGACGAGCTGATTCACGGGCACATCGATCGCGCCGTGTTCGAGGAACCCACCAGGCACGTTTTGACGGCGCAGGACCGCCACCAACGGATCGGCATCGGGATCGTTGATGAACGGGACATCGGCCCTGCCAATCCCTGCGACAGCCGCCTTGCGCAGGATCGACGGCGCGGAGCCTAGGCCGATGCCAACGAGCCGATCGCCGGTGACGCTGAGGGCTTTGTTTCGCGCCATGAGTTCGTTGAGATCGCGTAGTTCGTTCATGTGTCCATCGTCGTCGACGATCCGTGCAAGCGACTTATGTCGCCCATGTCGCCAACCAACGCTTTCCGCGACGCTCGATATGAACCCCATCGCGCGTGCCAACCTGACCACGGAGCCAGCAGCCCAGTTCGCCGGCAGTCTGAATCGTCGCTGCTTGCAGTGCGCGATAGAGATCCGGAGCGTGATCGCGAGCGTGACACAGCAGATCGCCGGTCCTGAACGGCAACATGATCCCGGTCTCCGGGTTGCGCGTATGCACCGGCAGGAGGCGTCGGAGCTCGGTATCTAGGACATCCCGCGGTCGCGCGGCCTCGAGTGCAGCGATCCGCTGCTCGAGCGTAGCGACCGTCGCCGCTAACTTCGCGCAGCCGACACACATCGGCGCCGTCACGTCGATCGCTCGAGCGGCGAGCGCTCTCACCGAATCCGCCTCCACCCGCCGCGCTCCGGACCGAAGATCATGACCTGAAACTGCGGTTCTGGCGCCGCTACATAACGGATCGCCAACTCCAGCGCCATCAGGACCGCCACGGCCGGATCGATTTTTTCGTGCGCCCGCGTCTTCGCCGGTTTCGCGTCGCCGTTGCTGTCGATGTCGACGACCAGATGATCTATCGCCATGCGGAGCATCGGGTTCTGACCGTGATGCAGTTTCCCCGCCTTCACCAGTCGCTCGAATTCCTTCATCGGCGCCGCGAAGCCGGCGTGTGTCTGCGGCATCTGCCGACAGTCGATGCCGGCTTCGCTGAGCACGGTTGCTGTCTGGATGCCCTGGAATCGGCTGTCGATATTCACGCCGCGCAGCGTCAGCTGCTGCGCCCAGCCGATGAAGTCGCGTTCGATGACGCGATAGTCGGTCACATTGCCCGGCGTCAGCGTCAACCACCCGTCCCGCTGACACTGCCGATACCGCGCCTCGTGCCGATGCCCGATGAGTGACGCCTCGGGGAGATAGCAGCGCAACTGCACGTCCCACGCTTCCGGATCCTGTCGGCAGCGCGCCAGGAGCGCCGCGGCGGTGAAGTCGGAGATCGCGCCCAGGTCGAGCCCGCCGAACGCCTCACGCGCGCGCAGATCCTCCAGCGTCGTCCGATGGCCGGCGCTCGCGTCCCAGACCTGCAGATCGAGAAAGCGATTCGCTTGTCCGACCCATTGATTGAGATAAAAGGTTCGGAATGCGTTCTGCCGGGCCGGCATCGCTTCCGCTTGTCGAAACTCGCTTTCGAGGTAGTCCATCGACAGAAACGCGCCCGGCCCGGTGAGCGCCGGATTCGCCGCGCGCCACACGTCCCGGTCGCGCCAGTCCGCACCCTCACCCGCGCCGTAGAACACGCTGAGGAACGTCGGATCAGTCCGCAGGCCCGCGCGCACTTCCGCGGCATAGCCATGCAGCTCGTAACAGATACTCGCCTTGTCCCAACCCGCGCTGCTGATCAACAGGGAGAGTGGATTTGCCCGGGCACCCATCGCCGTTGTCGCGCCGGCGAAAAACTCGCGCTGCTTGCGGGTCGTGAACGTGTGTAACTCGTCAATCACCAAGGCGGATGGATTGCGCCCGTGAATGCCTTTCTCATCGGCGCTCAGCACGCGCAGCACGCTGTCCGTCTCGCGATACTCGATACTGTCGCGATAGACGATCGGCCGGAACGCCTGCTGAATCTCCGGACTGCCTTCGACGAGCCGCTGACACTCGCCAAACACGACACGGGCCTGATCAACGTCGGCCGCAAGGCAGAGCACTTCGGCACCCGGTTCGTTGTCGAGAAAGAGCATCACCAGCGCTATGGCCGCGGCGAGTTCGCTCTTGCCGTTCTTCCGTGGCATCTCGATGAAGGCGGTCCGATACTGCCGGCGGCCATCCGACAGCCGGGTTCCAAACAGAGGCTCGATGATGTCGCTCCGCTGCCACGGCGTCAGGCGAAACGGTTGGCCCGCGTACGGTCCTTTCGAGTGACGCAGGGCGCCCGCGAAGAACTGAACGACGTCACGCGCGAGCCTTCGCTGCGATAAGCGAGAGGATCCGCGCGCGGCCCGTTTGGGGTTCGTCATGTGACTTCGGCGCCTCCGTTGCGCCACGTCCCGACGTCATCGGGGTTAATCCAAGCTCGTGCAACATCCGCCGGCACGCGTCGATCCGGTTCAGGCCGGCATCGGCGCCCAGGCCCTCAACGAGACGGCACGCGAGCAGCAGCGCCGTCCGGTGAACCGTCTGCGCGCGGTCCGTCGCTTCAAGGTGGGCGACCGCGTCCAGCCACAACTGCCGGCCTAGTCCGACCAGTTCCGGCGGCATCTCGCCTAGGCCTACGGGCGCGGTCCCAGCCGGGATCGCCCGACGTCTTCTGCCCGGTTTCGGGCCTCGTTTCATCGCCACTCATTCCTCCAACCGAGATAATTTGTGAGGTTCAGGCGGACGCCTTCGGGGTCGCCCCTTCGGTTCAACAAAATCACGCCCCCCCTGCTGTCCGACGAGGCGCAACTGACGTGCAGGAAACGTCCGACAGATACTTGTGCTCCATCGTGGCAAAGAGAAGGTTGTGCAGAAATCTTCACAACCCGAGATCAGCCAATCTCGGAGGACTATCTAAACGGGGTTCCTGTGCTTCACCCCGTTTTCCCCTACCTCTGTTTGCCTTACGTCACTCGCCGCGATTCGTATACTTCGCATGGCACGGTCGGCACTTGCCGGCGAGGTTCGCGCGATCGAAGAACAGGTTTAGGTCGTCGGCGCGCTTAACGATGTGGTGCACCTCGTCCGTCAGCCTGTGGCAGTCCGGCTCACTGCAGAAGGGCTCCTCCTGAATCACCTGAAGCCTGAGCCGGCGCCAACGAGCCGTGCGATACAGCCGCTCGTCATAGTCGACATTGCGCACGCGCCGGTGCTGGCGGCTGTGCTCCGGGCAACGTCCGCCGCGGTCTGCAGGCGTCGGGCAGTTCGACACGAGACAACTGCGAGGAATCAGTGTCGGCATCACTTACGCGTCATCAGCGAATCGTCGACACGCATCAAGAAACCGAACGCGGCCAGCGTCATTCAGGCACGACGGGCGGGCGCAGCATAGTCCGAGCAGTTCGTCGTTCGCTCGGGCGACAAGGACCGCGGCATCCATCTCAAACCACTGATCGCACAGAAGACAGATCGCCTGACCGCTGGCGCCACGCGGATTACGTTCGCACTTGAGCACCACGCCGCTCACGACGTCACCTCGCAGTAACGCACGAGCGCGATCAGGTCAGGCTTCAATCGCCGTATTGCGTCTCGATCCTCGTCATCGAGTAGGCGATCTGGCCCGACGAGAATCCGGCCGTCATCCGCCACACGGAGATCCAAGCCGCGCGCTTCAAGTCCCCAGGCTAGGTCGAGCGCCTCACGTGAGACGGACAGACCACCACGGAGCATGATCGCGTCAGGCGCCGAAGTAGGAGGCATCGGAGTCCTCATTCGGGGAAACAGGAGGGGGGGAGGGGGTGTCTACCCCCTCCGACAACACTGCAACACTGCAACAGGGGTCGAGACTGGACGCCTCCGGCAGTAAGGGGCGTTCATCGGGCAGTGGATCACCGCAGACCAGCTGCATCGGCTGGCCCTTCCGCGTCTCAAGGTTTCGCAGATAACCGTCAGTGGTGGCCACTTTCACGCGCCGCGAGACGGTGCCTTTGTCCAGCACCAGGTGCTTCGCTAACGCACCAAGGGTGATGGGCTTCACCTGCGGCCCGTTCAACGCCTGCACCGCGGTGACGGTGTCCTTGATCGTGGCGCTGACGGTCGCCTGCACCGCCACATCGAACAGGTCTTTGACGAGGTCGCGCACGACGTCGTAGTCGCCGAGCGTGGCGACGATACGTCCGACCGCGTCCCGTTCTCGGGACACCTGATGCAGGATGGCATGGGACTGGATGAGCGTTAACAGCGCCGTGAAATCGCGACGAAGGCGGATCGCCACAGGCGGGATCGCTTCGGCGAGACGTCGCGCGTAGGGCACTACTACGCGGTGTTCTACGGTCTCCACCCAGTCCTGGAGCGCCCGCCAGACGTCGAGATCGTCCTCACCATCGGCACGTGGATCAGCAGACAGCGCCCGGAGAATCTCTCGAGTGTGATCGGGCGTGTCCGTCACCGGAATCGACAAGATCCGCGTCTCGTTCTCGGGGTGCAGACTGACCGCGGTCGTGGTCGTGATCAGGCCGGTCGGCCCTTCACGTTCAATCAGGCGTGGCCGGATGCCGTCTTTCGTTTTCTCGACAGTCTCGTAGCGGACGCATCCTTCCGATAGCAGTGACCGGATCAGGTAACTCGTGAAGTCGCCCGACATGCCGACCGCCTCGTAGATCACCAACATCCTGTGTTTGAGTGGTTCTTCCGAGTAGGCCAGCGCGCGCTCGCTCATGGCGCTCAGCGAGTAATGCGCCGAGCTTGGGAAGTGTTTGAGTGTCTCCTGAACGATGTAGGATTTGCCGCCCGACGATGGCCCCTTGACCGCCAGCGACACCGGACGCGCGCAGAAGCGACTCGTGGCTGAGAGATACACGAGCCGCGCCGCTCGTCGCTCGCCGACAACCCCGCGACGCGTCAGCGACCGATCGAGTTCGGCTAGGATGTCCGGCGTTGATGCGAGCGCCGCACATGAGGCCCATGCCGTTGTCGCTTGCGTGCGGAGCTGCTGTGCCTCGACGTCGGCCCACGGTGCGGCCACCGTCATCGCCGCCACCCACCGTTCCATGAATAGATCAGGATCGGCGATCCACAGCGCGCTGACGTCCTTGAATCCGTCGAGACGCACGAGTCGAACCCGATCGCGAATCGCGGAGCGGGAGATCCACTTCACCATGGCGTCGCCGCCGGTGTCTGGCTCGATCACGATGTAGATCGTCTCGATCCCGTCGAAGAACTTCGCCCAGTCCTCTTTCCAGCTGGTGGCACCAGGCACACCGATCGCCGGAATACCTCGACACGTGAGCGTTTGTGTGTCGGATTCACCTTCGCTGATAACGACGTATTTGAAGGCGCGGATGTCCGTGAGCCGATCCAGTCCGTAAGGAACCAGCTGCGACCCGCGGCGCCAGACGAATCGATCGTCACCGTCGGTGCCCTTGTGAAGCGCACGGCGAATGCGGACCGCCACCTCCTGTCTGTTGACGTCGAAGTAGGGCATCCGCAGCGCCGGCTTGCCCATGTAGCTGATGTCCTTCAGGCCCAACGTCTTCAGCTTATCGATCGGGAGTCGCTTCGCAGCGGCATACTCCGTCAGCGTGCAACCTGATGAGGGGTGTTGCGCTGTTGCAGCGTTGCGCGGGGGGATAGACGTCCCCCTCCCCCCTCTGGTCTTCTTCGGCGGGAACAGGTCGGCCATGGCGAGGCCCAGCGCCTCCACGATGGTGACGACCGTGCAGCCCGCGAAGCACTTGATCAACACCTTCCCGCCCTCGCCGCTGTCGATCTTTAGGCTCGCGGTCGAGTCGTCGTGCGCGGGACACTTCGCCTGCCAGCCATCACCGGCAGGTTTGGCATTGAGCCGATTCGCGAGTTCGTGCGCGGTCACCGTTGACTCCGCCGGCCGCCGCCAGAGATCCACGCCACAACGACATCACGGGACCAACAGGGCCGCCCAGGAATCGGCAACGGGTCGGGGAGCTTTTTCGCGCGTCGGAGCCGTTCAATCGTCCGCTCCGATCGATTCGACGCGGCGGCGAGGTCGCTTTTGTAGCAGACCAGCGGAAGATTATCGGGTGACGTAATGGTTTTGGACACAGCACGGCCAGTGTCCGCCAGACCGCGACGGTTCGACAGTGCTGAAATTACGAAGGAGTGCTATGTGAGGGGGGCGTCGATGCAGTCGAGCAATATCTGTGCGCGGCGAATGGAATACTGCACGTCCGATCGCAAGCACCCCTGGTCAATTGCGAGCCGCTTTTTCTTGACCGGCGGATCCTTCACGACGCAGAGATAGAACCGCTCAATGTGCTGCTCAAGGTTCTCCAGGCGGAATCCGCCCATCGCGCCGGGCCGCTGCTTCGGTCTCTTCCCACGCGTCGCCCAACCGTGCCCCTCAGGGACCGTGACGTCGACCCGTGGCGCGCCTTCCAGCGCGCGCTGAAACTCCCATCGGAGCATCTTCGGCAGCCAGCTCTGATAGCGCTGGAGTTTGAGCTCACGCACCAGCGCGTTGAGTTGAACCGAATCTTCAAATAGACACCGCAGCACCGCGGCGTCGGTAAAATCTCCGGCGTCTTCGTAGCGGACAGCGCGTGCCAGCCAGTCATCGTAGGCGCGCTGCACGCGAGAATCGTGACGCAACAGCACCATGGGAAGGAGTCGCATGGCGTCACCGATCCGGAGGGCCGCTGGCTCGCTGCCAACGCGGCGGTGTGCAAGGTCGGTCTGTGATACGCCCTTTGCCATTCTGCAACAGAGTCCGCCAACAGAATACCAGCCCGCGCAACCGTGCCAGCCTGACTACCAGCCGATTGTGGCGGACGCTGTCGTTTCGTGTCGGAAAATGGCTGGTTTGTGAGAATGCCTGATCAAAAAGACAAAGGCCGAAACCTTGATGATTTCGGCCTTTAAAAGCTGGTTGCGGGGGCGGGATTTGAACCCGCGACCTTTGGGTTATGAGCCCAACGAGCTACCGGACTGCTCCACCCCGCGTCACAGAAAAACTGATCGTAACACTTTGGCGCAGCGTGGCGCAACCTAGCGCGACGGTTTGACGTCCCTCACCACGACCAGAATCTCACCAGGTCGGATGAGCCCAAGTTCCTCGCGTGCTTTCATTTCGATCGTCGTCGGATCGGTGTTGAGTCGATGCGCCCTGTCGCGAAGCGCGCCGTTCTCACGACGCAAGCGTTGGACTTCGCTCTCGAGCTCATCCGACACGCGTCGCGCACGCGTCGTCGCCACCAGACCGCGCTCCCCGACGAGCGCGTCAACGAGCAGCACAGCTACCGCAAAAGCGAGAAGATAATTCAACGCCCGACGCCACAGCGGACGGCGTGAAGAAGACGGTTGCATTTGCTTACGCCGCAGCGGAGCAGGGGACTGGCCGCGTGTCTGACGTGAGCGGGGTACCTCTGGAAGAGCCGGCATCGTAAAATAGCTTTTCGTCCCGAGAACCGGTCGAATGTAGGGTTGCTCCGGTACTCACAGCCGATAGTGGGTGTCCTTCATGAGTGCTGAATATGTTGTGGTGCTGACAACCCTGCCGGTCGATGCCGATGGTCAAGCCTTCGGCCGCGCCATCGTCGAAGAGCGCCTTGCCGCGTGTGTCAATCTGCTCGCGCCGATGGAATCGGTCTACCGGTGGGAGGGAAGAGTCGAGTACGAGAGCGAACGGCAAATCATCGTCAAAACGTCGCGCGATCGACTGGCCGCACTGTGGGATCGCGTCCGCGAACTCCACCCGTACGAAGTGCCCGAGTTCATTGTGCTGCCCATCGCGGATGGGAACGAAGCGTACTTGAGGTGGATCGGTGAGGCGACGAAGTAAGTCCGCCGCGCGGCAAGCGGGTAGCGGTCCGCGGTAAACGTTAGTCCAACAACGCCTGCTTCAAATCATCGATAAGGTCCTGCGGATCTTCGACGCCGACCGAAATGCGCACGAGGCTGTCGGTCAGGCCAATCGCCTGACGACGTTCTGGCGGCACTGACGCGTGCGTCATCGACGCGGGGTGACAGATCAGCGTCTCGACGCCGCCGAGGCTCTCGGCAAGCGCCATCAGCTTCACACGATTGCACACGCGGCGAGCCTTTTCGAACGTGCCGACGTCGAAAGACAACATGCCGCCGAACCCGCGCATCTGGCGGCGCGCGAGGTCGTGTTGCGGATGCGTCGGCAGGCCGGGGTAGAGCACTTGCGTCACACCCGGTTGGCCGACGAGGAACTCCGCGAGTGCCATGCCGTTGATGTTGTGCTGCGCCATCCGCAACGCGAGCGTCTTGGTGCCGCGCAGCACGAGCCACGAGTCGAACGGGCTGAGGATCGCCCCTTCCGTGTTCTGAATGAACTTGAGCCACTCGAGATCGTCGTCGTGCACGCCGATGACGATGCCGCCGACACTGTCGCTATGACCGTTGAGATACTTGGTCGTGCTGTGGACGACGAGGTCCGCGCCCATCTCGATCGGGCGCTGGACGACGGGGCTGGCAAACGTGTTGTCGACGATGACTTTGGCCCCACCGGTATGCGCGATGTCGGCGGCCGCAGCGATGTCGGTGAGGCGCATCACGGGGTTGGTCGGCGACTCGAGAAACACCATGCGCGTTTCCGGCCGCATCGCGCCGCGGAGCAGGTCGAGCTGCGACGTATCGACGTAGGTGAACGAGAGCCCGTACTTCGACAACACTTTGTCGAAGAAACGAAACGTTCCGCCATACGTGTTATCGGTAACGACGACATGATCACCAGGTCTGAGGAGCGTCGCGATTGCACCGATCGCCGCCATGCCGGACGCGAATGCGTAGGCGCCGTTGCCCGCTTCGATCGCGGCGATGTTTTTTTCGAGCGCCGCTCGCGTCGGATTCTGCGTGCGCGCGTACTCGTAGCCCTTGTGATGCCCCAGCTCATCCTGCACGTAGGTGGACGTCTGAAAAATGGGGGTGATGATTGCCCCGGTCGAGGGGTCAGGGTCCTGTCCGGCATGAACGCAGACAGTCGAGAAGCGTGCGGTCGGTGGCAGTTTCACTCAATCACCTGTGCAGGGGAGTCGGGCCGGGCCAGAACGATAGTCTGATATTATTCGGTTTTCAATTCGCATGGACAGCAGGCGACTCGCGGACACGCCCTCACCGGCCCGGCGCCGGCAGGCGCAGCCGAGCCTGCCGGCTCCACCCGACGACGCGAGCCGCTCGCTCCGCGATCTGCTGCTGAACTCCTGGCCGGGCCGGCTCTTCATCATCGCGGCAGGCTTCAAACTCGTCATCAGTCTCATCCGCGTCTTCGGCGATCTGCCGTCGTTCCTGCGCACCCTCAACACCGCGGCAACGATCGGGCTGGCGTTCTCGGTCCTGTTTTTCATGACGCGCCTGGTGTTTCAGGTGCAGCGCCGCCTGCTCTGGCGAGTGCGGCGCAAGTTGATCCTGTCGTACATCCTCATGGGGGTCGTGCCGTCGCTGCTGATCCTCTCGTTCTTCCTGCTCTTCAGCATGTTCGTGTCGTGGGGCGTCAGTGCCTACCTGTTCCGCGATGGCTTTGAAGAGATGACGCGCAACGTGCAGCTCCTGGCCGAGGCCGCGGCGCTCGAGATTGGGAGAGTGCCCGCTGCCACCGAGCAGACGGTCAATCGCGTTCAGGGCAATGGTTCCGAGTCACTTCGTTACCCGACGTTGTCGATGGTTTTCTTGCCGGCCTCTGAGAAAGGACCGCCGGTCGTGGCCCGGGGGCCTTGGGAGCACTTGCGAGATGCCAAGGTGGCACTTCCAGATCTTCCTGACTGGATAAAGGCCAACCCAAAAGGGTTCACGGGCATCATCCCGCTCGAAACTGGAACGGCCGAGCCCGAGTTAATCATCCGCGCCGTCCGCCTTGCCGGCCCGCCACGGTCACCGGTGGGGTGGGTCGTGACGGACCTGCCGCTCGACAACGCCATGCTCGCGCGCCTCTATGAGCGGACGGGAGTGAAGGCGAGCAGAGTCACGATCGGGGGCGTTCGCAGTGCTGGCGCCACACCGGGCGAGACGGACGCCAGTCAACCTTCAGCAGGCACGAGCAACACGTTCTCTCCGTTTGGCTCGACGGTTACTGGCTTCGACTGCGTGGACTGGGCGAGCAGTGAGCCTCGTCGGGCGATAGTCGCGCTGCAGTTCAAGGTCGGCGACCTCTTCAGTCGGCTGTCGGATGCGCAGTCGATGCAGATGGGGCCTTTGAGCTTTGGCCAGGCAATCCGAATCATTCTCGCGATTGTCGCGGTGCTCTTTCTCATCATCGAGCTCGTCGCGCTGGTCATGGGCCTGGCCCTGGCGCGGTCGATCACGAGCTCGGTCCACGAGTTGTTCATGGGCACGGAACGAGTGCGTCAGGGAGACTTCACGCATCGCATCACCATCACGACGAAAGATCAGCTTGGGGAGCTAGCGGGATCGTTCAACCAGATGACCGGCAGCATCGAGAACCTGCTGCTAACAGCCGCCGAGAAGAAGCGGATGGAAGAAGAACTCCGCATCGCGCGGCACATTCAGATGTCACTGTTGCCGCGTGGGCCGCTCGACATGCCCGGACTCGGCGTGACGGCGCTCTGCGTGCCCGCGCGCGAGGTGGGTGGGGATTACTACGACTTTTTTCCGCTCGGCCGCGAGCGCCTCGGCGTCCTGATTGCCGACGTCGCCGGCAAGGGCACGTCCGCGGCGCTGTACATGGCAGAGTTGAAGGGCCTCGTCCTGTCGCTCAGCCAGATCTACCACTCGCCGCGGCAGCTCTTGATCGAAGCCAACCGCATCCTCTCGGAGAATCTCGACAGCCGCAGCTTCATTACGATGACGTACGCGGTCATCGACGTCGCGAACGGAACGATGACGTACTCACGCGCCGGTCACACGCCGCTGATCTACCTTCCGGCAAACGGGAATAGTGGGGCGCAGGTTCTCGTTCCGAACGGCATGGTGCTTGGCCTGCGCATCGACGGAGCGGCCGAGATGTTCAGCAAGCTGCTCGAGGAGAAACAAATCTCGCTGCACACCGGTGACATCATCGTCTTCTACACGGACGGTATTACCGAGGCGATGAATGCCACCAGCGAACTCTTCGGCGAGTCGCGTCTCAGCCGCATCGTCGAGGAACACGGCCACCTCGAGTCCGGCGAGCTGCGCGAGCGCATCCTCCGCGAGATCGAGGCGTTCGTCGGATCCGCGGATCAGCATGACGACATGACGATGATCCTGATCAAGATCACTGAGGTGGAGTCGGCCCGCATTGCGGTATAGGCCGCTGAGAGCGGCCGGCGGACTGCGGCCAGCGGATAGCGGAACGAATGCACCCTATCGACCACGTCATCATCAACGCAAACATCCATACTGGGGACGCGCGGAAGCCCCTGGCGCGTGCGTTGGCAGTCTCGGGGGCACTGGTCGCAGCCGTAGGCGATGATGCGGACATTCTTCGGCTTGCCGGTCCAACGACGCGAGTACTTGATGTCCGCGGGCATCTCGTTCTGCCCGGCTTCAATGATGCACACGTACATCTGATTCGCGGCGCGGAAGAGTTGGTTGGCGTTGATTTGCGCGCAGCGCGTGATGAGTCGGAGATGGCGCGCACGTTGAGCGCGCACGCCGCGAGGCTTCCTGGCGGGCGATGGATCCGCGGTGGTTACTGGGATCACGAGATCTGGCCCAGCCAGGCGTTGCCGACTCGCGATCAGATCGATGCAGCCACGCCGGCGCATCCCGTGTTCGTCGAGCGGCTCGACGGCCACATGGCATTGGCCAACTCGCTGGCGCTTCAGCTCGCAGGAATATCGGACACCACTGAATCGCCGGCAGGCGGCACAATCGTGCGCGACGATCATGGCAGGCCCACGGGCCTGCTGAAGGACAACGCGATGGCGCTTGTCACGCGCGCCATTCCACCTGATGAGAGCGGCGACGTCCTGGCCAAAGCGCGTGCGGCGCTCAAGCATGCCGCGTCGCTGGGTGTGACGACGATTCAGGATATGACCGCCAGCGCGGCAGAGTTGACCGCCTATCAGGTGCTGTACGAGCGAGGCGAATTGACGGCGCGCATCTACGCGATTCAGAACTGTGACATCGCAGGGTTGATCGCGGCTGGCGTGCGGACGGGTTTTGGTGACGACTGGCTTCGGATCGGTGGGCGAAAGTTGTTCGCCGATGGTTCGATGGGTTCGGGGACCGCGGCGTTCTACGAGACTTACACTGACGATCCGAGCACGTGTGGTCTCTTGATCCACACGCCCGAGATGCTCGAGGAGTTGGTCTTCGCCGCGGACGAAGCTGGGTTCCAGCCGATCGTCCACGCCATTGGAGACAGGGCGAATACCCTCGTGCTCGACGTGTTCGAGAAGCTCGAAGCCGTACGAGGCAAGCGCGATCGGCGCGTGCGCATCGAGCACGCTCAAGTGGTGCGGCGCGAGGATCTTGCTCGCTTCAAGGCGCTCGGCGTGATTGCGTCGATCCAGCCGAGCCACAGCATCGACGACATGCGGTGGGCGGCGAGGCGCATCGGGGAAAGGCGCTGTGCGCTCGCTTACAACGTTCGGTCGTTCGTGGATGCGGGTGTGCACGTGGCTTTTGGCACCGACTGGTTCGTCGAGCCGCTCAATCCGATGCTAGGTTTGTATGCCGCAGTAACCCGGCAATTCCCGGATGGCACGCCCGAGCGAGGATGGTACCCTGAGGAGAGGGTGAGCATCGAGCAAGCAGTGGCCTGCTACACGATCGGCTCGGCGTATGCGGAGCGGGCCGAGGATCGGAAGGGAACTCTCGCACCGGGAAAACTGGCCGACTTGGTTGTCCTTTCCAAGGATATCTTCGCGATTCCGCCGCAGGCGATTCTCGAGACGCGGCCGCTGCAGACGCTGGTGGGCGGGCGGGTGGTGTACGAGGCATGGACGAACTGACCGTCATTCTGCGCACGCCGTCGCCGATCGAGGCGGATGTCATCAAAGGCTTGCTCGACACCCACGGCATCACCGCACTGATTGCCTCCGATTTGTCTCGCACCGCGTTTCCATTTGCGCTCAACGAACTCCGCGTGCTGGTGAACAACAGCGACGCGGATCGCGCGCGACAAATCATCGAGAGTCATCGCGACGAAGTCGGTCCGGCCCGCGTCGTGCCGTTCGGTACCGAGTTCGAGCCGCTCGAGCGCGCCATCGGCTACCGGTTCCGCGATCGCGGATTACTCGAGCACGCGTTGACCCATCGCTCGCGCGTGCACGAAGACGCGAGCGGCGGAGTCATCGACAACGAGTCGCTCGAGTTCCTGGGCGACTCCGTGCTGGGGTTCGTGATCGCCGACCTGCTGTTTCGTCAGTTCCCTCAGCACAACGAAGGACAGAAGTCGAAGTTGAAAGCGTCACTCGTGTCGGCCACGTCGCTTGGCAGGCTTGGCGACAAGCTCGGTCTTGGCGATTATCTGATCCTCGGTCGCGGCGAGGAGAAGACGGGCGGACGGCAGAAGCTCGCGCTGATCTCAGATTGCTACGAAGCGCTCATCGCCGCCGTGTATCTCGACGGCGGCATCGACCCGGCGCGGACGTTCATCGAGCGGCAGTTCGAGGGCCTCATCGAGGAAGCGCGCAAGACGGGCGCACACGCGACATTCACGGAAGACTACAAGTCCGCGCTGCAGGAATGGCTGCAGTCACAGGATCGCGGGCTGCCGGTCTACCGCCTGGCGGCCGAGATCGGTCCGGCGCACCGCAGGCGCTTCGAAGTGGAAGTCCTGGTCAACGGTGAGCCCGTCGCGCGGGCTGAGGGAAAGAGCAAAAAAGAGGCGGCCCAGTCGGCCGCCAAGGACGCGCTCGCGAAGCTCAGTGCCGAAACCGCGTAGCGCTCGGCCGCGTAGCGCTTGGAAATGACGGCTTCAGTCGATCTCGATAATCCCCCACGACTTGTCGCGGTCCGCGGCGACCTCAGAACCGGCAAGCGCCAGCGCGCGGGTCGGTTCAACCGAGGGCAGGCGGCTCGCGATGTGCTGATGCACTTCGCGGACGATGTCCTCGTCGTTGGGGGGAGCGGGACGGCAGTGGAGCCGGACCCAGAGGCGCATCATCGGGTCGAGGAAGCTGTATCGCTTCTGCCGCGACACGATGAGGTCGACGTCCTCGAGCCAGGATAGGTAGTCCTTCGTGGATCCGGGCGTCCGCCGCAGCCGCAACGCGATCTCGGTCAGCGTGAGAGGTTCTTCTTCGGCAAGTACTTCGAGGATGGCTTTCAGCGCACCATAGCCGCGGGCTCGGTGGAGGCGCAGCTCGTACGAGAACTGGCAATGACGCGCGAGTGCGCCGCCCGGCGCGAGGAGTGCGGCCAGGGCACTGACGGGATCGGCCGCGCCGCGGGGCGCCATGGACGCTGCCGTCTCGGCGATCATTCGAGCGTAGGCCGGCCGTCCTTCGGAAACGCCCTGCACGAGACGAGCGAATTCGTCACGCGCGCGATCGTCTGCGGCTTCATTCAACGCGGGAGCCGGCCGATCTGCCTCGAAGGCCCCGGGCAGTGTCGAGCGAATTTCCGCCGGGTTGAGCGGTGCGACGTGCACGATCTCGAACTGCGGCGGCGCGTCGCGCAACACGCGCAGCGAACGCGCTGAGTATCGTGACGTCAGCACGAAGCGATTGCCCGTCGCAGCCAGCGCCGCGACGAGATCGCGCAGCACGGATCGAAGGCCCGGGAAACTCTCGAACGTCCGCAGTTCGAGGAACTCGTCGAGCAGGAAGGTGGCGGGCGCGTCGCCCGGCGCGCGGGCGCCGCTAAGAAAACCGAGCATCGTGTCGAAGGCCGCGCGCGCGGTGGTGTCGGACCGTCCCGGCGTCTGGCCGGGATTCGATGCGAACGGAGAGGCGTCGCGAATCGCCTGGAGCATGCGTTCCGGCGTGGTCGCCACATGTTCGACGTCGATGAACTGGCAGGTATTGCGACCAATGAGATCGCGCAGGCGCAGTAACAGGGATGTGCGTCCTGTGCCGCAGCCCCCCAGGACGACGGGAATGCGCGAGCCGCCTGCCACCGCACCTTCAAGGGCGGTCAGCACACGACGCTCGAGGGAGGGACGCTCCGGAATCATCATTATGTAGTTCCTCTTCGGTGCGCCGAGCCGTCTGGAAAATCGTCTGATGGCATGTCAATGCCGTGAACGCGCGCCGTCTCGATGGCGTCGTCGTAGCCGGCGTCGGCGTGGCGGACCACGCCAAGGCCAGGATCGCAGGTAAGCACGCGTTGCAGCTTTTCATCCGCTTCGCGCGAGCCGTCGGCGACGATGACCATGCCGGCATGGATCGAGTAGCCGATGCCCACGCCGCCGCCGTGGTGGAGCGAGACCCACGTCGCCCCCGACGCGGTATTGAGCAGCGCGTTCAGCACCGGCCAATCAGCAATCGCGTCGCTGCCATCGCGCATGCCCTCGGTCTCGCGATTGGGCGACGCCACTGAACCGGTGTCGAGATGATCGCGCCCGATGACGATCGGCGCGCGCACGACGCCACGGCGAACGAGGTCGTTCAAGGCCAGGCCGAAGCGCGCGCGCTCACCGTATCCGAGCCAGAAGATGCGCGCCGGCAATCCCTGGAAGCGCACGTGCTCGCGGGCGAGGCGGATCCATCGGCACAGCGCCTCGTTGTCTCTGAACATCTCGAGCGCGAGATCGTCGGTGGCGTGAATGTCGGCCGCGTCGCCTGACAGCGCCGCCCATCGGAACGGCCCCTTGCCTCGGCAAAAGAGCGGACGAATGTACTCGGGCACAAAGCCGGGGATATCGAAGGCGCGATCGACGCCGGCCGTTTGTGCCTGGGCGCGGATGTTGTTGCCGTAGTCGAAGACGATCGCGCCAGCGTCGCGGAGCGCAAGCATGGCGCGTACGTGATGGACCATGGCCGACATTGCGCGACGGACGTATTCCTTGGGGTTCGTGCGGCGCAAGGCTTCCGCCTCGCGCAGCGTGAGGCCGTTCGGCACGTATCCGTTGAGCGCGTCGTGCGCCGACGTCTGGTCGGTCACGATGTCCGGCGTCACGCCCTTTCGCACGAGTTGTGGAAGGATGTCGGCCGCGTTGCCCTCGAGCGCGAGCGAGCGGGCGCCACCGGTGCGACGGCATTCTTCGACGCGCGCGAGCGCCGCGTCGAGATCGCGGAAGCGCTCGTCGACGTAACCGGTCGCGAGCCGACGTTCGATCCTCGCGGGATCGACCTCGATCACGAGCGCGATCCCCTCGTTCATCGTGACGGCGAGCGGCTGGGCGCCTCCCATTCCGCCAAGACCGGCGGTGACGACGAGACGTCCGGCCAAGCTGCCGCCGAAATGCCGGCGAGCGAGTTCGGCGAGCGTCTCGTACGTTCCCTGCAGGATCCCCTGCGTGCCGATATATATCCAGCTTCCCGCCGTCATCTGCCCGTACATCGTCAGACCGCGATCCTCGAGGTCGCGGAAGCGATCCCACGTCGCCCACGCAGGAACCAGCATCGCGTTGGCGATGAGCACGCGAGGGGCCCAGGGGTGCGTATGAAAAACAGCCACGGGCTTGCCGGATTGAACGATGAGGGTCTCGTCGTGTTCCAGCCGGCGTAACGTCTCGACGATCGCGTCGAAGGCCGCCCAGCTTCTGGCGGCGCGGCCGGAGCCACCGTAAACGACGAGATCATCAGGACGTTCGGCAACCTCGGGGTCGAGGTTGTTCATGAGCATCCGGAGGGCGGCTTCCTGAGGCCATCCTTTGCAGGTAGTCGTCGTGCCACGCGGCGCGGTGACTGTCCTCACAGGGCGGCTGAGGGTGCTCATCTGACTTGTGCAGTGGTCGCGTGCGATGCCGGAAACGATTTGGACCGTCGCAGTCAGTCCAATCGGGAAGCGAGCCACGCTGAAGGAGCAATCTAAGAACGTACGCGCGCGTTGTCAATTTGAAATTGAAAAATTTCTTACTTGACTTCTGCGCCGATTGCGGACTCCAACGATCCGTTCGAAATCATCGCGGCAATCGCATCGATATCGGGCGCCGGCGGACGGTCGGCGGTCAGCGCCGGCACGACCGCGCGCACTGCCGCATGCGCGCGCGCAAGCATCGCGGACGTCGTCAACGGCGCAAGCAGATCGAGTGCCTGCGCCGCACACAAGATTTCAACAGCGATGACGCGCGATGCAAGCTCGAGCGCCCGTGATGCCTTGAGAGCGGCGCCCATGCTCATGCTCACGTGGTCCTCGCGGTTGGCAGAGGTCGGGATGGTGTCAACGCTCGCCGGGTGTGCGAGCGTTTTGATCTCGGACGCGAGCGCAGCCGCGGTGACTTGCGCCATCATATAGCCCGATTGCAGGCCGCTCTCGGCAGTGAGGAACGGCGGCAGCTCGCTCAACGCTGGGTTTACAAGCCGATCGGAGCGGCGTTCGCTGATCGTGGCCAACTGCGCCAGCGCGAGGACGATGATGTCGCTGGCAAGCGCTACTGGCGCGCCGTGAAAATTGCCACCCGACACGATGTCGCCATCTTTGCTGAAGACCATCGGGTTGTCGGTCGCGGCGTTTGCTTCCGTCATCAACAATGTGCGTGCGAACGTGAACGTCTCGCGCGCCGCGCCGTGGACCTGCGCCGCGCAGCGCAGCGAATACGCATCCTGGACGCGGCCGCAATGCTCGTGGGACTTGTTGATCGCGCTCCCTTCGAGCAAACGGCGAATGTTTCCGGCCGATGCGATCTGGCCGGCGTAGGGCCGCGCTTCGTGAATCCGCGGATCGAACGGGCGAACCGACCCGCGCAGCGCGTCGATCGAGAGAGCGGCAGCGATGTCGCCCGCGCGAGCGAGCCGTTCGGCACCAGCGACCGCCAGCGCGGCGACCGCGGTGGACGGCTGCGTGCCGTTGATGAGTGCCAGACCCTCTTTCGGCTCGAGCACGACTGGTTGTATTCGCGCGGCCGCGAGCGCGTCGCGTCCCGTGCGGAGCGCGGGATCGTCGCCAACCCACGCTTCGCCCTCGCCGATGAGCACGAGCGAGAGATGGGCCAGCGGTGCGAGATCGCCGCTCGCGCCGACCGAGCCGCGGCTGGGCACGCGAGGATGGACGCGGTGATTGAGCAGGTCGAGCAGACGCTCGAGCGTAGTGCGGCGGATACCCGAGTACCCCTTGGCGAGCACGTTGGCGCGGAGCGCGATCGACGCCCGGACCGCACGCACCGGCAGAGGCTCGCCGACGCCGGCGGCGTGACTGCGCAGCAAGTTGACTTGCAGGGCGCCGAGCGCATCGCGGGCGATGGCCGTTTCAGCCAGCGCGCCGAACCCGGTGTTGATGCCGTAGATCGGTGTGTCACCCAGCGCTTGTCGATCCACGACCGCCCGCGCCGCGTCGACACGCTGCATTGCCGCGTCCGATAATCCGACTGCCTCGTACTGGTCAGCAATCGCCAGCAGCTCGTCGAGCGTCAGGCTATCTCCGTCGAGGCGAATCATCGATCTGAAGGTAGAATACAGCAGTCATGAATCTGGCAGTATTGGGAGCGCAGTGGGGTGATGAAGGCAAGGGCAAGATCGTCGATCTGCTCACGCCGAACTTTTCAATTGTCGCCCGCTATCAGGGTGGTCACAACGCGGGCCACACCGTTTACGCCAACGGCCGCAAGTTCGTGTTGCGATTGCTGCCGTCCGGAATCCTTCATCCGGATATCCGGTGCATCATCGGCAACGGCGTGGTGATCGATCCGAGTGCGCTCTTCGCCGAGATCGACGAGCTCGCGACGGCCGGCATCGAGGTGGGCGACCGCCTCATCATCAGCGACAAAGCGCATCTCATCCTTCCGTACCATAAAGACCTGGATCTGCTGAGCGAGGCGCGCCGCGGCGAGCGCCGCATCGGCACGACGTCGCGCGGCATCGGCCCGGCGTATGAAGACAAGATCGCGCGCCGCGGTGTGCGCGTCGGCGATCTCGCGAACCCGGCATCGCTGGCCGAAGCCGTGCAGCACAACGTCGAGGCCCGCAACCGCCTGATCGCCGAGAACCGGATGGACTACAAGGACGTCCTCGAGATGCTCGAGCAGGCGTGGCGCCGGATGTCGCGCTGGGTCACCGACGTGTCGCTGTATATCGCGCGCGCCCGCCAGAAGGGTGACGCGATCATGTTCGAAGGCGCGCAAGGCACGCTGCTCGACATCGATCACGGCACGTATCCGTACGTCACGTCGTCCAATGCGACGATTGGTGGCGTCTGCACGGGGCTTGGCATCGGACCGAAGGCAATCGATACCGTCCTCGGCGTCGCCAAGGCGTATACGACGCGCGTTGGCGAAGGGCCGCTGCCCACCGAGCTGACCGGCGCGATCGGCGATCGTTTGCGTGAGACCGGCCGCGAGTTCGGCGCCGTCACGGGGCGGCCCCGCCGATGCGGCTGGTACGATGCTGTCGCCGTGCGCTACGCCGTCCGCGTCAACGGTCTCGACGCGCTCGCGCTGACCAAGCTCGATGTGCTCGATGGCTTGACCGAACTGCAGGTGTGCACCGCGTACCGCTGCAACGGCACCACGCTGACCGAGATGCCCGGCGACCACGCGCAGCTTGCCGCGTGCGAGCCGATCTACGAGACGCTGTCCGGCTGGACGACACCCACGCAAGGCTTGAAGAACTACGATCAACTGCCGCGCGAAGCACGAAGCTACGTCGCGAGGCTCGAGGAGATCACCGGCGTGCCAGCCGCAATCGTGTCGACGGGTTCAGGACGCGACGAAACGATTCTTCGATCGGACGTTCCCGGGTTCCCTGGTTCCCTGGTTCCCCGGTTCGTCGGAAATCTGTGACGTTGAACCGAGAACCTGCGAACCGAGAACCTGCGAACCGAGAACCTGCGAACCGAGAACCTGTGAACCCGGGAACCTGCGAACCCGGGAACCACAAGATTACAACTTGTGTTTTGCGCAGTACTCGTCCATCGCGGCGGGATCGGCATCGTTGAATTCGACGCCGGCGCGATAGCGGGGTGGCTCGGTTGGCTTGGGAAGTTCGAACTTC
>Ga0209382_10002120_pt1 | contig 29645 bp, 24 predicted proteins | sample SoiMetdeltSBSDD5_FD_187599 | JGI IMG/M metagenome (GOLD analysis project Ga0209382, IMG submission 187599) | Bulk soil microbial communities from a Populus tree surrounding site in Tennessee, USA - Soil MetaG P. deltoides SBSDD5 (SPAdes) (version 2) | ecosystem: Environmental > Terrestrial >...
GATCGATGCGTTGATCGGCCACACGGCGAAGGACCTGACGATCGTCAACAACAATGCCGGCAACGCCGACGCCGGTCTTGCGGCGCTGCTGAAGACCAAGAGGGTAAGGAAAATTCTCTGTTCCTTTCCGCGCCAGACCGATTCGTGGGTGTTCGACGGCTTGTATCGCGCCGGAGAAATCGAGCTCGAGCTCGTACCGCAGGGAAACCTCGCCTGCCGCATCGAGGCGGCCGGCGCGGGACTCGGCGCCATCTTCACGCCGACGGGCTACGGCACGCTTCTCGCACAGGGCAAGGAAACGCGCAGGATCAACGGCCGCGACTACGTGCTGGAAATGCCGATCCACGGTGATTACGCGTTCATCAAGGCGGAGAAGGGCGATCGCTGGGGCAATCTCGTCTATCGCAAGGCGGCGCGCAACTTCGGACCGATCATGGCGCGCGCGGCGCAGTGCACGATCGCGCAGGTGAAGGAGGTCGTTCCCCTCGGCGCGCTCGATCCGGAAATCATCATCACTCCCGGAATTTTCGTCCAGCGCGTCGTACCGATGAGGAAACAGCAATGAAACGCCGCAGCCGTGATGAGATCGCCGCTCGAGTCGCGCGCGACATTCCGGAAGGCGCGTACGTCAATCTGGGCATCGGCCTGCCGACCTTGATCGGCAACCACCTGCCGAAAGACCGCGACGTCTTTCTGCAAAGCGAGAACGGCATTCTCGGCCTGGGGCCGGCGCCGGAGAAGGGCAAGGAGGATGAGGATCTGATCAACGCCGGCAAGCAGCCCGTAACGCTGCTCACCGGCGGTGCGTACTTCCACCATGGCGATTCGTTCGCGATGATGCGCGGCGGCCATCTCGACATCTGCGTGCTCGGCGCGTTCCAGGTGTCCGCGGAAGGCGATCTCGCCAACTGGCATACCGGAGAGCCGGATGCGATTCCGGCGGTCGGCGGCGCGATGGATCTGGCGATCGGCGCGCAGCGCGTTTTCGTGATGATGGAGCACGTGACCAAGGCCGGCGAGCCGAAGATCGTCGGGCGCTGCACGTACCCGCTGACCGCGATGCACTGCGTTGATCGCATCTACACCGATCTTGCAGTCATCGATGTGACGGATCGCGGGCTGACGGTCGTCGAAATGGTGGAAGGGCTGGAGTTCAATGAGCTGCAGCGCATGACCGGGGCGCCGCTCGCGATGAAAGGAACGGAACGATGAGCAGGCTGCGCGCCTACCGGCGCCCGCACCCGGGTACCCAGCCGGAGTACGACTTCCCTCCTTATGCCTCAACGCGAAAGCGCCATCCGACCCAGCCGCTCGTCGTGGCGCCGCAGACGTTGTCGGAGCTCACCGGTCCGGTCTTCGGCTACGAAGATGTAAAAGAGAGCGACCATGACCTGACGCGCCAGCACAAGGACGCGCCGATCGGCGAGCGCATCATCGTCGCCGGCCGCGTGCTCGACGAGAACGGCAAGCCAGTGCCGCATACCCTGATCGAGATCTGGCAGGCGAACGCTGCCGGCCGCTATCCGCACCGTACCGACCAGCACGATGCGCCGCTCGATCCGAACTTTTCCGGCGCCGGCCGTACGCTCTCCGACGCGCAGGGGCGCTACCGTTTCGTGACCATTCGCCCGGGGGAGTATCCGTGGCGCAACCACCACAACGCCTGGCGGCCTGCGCACATCCATTTTTCGCTGTTCGGGCCGGCGTTTCTGACGCGGCTCGTGACGCAGATGTATTTCCCGGGCGACCCGCTGCTCGAGTACGACCCGATGTACTGCTGCATCGCCGACGAAAAAGCTCGGCGCCGCCTGGTGTCGGTCTTCGATTGGGAGAGCACGATTCCCGAGCACGCGCTCGGCTATCGGTTCGACATCGTGCTGCGCGGACGGGAGGCAACACCGATGGAGAAAAACGCCCGATGAGTCTCCATGCAACCGGCAATCAAACCGTGGGGCCGTTCCTGCATATCGGTCTCGCTTGGCTCAATACCGACCGGATTGCCCCGCCCGGCGTGCAGGGCGAGCGCGTAAGCATTCAGGGACGCCTGCTGGATGGCGATGGGGTCGGCGTAGGCGACGGGATGATCGAAGTGTGGCAGGCGAACGCCCAAGGCAAGTACGCGCACCCCGAGGACACGCAGAAAAAACACCTCGACCCCGGGTTCAAGGGATTTGGCCGGATTCCGACCAACTCGAAAGGCGCATTCCGCTTTTCAACGATCAAGCCGGGCAGCGTCCCGGGGCCGGGCGGAGTGGGTCAGGCTCCGCACCTCGTGATCGCGGTGTTCATGCGCGGCTCGCTCAAGCATCTCGCCACACGGATCTACTTTCCCGGCGAGCCGGCCAACGCGAACGACCCGCTGCTCGGATTGGTCCCGGCCGCACGGCGCGCAACCTTGCTGGCGAAGAGGCTCCCCGGCCGCAGGAACGCGTTCGAATGGAACGTGGTCCTGCAGGGAAAGAACGAGACGGTGTTCTTCGACTTCTGAGACTAGCCCGCGCGGCGCAACAGCTCGATCAGCTTGCGCTGCGGATCGACGCGCACCCAATCGCCCGTCTTCAGTACTTCCGCAGGATGCGGCAGCCATCCTTCGCTGATCGTGATGTTCGCAAACACGGCGCCTTGCACCATCACCGGGTTGGTGACTCCAAAGACGAGCGCCTTCGGTGCGATTCCCTTGTGCTTCAGGTCGAAAAACGCCCAGCCCGCGGCAATGCCTCCCTTGGCGGTCGGGAAGAAGCAGATCTTGTCGCGGAGGCTCGTGCCTTCCAGCTTGTGCCCGGGCTTGGTGATCACGCCGCTCCAGCGGTCGAGGTCATAGCGCGGCGAGAATCCTTCCGCGGACACGATCGCCTCGCCTTCCACGACCGGGCCGAACGCGCGCTGCAGCCGGATCGTAGCGAGCACCGCGCTCAATGGAGCTTCCCGGTGCAGGCGATCTCGACGCAATCGCGAGTGCGCCGCAGGATCGTGTTGAAGCGGTGGGCGCCGATGATGTTGACGATCTTCGCAGAGTTGGAGATCAGGTTCGTCCAGCCGTTTCGCACGCGCATTTGCGAGAGATTCTGCAGGATGTAGAAGCAGACGCCCTCGAGCACGGTCGCGCCCGCCGCATCGATCTCCGCCAGGTAGCCGAGCTCGCGCGCCGCGCTTTTCACGCCGTGCGAAGTCGTGACGAACACTTGCGTCCCCGGGTGCAGCGTGCGGCCGCGGAGCATCGCGCCGAGGGACTTCATCTCGAGCAGCGAAAGCTGCGGACCGGAGAACACCACCAGGCTCGCGCTGCGATCCTTCAGGTCGTATCCGGAGTAGACGCGCTCGATCGCCCCGTCGTCGATCCGGATCTCGTCGACCGGCTTGTTTCCGCCCAGCGCGGCTTCGAGCGACGGCGCTTCCGGCGTGACGCCGATCATGTGGAACATGGCCATCGACCCGTAGCTCGCAAGCGCCGCCCCGAGGTGCTTCAACTCGTCGGCCACCGGGGCGCGTCGCGCACCGACGAACACCGGCACCGCGAAGTAGTTCTGGTGCCGCTCGCCGACGATCTTTCCGACCGCGCCCCAGTCGGCGAGGTCGTCGAGCTGCGCGTCGAGGTGCACGACGAGCGTCCCCTTGCGATGGCGTTCGAGATGAAAGCCGTACTCCGGCGTGCGGCCGGTCAGCGCTGCGGAAAGCACAGCCGGGCCGCCCTCGAAATTGCTGCGCGCGCCGAACACCGAATTCGCGTAGATCACGGTCCCGGTATCACCCCACGCCACGTGCTCTCCGAGGTGCGGCTGGTAGATCGTCTGGTAGTTGATGCAGGTGTCGGTGGTCGCGACGTTCATCTCGCGCAGGAAGCGGATGATGCTGCGTTCCTTGGCGGCCTCGCCCGGGTCCTGGCCGAGCCGTTCGGCGAATCCGAAGTCGAAGCAGCGAGCATTGGTGGTGATTGGAATGGTGCAGCGCGCCTGCTGCTCGCAGGCACGGCGCAGCCATCCGAAGCCGCCATCGCCCATCACCTCGATGTCGCCCATCATGTGCGCGTTGGTGATGGGCACGAAGCGCTCGGCACCCCAGAAATCGCCGACCTCGATCTGGTAACGAATTGCCTCGCGGACCGGCTCGCCGTGCCGGCCCTCGAGCATCGCCTGCTCTTCGGCAGTGAGCCTCATTTGGACGCGCGGAACAACGCCTTCACGTCCTCACCGATCACCTGCCCCTTCATCGGCGAGCCGGGTCCCGCGACATGGCGGCCCCAGACGCGCGTCTCGCTGCCGCGCGCGAGCGTCGTGCCGTCATCGCGCACCACTTCATGCGATACGACGAATGACTTTGCTCCCCAGCGCGCAATTCGCGAGCGCACTTCGCACTGATCACCCGGCTCTGCCGGCGTGACGAAATCGCACTGCGCGCCGACCAAAGGCATGCACTGGCCGCGCTCGATCATGACCTTCAGATCGTGCCCGACCGAGCCGAAGAGCGCCCAAGTCGCAGCGTCGAACCAGCGGAAATAGGTCGGGTAGAAAATGATCCCCGCAGGGTCGCAGTCACCCCAGCTCACGTCTGTGCGCAGAACCCCGACGATCGACTCGAATTCCGGCTCTGGCACGACGCCTCAGCACTGCTCCCAGGGCAATCCCTCGAAGCGCCAGCCCGTCGTCGTCCCGCGATGACGCTTTTCGTCGAGCTCGCCTTCGAAGCCGTGCGTGACGTGGTACACCTCGGCGAAGCCCGCCCGCTCGAGTGCTTCGCCGGCCTCTTGCGAGCGGTTGCCGCTGCGGCAGATCAGCACGATCGGCCGGGTCGCGTGATTCGTTCCGGCAAGCTTCCTGACCTGGCCGACGAAATGGGGATTGACCTCCCAGTCCGGGCCGTCGTTCCAGGCGACGTGCAGCGCGCCGCTCGGGTGGCCGACGAACAGGTATTCCATCTCGCTGCGGCAATCGATCAGCAGCGCGTCTGCGTGTGCGTGCAGGAATTCGTGCGCCTGGCGCGGTGCAAGGTTTTTCATCGGGGCGCCATTATAGGCTCTAAGCGGTTGACGACACTCGGCTTTGTCGGCACACTGTCATTGCGCCGATTTGATGTTCAGCTTGCGGGCGCCGTACCGCGGACCGGGCGGGGACAAAGAAATGCCGCTAAAGAGACGCGCCTCGCAGTCCCTCCCCGCGGCTCGTTTTCCTAGCGCAAAGCTGAGCGGACGTCTTTTGGATCGCTGATGAACCAGCCGCACCATTCCGCATTGCTCGCACCGCTCCTTGCCGAGCGCATTCTTTTGCTCGACGGCGCGATGGGCACGATGATCCAGGCGGAGCGCTTGAGCGAGGCGCAATTCCGGGGCGAGCGCTTTCGCGACTGGCCGAAGGAACTGCGCGGCAACAACGACCTGCTCGTGCTGACGCAACCGCATATCGTGCGCGGCATTCATGAGCGCTACCTGGAGGCGGGCGCCGACCTGATCAGCACCAACACGTTCAACGCGACGTCGGTCTCGCTGGCCGATTACGGGATGCAGGCGCTCGCCTATGAGTTGAACCTCGCCGCCGCGCAGCTGGCGAAATCGACCGCCCTCGAATGGCAGGACAAGAATCCGTCGCGGCCGCGGTTCGTCGCCGGGGCGCTCGGGCCCACCTCGAAAACGGCGTCGATCTCGCCCGACGTGAATGATCCGGGTTTCCGCAACATCACCTTCGATGCGCTCGTCGCCGCCTACACGGAAGCGGCGCGGGGCCTGCTCGACGGTGGCGCCGACGTGCTGCTCGTCGAAACGGTATTCGATACGTTGAACGCGAAGGCGGCGCTCTTTGCCTTGCAGACCCTGCTCGAAGAACGCGGCGTGCGGGTACCGCTCATCGTTTCGGGGACGATCACCGACGCTTCAGGCCGCACGTTGTCCGGTCAGACCACCGAAGCCTTCTACAACTCGGTGCGCCATGCCGAGCCGCTGGTGGTCGGATTGAACTGCGCGCTCGGCGCCAAAGAGCTGCGCCAATACGTCGAGGAAATGTCCGGCGTCGCGCAGACCCACGTCTCCTGCTATCCCAACGCAGGACTGCCGAACGCCTTCGGCGAGTACGATGACACGCCGGAGTCGATGGCGCGTCATATCGGCGAGTGGGCCCGGGCCGGGTTGCTCAATCTGGCCGGCGGCTGCTGCGGCACGACGCCCGCGCACATTGCCGCGATCGCCGCCGCGCTGCGTGACGTGGCCCCGCGCGCCATCCCCGAGCGCCCGAAGATGCTGCGCCTTTCAGGACTCGAGCCGCTCAACGTCGGGCCGGAGTCGTTGTTCGTCAATGTCGGCGAGCGAACCAACGTGACCGGGTCGCGAGCCTTCGCGCGCCTGGTGCTCGCCGGAAACTACGCCGAGGCGCTGACCGTCGCGCGCCAGCAGGTTGAAAGCGGTGCCCAGGTCATCGACGTCAACATGGACGAGGCGATGCTCGATTCGGAAAAGGCCATGACGACGTTCCTCAACCTGGCCGCTTCCGAACCCGACATCTCGCGCGTGCCGCTGATGGTGGATTCCTCGCGCTGGTCGGTGATCGAAGCCGGGCTCAAATGCCTGCAAGGCAAGGGCATCGTCAATTCGGTGAGCCTGAAGGAAGGCGAGGAGGAGTTCCTGCGCCAGGCGGGCCTGGTGCGCAAGTACGGCGCTGCGCTGGTCGTCATGGCGTTCGACGAGAAAGGCCAGGCCGACACGCTCGAGCGTCGCGTGGAGATCTGCCGGCGCTGTTACCGCCTGCTCACGGAGAAGGTCGGCCTTCGGCCCGAGGACATCGTCTTCGATCCCAACATCTTCGCCGTTGCAACCGGGCTCGAAGAGCACGCGCGCTATGCGCTCGATTACATCGAGGCGACGCGCTGGGTGCGCGAGAACCTGCCGCACGCACAGGTCTCGGGCGGCGTCTCCAACCTTTCATTCTCCTTCCGCGGCAACGATGCGGTGCGCGAGGCGATGCACACGGCGTTCCTGTACCACGCGATCCAGGCCGGCATGTCGATGGGAATCGTCAACGCCGGGCAGCTCGGCGTATACGCCGAGATCGACCCGGAGCTGCGCGAACGGGTCGAGGACGTGATCTTCAACCGCCGCGCCGATGCGACCGAACGCCTGATCGAGATCGCAACCCGAGTACAAGGGGGTCCGCGGAGCGGGCGGGAAGACCTCGCCTGGCGGCGCGGTTCGCCCGAAGAGCGGCTGGTGCATGCGCTCGTCAACGGCATCGCCACCCACGTCGTCGAGGATACCGAGGAAGCGCGCCAGGGCTTCGCGCGGCCGATCGAGGTGATCGAAGGCCCGCTGATGAACGGCATGAATGTGGTCGGTGACCTGTTCGGCGCGGGCAAGATGTTTCTGCCGCAGGTCGTGAAGTCCGCCCGTGTCATGAAGCAGGCCGTCGCGCACCTCGTGCCGTACATCGAAGCGGAGAAGGCGCGCACCGGCCAGGCCGGCAAGCCCAAGGGCAAGGTCGTGATGGCGACCGTCAAGGGCGACGTGCACGACATCGGCAAGAACATCGTCGCCGTGGTGCTCCAGTGCAACAACTACGACGTGGTCAACCTCGGCGTCATGGTGCCCGCACAGACGATCCTCGACACTGCGCGGCGCGAGAACGCCGACGCGATCGGACTATCCGGCCTGATCACGCCTTCTCTCGAGGAGATGGCGCACGTCGCGCGCGAAATGGAACGCCAGGACTTCCATCTGCCGCTGCTGATCGGCGGCGCGACCACGTCGCGCGCGCACACCGCAGTGAAGATCGCGCCTGCCTATTCCGGACCGGTGGTGTACGTGCCGGATGCCTCCCGCAGCGTGCCGGCGGTGCAAAGCCTGCTGTCGGAGGACGCGCGCGACCGATATGTGGAGGCGGTGCGCGCCGACTACACGAAACTTCGCGCACAGCACGCGGAGAAGAAAGGCCCTGGACCGTTGCATCCGATCGCCGAGGCGCGCAGGCTCGGGCTGAAGACCGATTGGGCGAGCTACCGCCCGCCCGCGCCGAAGCGGCCCGGAGTCGAATGCCTGCGCGATTACCCGCTCGAGCGGCTGCTTCCCTACATCGACTGGTCGCCGTTTTTCCAGGCGTGGGAGCTTTCCGGCTCGTACCCCAAGATCCTCGACGATCCAGTGGTCGGCGAACAAGCAAGACGCCTGCTCGCCGAAGCCAGGCAGATGCTCGACAAGATCGTGCGCGAGCAGTGGATTCGCGCCCAAGGGGTTTGCGGGCTGTTCCCGGCGGCCCAGGTCGACGACGACGACGTCGAGATCTACGCCGACGAGTCGCGCACGACGACGCTGATGACGCTGTACAACCTCAGGCAGCAGAATCACAAGCCCGCAGGCCGGCCGAACCTGTGCCTCGCGGATTTCGTCGCGCCGAAGGACTCGGGCGTGCACGACTACGCCGGCGCATTCGCGGTCTGCGCGTCGGGGTTCGAGGCGAGAGTCGCGGCGTTCGAGGCCGGCCACGACGATTACAACGCCATCATGCTGAAGGTGCTCGCGGATCGGCTCGCCGAAGCCTTCGCCGAGCACCTGCACGAGCGGGTGCGGCGGGAATTCTGGGGATACGCCGGCGACGAGCGGCTCGCGAGCGAGGGATTGCTCGCCGAAGCATATCGCGGCGTGCGGCCGGCGCCCGGCTATCCGGCTTGCCCGGACCACACCGCGAAAGGTCCGCTGTTCTCGATCCTGGATGCGGAGCGGAACACCGGCATGCAGCTCACCGAGTCGTATGCGATGCTGCCGGCGTCCTCGGTCTCGGGATTCTACTTTTCGCACCCCCAGTCGAGCTATTTCGCGGTGGGCCGCGTCGGCAAGGACCAGGTGGAAGACTACGCGCGACGCAAGGGCGCCGGGCTCGAGGAGACCGAGCGCTGGCTGGCGCCGAATCTCGCCTACGAGCCGGCCGATATAATTCCGGAAATTTCACGATAGGGAGCGGCACCATGGGACGAGGCGACAAGCGCACGCGCAAGGGAAAGATCTACAAGGCCAGCTACGGCAAGAAACGTCCGCACGGCACCAAGAAGAAGGCCAAAAAACACGGCTAGTCCGGGACCGCTCGCTCATTTGCGCCAGAAGGCCGGCGTCATGACCACGAGCAGCGTCATCAGCTCGAGCCGGCCGAGCAGCATCGAGAAAGTGCAAACCCAGGTCTGAAAGTCGTTCAGGACCTCGAAGTTGGTCGCGGGCCCCACCAGGTTCAGTCCCGGGCCGGTATTGTTGATCGTCACCACCACGGCGGAGAACGCGGTGACCGCGTCCAGCCCGCTCGCGGCAAGCAGCAGCGTCATTAGGATGATCGATGATGCGTAGACCAAGACAAAAGACAACACCGAGAACACGACCTTGTTCTCCACCGGCTGGCCGGCGATTTTCACCGGGCTGTAGAGCCGCGGATGCAGAATGCGCAGCAATTCTCTAAGAATCTGCTTGAAGAGGATCTGCGCGCGGATCATTTTCATGCCGCCACCGGTCGAGCCCGCGCAAGTGCAGAAGCTGCACAGGAACAGCATCCACAACGGTGCGAATACGGGCCACAGATTGAAGTCGGCGTTCGCGAATCCGGTCGTCGTGGCGATCGAGATCACGTTGAACGATGCAAAACGCAGCGCGGTCCAATAGTCGGGATAGACCCGGTTGCCGAGCAAGTACCACGCGATGCCGAAGCACGACAGGACCAGGATCGCGACGAACACGAACGCCTCGGGATCCGTGCGGTACGGCTTGAGGGAGCGGCCACGCCAAGCCAGAAAATGCGTGCCGAAATTGATTCCTGCGATCAGCATGAATGCGATCGCGACCGCCTCCACGCGAGTAGAGTTCCAGTAGCCGAAACTCGCGTCGTGCGACGAAAAGCCGCCCAGACCCATGGTGCTGAAGGCGTGCATTACGGCGTCGAGCCAGGACATCCCCGCCCACCGGTAGGCAAGCACGCAAGCGACGCTGATCGAGAAATAGACCAGCCACAAGCCTTTGGCGGTCTCCGTGATGCGCGGCGTGAGTTTGGTGTCCTTCATTGGCCCCGGCGTCTCCGCCTTGAAGAGTTGGCTGCCGCCGACGCCCAGCAGCGGCAAGATCGCGACCGCCAGCACGATGATGCCCATGCCGCCGAGCCAGATGAGCTGGCAGCGCCAGAGGTTGATCGACGGCGGCAGGCGGTCGAGGCCGGATAGCACGGTCGAGCCCGTCGTGGTCAGGCCGGACATGGTTTCGAAATACGCGTCGGTGAAGGAAAGCTGCGGCAGATACCCGAGCAGCGGCAGCGTGGCGAACGCCGGCAACGTCGTCCAGGTAAACACGACGAGCAGGAATCCGTCCCGCAACTGGAGTTCACGCGATGCGCCACGGGTTGCGAACCACCCGAGTCCGCCGGTGAGCGCGGTGATCACGATCGCGACGTCGTAGGCGCGTTCCGCGCCGTCGGCGAGAGCGAACGAGACGGCGAGCGGTAGCAGCATGGTGACGGCAAAGATCAGCACCACCATACTGAGGAGGTTGAGTACGACGGCGATGCGGCCCATGTCGCCGCTGCCTTACAGGAACCGCGCGCCGACCTGGAACAGGCGCTCTACCTTCGGCAGGGTCTTCTTGTCGGCTACGAAAACAATGACATGATCCTCGGCGAGGATCTGCGTGTCGTGGTGTGCCATCAGCACCTCGTCGCCGCGCACGATCGCGCCGATGCTGGCGCCCGGCGGGAGCTCGATCTCCTCGATGCGCCGCCCGGTGACGCGGCAGGACTCGCGATCGCCGTGCACCACGGCTTCCAGCGCCTCCGCCGCGCCGCGGCGCAGGCTGTGCACGGCGACGATGTCGCCGCGACGTACGTGCGCGAGCAGCCTCCCGATCGTCGCCTGGGCGGGCGAAATCGCGACGTCGATCTGCGCTCCCTGCACCAGATCGACGTAGCTCCTGCGGTTGATCAGCGACACCACCCGCCGGGCGCCCATGCGTTTCGCGAGCAGCGAGCTCATGATGTTGTTCTCGTCGTCGTTGGTGACGGCGACGAACAGGTCCATCTCCGCGACGTTCTCCTCTTCGAGCAGCTCCTCGTCGGTGGCATCGCCGTTGAGCACCAGCACGCCTTCCAGCGTGGCCGCAAGTAGCTCGCAGCGCCGCTTGTTGTGATCGATGACGCGCACCGAATAGTCGGCCGCAAGGGCCTGGGAAAGACGCTGGCCGATGTTGCCGCCGCCGGCGATCATGACGCGCTTGACCGGCTTGTCCATGCGACGCAGCTCGATCATCACCCGGCGGATGTTCTGCGCCGAAGCGAGACAGAAGACCTCGTCTCCGACCTCGATCACGGTGTCGCCGTCGGGGACGACTGCCGTGTCCTTGCGAAAGATCGCGACGATCCGCGTGTCGATATTCGGGATGTGCTGGCGCAGCTCGCGGATCGGGTGGCCGACGAGCGGCCCGCCCTGATAGGCGCGCACCGCGACCAGGCTCACCTTGCCGTCGGCGAAATCGAGCACCTGCAACGCTTCGGGAAACTCCACCAGCTTGACGATATAGTCGGTGAGGACCTGCTCGGGACAGATCATCAGATCCACTTCGAAGCCGTCCGGCCCGAGAACCTTCTCGTCGTTGAGATAGTCGGTTGCCCGCACCCGCGCGATCCGCCGCGGCACGTTGAAGAGGCGCGCCGCGATCTTGCAGGCCACCAGATTGGTTTCGTCCTGCTGCGTCACCGCGATCAGCAGATCGGCGTCCTCGATTCCGGCCGCGGCAAGCACCGAAGGGTGCGACGCGCTCCCGGTTACGGTGCGCAGATCGAGCCGGTCCTGAAGTATGCGCAGACGCGCCGGGTCGACATCGACGACGGTGATGTCGTTCTGCTCGGATACGAGACTCTCCGCGACCGACGCGCCCACCTGCCCGGCTCCGAGGATGACGATCTTCACGCGCGAACCGCCGGTGGCAAGAAGGGGCGCATTGTAGGCCTTGTCAACTCTCCTCCCGTCTGCCGACCGGCAGGCCGAGCGCCTTCAGCTTGCGATACAAATGGGTGCGCTCGAGGCCGGAGCGTTCCGCCACCCGCGACATGCTGCCATGCTCCTGCGCGAGCAGATTCTCGAAGTAGATTCGTTCGAATCCCTCCCGCGCCTCGCGGTACGGGCGATCGAGAGCGAGCCCTGGATGCGACACTGTCGGAGCATGCGCGGCGAGGACGCGCTCGACGTCTTCCAGACCGACCTCCTCGTCCAACGCCGAAAGCGCGAGGTTCTTCACCACGCTTTGCAGCTCCGCAAGGTTGCCGGGCCAGGCGTGGTAGCGCAGCGCGTTGAGCGCAGCCACGCTCAACCGCCGTTGCGGGCAGGCGCGCGCTTCCACCATGCGCACCAGCATCAGCGCGGCGAGATCGGGCACGTCCTCGGCGAAGTCGCGCAGCGCCGGGAGCCGTACGATGAGCTCGCCCAGCCGCGCGACCAGCTCAGGGTCATACGCCAGCTTTTCCACCAGGGCTTTCGGCTCCAGGGGCGAAAAGCTCACCACGCGCACCTTGTGCCGGTCGGCGCGCGCGACGACGAATTCCAGTCCCTTTTGCTCGCCGCGGGCGAGCTGCGTCAGATCCGGTACGAACAGGATCCCGCCGGAAGCCCGCGCCAGCAGCTCCGAAGAAGCTTCCGCGAGCAGCGTGTCCCCGGCGAGGAACGGCGCGGCCGGTGCCGCGAGCAGCCGCGCGAAGAGCTCCGGCTCCATGCCGCGTTCGCCGCGCAACATCAGATGAGCCCCGGCCTGTGCAAGTTGCGCGAGGCGCTTTCGCAGCTCGGCGAGCGCCTGGGCGCGTCCGATCGTCGCGAGCGAGATCTGCGGCGCGGTCGCCTGGTCCTGGTTGCGCAGCGCGCGCTTGACGGTGGCCAGCAGCCGCTGCAGCGCGATCGGCTTCTCGAGATAGTCGAGCGCCCCGACCCGCGTCGCTTCCACCGCTGTTTCGATGGTGCCGTGCCCGGACATCATCACCACCGGCATCGTCAACTGTCCGCTGGCCGCCCATTCCTTGAGCAGCGTGATGCCATCGGTGTCCGGCATCCAGATGTCGAGCAGCACCAGGTCCGGTCGCTGCCGCTCGCGCAGGCGCCGGGCGGATTCGGCGTTCTCCGCGAGCAGCACCTGGTGGCCCTCGTCCGAGAGGATTTCCGAGAGCAGCTCCCGGATGCCCACCTCGTCATCGACGATCATGATCTGCGACATCGGCGCTACCTGGAGTGATCCATCGGGCTCAAGCGGCTTTCGCCTGCGGCAGGAGCACGCTCACGGACGCGCCCTCGGCAGGATGGCTTTCGATCGAAATCGAGCCGCGGTGCTCGTCGACGATCTTCTTCACGATCGCGAGCCCCAGGCCGGTGCCGCGCGGCTTGGTCGTCACGTACGGCTCGAAAATGCGCGTCATGAGCTCCTCGGGAAAGCCGTCGCCGTTGTCCGATACCGAGAACCGGACCTTGTCGGCCACCAGCTCGGTGCGCACCTCGATCGCGGGCTCGCGGCGCGCGGCGCGCGGTTGTGCGAGCGCATCCTGCGCGTTCTGCAGCAGATTGTGCAGCACCTGCCGGATCTGGGTCGCGTCCGCCCAGACTGGGGGCAGTTGCGGGGCGAGCCGCGCGCGGATCGGCACGTCCGAGTGCTCGTAGAGCGCGAGTACTTCGCGCACCAGCCCATTGAGATCCATCCGGCCGGGATGCGGCGCGGGAAGGCGCGCGTAGTCGCGAAAATCGTTCGCCATCGCCTTCAGCGCCGTCACCTGATTGACGATGGTCTGCGTGCTTCGGCGCAGCACTTCCGCATCTTCGGGCGCGAGCTTCGCAGCGAGCTTCGATTCGAGCCGTTCCGCGGAAAGCTGGATCGGTGTGAGCGGATTCTTGATCTCGTGCGCGAGACGCCGCGCCACCTCCGCCCACGCGGTAGCGCGCTGCGCCTGGATCAGCTGCGTGATGTCGTCGAACACGACCACCGTGCCTCCAGCGGAGGGCAGCGCCGCGCCGCGCGCGAGCAGCGTCTTGCGGGTCCCCTTCAGCTCGAGCTCGACCTGCCACGATCCATCGTCGTGCGCGAGCAGCTGCTCGCGCACGGGTGCGGCAAAGGACTGCAAGCCTTCGGGCCACTGCCCGAGCTTGAGACCCGCGCAGGCCTCGAGCTCGCTCCCCAGGATCCCTTGCGCGCCGCGGTTCGCGATGGAAAGCGCAAGCTCCGGATCGAACACCAGCACGCCCGCGGTCAGATTCGCCAGGATGTTCTCCAGCCGCTCTTTCGCCGTCTCGAGGGCGGCGCGATTCGCCTCGACCACGCTGCGCGCCTCGTCGAGCTGGCGCGTCATCGAGTTGAAGGACTCCGTGAGCACACCGAACTCGTCGCGGCTGGTCACCGGCGTCTGCCGGCTGAAGTCGCCGCGTGCGATCGCCTGAGTCGCCTGCGCGAGGTTCGCCAGCGGCTCGGAGAGACGCCGGGCGAGAATCACCGCCAGCGCGATCGCGACGAACAGCGTCATGAAGAGCGCCAGGGTAAGCGTGACGATGTAGATCAGCTTCAGTTCCTGGCGCGACAGGGCGAGCTCCCGGTAGTCGCGATATGCGGCCTCGACCGCCTCGACGCTGTTGCCGAAGAGATCGGGCACCGGTTGCCGCAGCTGCAGATAGCGCGTCTCTTCGGCGAGCGAGGCCCCGGCGAGCGGAATAATCACGCGCAGTGCGAGCCGCTTCCCGGCCGATGCGTCCACCGCGCTATAGCCGCGCCCCACACGCGCCTGCCGCATCATCTGCGCGCTCGGCAATTCAGGCACCAGCCTCGATACATCGGCGCTCGCGCTGGCGACCACTCGTCCGCCCGCAGCCACGAGCACTGCCTCCTGCACGCCTGCCTGCTCGCGCAGACGGTTGAGCAGCACCACCTGTTGCGAGGGCGTGCGATCGGCGAGCTCGTGCGCCATGGACCTGCCCTTGACCTGCAAGTCATCCAGCATCTGGTCGATCGACGATTGCCCGAGGAACTTTGCGCCTTCGAGCGCCGCATCCACCTTGACGTCGAACCACGATTCGATGCTGCGGGCGAGAAACTGCACCGACACGAAATACACCAGCGCGCCGGGCGCAAGCGCCATCAGCCCGAGCATCACCAGCAGGCGCAGCCTCAGGCGGGAGCCGAATTCTCGCTCGCGATACCGGCGCACCAGCAGCACGAGCTGCCAGATCACCAGCGCCGCGAGCAGCGCGGCGAGCGCGGCGTTGAGGCCGAGAAGCAGCGAGTAATGGCGCGCAAAGAGCGCCGTATTGGCACTCGCCGTCGCGAGCAGGAATAGCAGCACGCCCGCGAGCGCCGCGCCGATCAGCAGCAGCACCCTCATTTGGGGTCCGCCTCCTTCGGATCGCGCGCTTCCGCCGGCGCCGGGGCCGGTGACGGCCGGAAGGTGAAGCGCCGCCACGATGACTCGAGATTCATCTCCCGGCTGGTGAGGGCGCTCAGCTGGAACGGCTTCGGCAAGAGCGTCGTGTCGAGCCGCATGCGCAGCGCTGCTTCGTAGTTTGCGTCGGCGAGCGAAGCCGAGCGATCGATGACGATCCAGTTGCGCACGCTGCGCAGCACGTGCAGCGCCTCTTCGAGCGTGGCGAACTGCTGCTGCAGCAGGCCCGTGGAGAGACGGTAGTGGCGCGACACTGCGTGGTAGGAGAGGCGCTGCTGGATACGCTTGGCCACCGCTTTCTCATCGAACCACCACCAGCGTGGCCGCGTCAACTCGAATTCGACGACGAAATAGAGCGGCACTCCGTTCGCGACCATTTCGGCGAGCCGCGGCGCGAAATCGAACACGAAGTCCGCATTGAGGGCGACGCCTTCCTCCGTCGCCAACAGTTGCGCGTTGCGGACCTCGATTTCCTCTGCGCGCGCTGCGAGCGCGGCAACGCACAGCAACGCCGCCACCGCGGCCTTCAGGAAAGCGACCCCTCGCATCGCACTCTGCGTCAAGTGTTCTTTTCTAGGAGCGCAAAGTAAAAGCCATCATGCTCGGCATCCGGAAGAAGCTGCGCACCCGCGGGACCGGGAAGAGTGAGCCGCCGCGCTGCCGGCGTACGCTCGAGAAACGCCTCCACCACGGCGTCGTTCTCCTCGGGAAACACCGAACACGTGGCATACAGCAATTTACCACCCGGCGTCAGGAGCCGCCAAAGCGCATCGAGGATGCGCGCCTGCCGCGTCGCAAACGCTGCGATGTCGGTTTCGCGACGCAGCCATTTGATATCCGGATGACGACGCGCGATTCCGGAAGCGGTACAGGGCACATCGGCGAGAATTCGGTCGAACGCCACCCCGTCCCACCACGGCCCCGGTTCGCAGCAATCCGCGGCGTGCACGTCGGCGACAAGCCCGAGCCGGCGCAGGTGGTTCGCCAGCACCGCGCAGCGCGACGCATCGAGGTCGAGCGCAGTGAGCGCGACGGCGGCGGATTCGAGGATGTGCGCGCTCTTGCCGCCGGGTGCAGCGCATGCATCGAGCACTCGCTGGCCGTCGCGCAAGTCGAGCGCGCGTGCGGCATGTTGCGCGCCGGCGTCCTGTACCGAGACGTCGCCGTCGTCGAATCCGGGCAGACGTTCGGCCGGCAGCGGTCGCTCCAGCAGCAGCGCCGCATCGCCAACGGCCCGCGCGCCGATGCCGGACGCTGCAAGCCGCTCGAGATACGCCGGCACGCTGGAGCGCCGCGCGTTGACGCGCAGGCACATCTGCGGGTGATCGTTGCCCGCCGCAAGCACGCGCTCCCACTCGCGCGGATAGGCGCTTCGCAGGCGAGCGATCCACCACGCAGGATGCTGGTGGTGTGCAACCGGATCGGCTGCGAGTTGCGCCTCGACGCGCGTGCGCAAGCGCAGGCGAGCGCGCAACAGCGCGTTTACGTAGCCCTTCGCGCGCGCCTGGCCGAGCGCGCTGCACGCGCGTACCGCCTGGTCGACCACCGTGTACTCGGCGTACCTGCCGGATTCGAGCGCATAGAGCGCGCACCACAGCAAGGCTTCGACCCGCGGGTCGGGAACGCCGCGCTGCGAGAGCATTCGCACCGTAGCTTGGACGCGTCCATAACGCCGCAACGTGCCGAAGCACAGATCGATGAGAGCGGCGCGTGCCGGGCCGCCGCGGGCTTCTTCGGCGCCGCGCTCCAGCAGCTCAGCGAGGCTGCGCCCGGCCGCGACCTGCGCCACCTGGATCGCGGCTGCGCGCAGCGAATCAGCGAGGGATTGCAAGCCGTTCGCCCACTGCGACGGGGAAGCCGCGCAGGAATTCCTCCGCGTGCAGGCGTCGCCCCCCGGCGCGCTGCAATTCCAGGATCTCGAGTGCGCCTTCGCCGCAGGCGACCCGAATCCCTAGCGGGCCCGCGGCAACGACGGTGCCGGGTGCGCCGCGACCTTCGACGATCCGCGCGCGCCAGATCTTGCATCGCTCGCCGCGCAGTTCGATTTGCGCACCGGGCGCGGGGCGAAACGCGCGCACAGCACGTTCAAGCTCGCGTGCCGGCTTTGACCAGTCGAGCACGCTTTCGCCGCTCTGGATCTTCGCTGCGTAGCTGGCGCCCTCTTCGGGTTGCGGCTGTGCGCATGCAGTTCCTGCCGCGACCTCTTCGAGTACGGCGGCCATCAAATCCGCGCCGAGCGCGGCAAGCCGGTCGTGCAGCGACTGCGCATCGTCTTCGTCGCCGATCGGCAGCGCGCGTTGCGCGAGCATCGGCCCCGTATCGAGCCCCGCGTCCATCCGGATGATCGTGATTCCGGTTTCGCGATCGCCGGCGAGGAGCGCGCGCTGGATCGGCGCCGCGCCGCGCCAGCGCGGCAGCAACGAGGCGTGCACGTTGAGTGCGCCGTGCGGGGCGACGTCGAGCACCTGCTGAGGAAGAATAAGGCCATACGCGGCGGTCACGATCACCTCCGGGCGCGTGGCTTTGAGGCGCTCCAGGGCCTGCAATTCCTTGACCGAAGCGGGTTGGAAAATCTCCAGCCCGCGCTCAGCGCTCAAATGCTTCACGGCGCTGGGTGACGGCCTGAGGCCGCGTCCAGCGGGCCGATCGGGCTGGGTCAGGACGAGCGCAACTCGATGTCCGGCATCCAGCAACCCTGCGAGAACGCTCGCAGCGAAGGCGGGCGTACCGGCGAACACGATGCGCATCGAACCCGGGGGCGCGTACGCGCCGTCTTCGCGCGCGTCAGGCGCTTCTACGCAACTGCTTGGAGAGCTTGACGCGGATGCGTTGCTGCTTGAGAGGCGAGAGGTACTCGACGAAGACCTTGCCGCGCAGATGGTCCATCTCGTGCTGAATGCAAACCGCCAGCAGTCCCTGCGCTTCCACCGTCAGCGCATTGCCGCTCGGGTCATAGGCGCGCACACGGATGCGATCGGCTCGTTCCACGGTATCGTAGATGCCCGGCACCGAAAGGCACCCCTCCTCGATGTCGGAGACGCCCCAGCTCTCGACGATTTCGGGATTGACGAGCACCACCAGCGAGTCGCGCCGCTCTGAAACGTCGACGACGATCACCTGCCTGTGCACGTCGACTTGGGTCGCTGAAAGCCCGATTCCTGGCGCCGAATACATGGTTTCGGCCATGTCGTGCACCAAAGCCTTCAATGCGGCATCGAATACAGTCACCGGGGCTGCTGTTTTGTGCAGCCGCGCATCCGGATAGCGAAGGATGCTTAGAATTGCCATTGACTTATGGATTCACTTGCAAATTGAATTAATTAGATGCAATATTTCAGAAAGCGCCTAAGCTACCAGCAGTTATGCTACATTCAGCAAAACCGGAAATTGACCTGACCCAGTCGGGAACGTCACCACCAACGGGGGGCCGCATGCGCAACCGACCGCCTAAGTCTATCACAACGCTCGCTTTTGTCTTCGGCTGCCTGGTGGCGCTCAGCGCGTGGGGGCAGGCGCCACGGTCGCCACTGGCACTCAAGCCGAACGCCCCGGATCGCTACGTCGTCGTTCCCGGAGACACGCTGTGGGGAATCGCCGAGCGGTTCACCGATTCGCCGTGGCGCTGGCCCGAGCTATGGAACATGAACAGGGATCAGATCCGGAATCCGCACCGGATCTACCCCGGGAACGTAATTCTGATCGATCGTTCGACCGGTCGGCTCGCCATGGCCGGCACCGTAAAGCTCTCGCCGCGCGCACGGGCCGAATCGACGGCTGCCGAGGCCATACCGGCCATCCCACCCCAGGCCATCGAGCCGTTCCTCTCCCGGCCGCTGCTGATCGAACCGGATGGGATCGACTACGCGCCGCGGATCGTTGCGCTTGACGAGGGTCGGGTCGTCGCGGGAGACGGCGGCAAGGCTTTCGTGAGCGGGATTGGCGGCTCAAGAGAGCCATCCTGGAACCTTTACCGGCGCGGCAAGGCGCTCATCGACCCGGACAGCAATACGACGCTCGGATATGAAGCGATCTACCTTGGAACGGCCAAGGTGCTGCAAGCCGGTGAGCCCGCGACCATCGAGCTGGCGTCGGTCACGCAGGAAATCGGGGTCGGCGATCGCCTGGTGCCCGCGGGCAGGCCGGAGATCGTTCGCTACGCCCCGCACGCTCCAGCGGCGAGAGTGGAAGGCCGCGTAATGTCAATCTACGGTGGCCTGAATACTGTTGGTGAGGCGGGAAAGTTTTCCATCATTACTCTCAACCGGGGTAGGGCGGACGGCCTCGAGCTCGGTCACGTGCTTGCGCTGTACCGCAATCGCGGCACGGCGATCGATCGGACACTGCCCAAAGGCTCGCCAGATGCAGTGGTCCAGCTGCCGGAAGAGCGCTATGGTCTGACATTCGTGTTCCGCGTGTTCGACCGCGTCTCGTATGCACTGGTCATGTCCGCGTCGCGCCCCGTGATTCCGCGGGACGTCGTCCGCACGCCCTGATCGCAAGTCCCGGCGACACGCCTACATCCCCGCAAGGCCTGGCCGGCTGGCTGCAGCTGTCGCTGACGCCCGGCCTCGGCGCGGCTACGCTGCGAGATCTGCTGCGCCGCTTCGGCCTGCCCGAGGCGGTGGTCGCCGCAGGCCGCCGCGCTCTCTCGAATACCCTCACTTCCGACGTACTCGATCGCTTGTACTCGCAGCAGGTCGCGCAAGGCGTTGCACGCGCGCTCGATTGGGCGCAGCGCCCAAGTCACGCGCTTGTCGCACTCGATCATCCGGCCTATCCGAAAGCGCTGCTCGAGATCAGCGATCCGCCGGCGCTCCTCTACACCGTCGGACGTCTCGAGTTGCTTGGCCAGCCGGCGCTCGCCGTGGTCGGAAGCCGCAACGCGACTGCTCAAGGCGCCCGCAACGCTCAGGCGTTCGCGCGCGCTCTGAGCGATTCCGGACTGACCATCGTGTCGGGGCTTGCGCTCGGAGTCGACGCGGCGGCGCATCGCGGCGGACTCGAAGGTCGCAATTCGACGATCGCGGTTCTAGGCACGGGCGTCGACGTCGTCTATCCACCGGGAAACGAGGCGCTAGCGCGGGAAATCGCCGATCGCGGCCTGCTCGTGTCCGAGTTTGCGCTCGGTTCTCCTGCCAACAAGCAGAATTTTCCCAGGCGCAATCGCGTCATCAGCGGATTGACGCTCGGCACGCTGGTCATCGAGGCCGCGCTCTCGTCGGGATCGCTGATCACGGCACGCGCGGCGCTCGAGCAGGGCCGAGAAGTATTCGCGGTGCCCGGGTCGATTCATTCGCCGCTTTCGAAAGGCTGTCACAGCCTGATCAAATCCGGGGCCAAGCTGGTCGAATCGGCCGAGGACGTGCTGAGCGAGCTCGGAGCACTGCAAAGCGGGGGCGCATCGCTACCCGGACGAGACGGTGTTTCGCCGGCCGCAACGATTCTTCCATCGGCCGGGCATTCGCCTTTGCTCGAGCAGATGGGTTTTGATCCGGTCGACATCGATTCGTTATGTGCGCGCGCGGGCCTCTCTGCGCAGCAAGTCAGCGCGGAACTGCTGCGGTTGGAGATGGCCGGGCAGGTCGCCGCGCTTCCCGGCGGCCTGTACCAGCGGCTGCATTCGTGATCGTGAAATAGCGGAATTCGGCGCGAGCCGGGCCCGCGTCGGTTGTCCGGCCGCAGACTTTGCGAGTATCCTCTGCGGCCTTTTATTGCCATGACCAAAAAACTCGTCATCGCGGAAAAGCCGTCCGTCGCCTCCGATATCGCACGTGCCCTCGGCGGCATGTCGCGCCAGTCCGATCACTACGAAAGCGACGAATACGCGGTTTCGTCGGCAGTCGGGCACCTGCTCGAGCTGGTGGTGCCGGAGTCCCATGACGTCAAGAAGGGCAAGTGGACGTTCAAGCACCTGCCGGTCATCCCTCCCCATTTCGACCTGGCGCCGATCGAGAGAAGCGCGAAGCGCCTGCAGGCGCTGCTGAAACTGATCCGGCGCAAGGATATCTCGGCACTCGTCAACGCTTGCGATGCCGGGCGCGAGGGCGAGCTGATCTTTCGCTACCTGGTGCAGCACTCGGGCACCAAGAAGCCGATCGAGCGCCTGTGGCTACAATCGATGACGACTGCTGCGATCCGCGAGGGATTCCAGCGGCTGCGCCCCGATCGCGAGCTGCTGCCGCTCGCCGACGCCGCCAAGTGCCGCTCGGAGGCCGACTGGCTCGTCGGGATCAACGGCACGCGCGCAATGACCGCGTTCAATTCCAAGGAAGGCGGTTTCTATCTCACTACCGTCGGACGCGTGCAGACCCCGACGCTCGCGATCCTGGTCGAGCGCGAGGAGAAGATCCGCGCGTTCGTGCCGCGCGACTATTGGGAGGTGCACGCCCGCTTCGCGGTGAAGGCCGGCGAATATACCGGGCGCTGGTTCGATCCTGCATTCCGCAAGGACGACGACGCCGAGCGCCGCCCGGAGCGACTCTGGAAAGGCGCCGATGCAGAGGACATCGCGACCGCATGCCGTAACGGCAAAGGCGAAGTCAGCGAGGAAACGCGTCCTGCCACGCAGGCGTCGCCGTTGCTGTTCGACCTGACGAGCCTGCAGCGCGAAGCCAACAGCCGCTTCGGTTTCTCGGCGAAAACGACGCTGTCGATTGCCCAGGCGCTATACGAAAGGCACAAGGTCCTGACGTATCCCAGAACCGACTCGCGCGCGCTGCCTGAAGACTACATCGGCACGGTGAAGAAAACGCTCGAGACGATGTCGGCGAGCAGCGCATATGGCGCGTTCGCTAAGAGAGTGCTGAAGAGCGGCTGGGTCAAGCCGAACCGCCGGGTGTTCGACAACACCAAGATTTCCGATCACTTCGCCATCATCCCGACGCTGCAGCCACCGAAGCATCTCAACGAGGTCGAGCAGAAGCTCTATGATTTTGTCGTGCGTCGTTTTCTCGCGGTGTTCTATCCGCCTGCCGAATACTCGCAGACGACTCGCATCACGCGGGTGGGAGAACACCAGTTTCGCACCGACGGCCGCGTGCTGGTCAATCCGAATTGGCTGGAAGTGTACGGGCGCAGCGCGGAGGAAGCGGGCGAGACGTTAGCCGCGATCACATCCGGCGAGAGCGCCCGGGTGCGCGAGGTGAGCGTTCAGGCGAATCGGACCAAGCCGCCCGCACGCTTTAGCGAAGCGACGCTGCTCTCGGCGATGGAAGGCGCCGGAAAGCTGCTCGAGGACGACGAGTTGCGAGCGGCAATGGAGACCAAGGGCCTTGGCACGCCCGCGACCCGCGCCGCGATCATCGAGGGCCTGCTGCACGAAGAGTACCTCCATCGCGAAGGGCGCGAGCTCGTGCCCACGCCCAAGGCGTTCTCGCTGCTTTTCGCGTTGCACATGCTCGGCATCGTCGAGCTCGCTTCGCCCGAGCTCACCGGGGAATGGGAACACAAGCTGAGGCTGATCGAGCGCGGCGAGATGACCCGTGACGAGTTCATGCAGCAGATCTGGGAGCTGGTGCGCAATTTCGTCGGCGTGATCAAGAACGGTGAGATCCCCGACGTCGTCTACGCCACGGTGCCCGCGCCCTGCCCCAAGTGCGGCGGCACGGTGCAGGAGAACTACCGCAAGTTCCAGTGCCAGCGCTGCGATTTCTCGCTGTGGAAAGTGACCTCCGGCCGGGAATGGACGCCAGAAGAAGTGGCCGAGCTGATCACCAAGCGCTTCGTCGGCCCGCTGACCGGCTTTCGCAGCCGAATCGGCAAGCCATTCTCTGCGGGCGTTCGGCTGAATGACGAGCTGCGTACGGAGTTCGATTTTGGCCAGCCCCGCGAGGGGGAAGCAGGCGGCGCGGCCCCGGACTTCAGCGGCCAGGAAAGTCTCGGCGCGTGCCCCAAGTGCAAGGCGCGCGTCTTCGAGCATGGTGTCGCCTACGTATGCGAGAACGCGACCGGCCCGTCGCCGACGTGCGACTTTCGCTCCGGAAAAATCATCCTGCAGCAACCGGTCGAGCGCGCCCAGATGGAGAAGCTGCTCTCGAGTGGCAGAACCGACCTTCTGACCCGCTTCATTTCCCGCAAGGGCAGACCGTTCAAGGCCTACCTGGTGAAAACGCCGGAGGGGAAAGTCGGATTCGAGTTCGTCGCTCGCGCAAAGAAGCCTGCAGCAGCAGCGGCGGCGGCACAAAGCAGACGCCCCGTAGTCGAAGCGGCGCCCGCAAAGGCCGAGACGAAACCTGCGAAACGCAGCAAGACCGCAGCAGCGAAGCGCCGCGCCTAGATATCCAGATTGCGCGCGCCCAGCGCGTTCGACTCGATGAACGCGCGCCGCGGCTCGACTTCGTCGCCCATCAGCTTGGTGAAGATTTCGTCGGCTGCAATGCCGTCCTCGATCTGCACTCTCAACAAGCGCCGCGCCGCCGGGTCCATGGTCGTCTCCCAGAGCTGCCCCGGGTTCATCTCGCCGAGTCCCTTGTAGCGCTGCAGGCTGACGGATTTCTGCACTTCGGCGAGCAGCCATTTCATCGCCTCGCCGAAATCCTTCACCGAGGACTGCTTGTCGCCGCGCTGCACGACTGCACCCAGCCCGACGAGGCCGCGCAGCGTGTCGGCCGCGGCATGGATCTGGGCGTAGTCCCCGGAGTGGACGAACTCCTGGTCGACCGAGCTGACGCGAACATTGCCATGCTTCGTATGCTCGACGCGCACCTGGTAGCGCTCGGTCTTCGGATCGAATCGCGCGCTCACCCGGAATTCGCGCCCGGGGAGGGCGGCGGCCAGCGCGCCGGCCGACGCTTCCGCCAGGTCGCGCCGCGACAGGTCGATCTCCACGCCGCGCAGAAGCGCTTCCAGCACGTCGCGGTCGATCCAGCGCGCTACGCGCTCGATCACCGCCTCGGTCACCAGATAGGTCTTGGCGAGCTCGGCGAGCGCGTCGCCGCGGATCGGGTCGCGCTGCGGGGCCGGCAGCAATGCGGCATCGACGAGTGCGAGCCGCAGCATGTGCTCGTTCAGCTCCTGCTCGTCCTTGAGATAGCGCTCCTCCTTGCCCAGCTTCGCCCTGTAGAGCGGAGGCTGCGCAATGTAGATATGGCCGCGCTCGACCAGTTCCGGCATCTGCCGATAGAAAAAAGTCAGCAGCAGCGTGCGGATATGCGATCCGTCCACGTCGGCGTCGGTCATGATGATGATGCGGTGGTAGCGCAGCTTGTCCGGGTTGTATTCTTCCTTGCCGATCCCGCAACCGAGTGCGGTAATCAGCGTCGCGATCTCGGCGGAGGCGAGGAGCTTGTCGAAGCGGGCTTTTTCGACGTTGAGGATCTTTCCCTTGAGCGGAAGGATCGCCTGGAACTTGCGATCGCGCCCCTGCTTCGCGGAACCGCCGGCCGAGTCGCCCTCGACCAGGTAGAGCTCGCATTTCGCCGGGTCGCGCTCCTGGCAATCGGCAAGCTTGCCGGGCAAGCCGAGGCCATCGAGCGCGCCCTTGCGCCGGGTCATCTCTCGCGCCTTGCGCGCGGCCTCTCTGGCGCGCGCCGCATCGACGATCTTGGCGGTGATGGTGCGTGCATCGTTCGGCCGCTCGTCCAGATACTGGCGAAGCTTCTCGGCGACGATTTCCTCGACCACCGGCCGCACCTCGGAGGAGACGAGTTTCTCCTTGGTCTGCGACGAAAACTTGGGCTCGGGCACCTTGACCGAAAGCACACAGGCGAGGCCCTCACGCATGTCGTCGCCGGTGGTTTCGACCTTTGCCTTTTTCGCCTGCTCGTTCTCCTCGATGTACTTGTTGAGCACGCGCGTCATCGCGGCGCGCAAGCCGGTCAGGTGCGTTCCGCCGTCCTTTTGCGGAATGTTGTTGGCGAAACAGAGAACGCTCTCCTGGTAGGAGTCGTTCCACTGCATCGCCACCTCGACCGCAATGTCCTCTTTTTCGCCGCTGCCGTAGAAGACGGTCGGGTGTAGCACCGTCTTCGAGCGATTCATATATTCGACAAAGGCCCGCACGCCTCCGGTGAACGCGAAGCTCTCGTCTTTTCCCGCGCGCTGGTCGATCAGCACGATCCGCACGCCGTTATTGAGAAACGACAGTTCGCGCAAGCGCCGCGCGAAGATGTCGTAGTGGTAGTCGACCACGCCGAAGACCTGCCGCGAGGCGAGAAAATGCACCTCGGTTCCGCGTTTCTCGCTCAGGCCGGTGACCCGCAAAGGAGCGGTCGGCACGCCGTCTGCAAACTCCATCTGATGCACTTTTCCGTCGCGCCAGATCGTGAGGCGCAGCCAGCTCGACAGCGCGTTGACCACCGAGACGCCGACCCCGTGCAGGCCGCCGGATCTCTTGTACGCGTTGGAACCAAACTTGCCACCGGCATGAAGCTCGGTCATGACGATTTCGGCCGCCGAGCGCTTGAGCTCGTCGTCCTCCATGCTGCCAGTCGGAATTCCGCGCCCGTTGTCCAGCACGGACACTGAATTGTCCGTGTGGATGGTCACCACAATCTCGTCGCAGTAGCCGGCGAGCGCCTCGTCCACGGCGTTGTCGACCACTTCGAACACCAGGTGATGCAGGCCGGTTCCGTCGGCGGTGTCGCCGATGTACATCCCGGGGCGCTTGCGCACCGCCTCCAGGCCCTTGAGCACCTGGATCGAATCGCTATCGTAGTCGTTCGACTCGCGGGACGGTGGATCCATCTCCTGCACGTTTTCTCCTGACCGGCTACGGCGCTAGATGCGCATCGGCATGACGACGTACTTGAACTCGGCCTGCGAGGGAATGCACAGCAGCGCGCTCGACGAGGCGTCGCCGAAGCTGCATTCCAGTTGCGTGCCATCGACGTTGTTCAGCACGTCGAGCAGGTAGTTGACGTTGAATCCGATATCGAGCGCATCCCCTTCATAGGGAACCTCGAGCACCTCTTCGGCCTCTTCCTGCTCCGCATTCGAGGATACGATCTTGAGCGTGCCCTGGGCGAGCACCCATCGCACGCCCCGGAATTTCTCGTTGGAGAGAATCGCCGCTCTCAGCAGCGCCTGGCGGAGGGATTCGCGCTCGAGCACCACGATGTTCCGGTTGCCGGTCGGGATCACCCGCGTATAGTCGGGGAACTTCCCGTCCACGAGCTTGGAGATCAGCTCGACCGAGCCGAACGAGAACGCGGCCTGGCTGGAAGAAAGCTCCACCCGCACGTCGTCCTCGCCGTCGCCGAGCAGTTTTGCCAACTCCAGCACCGTCTTGCGCGGCACGATCACTTCCTGCCTGGGCAGCGTCGCTCCGAGCGGCATCGCGGCGTAGGCAAGGCGGTGTCCGTCGGTCGCGACCAATCGAAGCTGACCCTGATCGACCACGACCAGCAGGCCGTTCAGGTAATAACGAATGTCCTGCTGCGCCATTGCATACTGCACCAATCCGAGCAATCGCTTCAGCGCCTTCTGCGGCACGGCAAACCGCACCGGCTCGCCCGCCGGCTTGGCGAGGCGGGGAAAATCCTCCGCCGGCAGAGTCTGCAGCACGAAGCGGCTCCTGCCCGCCTTGACCAGCATGCGCTTGTCCTGCATCTGCAACGTCACCTCGGCGTCGTCGGGAAGCGCGCGCAGGATGTCGACCAGTTTTCGTGCGCCGACCGTGACCGCGTGTGCTTCCTGCCCGAGGTCAAGGTCGGCGAGCGCCTTGATCACGACCTCGATATCGGTGGCAAGGAATGAGACCTTTCCGCCTGATCGTTCGAGCAGCACATTCGACAGGATCGGCAGCGTGTGGCGTCGCTCAATGATGCCGCTGACCGCAGAGAGCGGCCGGAGCAGCTCGTCGCGCTTTGCTTTGACTAGAACCATTCTGTTCCTTCAACTCTAATAACAACTAATGACAACTAACAACCCGCTCGTTTTTCTGCATAACTCCCAAAACTCCTGCGTGCACATCTACTTGACTATCCTCGCCGCGATGCAATGACGGTGCGGCATTTTGTGGACGGCTGTGACCAATTCCGCCCCTCCGCCTCCGTCGGGCCTTTGCGCACAGGTTGTCTTCCTTCTACGCACAGGCTTTTCCACACATCCTTCGGCATCATCCCTTCAGCACCTGCTCGAGCAGGTGGTAGTCGCGGTTCAGCGCCTGATCCTTCTTGCGCAAGGTTGCGATCGTGCGGCTGGCGTGCAATACCGTGGTGTGATCGCGATTGCCGAACGCTTCGCCGATCTCCGGCAGGCTCATCTGCGTGAGATCCCGGGCGAGCGCCATCGCGACCTGGCGCGGCCGGGCGATGTTTCGCGTGCGCTTCTTCGAATGCATGTCCGAGAGCTTGATCTTGAAGTACTCGGCCACCGTCTTCTGAATGCCGTCGACGCTGATCTGACGGTTGGCATTGAGGATGTCCCTTAGTGCTTCACGCGCCAGGTCGACCGTGATCTCCCGCGCATAGAAGCGCGCGTAGGCGAGCACCTTTTTCAGCGCACCCTCGAGCTCGCGCACATTCGATCGCACGTGCTTGGCGATGAAGAACGCAACCTCCTCGTTCGGAGCCACCGCTTCGGACTCGGCTTTCTTGAGCAGGATCGCAACCCGCATTTCCAGCTCCGGCGGCTCGATCGCCACCGTAAGTCCCCAGCCGAAACGCGAGATCAGCCGTTCCTGCATTCCTACGATCTCTTTCGGGTAGGTGTCGCAGGTGATGACGATCTGACGATGCGCCTCGACGAGCGCATTGAAGGCGTAGAAGAACTGTTCCTGCGTTCCGTCCTTGTTGGAAAAGAACTGGATGTCGTCGATCAGCAGCAGATCGAGCGAATGGTAGTAGCGCTTGAACTCGTCGAAGGACTTTTGCTGGTAAGCGCGCACTACGTCTGTGACGTACTGCTCCGCGTGCGTATAGCGCACGCGCGCCTGCTCGCGCGCTGCGGCGACGTGGTTGCCGATCGCCTGCAGCAAGTGCGTCTTGCCGAGCCCCACTCCGCCATAGATGAACAACGGGTTGTACGAGATGCCGGGGTTCTCCGCCACCTGGATCGCCGCGGCGCGCGCCAGCTGGTTCGCCTTGCCGGTGACAAAACTGTCGAACGTGAAGGCTCGGTTGAGGCGGGCGCGCTCCAGGTGAGACGGAGCGTCGGTGGTGCCTCGCGTCGGAGCGGCCGGCGCGCGCAACGGCGGCGCGGCCGTGGGAGCAAGCACGAATTTGACTTCTAGCTCACGCCCGGTCGCCTCGGCCGCCAGCCGGCCGATGCGCGCGGCGAAGCGCTCGCGCACCAGATCAAGAATGAATCGATTGGGCGCGCAGAGCACCAGAGCGCCGGATTCTGCAACGCCGGCCTCGGCCGACAGCGGCCGAATCCACGTGTTGAACTGCTGCGCGGGCAACTCGGTCTCCAGCCGGCGCAGGCAGGCATCCCAGAGGCTTTGCATCGTGGTCGCGGGTTCGGTGTGCTCGCCGGCGCGCGGCTCAAGGTTGCGCAGAACGCGCCGCGGTTTGCATGAAATTTTACCCGTTCCAAGCGCCGTCATCCACAAGCACGGTGCGAAAAAAATGCGATTTGACAACGCGGAGCGCAGCACGCTCTAATACCGCCCTTTTTCCGATCGGGCGCACGATGAAGCGAACGTACCAGCCATCGAAAACGCGGCGTACGCGGACCCACGGGTTTCGTGTCCGCAGCGGCACGCGCGGCGGGCGGGCGGTGCTGCGCGCGCGCCGCGCCAAGGGCCGCAAGCGTCTCGCGGTCTAGCGCCGCGCACTTGCGCGGGCTCGTGCGGGAGCGTCAGGCGCGGTTCGGGCTGGGGGCGCAGTTGCGGATTACGCTGCGGCGCGACTTCGAGCGGTTGTTGCGTCACGGCGTGCGGCGCAACGTGTCGGGCTACACGTTCTATGTTGGGCAGCGTCAGGAAGGTCCTGCCCGCCTGGGTATCCTCATTTCGCGCAGACATTCTCCGAAAGCGGTGCGGCGCAACGCAATCAAGCGCAGCGTGCGCGAGGCATTTCGCCTGGAGCAGGAGCGGCTGGGCGCGTTCGACCTGCTGGTGCGACCCCCGTATGGCGCTACGCCCGGGCGCGAGATGATTGCCAGCCTGAGACAGTTACTTGCAAAGATCGGGACATGAACGCGATGTTGCGCACGCTGCTGCGAGGCTACCGGTACTTCATTAGCCCGATGCTGGGTGCGACGTGCCGCTTTCATCCCAGCTGCTCGCAATACGCCGAGCAAGCCCTCGAGGAGCACGGGCTGCTGCGCGGAGGTTGGCTCACCGCGCGCCGGCTGTGTCGCTGTGGTCCGTGG
>Ga0209382_10002122_pt1 | contig 29624 bp, 18 predicted proteins | sample SoiMetdeltSBSDD5_FD_187599 | JGI IMG/M metagenome (GOLD analysis project Ga0209382, IMG submission 187599) | Bulk soil microbial communities from a Populus tree surrounding site in Tennessee, USA - Soil MetaG P. deltoides SBSDD5 (SPAdes) (version 2) | ecosystem: Environmental > Terrestrial >...
TGGTCGCCACAGTGTGTGCTCCGTTTGTGGAGGAACCCGTCTTCCGCGGGTTCGTTTACGGTGCGTTCCGTAAACACCTTTCGGCGGCCGTCAGCATCGGTCTGGTCGCTGGAATAGCGACTCTCCTGCATGGTTCACGTGCGCTCGGTTCCTTGCAGGGGATCACGGCGATCGGTGTGGCCAATGTTGCCTTTTGCATCCTCCGCGAGAAAACCGGTAGCCTCTGGCCGTCGATGGCCTGTCACCTGGCTTTCAACGCCATCCCGGCGGCCACGGAGTAGCCGATGAACGTGGACCAGAGAGAAGACTTGCCTGAATCAGCCGAGAGGACGACCCCGTTCTCGCTCTGGATACTTCTCGTCGGACTTGTGCTCGTTGCAATCGTGTTCTTTGGCTTCTGGCGGGACACCAATGAAAACCGCAGCGATGTCCACCTGATGCGGGGCCGCTCCCATTTTCGGAAGCAGGATTATGACAAAGCCATCGCGGCGTACAACGAAGCTCTGCGGCTGGATCCCAAATCCTTCGACGCTTACGTGAATCGCGGGCTCACCTATTATTGGAAAGGGGATTTTAGCCGGGCCGTCGCGGACTTCGGTCAGGCCATCGCGATCAACACGAACTCCGCGTCGGCCTATTACCAGCGAGGAGAATCGCGGTTTCAACAAGGGGAAAATGACGCCGCTCTGGCCGATGCGAGCAGGGCCATCGCCCTGAAGCCCGATTGGGCCGACGCTTACTATCTACGGGCATCGATTTATGGTGTGAAGAAGGAGCACGACAAGGCGATCGCCGACTGCGATAAAGCACTGGCTCTCAAGCCGGATGACGCGATGATGTACGTCATTCGAGGGTTCAGCTTTCTGGAGCAACGGAAGTACGACCGCGCCATCGCTGACTACGACAAAAGCATTTCGCTGCGTCCGACCGACGCCGGTGCCCATTACGAACGCGGTCGCGCGTACCTTGAGACAGAACAGCTCAGCCGAGCGCTTGCCGATTTTGACAAGGCCATCAACTTCAAACCGGACTACGATGACGCCTACGTGCTGCGCGGGGTGATTCACTCGAAAGCGAAGGAATACGACAAAGCCATCGCAGACTTCGACCGCGCCATCGCCCTCAACTCCTCATCGGCCACAGCCTTCTTCAACCGCGCGATGATGTGGCGAGAGCGACGGGAGTACGGGCGCGCTTTGGCCGACGTCGAGAAAGGGCTCAAGTTGAAACCGGACGATGCCAATGCGTATTACGTAAAAGGCGCGGCCTTTGAGGGTTTGAATCAAACCCGTGAAGCGCTCGCGGCTTATCGCCTATCGGTCGAACTCGCCGGGACCAACACGTCGGAGCAGATCGAATTTGCTCGAAAGAGACTGAAGGATTTAGAGGCAAAGTAAGCGTGATGTTGGGCCTGTGTCGGTTCAAGCAGGGACGGAGACCCGCTAGCTCGCCTTCTTCCATCGCTCAATTTGGAACCTGACAGATTGTGTGCGAGCTACACCAAGGGAGTCGCAATGAGTTGCAGGCTGTTGACTCGTGAATCTTGAACTTATGAACGCGACACCAATCCCCGAATGTCAGACTCTCGACGTAAGCAGCAGCGCGACAGAACTTGGCGTCTGTGAGGAAACGGTACGCCGGTTGGTGCGGCGCAAGGTGCTCCGCAAACTCCCCGGCCTTCGCCGTGTGTTGATCCCGCGCACCGAGCTTGACCGCTACTTGAACAACGGCAACCATGCCCACCCCTCATGAGACTCACGGCTCAAATCGAACTGCGACCGACGCACGTTGGTCAAGAATCGGAACGCATGGGAATGTCTGGCATGAGCACCTCAAAATTGGCCAAGAATTGGCCAAGCAGTGTTTTTGGACGATTGAACACTGAAAGAACGAACGTTGAGAATCCCCTGCTTTTACAGGGTGTTTCTAGCGATTTGGCCCAACCAGAATCGAGGGGGAAACCAAAGCATTATGAGTCGCCTGCTCTAACCGCTGAGCTACGGGCCCGCACCGGCATGCATCCTATCCGCTGGCGTTCGGACTTGTCCACTGGTCATCTACCAAACGCCGTGACGAAAAGGGTCTAACGCTACAAATGCTCCCCTTCGGAATGGCCGTACGACCCTGCTCAAAGGATGGCCCCGACCGGGAGACGGCTGTTATCCAGCGGCAAGGGCAGGCGCAAAACGAACGTCGCCCCGCGTCCGGGCGCGCTCCGCGGCTGGATGCTGCCATGATGGTCCTCGATTATTTTTTTACAAATCGAAAGCCCGAGTCCCGTGCCGCCCGATTTTCCGTAGGTCACAAAGGGCTCAAACAGCTTTGGCAACACTTGAGGAGGGATTCCCTTTCCTGTGTCTTCCACTTCCGTGATGACTTCGTCCGGGTTCTGCGAAAAGCGCAATTTAATCCGACCGCCGGTCGGCATGGCCTCACACGCGTTATGGATCAGGTTGTAAAACAGGTGCGTCAATCGCGTGGTGTCCAGCATGAGGTTGACGGCGGGCGGCTGGTTCTCCAGCTCAATGTTCACGGAACGGGCTGCCGCGTCCGGCCGGATTTCCTCGATCACGTCGCGAACGAACACCGCGTAATCGGTCTCTAGAAGGTTGATACTGGCCTTCTCGCCGCGGGTGAATTCGAGGAACTCCGTGATCATCTTGCTGATCCGGTCCACTTGCCGGCGAATTCGTTCCCTGGCCGCCACTTGCGCCTCCCAGGAAGTGCCTTTAATGGCTGACATCTCGGCGGAAACGCCGATGATGTGCAGCGGGTTTTTGAAGTCATGGATGATCGATCGCGCAAAACGGCCAACCAACCCGAGCCGCTCCGCCTGAAGAACTTCGTGAACGTACTGGCGATTGAACTCGCGCAACCGTCGGCTGAAGTCGCGCAACATGCGGACCGCGAGCTTCGGTGAGCGTTCCAGCGCAGCAAGGAGGTCGTCGCGTGGGATAAAGTAAGTCTGCGTTTCCTCTTCGGCGAAAGCACCGGCGGAGCGCGGATCTCCGTCAAGCAAGGCCATCTCGCCGAAGAAATCTCCGGGACCGACGTGAGTCAGGGCGCGCCGTTGGTTCTCACCGAAGAGCGCTGTGATCTGGACCCTTCCCTGTACGATGACGTACAGTCCGTCGCCCGGGTCACCTTCCTGGAAGATAATTTCGCCCGTCTTGAAGACAATCAGGCGGGCAGCCCGCTCCAGAGACTGAAGCTCGGCTCCGGGGGTCTCGTTGAAAAGTCTGGCGCTCCTGAGCCCCTTCATGCCTCTCAGTGTAACTGAAATCGTTCACTCGTAAAGAAACGAGAACTGGCTCGGCAACCAAACCAGGGCGGCGAGCATTGGTGCATGCCAGGTCAAAAGTGGTTCACGCGACCCACCAATGTAAAGCCCCCCCGATCAACCTTCTTACTGCTCCACGGCGAATAATCCACGAGCGGATTTGCATAGCGTTGTTAGCCATATGCGGACTTTGACGCACGCTTCCTCCTCGTCGAACGCACTTTAGATACGCCATCACGGGCGACTGCCGCCGTCTTCGTACAACTTCGCCAGCTCAAGCAAAAGCTCCTCCAACTGACGGTAGTATTTGTCCTCGTCCATCCGGCCCTTCCCCTCCCGAAGCCTGACAATGGAAAGCTCGAGTTCGTCCCGCCTGACTCGAACGACGGGCGATAGCTTCTGCTCCTGTTCGCTCCTGATCAGGTGAAGCTGGTGCGCGCGGAGGCCATCGAGTGAGGCGCCGTCCGAAGCCTTCTTCACGGCGCGAATGCCGCGAAACCAGTCGGCTGGCGTGCCGAGACCGTCGCCGTTGTCGTCGAGCAAACCGTGTTCGGTCGCCAGACGGCCTTCCGCCTCGTAAAACTCGGCCACACGACGAGACGCTGTCAGAAACGCTTCGAGCAGTGAGACCTGCCCGTCCTTGTCGAGATCGGCCTTCACATCTCCAATGGCCTCGGAGATAAACTGGCCGAAGCGGGCGTAGTTCTGTTCGTAACCGCTCCGCGTCGCGGTAACCACCACACGGCCCGACGCCGAGAGCTTGTTGATGAATGGGCCGCTCGAAGACGCACCGTTGATGACTGCAGTCCGCCGGCGAAACGGCTTCAACCATTCCGCCAGTTCAGCGGCGGACAAATCGGGTCCGCGCAAATTAAATTTGGCTTCTTTGCCATCAAACGTTCCGTGACCGATGAGCACAAGCCACAGTTCGCCGGCAGAGTCCTTTGGCTCGTCCGATAAGGTCTGCTTTAGGCGTTCGAGGTCGGACGTTTCGTTGGTCTCGCCAAGACCAAACGCGACGTTTTTCGCACCGCCTTGTTCGCTCGCCTTTTCCCAAAGTCGGACCCATTTCTCAAAGTCCTTGCCAAACTCCTCCTCTCCCACGGCACCAACGACCACGATCACGGTCGGCTTGTCCCCCTCCCTGTTCGACGGACCGGAATCGGCAGCCGCCACCGCGGCGACGAGCAAACCGAGGAAGGAGAAGACGAGCTTCACGCCATTCCTTTCCACCGCCGCAGTCCCCATTCAGCGACGAAGCACGCCAGTGCGAACAGAAAAACCGCCGGCGTATGCCAGAGCGGATAGGACCAGCTTTCGGTGATCGGCGCTTTGCGATTCGGCAGGCCCGCGGCAAACCCATCCAGTTTGTCCGCCGCGATCATTTCTCCGCCGGTTTGCTTCGCGATCGACTCCATCAACGCGCGGTTCGGTTTCAACGAGCGAAATTCCTCCGCTGCCGGATCGGACGTCCAACCCGCTTCGGCGCGTCCAACTTCGACTCCGGCGGCATCGGTCACCACCGCCTCGGCGAGGTAACCGCCCGTCTCCCTCGGGATGTAGGTCGCTTGATAGAGACCGGCCTCCGTCAATGCCGGATCAGCAGAGAGCCGAATCCCGTTTGTCGCCGTGTTCAATTTGTCGCCGTCTCCGCTCCTGACGTGCGTCAGGTCGTTTGTCAGTGGCCGGACGGTCATGACAACCGATGCATTGTCCAGAGGTTGAAAGTTCTTGTCGCGTGCGCGGACCTGGAGCAAAACCGCCTGGTTCGGATCTTCCCGTTTTGCCGTCGCATGGAAGTCGATGCGGTTGGGCACGTCGGCGACCAGCCAGCGGATCATCTGCCGCCAGGCTTTGTCCATGTCGCGGCGCATCGCCTCGTTGCGCAAACCCCACCGCCATAAATCGCCGATGGTCATTGCGCCGACGCGGCCGTTGCCAAACCGCTGCGCAATCAGCGCGGGATAGTGGTTGCCACTCTCGTCATGGACCAGTGTAATCGCGCTGGCGCCTGGCTTTACGTCACGAACCCGGTTCAATGTCTGAAATGGAGGCATGGCCTCCAGGCGGCTGCGTTCTTCGTTTTCGGTGCCACGCAGTCGAGCCCACGGTTGCAACCAGCCCTCGCGGGTCAGCGTAAGGTGGAGATTGGATGCACTCCGCGCCTCGGTGACGAAATCCACATACACCGGCAACATGTCGCCGATAGGCGTGCGTGCGTATTTGCCCTCATGAAACGATTCCGCGCCACCGAGCATCAGAAAACCGCCACCCCGTTCGGACACGAACTTTTGCACCAACGCCATCTGGTCGCGCGAAAAGAACTCGGCCTCAAGGTCGTCCACGATGACGGCATGATAGGCATAGAGGTCTTCGGCTGTTTTCGGAAAACCACCGACCAGTTCCGTCGCGTCCTTCGTGTTGAGACGCACGAGCACCGGCTGATCATAACGTTCGGTCTCTTCGGACTTGCGGTCGAAACCGCGGAAGAGCGGATTGCTCGATTCGCCGACGCGCCCGCGAAACTCGAACTTCGGTTCGCGTTTGGCTATCCGAATCAGACCGACGAGCTGGATTTGGTCGTCTTCCTCCACCGCACGGTTGAGAAACTTGAACTCCCAGTTCGGCCGTCCCGTGACATACAGAATGCGATACGGACCCTTCCCGCGGTCCACCGCCACTACCCGATGGTTGTTGGCCAAAGTCGCTTCGGTTGAGGTCTCCGGCTTCGCGAATTGCTCCAACTCGTCCCTGGCTGACACCCGCAGGTGATAAAACGAAATCCCACTCTTCTCCGGCTTGACCTGGAACCGGAAGGTCGCCGTTTCGACGTCTCGCGGCGCCTTCTGCGTTTGTTCTTCGACCTTCTTTCCATCCTGATCGAGAACCTGGGCAACGATGCTGCCGCCGGAATATCCCCCAGCCGCAACGTCGGCCTGGATGCTGACCGGCGCGTCTTCAAACGCGGTCTGACTGACCGCGACCTTCTGCACGGCGATATCTTTGATCGCATCGTCGTTGCCGATGACGACCGGATAAATCGGCGGCAATCCGGTGGTGTCCGGCTTTCCCTCCGGGATGTCCGTGGCATTGCCGTCGGTGAAGACCAGGACGCCGGCCAGAGGCTGGCCTTTGTAGCGGTCGGCGATCGTGCGCAACATCGTGCCCAGCGACGAGGCCCGTCCATCGAACCTCAGCTCCGAAAAATCCTTCGTGCTCTGGAGGCGCGAATCAAAGAAATAGCGGCGCACCTGGAAGGTTTCGTCGAGCCTGCCTGGCCACGTGCTCTTGTCCGAGGTGAGAAGTCCGTGGAGTACCTCGCCGCGACTGCGCGTTTCACCGCGGTCCTTGATTTGCATTCCCTGGCTGTTATCGGCGACGACGGCGAAAAAGTTGGAACCGGGCCGCGCGCGCTGTCCGTTCCAGAGCGGTTCGAGAAGACACGCCGACAGCGCCAGGAGTCCCAGCAACTTCAACGACAGGCAGACGCCACGAATTGCCCCGCTGGCCGGCGCATTGCGATACGCCCAGGCCAGCAACAACAACCCCAGGAAGAGTAACCCCCCCGCCGGCAACCACCAGTCGCGTCCGGAAATGAGCACGGCCGCCCACATCACTCACTCTTTCCGAGTTGCTCGTAGTAGCGGCGGACGAGTTCGGAGTACCGGGTGGGAACGGGATCGCGATCGATCGGAACAATCGCTTCATTCGACTCGCGCCGGGCGAGTTCTTCGGCGACCCGCGACCTCAATTCTGCCAGCGGCGCGGCAATCTCCAGTTTCACGAGCTCCCATTGCGGCTCTTTGCTGTGGCGTTTGTACTCGATGCGCAACGCGCGGGCACGATCACGAATGCGCGCAGCCTGGGTGCGCAACTCAGGTTCATCCAGCATCTCTTCCACGTCGCGCAGGCGGTCCGACCATTGAGTGTATTCGGTGCCGAGAATCGGTCCCTCCCAGCCGCCTGTTCCGCCGCCGTCAGCGCCGCTGCCCTGGTCGAAAAAGTTTCGGCGTCCGCCGGACGCATTGCGTTGTCCACGCTGTTGCCGGCCGTCGCTGGATGCCGTTTCGGACGGGCCGCCGTTTCCGCCTTGCCGGGAGTTTGCGGAACCCGATTGCTGTTGCGAGTTGCCGGACTGACCCTGCGAAGCCTGCTCGCCTCCCTGTGACTGCGGGCCGGAGGCGTTTTCCTGCGCCTGTGGCTGTGGCTGCCGCTCTGCCGGCACCTCGTTCGTTGCTTGCGCCCCTTGTTGATCTTGTGACTCTGAGCGCGCAGCGGATCGGCCTTGTTGCTCCCCCTGAGTCGATGCAGTCTGTCGGGCTGACGGGTTCTCGCCGTCGCGACCCTCGGCGGGAGTCGGCTCATTTGTCTTTTCATCGGCGCCTTCACCGGCACCTTTCGATCCATCCCGGCTGCGCGTTTGCGCTGGCTCTCCGCCGGATTCGTGCCCCGGTTCGGTGCCGGCCTGGGCAAGCTCTCTTTCCAGTTGCTGGCTCAGCATATCGAGTTCGCGCTTGGCTAGCCGGAGGGCCTCAGTGTCGTCACCCAGGACGCTTTCGGCAGCGCGTTCGACTCCGCTCTTCAGATCGTTGATGCTCTTGCGGGCGCGTTGTTCCAGTTGATTGGCCTCGGAGGCAAACCCCTCACGCAGCAGATCAGCCGTGATCTCGACCGACTTTTTCGACCCGCTCTTGGCTTCCTGGAGCTTTTCATACACCGCACGGTAAAGCCGTCCCTGCTGCAACAATTCCTCCGTCGTCTCCTGCAGGTTCCTTGCTTCGTCCTGAGTGGCCTTGCGCAGCGTGTCGTAAAGTTGCTTCGACAGCAGCGGCTCGACAGGTTCCGCCTGCTGGGTCACCTGCGTGGCATGATCGATCACTTCGTCCATCCGCTTCTTCTGTTCGTCGAGTTGCGATGCCAATTCTTTCCGTTCGTCGGAATCGGTCAAGGTCTTGCGTTTGGAGTCGTTCAGTGATTCAAGCTTCTGACCGATCTCCTCCTGTTTTTGCGCAAGCTCGCGGGCGTCGTCGCGCAACTCGCGCATGTCGTCGGCAAACTGGCTGGAGTTTTTCTTGCGGAAATCGTCACGCAGTTGCTGCAGTTCGCGTTGGGCGCGCGTGCCGGACGACAATGCCTGCGGAACCTGGCCGTTCTCCATCGATTCCGCGGCGCGCTGGACTTCCGAACGGGTCTGGTCGAGTTGCTGGCGCGCTTCGGCCATTCGGGACTGGTTCTCGGTGCTCGACATGCGCTGGTTCAACTCGTCCATGTCGGCGAGCATTTCCTGCTGTTCTTCGCGGAGCCGTTTCAGGCGGCGGCGAATATCCTCGCGTTCCTGATCCGTCTTCGCCTCCTGGAGCGCGGTCTGAAGTTCCTTGAGCCGTTCGTTCAGGTCCTGCTGGCGCTGGGCGAGTTCCTTCAGCCGATTGAAGACCTGCATTTGCTCGCGCTGCTGGGCGTTCTGCTGAGGTGAAGCCTGGCGCTGAGTTTCGTATCGGTTCTCCGTCTGTTTCAGCTCCAACTGATCGAGCTGACGCTGGGCGCGCTGTCCTCCGCCACCGCCTCCCTGCTGATTCCGGCTGCGGGACACCTGGTATTCGCGCGAGGCCAGCCGCAGCAAAGCCTGATAGGCTGATTGCTCGGCCGACAACGCCGGGGGCAACGGCTCGATGGAATTCTGATCGACCGCCTCGGCGAGATGCTGAACCGCCTTCTCCATCTGTGTCTCGACCGTTTCGACGAGTGCCTTCGAACGCGGGTCGTCAATCTCTTCCTTCAACTCGCGCACCTGGTCCAGCGCATTTTCCTGCGCTTCCTGGACCACCGGCGCGTCCTTTTTGTATTGGGCGGAAGGCGTCCTGCTCGTCTCCTGACGGCGAAGCTTCCACGTAGCGTTGATGATCTGCTTCTGAAGTTCTGCGAGTTTTTCGGACTGGTTGCCCTGCGCGCCTGCGGCGCCCCCGCCTTCCGGTGACTGTCCTTCGCGGAAGATCTCCTCGAAAGGCCGCACCTCGGCGAAGAACATGTCGCTCGACGTTCGCCGAATCTGGCCGTCCGGCGCCACGTCGTCGGCCCAGATATAATAACTGAGAAGCTGGTCCGGATGCGCATCGAGGTCTTCCAACGGGAGCAGATGACGGAACTGGCGTTTCTCCTGAGGAGCGGCCGACTCGCCGAGTTCGATGAATTCTGTTTCCTTGCCGGCAAGATTGTAGGCGATGCCGTAACCGCGCAGGCCGAAATCATCCGACACCTCTGCCTGAAACGCGATTTCCTCGAGCGCCGAAACCCGTTGATCCCCGCGAGGAAAAGCGAACTTCAATTCCGGCAGGCGGTTCTTGAGCACATCGATGACAAACTGCGGCGGGACTTTGTTGGTGCGGTCCGCGTCGTCCACCAACACCAGATCGTAACGCCGGCTCTGGTCGAGCCTGAAACCGGTCTGATAGACATTCGGACGGTTGGTGTCGGCGAGCAGGGAGATGGTGGGGTTGTCTTTCGCAACGAGCGTCGCGGACCTGACCGGTTTGTTGAGATGAAACGTGTAATCCACCGCTGTGCCTTCGACGGCGCTGATGCGGCGGGTGTCTTCGATCGTCTTTTCGGGAAGGGCCGTGTATTCGGGGAACGTCAGTCTGGCATCGGCCCGCTCCAGTCTGGGATACTCGAAGACGGAAACTTTGAAATCGCGCGTTTCCTGCGTCCCGTATTCAATGCGATACGTCAGCTCACTGTTGACCTCCGGGATGCTTGTGCCGAACACCGGATCGTCCAGGTTCTTCGTCAGGGCGACGCGCTGTTCGTTTTGGTTGGCCGGACGGATCACGAGCGTCGCTTCCGCGGGCACTCGCCCATCAAAGCGCACCAAAACCACCAGGCTGCTGCCGCGCTCGACGCTCGTGTCGCCGGGGGTGACAGACACGCCTTTTGCCTGGACGGCGAAGAACGACTGGCCGGGCGGTATTGCCACATACAGCCGAGAAAGTACGGCGGCCAGGACAACGAGCGTCGCCAAGTGCGCGCATTGGGCGTAGAAGAGCCGCACCGAGGCGCGTTGTCCCCAAAGGTGCTTGTGCCGATAGGCCAGGGCTTCGCCGATGACACGCTGTTGGAGATAGGAGAGTTCGCCGGTGGCGCTGTCGGGCTGTTGTTCGATGGCCGTGAGCAGGAGCGCATGAAGCTTCGGGTCCTGCTCTTCAATCTGCCGGGCGATTTCGCGGTAATCGAATCGGTCCCTCGAGTTGCGCCGCCACAGAATCAGTGCCGCAACGATTGCCGTGAGGACCAGCAACGGGAAAACAAACGGGAACGACCATCCCGTGAACTGACGCATCAGAAGGAATCCGGCTCCCACGAGCGCCAGCCCTGCCCAACACCACGCCAGTCCGCGCGACAACTGCCAGCGCCGGTAGTCACGGGCGATCGGTTCGAGATGCGTTTTGAGGAGGCGGTCAATCATGCCGATGCCTCGGTTCGCGCGCCGGCCCGCCGCGTCAACCATCCGGCCAGCCACGTTTCCATAAGCAATACCACCAAAGCGGCCACAATCAACCATCTCCAGAGTTTTTGTTGGTTCTCCAACTCGGCGTTGTGGAGCCGGCGTTTCTGCTCGATTTGTTTCGTCAGTTCAATTTCCCGGGGCTTCAACGGAATATTAAGACGCGCCAGCTCCTCGACGGGTAACAGCGCGGTTTTGCTCTCCGCAGCGTCCAAGTTCACAACGAACCTCATCGGGGGCTGGATTGAAGCAATGGTGTAAATCCCCGGCAGATCGGCGTCCGAAAATCTGGACTCGCCCGCGCCGAGCTGGACTTGCAAACCGTCTGGCTTGCGAATTGTCAATGACTGGCCGTTCGCGGCCGGTGTTACGCTCGAAAGACTCACGTCATCCCCGACATGGTATTGGGAAAGCTGCGCTTTGATTCCACCGGCCTGCTCCAGGATGGAATAGAGGAGCGGAACGAATTTCGACGACAGGGCCAACTGGCTGTCCGCCGGCTGCCAACTCGAGGTGAACACCAGCAATCGTCCGCTTCCTTTCGGGATTTCAAGAAACGCGGGATCGCTGTTGTCGAACCGTGCCACGACCCGCACGCCCGGCAGCTTGTCGGCTTCGAGGTGGCGGTGCCTCCAAAAATGGATCTTGGTGAAGTCGCTGTAGCGCGGATCGGCAAACGGCGCAAACAACGGATGCTCGAAATCGATTTGGCCGAACATCGAGTAAGTGGTTGCGGCGGCTTCCGAGGCCGCGACATCGTCGGTTTCCGCCAGCTTTTTGAGCGTTTGGGCGGCGGCGGCGTCTTTCATGGCGAACAACACGGTTCCGCCGCCCGTCAGGAACTGTTGCGCCGTCTTGAGCGATGCCTCGGGTAAAGGATCGCCGATGATTATCAACCGTTTCTCGGCGAGGTCGGTTGGCGACAGGGCGGCGCTCGGGGAATGCACAACGACTCGCACGACCTGGCGCCGGGTTTCCTGGAAGGCGCGTTTCAAGTAATACAACGATTGGGCCGGGTCTTTCTCGGCGTCGTTCCCGATGAAGAGGATTGTTACTTGCTCGGCCTTCGGTTGAGCGAGGTACACAGCGTTGTCGAACTCATCATCGTCTCCTGTCAGCACCAGCCTTTCACCGTTGATTCCAGCCGGGAGTTTTGGCGCGTGCACGATTCGACTTTGGCCGGGCGGAACGTAAACGTCCACTGTCGATCCCCCGGCAACGCCATCCCAAACGAGCTGAAACTGCTCGCGTTTCGCGTCGCCGGAGTTACTGACGCGAATGCGCGGCCCGGTTTCAACGTCCGGCCGGGACGCTTCGTCCGCGTCCATCACCCACTGCAAACCGGCGTTCGTGGGGCGTTTGGCCTTGATGGACTCGATGATGACTTCGATGCCGCGCGGCCAGTCGTAGCCTTGCAGACCGTCGAGCCGTCCACCTTCCTGAAGGTCGCTCACCAGAACGATGCGTCTCGGTCCCGTGTTCTGCCCTTGTCTGTCGGCGTCAGCGAATGCCTCTGCGGCGGAGATGAGGGCATTGCCGACATGGGTGGAAGCCCAACCGGGTTTGATCTCCGCGAGCCGTGCGGTGGCCAACGAGGCGCGCTCGGCGGTCCCCGTTGCGGCCCATTGCTCGAAACTGACCAGCGGTAGGACCCGCCGGTCGAACGTGAACACCGCCACCTGATCCGCCGCCGCCCTCCTCAGGACGTCCTCCGCTTTCGACAAAGCCGCCGCCCACAAACCCTCCCGACGCATGCTGGCGCTGGTGTCCACCAGCAGAATGATCTTCCTCCCGGCTTCACTTTGCGGATCCGCGGTGACCGGTTTCTGAAAGAACGGCCGCGCAAATCCCAGTGCCAGCAGGCAAAGCACGAGGCAGCGCAGGAGCAGGAGAAAGATATTCTCCAACCGGTTCCGCCGGGTCATCCGTGGCGGGGTTGGCTGCAAGAACATCAGCGAACTGAACGGGACTTTTTCCTTCGAGGTGCGGCGAATGAGGTGAAAAACGATCGGCAGCGCGACCGCCAGCGCGCCCAACAGGAACAGTGGAGCCAGGAGACTCACGGGCTATCGGCGCGCCCCTTTCCTGCGGCGATGCGTCCGCTCGCGAAGAAAATCGAACAAAGCCAGCTCCAGCGGCCGGTCCGTCGCGAAATGGCGGTAGCCAATCCCGAGTTTCTGGCAGACCGCCCGGACGGCCTCGATGTGGGCGTTTAGTTTCTTCAGGTAGTGCTTCCGCGCCGTCGCCGGATCGATGAAAAGATCGCGGCCCGACTCCACGTCGTGGAACATCACCGCCTTGTCGAAACTGAACGTAAATTCCGCCGGATCGAGCATGTGAAAGAGCATAACCTCGTGGCCGCAGGCCGTGAGCGCGCTGAGGTTTTTTTCCAAAGCGTCGGTGGGAGCGAGCAAATCGGAGATCAATACCATCAGCGCACGCTTCTTCACCACCTCGACAATGCGTTTGAGCGGCGCCGAAAGATCGGTGGCCGTGCCGGCGGCGGGTTGTTCGAGTCTCAACATCAGATGACGCAAGTGGCCGGTGCGATGACGGGCGGGCAGATATTCGCGAATCTGCTCGTCGAAGGTCAGCAGGCCCACGGCATCCCCTTGCAGGTAGAGAAAGTAGGCGAGCGTGGCGGCCAGCGTGTTGGCGTACTGCGCCTTGTTGTAACCGAGCGAGCCGTAGCTCATCGACCGGCTGTTATCGACGAGCAGATGACAGCGGAGATTCGTTTCGTCCTCGAATTTTTTGAGGTAGTAGCGATCGGTGCGCGCGTAGAGACGCCAGTCGAGGTATCGCAAATCGTCGCCGGGCGAGTATTGGCGATACTCGGTAAACTCAACCGAGAAGCCGTGGTAAGGGCTGCGATGAATGCCATTCCAGAAACCCTCAACCACAACCCTGGCCCGCAGCTCGAGGTTCCTGATCGACATCAAGGCCTGCGGAGAGACCAGACTGGCCGGATTGGAACCCGCTGTTGGCCGGATTCGCGACGTCGCGAGCAGACCGGACTTTTCGGGGACGACGCTCATGGAATCGGTTATTTCTTCACGACCGCGTGGACGCCCGCGACCGATTCCAGCAGCCGGTCGATGACATTCTCGACGGTGACGCCTTCCGCTTCGGCGCGGTAATTGATGAGGATGCGATGCCGGAGCGTTGGATACGCGAGATTTTGAATGTCTTCCTCGGTCACATGGGCGCGGCCGTGGAGGAGTGCGCGGACTTTAGCTCCCAACACCAGGAACTGGCCGGCACGCAAACCCGCGCCCCAGCTCACCCATTCGTTGACATAGTCGGGCGCGCCGGGCTGGCGTGGCCGCGACGCCGCGGCAAGACGGACGGCGTAGCGGACCAAATCCTGCGCGATCGGCACCTTGCGGACGATGTCATGAAAGCGTATCACGTCCTCGCCGGTGAACAGCGGCTCAATCGGCTCCGGTCGGCGCGCGGTGGTTTGAGTGACTACAGCGACCTCTTCGTCTTCGGGCAGGTAGTCAATGACCACATTGAACATGAAACGATCGAGCTGGGCTTCGGGCAGGGGATAGGTGCCTTCCATTTCGATCGGGTTCTGCGTGGCCAGAACGAAGAACGGCTCCGCCAGGGCATGGCGGACACCGGCGGCGGTAACCTGGTGTTCCTGCATCGCTTCGAGCAACGCCGCCTGGGTCTTGGGCGGCGTTCGATTGATTTCATCGGCAAGAATCATGTTGGCAAACACGGGGCCAGGCACGAACTCCATTCGCCTGCCGTCGCCGGTCTCCTGAAGGATTTCCGTCCCCGTGATGTCGGCGGGCATCAGGTCGGGTGTGAACTGGATGCGCTGGAACTTGAGGTGAAAAATCTGCGCGATCGATTTGACCAGGAGGGTCTTGGCCAGGCCCGGTGCGCCCGTGATAAGGCAATGTCCGCCGGCAAAAAGCGCGATCAGCAATTCCTCGATGACCTCTTTCTGGCCGACGATGACCTTGGCGAGTTCCGTTTGAATGCGCGAACGGCCGGCGATGATCTGGTCAACGGTCTGCTTCTCGGTGGTGTTTGAGTCGGTGGATTTTTCCACGGGGTTCCTTGTGTTTGGGGGGGTGTGAAAAGGGAGAAACGCCGGGTGAGCCTAATGAGTCATGGCGTAAAAGACGATGTTGATTCCAAGCGGGTAGGCCTTTTTCTCCGAAAACTCGCGAAAGTAATACTCATATACCCCTTCGCGTTCCCAGCCGTCGCCATTGTCCGTGTTGTGACAGATCATGACCATCATGCGATTTTTGTCGTCGAAAATCGCGCGGAAATGCACGTCACGGGCGTCGTAACGCTCCCATGTGATTCCCGTGAACTTGCTGTCCTCGCCCGTTCCGAAGTTTGGCACCTGCAACTGGTTCTTCTCCAGTTTGAGGTCGAACACGCAGTGAAAGATCGGGTGATCCATCTCCAGGTCGATGGGTTCCCGATCGGGAAAAACACGCTTGATCTGCTCGTAAAAGTTCATCCATTCGCGTTCGCCCCAGAAATCGTCCACCATCAGAAAGCCGCCGTTGAGCAGATATCGGCGCAGGCAGGAAACTTCTTCCTCGCTCAGTTCCATGTCCCCCGGCTCGACGATGTAAATCCAGGGATACTCAAACAGGTCGGGATCGGTCAGTTCCAGGACCAGGCCTTCGGGATCGACCTTGAGCGAAGTTAATTGCTGCAGACGATAGGAAAGATTCAGGTCGGCATCGCGGTAGTCAATGGCCCACTTGTCCCAGCCGCCGTAGCGTCCATAGCGGCCTGTTGACGTGTATTTGATCCGCACAAAGGTGAAGACGTCCTTTTTGAACGCGGGTTCGTTCTGCCATTGAGGTACTCCGTCGCGATACGTTTCCGCCTGGCGGCGATAACGGTTTCCGCGATATTGCGCCACGCACAGCGTGGCTGTCGCCACGAGGACGGCGACTGCGGCAAGCCGAATTGTGCGGGTGGTCATCGAGTCGGTTCGGTTGGATTCGCAGTATTTGTCCTGTCCGTTTTTACATCGGTCAGTTCCAAAAGCAAGCGATGCGCGTCACGAAAGCGCGGCGCTTCTTCCAATGCCTGAATGACGTGCCGCTTCGCTTCCGCGTTACCGGCCTTATGGAGGAGGCGTGCGAGGCGGAAATGCACCTCGGCTGGATCGGGAGGATCCAGCAACAGCAGTCGGCGATAGGAATCGATGGCTTCGGGCGCTTTGTCGAGTTCCTCACTGGCGCGCGCCAGGTAACGATGCGGGTTCGGCAACAGGGGGTTCACCGCGAGAAAGCGAGCCGCGTTTTCCGCGACGGTCCCCCAGTCCTTTGATTCCTCACCCAGTTCCATCAATCGCATATAGGCGTCGGTTGCCTCGCCATCCAGGGACGCAAGTTTCGCGAGCACGGCGCGCTCCTGATCGGTTTCGTTCAACGCGCGATGCACAACGGCCAGCATCGCATAAGCGCTTTGTGACCCGGTTTGCGGTGGATAAAGATCGACCAGCTTCTGCAGCGGCGTCTTGGCCTCACTCCAATTCTTGTTTTCGATCAGACGACGGGCGTTCTGAAGCAGAATCCAATAGTTCGTAGAATTGGGATCAGTAGCTTTCGCAGAGTCTGCCTCGTTGTGCTCCCTGGGAGGAGCGGACGGAGGCACCTCGACAGGACCTGGCTCCCTGGTTTTGCCGGACGCGACGCGCATCGATTTCGGTTTCTCCCAATCGAGTCCCGGTGCAAGGCCTTCCGCACGCTCCTTCGCGAAGGCGGCGAAGTCTTTTTCGACCTCTTCCATCGGCGCCGTGTGTTTCGGAATGGCCTCATTGATGTCCGTGCCTTCACCCAGGTCGTGGAGGATCAGCTTGAGTTTCTCGAAGCCGAATCGTCCGACCAGAAACTCAACGACCATCGACGACTGGAAGTAGGCGAACTGCACATGCATCTCGGTCTTCGGCGAAAGGAATGCGGCGCTGAGTTCGCTGACGGGCGTGAGATCTTCCCCGAGGATCATCTCACGATAGCGGGGATTCATGTGCTGTCCCCACGCCGGGTTCGCTTGCAGTTCCTCGTAAACCGAAATCCCTTCGCTCAGCCAGCGCGGCATTTTGTTCTTCGTCAGTTGAAGGGTAATGACGTGACAGAACTCGTGCCAGAGGACGGCCTCCCAGTTCGACGGGTTGCCGCCCTGGGAGGCGGGACTGTTCGCCGTGACAACGCGGCCAAAGCACACACCCAGAAAGCCTGGATTGTGCGGCATGCCGAAAGTACGAACGCCAAAATCCTTTTGTTCCGGAAAGATTTCAATGATCGTCGGTCGCTCGATCGTGACGCCATACTTCGCCGACAGCCGTTCTTTCGCCCGGTTCAACAACTCCAGAACCCGGTCGCCGTAGATGGACGCCTCGCGCGGACTCATGCGGACAACGAAATCCTCGTTCGTCACCGTCTGAAACTTCCCCATGGTCTCGCGAAGTCCGGCGAGGTTGTAGGCCGTGATGTCGTAGCCGTCGCGCTGATGCACGTCGTCCGCCAGTTCCCAGCCTTCGGCCTCTTCGCCCAGCCGGAGCAGGTCTTGCGCGAGCTGAATCCGGGCCGGCAGGAAGCCCGGATCGAACGCCAGAGCCTGCCGCTGATAGTTCGACCCTTCGGCGAACCGGTACTTCTGTGAAAGCTTTTTTCCGATCAAATGGTCCAGGGCCGGATTCGTTTTCCAATAATGCAACGCCTTCTCCCTCGCCTTGTCCTCACTCTCGCGATCGTTCCGCAGATGCGCGAGCACAGCGCGATAGGCCCACGCCTCCGGTTGCCAGGGATTCACCGCCAACGCGCGCGCCAGAAACTTGTCGGCGTCCGCGTATTCCTCGGCATCCACCAGATGATCGACCAGCACCAACATGCTCGAAACATGATTGGTGTTATGCTCCAGCGCCGCCTCCAGCGATTTGAGCATCCGTCCGCGCGCGCTTGGCTCGTAAGCACACGCCAGCCCGCAGTGCATGTCAGCGTCGTTCGGAAACTTTTTCAGCGCCTCCGCAAAAATCTTCGCCGCCAGCTCGTAATCATGCTTGTCCAGCGCCAGTTCGCCGCTGGCCAGATACGCGTCGCGCAAACCGGGATCGGCCTTCTTCGCCACGTCGAGGAATTTCTCGAGGACGACCTTCGGGTCGGCGCCCAGCAACAGCGCCGCGCGCCCGAGGGTGACAAGGTTGGGTGGGTCGCGATAGGCCCACATGCGCGATCCGCCGAGATTATTGATTTCCTCGAGGAGCGTTCGTGCGCGCTCCGGCTTGCCGTTGGCGTTGGAAACTTCGTGCCCGGCCAGATGCAGGCGAATACTCGACCGAAAGCGTGCTTCGGCCAGCGCATTGGTGACGGCCGTTTCTGCTTCGGGGTACCGCCCAACGGCCATTAGCGCTCGTGCCAGGAGGATTGGCCATTCTTCCTCGCGAGCCCTGTCCTTCCCAATCTCCTCACATTGTTTGATGCACTCCTCGTATTTGCCGGCGATAAAGAGTTTCCGGCATTCGTCCAGATCCGCGGCGAAGACCGGCCAGGAGCAAACAAAAACGAAGATTGCAAGAAACCGGTGGGCCTTTGGCGTCCCTCGCAACGGTTCTTCGCGGAAGAGCATGCTCACATCTAAGCCAACCTGTTGGCAGGCGCAAGCCTCACCTCCACTTAGCCGTCACTATTCAGTCGGTGGTTTGGTTCGCCCTCACCCTGACCCTCTCCCCCAGCCGGAACGATTCAGTCGGAGAAGACGCTCGCCCTCACCCCGGCCCAAAATATTCTTGTCTTGCGCCGAGACTGCGTCCGCAGCCCCGGGGAGAGGGAGAAGCTTTCGAGCGCCTCGCCTAATCTCACCATCCCGTGATTCGTCCCAGCGTGGCCGAAGGGAGTTCCCTCCTGAGGCTGCGGACGAAGTCTCGGCGAAAGACAGAAACACCCTGGGTCAGGGTGAGGGCGAGCGGTTCATTCCATGAGTACTCATAAGAAGGAAAAAACCTTCGTTCGCGTCGAAAGCAAAAAGGCTCCATCCGACGGGAAGGGCCTTGGAAGAATCCGGCGGGCCGGTGATCCGACTACTCAACGCCTTCGGTTTCCAGGAAGCCCTGGAGCTGGCGTATGCGCGTCGGGTGGCGCATCTTTCGCAGCGCTTTTGCTTCAATCTGGCGAATGCGTTCGCGGGTGACCTTGAATTGCTTGCCGACCTCCTCCAGCGTGCGGGAATAGCCGTCACCCAGGCCGAAACGGAGTTCCAACACCTTCCGCTCCCGTTCGGTCAGCGTTTCCAGCACGTCGCCGAGTTTGTCCTTCAGCAGGCTGTAGCTGGTCATGTCGGACGGGTTTTCGGCTGATTTGTCCTCGATGAAGTCGCCGAAGTTGGTGTCCTCGCTGTCACCGACGGGCGACTGGAGGGAGATGGGCTGCTGCGCCATCTTCAGGACCGCACGGACGCGCTCGACCGGCATCTGCATTTCATCGGCGATCTCCTCGGGCGTGGCTTCGCGGCCAAAGTCCTGAACAAGCTGTTTCTGCACCCGCATCAGCTTGTTGATCGTTTCGATCATGTGCACCGGAATACGGATGGTGCGGGCCTGGTCGGCGATCGACCGGGTGATGGCCTGGCGAATCCACCACGTGGCGTAGGTGGAAAACTTGTAGCCGCGGCGGTATTCGAACTTCTCCACCGCTTTCATCAGGCCCATGTTGCCTTCCTGAATCAGATCGAGGAAGGAGAGACCGCGGTTCGTGTATTTCTTGGCGATGGAGATGACCAGGCGCAGGTTGGCTTCGACCATTTCGGTCTTTGCCTGCAAAGCCTTCCTCGAGAAATGCTGCAATTGCTCGTACGCTTTCAGGTAGTCCTGAAATGGCATTCGGACAAACTCATCGAGCGCCTTGATCTTCTTCTGTTCGGACTGGATGACGGCCTGTTGCTGGGCCGACTTGCGGTGTTGCTCAAAGTCGTGGATCGTGCGCAGGCTCAACTGAATTTTGTCGTGGATGTTGTCGGCGACGAGGGCCATCTCTTCGATGACCTTCTGTTTGTAGTAGAACTTCACGAAAGTTCTTTGCAGCTTGTCGTCGAGCTTCCTGAACTCCTTGACCAGCTTGTCGCGCCGGAGTTTGGCGGGCGCGTTCTGCCACTCGGCGTATTTATCGTCCACGTTCTGGTCGATCACCCGCACGTCCTTGACCAGCTTGCGCAGGGCCTTGAGATGGTTGTCACGGCCTTCGATTTTCTTGTCCAGGATGACGCGGTCGAATCGTTCCTTGGGTGGCTCGGAAATCAGCTTCTCGGCCAAAGCGATGTGTTCCTTGCCGGCGAAACCGAAGCTGTAGATGATCTTCTTGACCTCGTTCTCGGCGTCCTCGATCCGCTTGGAAATCTCGACTTCCTGCTCGCGCGTGAGCAAGGGCACCTGGCCCATCTGCTTGAGATACATCCGGACCGGATCGTCCAGGATATCGAGGCGCGATTTATCCTCCTCCTCTTCCGGCTCCGGTTGCTTGACCCGGTCCACTTCCGCCTGGTCAACAATCTCGACTTCGAGATTGCGGAGTTTGGTGTAGATCTCGTCGAGCTCCTCCGCCGTGATCATCGTATCCGGCAGGGCGTCGTTGATGTCGTTATAGGTGAGATAGCCCTGCTCCTGGGCGAGCCGGACGAGTTCCTTGATCTTTTCGGTCAGATCGACGCCGGACTGGCTCTTGATCGTGCCGAGCGAACTGAGATTGGCGGCAACCTGGGCCTCGGTCGGCTGGTCCGTTCGAGGCTGTCCGTTGCTTTTGACTTTGGGATTGGCACCCGGTGCCGGAGAGAGGGCTTTGCCATGGGCCGCGGTGATAGAAACGGGCGGGTGTTTTCGTCTGGTTTTTCCTGCAGAATGTTTTGACGGTTTGGAAGCAGGGTGGAGGTCTTTCCTGGCGCGCGGTTTGGAAACGCTCTTACGTGATTTTGATTTGACCATAGGTTTCACTGCGAACTGACCGGAAACTGAACTCAAAAGTGCGCTTTCAAAAGTACACTATGAAAAAGGCCGTGAAATATGGTGGCTTCACTCCGCTTCGTCAAGCAGGGAAAAACTTTCTCTTCGTCGTCGCCTCGTCGCAGGAAACAAAGGATTCCAACGCCGCGACGCAAGCTGAACCCGCTGCCCGGGACTGTCTTGGGACGAAAGAGGGATTCACGTTTCCACTTCGTCCAAAAGGAACCAGCCACCGCCACGAAGTGTTTCATCAGAATAGATTGGCCCGACGCAAGCCCGAAGGGGGGACGGATTCCAGACTGCTTAAGTTGTTTTCCGTCGTGGCCGTTTGCGATCAGCCCGCTCCGAGATAAAAGGCGTTGATGGTTGCCTCTCGCATCAGGGACGAGTTCGATCTCGAGGGCAACACCTAGAGCTTCGGTCGGTCGCAGTTTTTCCTGTAAAGCCTTCCGCGGGTTCTTCAGAATGAAATCGCAGCAACGACCCAATGATCCTTAAAAGAGGAGAAGAGATTTACGTATTCACCGGAGATACTTCGAGAAGGAGGCGCACCGTTCCCGCGCACTGGAACCGAGCCTGGCGCCAACCCTCGCCTGCCGGCATCGCGTATGATTGAATCCGCCGTTTACGACACCAAACCGTACGACCGCCAATACCTGTCACAGGCCGGCGGCGACCGGTCGGTGGCCTGGCGGTTCCACGACTTCCGCCTGGGCGCGGACACAGCCGGCACGGCGGCGGGCTCTCAAGCCGTATGCGTCTTTGTCAACGACCGGCTTGACCGTGCCTGCCTGTCAAAACTGGCCCGCGTGGAGGTCAGACTGGTGGCGCTGCGCTGCGCCGGTTTCAACAACATCGATCTCGCCGCCGCCAGGGAATTGGACCTGGCGGTCACGCGGGTACCGGCGTATTCGCCACACGCGGTGGCCGAGCATGCGGTCGGGCTGCTGCTCGCGTTGAACCGGAAAATCCATCGGGCGTACAACCGCGTGCGCGAGCACAATTTTTCGCTCAACGGACTGGTCGGCTTCACCATCGCGGGGAAAACGGTCGGCATCGTCGGCACCGGCAGGATCGGCAGGATTGCCGCGCAGATTTTTCGCGGGTTTGAGGCGAAGGTGCTCGCCTTTGACCTGGCGCCGTCGGCGGACTGGGCGGCGCGGCATGGAGTGACTTACGCCGATTTCAACACGCTGCTGGAGCACAGTGATATTCTTTCACTTCACCTCCCGCTGTCTCCGTCCGTGGTGCATTTGTTGAACGCCGAGACCCTGGGGCGCGTGAAGCCCGGCGTGTTCATCATCAACACCAGCCGCGGAAAACTCATCGACACGACGGCGGTCATCGAGGCCTTGAAATCCGGCCGGCTCGGTGGCGTTGCGCTGGATGTTTACGAGGAGGAAGAGGGCCTTTTCTTCGAAGACCATTCCGGCGAGGTCCTGCTCGACGACGAACTGTCCCGACTGCTGACGTTTCCCAATGTGCTGATCACGTCGCACCAGGCGTTCCTGACGCACGAGGCGCTGACTGAAATTGCGCGCGTGACAACTGAGAACATTCTGCGCCTGGAGAGCCGGCAACCGTTTTTGGAAGGGACCACGCTCTAAAGCGGAACCGCGCTCCCGCCACGCTGTTTCATGGAACCAGTTCGATTTGCAGACGGTAATACTTCTGCGTCCCCGGGGCGTTAGTATCGGTGATAACTCCTTCGCCGACGGAGTTGGTTTGTAGCGTCAGGTTGGTGAGCGTCGTCCAGTTCGTGGTCCCAACGTCCGTCCGGCTCTGGAGCCGGTAAAGGCGGCCCGGGTGCTGCGGAGAGAAGATGGCCAGCCTGTTTCCTTGCGCGTCGGTGTCGAGGCCAAGCTGCAAGCGCGAGTCCGCGTCATCCGGTGCTGTCCCCATAACAAATTCAGCGTAGGCCGAAAGGCCGTCGCCGTCATGATCCGCCAAACCGTTGACGTTGCTGCCGAAGTAATGCGTCGCCCACCATTCGGGAACGGTCCCCGGAGGAGGAGGTTCCTGGTTCGCCGCATAAACAAAACGAACGGCGTCCGCGAGAACGATTTTGCCGGATTCTCCGGTGTCGTTCGACAACCGCACGTAGCCGCCGGTTCCGGACGAAAAGCGCCGGTTGCTCGCGATCAGTTGCCAGGTCCCGCCGCCGGTGGTCTGGTCCACGCGCGCGGTCAGACTGCCGCCGTTGTACGTCGCGAGAAACGGCGCGTTGGTGGAGCGGTTGCCGCCTTGCGGGTACCAGACGTAAACGTCGTACTTTCCCGGGGTGGCGATGTTCGGCGTGAACGCGGCGGTCGCAGTGGCTCCGCCAGTCACGGTGCCTGCATAGTGATAGTTGGTCGAATACTTGTCCGTCGAGGACGTGGCGATCGTCCATCCGCCGGTGAAACTCGCCGCCGGATTATCGACGATCAGCTCGCCCGCGGTTTGGAAAAAAAAACTGCTCGACCGCAATTCGTTGGTCTCGGTCCGCGCCACCAGCCGGAAGAAATAGTTCGTGTTCGGGATCAGGTCCGGCAGCAGCATCGAATGGTTCGTCGCCAGGTTTTCGTCCAGGTGCGTCGCGCCTCCGTAGTTCGTGCTCGTGCCGAACTCCACCTGGGACATCGTCGGCGCGGTGGTGTTCCACGTCACAATCGCGCCCCTGGCGCCGGGCGAAACCAGGACGTTGCTGAAAAAGCCCGCGCCGGGCGGAAGGGCCAGGTTGAAGTCCTGATTGGCCACCGCTCCCGCGGTGATCGTGACCTGGACCGTCTTTGGTTCGAGGTTGGTGAACGAGGCGGTCAACGTGTAATTGCCCGGCGGCAGGTCCACCGCGCCGTAGAAACCCGTGGCATCCGTCAGCAGCGCGCGGTTTGCCGCCCCGCTCAACGCGAGGCCGGCGCCGTCAATCCCCGCCCCGGTCGTCGCGCGGGTCACAATCCCTTTGAGGTGCCCCAGTGTGGGCGCGGTCTTCCACGGCATGGCCGGCGTGGTGGTCGGCGTCGAAAAAATCGGGGTGGGATCGGGATCGTAGGCGCTCGGCTGGGTCAGCGCGGAGAAAAACGTTGAGCGCGGGACGCCGTCGTTGCTCGTCACGGCGTAGGAATAACCGGTGACGCCGTCGGCGCGATTGCCAGTGCTGGTGGTCGTGCGCGTCGAACGCATCTGCGCGAGGCCGTCCGACACACTGTTGAGGTAAATGCCCGAACCGATGGAAAGGTGACGGTTGTAGCGATGGTTCTTGGCGAAGATGCTCCAATTGGCCCAATCGGTCCCGTTGACCGGTTGCCGGAAATAGGCCATCGGCACGTTCAGATCGAGAATGCCCTCCTGCATCCAGGCTCGCCAATCCTGCAACACGCTGGAGTAGGCGGCACTGCTCGGCCATTGCGCGTCGGTGGTGATGCCCGGCGCCCACGTGATCGTCGCTGCCGAGATTTTGACGAGCGGGTTCTGCGCGATGGCGGAGAGATAAATCTTGCGCACGAGCGACGTGACCTGGTCGCGGCGAAACTGCAGCCATTGCGGATCGGTCGCCGACGGCGTGCCCGCGCGATTGAACCGCGCCTTGAACCGGTTGACCGACGCGTCGTTGTAGCCCCAGGTGTTGCCCGCGTAACGGATGTAGTCAAAATGCAACCCGTCCACGTTGTAACGGGAGACGATGTCCATCGCCACGCTGAACGTATGCTTCTGCACCTCCGGATGGCCGGGGTCGAAGGCGTAATTCGAGCCGTCCCAGGTCTCTCCGCTCGAAGACCGGGTCACCCAATCCGGATGGAGCCGGTAGGGATGGGTGGTCTGCGGCGGCAGCGTGGTCTCGTTGTTCCAGATATTATAGGTGACGATCCAGGCGTGGACCTCGATGCGCGGACCGTTGCTCGTGTTGTGCGCCTTGGCGACCAGGTCGGCGAGCGGATCGAAGCTTTGCGGAGAGACGTCGGTCGCCTTCGGCTCAAAGTTGCTGTTGTAATAGGCATCGCCGCGTTTGCGCACTTCGACTATGACTGCGTTGAAGTTTCCAGCGCGGGCATCGGCGACCATTTGGCTGACCTCGGCACTGTTCCGCATACCGGCGTGGAACGTGTCCGCCCAAAGAGCACGAAATTCCTGGCTGAGAGCCGAAGCGGTCGAAAGAAAGAAGATGAACAAAAGAAGGACGGTGCTAACCCCGAGGCGGCCCGCTGATACGGTGCGACAGTTCATTCCAAATCCGCTTTAGAATAGCAGGATTTGAGCCTCACGTAAAAGGGTTTGCACAATAGAAAAGGCGCAGGAACACTGCGCCTTGGATTCCAAAAAACAGAAGAGACTCACCTTTTCTTGAGCTTGAGCCGGCGGCAGCCCGCAAATCCCGCCAAACCGAGTGCGAACATGGCGTACGTCGATGGCTCGGGCACAAGGCTCGCAATCGAGCCGGACGCGCTCTTGGCAGCAAAGTCGAAATAGATGGTCGCAGTGGGCCCGGTCGAGCCATCGAGGTCTCGGAAGTAAATCGAGTCGATCGTCTGGCTTCGGTCGGGCAGTGGGCCGGTTGTCTGGGTAAAGATGCCCGGAACAGATCCCCAGTTGGACGCGTCAAGATCCCATTCGTAGAGATGCCATGCCCCGTCGGCGATAATCGGCACGCTCGTCGAACCCCACATGTCCCCAGCGACGTTCGCGGGACCGTCCAGGTTAATCGAGGTCTCCCACCCTGTGGCAGTGGTTTTCACGTAGAAGCCGATGAAGCCGTCTGTCCCTCCCGAGGTCGTGAAGGCGTTGTTGCTGGCGGGCGCACCACCACCGGACAAATGCCGGAGACGGAACGCCGTCGCCGAGGCGTCGTGAACCAGAACGAGCTGTTGATGTCCGGCACCTTCCAGCGGGCTGTCCGTTGTGATACGATCGATCGTCGAAGAAGGATCCTCGCCAACCGTGGTGCCGGAGGCGCCGATGGCGCTGGTGAAATGTCCCTCATCGACGTTGAAATCGTCAAAGATGATACTCTGACCGGAAGTTGAAAGGGCTCCCGAGATGAACAGAGTGCTCGCGAGGGCCGCCAGGGTTCTTTTCAGTGTTCGATAGTACATCTTACGTCTGGTGTTGTTGGAGGGTTGACGAGGCCGAAGCATAGGGATCGCGTCCCCGGAGTCAACTTGTTTCAGGAATTTTTCGCGAACTGGCGGCGTAGGATTCTTCTTTCATTGACTGCTGTTCAGCTCACCTTGCGCAGCTTTGTGATGCGGCCGGTGTGGACCCATTCGGCGACGAAGATGTTGCCGGCGGAATCGAAGCACGCGTCATGCGGATGAAGGAACTTCCCAGAGACCCAGCCCTCACCTTTTTCGTCGCGACGCAGTTTCATACCGTCTTTGAGCACCTGCTCGCGCCACTCGGGATCTTCGCCGAGATGGGTGATGACCTGGTCGTTCCTGTCGAGCAGCGTGACGCGGGCGCTCAGGTCAGGCACGAGCAGGACGTCGCCCTGGCTGTCAATGTTCGCCGGCAGGATGAAGCCGTCGAGGGTCTTGAGGTGCTTGCCTTCGAGCGTGAACCATTGCAGCCGTTTGTTGGCGCGGTCGGCGACGACGACGGACGGTTCGCGGCCGGGCCGATTGTCGATCCAGACGCCGTGCGGCGTGTCAAACTGCCCGTTGCCTTTGCCGGGCTCGCCAAACATCGAGAGCCATTTTCCGTCCTTGTCGTAACGATGAATGCGCCAGGAGCCGTAGCCGTCGGCAAGAAAGAATCCGCCGTCGGACAGGAATGCGTAGTTGGTGGGCATGAAGGCGTCGCGGCCCCAACGCTTCGTCGGCTTGGTATCCTCGTTCTCCGGGTAGAGTTTCGAATCCATGGGCGCGCGTTTCTCCCAAACGAGTTCGCCTTTGAGTGTGAGCTTGGCGAAGTTCTTCAACTGCTGATAACCGGTGACGTAAAGGAACTGTTCCCTGCCCTCGGTGCGGACTTCGAGGCCATGACCGCCGCCCTGAAACTGATTGCCGAACGCGCGCACGAACTTGCCCTGCGCGTCGAACACGAAGATGGACGGGTGATCCTTGAGGTTCTCGCGGCCCTCGTGGATGACATACAACAAACCCTCGCGATCAACCGCGACGTTGTGTGTGGTTTGCCAGGAATATTTGTCCGGCAATTGCGCCCAGTTGTGCAGTACCTCGTAACGGTGCGCGCCCGTGCCAATGACGAGCTGCTGGTCGGACTTGGGTGCCGTGAAGACGCGCGGCGCGGCGAGCGCGGCCGCTGTGGCGGCAACGGTGGAAACGAAGCGGCGTCGGGAGATTTGGGATGAAGTCTTCATAGGCTCAAATGCGAAAAGGGTTCGGGATTTGAATGGCATCGAGTGTAGCGCCCCGCCAGAAGCGCGCAACTGCGGCGTTGAGCCTTGCTAGAGGATTGGCTCACCGCGTAGCCTGTCCCAGCTCAATCCGACAAACGCATGGCAACTGGCGAGTCAACACACTTCCTGGGGGGCGTGATCGAAGGTTTTTACGGTCAACCCTGGACCCAGTCCGAACGTTTCGAATTGTTCGATTGGATGGCTGACTGGGGTTTAAACACCTATTTGTATGCGCCCAAGGACGATTTGAAGCATCGAACGCTCTGGCGCGAACCTTATTCAGTGGCGGAAGCAGAAAATCTCGGCGAACTCATCCGCGCCTGTCAGCAGCGCAGTCTCCGCTTCATCTACGCCCTCAGCCCCGGATTGGATATCCGCTACAGCGATGAGGCCGAGCTGGATCATCTTCGAAACCGATTCGAACAAATGCTGGCATTGGGCTGCCGGAACTTTTCCCTCCTCTTTGATGACATTCCCGACCACCTGGACGCTGAAGACATCCGGCGTTGGGGATCGCTGGCCTCGGCGCAGGCCCATGTCGCCAACGCCCTGTTCAAGTGGACTCGCGAGCGCCGCGACGACGCGCGATTTCTTTTCTGCCCGACGCCGTATTGCGGACGCATGGCCGAACGAAAGCTGGGGGGCGAAGGGTACCTCCTGATCATCGGCCGCGAGCTGTTGCCGGAGATTGACGTGTTCTGGACGGGACCGGAGATCATTTCACGGGAAATCACGGTTGCCCATGCTCGGAAAATGCAGACGATCCTGCGCCGGAAGCCACTGATCTGGGACAATCTTCACGCCAACGATTATGATGGCCGCCGTTTTTTCTGCGGGCCTTATGCCGGACGGCCGCCGGAATTGCGGGACGCGGTCGCCGGTTTGCTCACGAATCCGAACTGCGAGTTTCCTTTGAATTACGTGCCGCTCCGCACGCTGGCAGAATTTGTGCACGCCGCCTCCGGGGCCGGGTGGGACGCGCGCAAGGCTTACCTGTCGGCGATGAGAGAGTGGCTGCCGTGTTTCGCCACCGTCGGCGGATCAATTGCTTTCGAGGATTTGATCCTTTTCGGAGACTGCTACTACCTGCCGCATGAAGAAGGGCCCGAGGCCGAAGCGCTGTATGAACGGGTAAGAGGTCTGCTGACGAAGAAGCCTTCGAAATGGAACGCAACCGGGATCACCGCATTTCGGAATTCAGCCACGCGGCTGCACAAACTCTGCGTCCAATTGGCCGAGCTTCGTCACCGGCCCTTGTTCTACGCGCTCAGCCGACGCATCTGGGAGCTGCGCGAGGAATTGGATTTGTTGCTGCAGTTCGTTGCCGCGAAGGGCGGCAACGAGCGGACGGACGCTCCGTCGCTCACTTCGCACCTGCCCGGCACGTATCGCGGCGGGATGGTGGCAAAGCTTCAGCGCCTGTTGGTCCAACAAACCGATGGCACGCTTAAACCGGCGGGCGACGACGGCGCTTCACCGGCGGCGGCCCGACCTGATGGTCCGTCGCTAGCGTCAACCTCATGAACGATTGCGTCATTCGTTCAGCCCGGGCGGGCGACGAACCGGGCGCTTACCACGTCTGCCTGAAGACAGGAGACCATGGTAAGGACGGCGAACCGTTTTATCGCGAAGACCGCGACGCGTTGGGTCGCATTTTTGTGGGCCCCTATCTCAAGTACGAGCCGGAACTGAGTCTCATCCTGGAAGACGACCAGGGTATCTGTGGCTACGCCCTTGGCGCGTTCGACTCGCGCAACTTTTTCGGTCGCTACGAGGCGGACTGGCGACCGGATCTATGCGCCCGCTTTCCTGCACCGCAAGGCGATCCGAGCCGATGGACGCGAGTGCAAAGCGTTTATCACTGGTATCACCACCCTGATTATTTCACGCCGGAGCCATACGAGGTTTATCCCTCCCACCTGCACATTGATTTGTTGGAGCGCGCACAGGGGCGCGGTTATGGCCGGCGAATGCTCGAACAAGTCATGGACAAACTCCGGCAGCGCGATTCTCCCGGCGCGCATCTTGGCGTGAGCGCGCTCAACACGAGCGCGTTTGGATTCTATCAGCGCCTCGGTTTCCGGGAGCTCATCCGCGTCGGCTCCGGCAAGGACGGTTGCATCTACCTGGGAAGGAAGCTGGAGGACCAAGCTAAAGGCTAAAGGCTGAAGGCTGAAGGCCGAAAAGGAAGGAAGGAGAATGACAATGAGCGAGCAACGACGAGATTTGAAGCCAAGAACCAAGGCGTTTGCGCTGCGTATCATCCGCATGTATTCCGCCCTGCCGAAATCTGGCGCGGTTGCCCAGGTTCTTGGCAAGCAGGCTTTGCGTTCGGGCACTTCGGTGGGAGCGAATTATCGAGAGGCTTCGCGCGGCCGATCAAAAGCCGAGTTTATCGCCAAAATCGGTGATTGCCTTAAGGAAATCGAAGAAACTGAGTATTGGCTCGAACTCCTCGAGGACAGTGGATGCGTTGCCGCGCCCAAGCTTGCGGATCTGCTCGGCGAAACCCGTGAGCTTATCGCGATTTTCA
>Ga0209382_10002124_pt1 | contig 29615 bp, 21 predicted proteins | sample SoiMetdeltSBSDD5_FD_187599 | JGI IMG/M metagenome (GOLD analysis project Ga0209382, IMG submission 187599) | Bulk soil microbial communities from a Populus tree surrounding site in Tennessee, USA - Soil MetaG P. deltoides SBSDD5 (SPAdes) (version 2) | ecosystem: Environmental > Terrestrial >...
GACGGCGAGTTCGCGCCGCCACTTAAAGGCGCAGACTTTCGACTGCGGTGGGGCGGCAAACCTGTCGAAGCCCTCTTCGACCAGGTGAGCCGGACGATGCCGCCGGGTTCACCTGGCTCGCTGGGCGATGCCACCTACGCTCAGGTGCTCGCGTACCTGATTCAAGAGAACGGAGTCATCGCCACCGATCGGCCACTCCCATCGGATCCCGCGGCAATGCGAACCATGATGCTGCCGTCGGCGGCTGGAGGACCCGGGGGTGGACTCACGATCGGCGTCGCCATTCCACCACCACCGAGCCGATCGAATCCGCTCGATCGGATGACACCGGTAACCGATGCCATGCTGAGCAATCCCTCAGATGGTGAATGGCTCACTTGGCGGCGTGCCTTCAACGCCCAGGGCTTCAGCCCGCTGACGCAGATCACTCGCGCCAACGTGCGCGACCTCCGCCTGGCATGGAGCTGGGCGCTGCCGAACGGCGCGAACGAAGTGACACCTCTCGTTCATGACGGCGTCATGTTCGTACACGCCTACGGTGACAAGGTGCAGGCGCTCGATGCCGCAACCGGCGATCTGCTGTGGCAGTACTCCCGGCGATTGCCACGTGGTCAGACTCCCACGGTGAAGCGAGGAATCGCGCTGTACGGCGGGCGACTCTACGTCCCGACGTCCGACACACACATCGTTGCGCTCAATGCCAAGACCGGAGACGTCGTGTGGGATCAGGCCGTCGCCGATTCAAAGGCGGGCTACGGGATGACGGGCGGGCCACTGGTCGCCAACGGCAAGGTGATGATCGGCACGACCGGGCGCGCCCCCGGCGGCAACTTCATCGTCGCGCTCGATGCCGAGACCGGAAAGGAGGCGTGGCGATTCTCCACGATCGCCAGGCCCGGCGAAGCGGGAGGTCACACCTGGAACGGCTTGCCTCTCGAACGGCGGAATGGCGCGTCGGTGTGGGTGCCTGCCAGCTACGATCGCGCCCTCAATCTTGCGTTCTTTGGGCCGGCGCAGACCTACGACACCGGGCCGCTGCGCATCCCGGCCGATGAAGGCGACGTGACCAACGACGGTCTCTACACCGACTCGACGCTCGCCATCAACGTGGATACCGGCAAGCTGGTGTGGTTCTTTCAGCATCAACCCAACGACCAGTGGGATCTCGATTGGGCCTTCGAGCGACACGTGATTCCTCTGCGTGTCAACGGGGTTGAGAAAACGCTGGTCGTGACAGGTGGTAAGCAGGCGATCTTCGACGCGATGGACGCCGCGTCCGGCGCCTATGCGTTCTCCATGGATCTTGGAGTGCAGAACGTTGTGACGGCGATCGATCCCAAAACTGGCGCGAAGACGATCGATCCGAAACTGGTGCCGGGCGACGGGGAGACCAAGTTCGTCTGTCCCCACGCGGGTGGTGCGAAGTCGTGGCTGCCCTCGTCGTACAACCCGCGAACAAGGATTCTGTACGTCCCGCTCGTCGAGTCGTGCATGGATCTCACACCGGTCGAAAAGGGAGGACGCGGCAGCCTATCGACCGGTGTGCGTTGGAGCCTCCGCCCGCGTCCGAATAGCGACGGCAAGTACGGGCGGCTTCAGGCGATCAACCTGGAGACGCATCAGTCCGTCTGGATCGAACGTCAACGCGCACCGCAGACGACGGGCACGCTGGCAACTGAGGGCGGCGTCGTGTTTGCGGGCGCGCTCGATCGGGTGTTCGCGGCGTATGACGACACGACCGGCAAAGAACTCTGGCGAGCGAGGCTCGGCGACGTGCCGAGCACCGCGCCGATCACCTACCTGGCAAACGGCAAACAGTACGTCGCGATGGTTGTCGGCAACGGCGGCGCACAGGCGATCACGTTCCCGCCGCTCGTGCCCGAGATCAGGAATCCACCCGATCGCGGCGCCGGCGTGTGGGTGTTCGAGCTGCCGAGCCGGTAATCCTGTGCGGCTCTACTGTTCGACCTTCTCGTAGAACGCTGTATTGTTCACCGGCGTTCCAGACGAGCCTTCTTGTTTGAAGGTAATCGTCATCGTCTTGCCCGACTCGTCGATCACGCGTCGCGCCGTCCCGTAGACGCGGCCCGCGTGCGAGAGCACGGCTTCGGCCACGCGCGCGGTGATTCGTTTGAGCAGGATGTGGTCGTACTCCTCGGTTCCCCGTACGGGATATTCGCGATCGTATTCGGCGACATATTCGATTCGCGCCGATCGCCCGTCCGCGAATCGACGCTGAATCGTCCCCTCGATGCCGTTCGGCCCGCGCTGGTAGGTGCGCGTTTCGCTCACAGGCCCGGGACCCGGTGAATACTTCGACTTGGCGACATTCAGCTCCCACACTCCAAGGATGTAGTCATCGGAGCTGGTCGATGGTGCTTGCGCTGCATGAAGTGAAACTGTTGAGGCGATGCTCGCAGTCAGAACAACTGTGGCGACGATCTGAGTCGATCGCATGGCTGTCCTCCAGGCTTTCGAGGACGAGTGATCGGCCCTTCATACGCCTTCAGCGCGGCAGCGTCAAGTGACCGGGTCGATTACGCCGGGATCTTCAATTGCCGTCTACTTGGCTTGACATGGTGTCGGGTTCCACTTCGAGCCGTCCGGCTCTTTCTTGAAGTGGCTCGTCGTCACCCATGGGTCCCCGAGGTAGAGCGGGTCCCTCACCGTCGTCGTCACGACAAACCAGTCCGGACCATCGGGTTCGGGGAATAGATCGAAGTACTCGGTCACCGATGCGTTCTCGCTGAACGGGACGCCATTCTTGCGAAGGTAGCCCGGCCGAATCTGCGAGGTCACCACCTCGAGAGATCGACTCTGTGTGCCTGCACGCGGTGCGAGGCCCAGGTTCAACCCACGGCCACCGGCAGGCGGCGGCTCCCATCGGGCAACCGACACACCTTGCCACGAGCGCTGGTTCGCAGGAGCCGGCGGTGCGCTCTGTGGATTCTCCGGTCGCGCGAATTGAAGAATGCGCGCCTGCATTCCGGCATCGGTTTCGACCTTCAGCGTGTAATCGTCCGCCCAGGAAATGCGCAGCCGCGTCGGCTCGCGCATGATCGCCGGGGCAGCGTACCCTTTGCACTGTTCTCCGGCGGCCTCGTCGCGTGCCGGATCCCAGCCATCGGCAATCTTCCGTGCGGCGGCATTCAGCGGGATGTTGGCGTAGTCGCCCCTCGGTGGCGTGATCATTCGCCATCGCCAGTCTTCGCTCACGACCGAGACCCAGTTGCCGGTGAAATCAACGGGCGCGGCCGCTCGGGGAGTCGGAGGAGGCCCACCACGACCGCCACGACCCTGCGGTGGCTCCTGAGCGGGCTGCGTGGCATGCAGAGAGGGCGCCCCCGCGATCGTGGCAAGCAGCGCGCTCACGATGATCATCCGACCCGTCACGCCAGTCACGACCGTCCACCTCGCTGCGTTTGCGTAAGGCTGCGATAGATCGACTCGACGAAGCGATCGCCGTCGTTCGCGTTGGCACCGTACTCGGAGTCGTAGTCACGGGATGGGCGTGATGCCTTGATCTGCTCCCACGTCATCCCCTTTTTGATCAGATCCTGTACGCGGTCTCGAACGATCACGACCATGTCGCGAAATTCGGCAACGTCTGTCTCCTCGCAGATGCGTCCGCGGCCGGGGATGATCAGAGTTCCGCCAGAGGCAAATCCCTCGGGCACGGCGAGCGACAGGATGCTCGTGAGCGCCGCGATCAAGCCATTCACGCTGCCTCCGCGCGCCAAATCGATTTCGGGATATCGACCTGGTGTGAACACGGCCCCGGTGCTGATGACGTCCGACCCACGAAAGAGGATGAGACTATCGCTGTCGGTGTGTGCGGCCGGCTGGTGATACAGGACGATCGCCTCGCCATTGGAGAAGTCCATCGACGGCAGGAAGTACGTCGTGGTGGGCAGCGCGTCAGGCGGTGCGGGCATTTCTCCCTGAGGCGGTTTCGACATCCGATTGAGCACGTTCTCGTGCGCCACCACGGATGGACGCGTCAACCCGACGAATCCGAAGGGCGCGCCTCCACGCCCGCTGAACGGTGCGACGAGGGCGGCGTTTCCTGCAACGTGTTCCGGGCTGCTGCTCGTGTTGATCACCCAGCGTAAGGGAAGATTCGAGAGTTTCTTGATCTCGTCCATAACGCGAGGCGCGTTGCCAGGCTCGGGCGTGTCGACGAGCACCACGCCGTACTTGCCCACATGGACGGTGATGTTGACTCCCGCGCCGGAGATCATGTGGACCTTTCCTTGAACGGGAATGACATTCAACAGCGCGGAGGTCGATGGTTGTTGTGCGACCAGGCTGTCAAGGGCGCCGAGCGCGAGCACCAGGGCTGCAAGTAGTCGCTGCATGGGCTACCGCAGGTTACATCCAGCGTTTGCGTTGAAGCAGGTGCAATACCTGCCGCAACGATCCAGTGTGGAGAACGTCTGCTTCAACTTCTGACGATATTCCGGGTACATCGTCTCAGCGCCGCCGCGGGTCGCCTCGTACGGTATCCCGTACCACTCTGAGAACTCCTTCAGGTACGGATTGGTGCCCGGAAGCCAGTGCGGAACGATGCCCTCACCGAGAGGCAATTCGGCAGCGTAGTCACACCAGTTGGACCCCAGCCGCTGGCCGGAGTCGATCGTCCATGACTGGCTGCGCACCAGGCGTTCGGTGAGGAACACCGGGTCGTCGATGATCGACACGACGGTCATAAGGTCTCCGTGGCGCACCCAGTACTCGGTCAGCGTGCGCCGGTCACTGCTCGGCACCCCATTGCGACGAATGTAGTACGGCTTGAGGTGCGTCGTTCTGACGCGGAGCATGTTTCCCATCCACACACCGGTAGAAAAGCCGCTCCAGCTGTGCGGCGCATCTGCCGGCGGGTGCGGACGCCCGTCCAGATAGATCGTCCGCTCCGCGTCGTGGAAGTTGATCCGTGTGTGAAGCGCCGTCATTCGCTGGGTCAGCGCGTCGAAGTCGGTCGTGATCCGCATGTTGGCGAGGCCGCGGTCTCCGTAGTCTGCGGAATGCTGCCGGCACTGGTACTCGCTCACGGCCGAGATACGATCGGCGTCGTAGCTCTCCGCACGCAGGCGCGCGGCATCGTTGATCGGAAGCCCCAGATAGTCAGCGAGTTCGGGCCCGGGGAGGCGTTCCGGTCCGTCCTCGTGATAGATGGGCACCCACGATCCGGTGAAATCAATCTCCTGCGCTGCCGTGGGCAGCGCGGTCCCGGACAGCAGAAGAACCGTTGAGACGATGCGCCGGAGCGTCTTCATCATCGTGTCTCCTGTCCGGACGCAGGATGACCCGCGCCGGGCGCTAGCATAGATCAGCCTTGATGCTAGGGCGCGCGGTCTGTCGATCTCGAGGTCCGCCGTTCGACGTGAAGATAGAGGGGGCCTGTTATGCGCTACATGATGATCGTCAAAGGGGACAAGAACTACGAGGCGGGCGCACCACCGAAACCTGAGCTGCTAGCGGCGATCGGTAAGCTGTCGGAAGAGATGATCAAAGCCGGCGTCCTGCTCGACATGGGAGGACTGCTCCCGAGCTCAAAGGGAGCACGGATCAACGTCAAGCAGGGGAAGTTGACGGTGACCGATGGCCCGTTCAGCGAGGCAAAAGAGCTCATTGGCGGCTACGCCATCCTTCAGGTGAAGTCGAGGGAAGAGGCGATCGAGCGCGGCCGGCGCTTCATGCAGCTTCACGCGGACGTGCTCGGACCGTCCTATGACGGTGAGCTCGAGATTCGGCAGATGCCGGACGCTCCGCCCCGTTCCGCCTGATACGCGGGCTACTCTGCGCGCAACGCGGTGACGGGGTTGACAGACGCGGCCCGGCGGGCCGGCACCATGCTCGCCAGCACCACGACTGCCACGAACACGGCTGCACTACCGGCGAACGACACTGGGTCCAGTGGTTCGATGCCGTACAACATTCCGGTGAGGAGGCCTGTCGCCAGCGACGATGCGAACAGGCCGAGCCCTACGCCGATTCCAGCCAGCAGGGCGGCGCCGCTCATCACCGCGCGTACGATTTGCGAGCGCAGAGCTCCGAGCGCCATCCTGATGCCGATCTCGCGCGTGCGCTGTCCGACGCTGTAAGCGACGAGGCCGTAGATTCCGAGCGCAGCCAGAAACACGCCGACGAACGCCATCGATGCGGCCAGCCACGACGCGAGTCGTTGCGGCAGGAGCGTGAACGCCGCCATCTCCGGAAGCGTGGACGCACGCAACACTGGCACATTGGCGTTCATCTGCTGAATCAGGGCTCGTACCTCCGGCAATGCACTGGGTCCCCGTGGTCGCACCAGAAGCCACATGATGTGTTCGTAGGCCTGTGCGGCTGGGTGATACAGGAACGGTTGTTGACGTTCGCCGATGGTGCGGTACTTCGCATCGCGGGCCACGCCCACGACTTCCATCGGCCGTCGGCTTACACCAAGCACGAGGCGTTGACCGACGGCGTTCTGTCCAGGCCAGATCCGCTGTGCGAATGTCTCGTTGACGATGACCACGGCCGGGGCCCCCGCGCGATCGCGCGCATCGAAGTTGCGCCCGCGCACGAGCGGCATGCCAATCGTTCGAAAGTACCCCGGCGTAACGAAGTTGCGACTCACCGTAATTGCGCGCTCATCGCCGAAGTCTTCAGGGCGCCACACCCGTCCACCCTCGGTCTCCATCGTCAATGGGACCACTCGCGCGAACGCCGCTGTTTCGACTGCCGACAGCGTCTCAATCCGCGACATGAGAGATTCCGCGAAGATCGGACCCGACGTTCTGTCGTAACCGCCGAGCTGAAGATTGAGTCCGACGACTTCGACACCCTCGGGGACGAAGCCGGGATCGATCGCGTCAGCGTTTCGCAGTGAGCGGGTGAGGAGCAACGCGCACACAACGAGGAGTACGGACATTGCCACTTGAGCGACGACAAAGAGCTGACGCAAGCGCTGCCGGCGCGGTGTGCGGCCTGCATCCTTCGCTATCGCCGCGGCAAGATCGATCCGTGCCGCGTGAAGCGCAGGCAGAATACCAGCGGCCAACCCGCTCAGCGTGGCGATGGCGACCGAGAAGGCCGTCACGCGCCAGTCGATTCCGACGTCGTATGCCACGTCGAAACGGGCCATCGCTGTCAACCGCTCCAGAAAGCGCAGGCCGACCCATGCAGCGGCGAGCGCGACGGCGGTCGCGCCGGCCGCGACGACCAGGCTCTCCACGATCACCAACCGGATCACACGCTGGCGTTCGGCCCCAAGCGCGAGTCGAAGCGCAATTTCACGTGAACGGCTCACCCCGCGCGATAGCACCATCGCGCCCATGTTGCCGCAGGCGATCATCAGAATGAGGCCGACGAACGCAAACAACAGCGACAGGAACAGGCCGATCACTCGTCGCCCGTCGGGAGGAATAGGTCCGATAGAGGCAACCCCGAGTCCGTGCCGCTCGTTGTCGGCCGGGTACTCGCGTGCGAGATCTGCCGCGATTCGCGACATCTGCTCACTCGCCTGAACGACTGTCACGCCTGGCTTGAGACGTCCGATTCCCATCAGCCACTGCTGGCCGCGTCGTTCGAAGCGTTTGAGATCGTCGCCGTCAGGGTAGGCAGTGAGCGGTACCCAGAGGCTGTCGCGGTCGATGTTGTGACCATTGAAACCCGCGGCCGTGACGCCAATCACCGTAAATGGTCGACCATTCAACCATATCGTTCTGCCAATGACGTCTCGATCGGCATCGACCTGCGTCCGCCAGAGTCTGTCGCTGATGACGACAACGGCCGACGGGTTTGTCGGTGATTCCTCCTGTGGCAGAAACCCGCGACCGAGTGCCATACGCACGCCGAGCACTGAGAAAAAGTTGGGAGACGTATACGCACCCGAAGCGCTGGAGGCGCGTCCATCGACGCTGACTCCGAACGTGACGCCCGTACGGGATGCTGCCAGCTCGGTGAAGACAGTCTGTCGCTCGACGTAGTCCCGATAATTCGGATACGAGAACGAGCTGAAAACGGGAGCTGCGGTGAACGGATCCTCGCGGCCGTCACCCGTACGGCCAACCTGGACTACTTGACCGGCGTCGGCGATCCCCGGCCGAGGGCGAAGTAGGTAGGCGTCGGTTATTCCAAAAATGATGGTCGTGCCGGCGATTCCTATCGCAAGAGACAGCACGGCAACGGTCGTGAACAGCGGACTGGCGCGAAGCGTGCGCGCCGCATGCTGGATGTCCAGCCAGACTGATTCCATCATTTGCCGTCCTCGAACAGCCTGGGGGTCAAGGAGCGTGCCACGTCGGGGGTCCGATCAAAGTACTGGAACGTGGGCTTTTGCCATCTCGATACGCCGCCGGAGGGCAGGCGCGTCCGCGATTGGGATCGGGGCGTTCCGAATCGGGCAACGGCCCGGCACTGGCCCGGGCCCTCAATTACAAAGGTCGTGGGCGTACTGGGAGTATTGCAATGAGCCGCCCTGTCGACAGTCCGTCACCCCCTAAAAGTCCATTGTTTTGCGCAGGTGCCTGGCACATGTCTTGACGATAGTGACGACGTGTTCCCGATGCTGGTGTTCGGCCTCGTCGTGCTGGGCCTCGCGCTGCGAGGCATGTCGTCCGAGGAGCGAGTGCGTTTTGGCAAGACGATCCTTGCCGGCCTCCGCTTCATCCGCAATTCCATTACCAAGCCGCCTTCCGGTGGTGAGTCCTTCTATGCGGCACTGAAGGCGCGAACGAAGTGGGCGTTCGTGACGCCCTCGATCGTTGGTGCATACGCTGTCGTCTTCCTGTTGCTGGTGATTGGCAGCGGCGACCTGAGTGATCCGCGGACACTGGTCGATGGCGGCGGCAATATCGGCGTGCGCACGACCAACGGTGAGTGGTGGCGGCTCTTCACCGCGATGTTCGTTCATGACGGCCTCCTGCATCTCATCGCAGCGATCGCGGGCATCGCGCAGGTTGGCCTCCTAGTGGAGCGGCTGGTCGGCAGGCTGGCGTTCGCAGTTGTGTATGTGGCGTCGGGTGTCCTGGTCGGAATCTGGCACCTCAACCTCCATCCTGTGTCGGTCCACGCTGGGGCGGCCGGGGCGACCTTCGGCGTCTACGGCTTGCTTCTGGCCTCGTTGCTCCTGGGAGTGGCGCAGCGCTCCACGTTGACCGTGCCCGTGCCCGTTCTCAAAGGCTTGTGGCCGGGTGCGACCCTTTTCGTCGCCTATAACATGCTGACCGACGGGATGGTCAGCGACGCGATGCAGGCGGGACTCGTGGTTGGCTTCATCGGTGGGCTGTTGATCGCCGTTCGAGTGATCTCGGACAAGCCGCCGGTTCGACGAGTACTTGCCGTCTCGGCGGCTACAGCTGCCATCGTCGTCGTGTTGGCGGCGCCGTTGCGCGGACTCTCGGATGTCAGCTCAGAAGTGGCTCGTTTCGCCGCGACTGAGGAACGCACGTCGCGCAGCTATGACCAGGCGGTCGATCGCTTCAAGCGCGGACGGGCCAGTGCGCAGGAGTTGGCCACCATCGCGGATGCCATCCTCAGCGAACTGCAGGCCCTTCACGCCGGGTTGGGCTCGCTCGACAACGTTCCCCCGGAACATTTGCCTATGCTGAACAAGGCGTCGGAATATCTCGCCTCCAGACAGGCGAGCTGGCGTCTGAGAGCCGAAGGGCTGCGAGCAGGACGGCCGCAGACGCTTCAGCAAGCCGACGCCGCGGAGCAGTTGGCGAAGGCGGCCCTTGCGAGCGCGGTGGAATACACCCAGCGATAGCTGGGACGCCCAAAACGCGTCAACGCCCAAATTCCAACTCCCAACTCCCAAACTCCCAAACACCCGGTTTTGGGAGTTGGATCTTTGGGAGTTGGGAAGTGACGACGTCGCTTTCCCGCTCCGGGGAGCAGCTACCTGGTCAGGAAAAGCACGATTACTGCGAGTGCCACGCATCCAAGCCCAACCGTCAGCATCGCCTGATGCAGGCGCCGCCGGTTGTCTGCAAGGCGAAGTTCAACGATGTTGGCCCAGATCGCTTTCTGCAGGTAGGGATCGACCGCCCCGGGAATGATTGGCTCGACCGGTTCGGGCCCGATTTCGACTGGTGCCAGGAAACGGTAGCCTCGCTTCGGTACGGTCTGTACGTAGAGCGAATCTTCGGCGCTGTCGCCAAGGGCATCGCGCACCTGCTTGATGGCGAAGTTCACGCCCTGGTCGAAGTCGACGAATGTGTCGCCAGGCCACAGGGCCGCCTGTATCTCTTCGCGCGTCACCAACGAGCCGGGGCGATTTGTCAAAAGACAGAGCAAGCGATATGGCTGCGGTTGGATGCGAATCGTACGCCCGTTCTTGAGGAGACGCTCGGCATCGAGGTCGAGTTCGAAGGAACCGAAGCGTCGCACGGCCTGCCCCGCCCGTCGATTCATTTGACGTTTCTAAGAGCCGTCAGCCTATCACTGGGTTCGGTAGCAGGGTAGCTGGGGTACTTGGGTGGCTGGGGGGTCGGTTCGCCAGGGTGCCAGTTTTACCCCAGATACCTAGCCACTCAGCTACCCAATCAACCCATTGAGCCGCTTCACCTTGTGCGCTCGGCCACGCATCGCGAAGCGCAAAGGCTCCGCCCATGGTAATTGCGCTCGCCGACCCGTATATACGGCGCAAAGAGGACGGGAGGATGAGCATGCAGAACATCAATCGACTCGTGATTCTCGGCGCAGCCATGGCGATCGTTGGGCTCGTCGCAAGCGCGAGGCCGGTCAGCGCCCAGACCAAGGAAGCGCGCGGAAGCGTGACCGCCCTGACCGATTCGACGATCACGGTCAAGGCCGGAGCCCAGGAAATGACGTTCTATGTCGACGGAGACACCCACCTTGAAGTTCGCCGGTCGGCAAGAGACGTCCAGGCTGCCCAACCGGGCAATCCGAAGCCGAGAGTCAACACCTTCTTCGAGACCGGGAACGCCGTGCTGGTGCGGTATCGGGAAGAAAACGGTCGGAATCATGCGTTGAATATCGAGCGCGTCGGCAGCGCCGGCGACGGTTCGGTCAAAGACCCGTCGAGAATCGCGGATGGAAAGGTCACTTCCGTCTCGGCGACTCAGATGACGATTGCCAGCGGTGGTAAAAACATGACCTTCGCGATCACAGGTGACACGGACGTTGTGGCTCGCGGCGCCAGCAAAGCGACCAAGGCAGCCGGAGGCGGCACCACCCTCACGACGTTCGTCCATCAGGGCGATGAGGTCAGCGTCAGCTACAAGGATGCGGCTGGAGCGATGACGGCCTCGGAGATACGGGTTCGAGTTGTGAGCCGCAATTGACCGTCAGATGAGTATGATTGGCCGACCAAAGCGGAGATGGGATCTTGGAGAGGTGCGCCGTGATGATCGTGACTCGTCGCTCAATCGTTCTGGCAATGGCGGTTTCCCTCCTCGTCATGCGGCCGTGCCTGGCTCAGAGCACGGCCGCGTCGACCGCGCCTGCGCCACCTATCCTGACGGCGGAAGAAATGGGTCAGTTTCTGCGCCAGGCGGATATCGTCGCGACCAAATCGACGAAGAAAGGTGTCACCAATGCCAAACGGGTGACGCTGTTCGACGGTCGAATCCGTCATGACGCGCAGATCCAGGACGTCAACATCGAGCTGCCGATCTTCGAGGTCGGGCCGAAGTACACCGAGGTGAACTTCAAGGACCTCTATCGCTACAACATTGCGGGCTACCGCCTGGCGCTGTTACTCGGGCTCGACAATGTGCCGATGTCGGTGGAGCGCAAGGTCCAGGGGAAGGAAATCGCGATGACGTGGTGGCTCGACGACTACATGATGGATGAGGGAGATCGTCAGAAGAAGCAGACAGTTGGCCCGAACCCATCACGGACCGCGATGCAAATCCACATCATGCGCGTGTTCGACGAGCTCATTCAAAACCGCGATCGCAATGCTGGCAACCTGTTGTGGACCACCGATTGGAAGATGTGGATGATCGACCACACGCGGGCGTTTCGCCTGGGCAAGGAGCTGCTGAAGCCGCAGCAGCTCGAGCGAGTCGAGCGAACACTGTTCGAGAAGATGCGTGAGCTCAACGAACCGAAACTCGCTGACGCGATGGGCAAGAGCATGACGAAAGCAGAGATCGACGCGCTGCTGGCTCGCCGCGACGTCATCGTCAAACTGTTCGACGACCGGATCGCGCAGCGCGGAGAGGCCGCAGTTCTCTACTCGCTGGCGAATTGAATCACGCAGACGACGGTGGGTCTGCCTTCGACGTGGCTCAGGCCAGGGAAGACCCACCGCTACACAGTCGCAGGTAGAGGCGGGTCTTTCTCGCACGTAAAGGCGAGTCTTTAGACCCGCCTGCTCAATACATCATGCCCTTGTCACTTCTGCGCCATGAGCGCCTTGATCTGGTCGATCGCGGCGGTGATCTTGAACTCGAGGAACTGGCGTCCGAGTTCAACGGTTGCGGGAGCGGGGTTGCCCCCGACGCCCGTCGTCGTTTCGGGCCCGGCCGCGCTCACGGCGAATTTGTCAGCATGAATGAGCGACTTGTTCTGATCGAGGAACATCACCTGTGACGTTTCCGCGACTGCCGCATGTCCGCCGGCCACGATGTTCTTCTCTTTGAGAAACGCGGCGATCTGCTGACCAGCCTTGGTGTTGACGTCCGAGACGTAATAGACGCGCGTGCCTTTGGCGCGCCAGTCGGCGTCCACGCTTTCGGCCGCCACTTGAAGCTCGGATTGCCCCTGGCCGTGGTCGCCCATCAAAAAGATGTTCTTGAACCCGGCTGCCGCGGCGCTCTGTGCCGCCTGTCGCATGACACCGAGGAAGACTTCAGATGACAGGCTGACGGTGCCCGGGAATCGCATGTGACCAGTCTTGGCAACGGGATCGCCTGCTGGCGAAAACGGTACGATCGGAAACACGAGCGCGATGCCCAGTCGCTCGGCGATCTGTCCCGCCGCATAGCGCGCGATCACGTTGTGTTTCGCGAGCGCCATGTGCGGCCCGTTCTGCTCGAGGCCGCCAGCGAAGATGATGGCCGAGGTCTTGCCGGCCGCCATCGCGTCGCGGATTTCGTAAGAGGTCAACTCCTCGATAAACACTGAACGCGTCTGCGCGGACGCGATTGAGGCGAAGAAGACGAAGACAATCGCGGTCAGTAGTCGATGCATACCGATCTCCTGGAACTGCCGTAGTGTCCGCCTTGAGGCGGGCCCGTGACGGGGAGTTACACCGGTGACGGGTTTCTCTCGGTAAATCCCTTTTGGTGCCAGTAAGGATACGCCGGTGTAATGGCACTGGCAGCGTCGAGTGCGGCGACCTGGGCCGGTGTCAGGTTCCAGCCCACGGCACCGAGATTCTGCCGCAATTGCTCCTCGTTGCGCGCGCCGATGATCACGGTCGCAATCGACGGACGCTGCAGCAGCCAGTTCAGTGCGACCTGTGGGACAGTCTTGCCGGCTTCGGCTGCGACGACCTCGAGGGCGTCGACAACCTTGTAGAGGGCCTCGTCTTCGACCGGCGGTCCATAATCGACCACTACCTGCGAACGGAGCCGGCTGTTGAGCGGTATCGGTTGGCCGCGCCGGATCCGGCCTGTCAGGCGCCCCCATCCAAGAGGGCTCCACACGACAGTGCCCACGCGCTGATCGAGCGCAAGCGGCATCAGTTCCCACTCGAACTCGCGCCCCACGAGTGAGTAATACGCCTGGTGCGCGACATATCGCGCCCAACCGTATTTGTCCGACAGCGCCAGCGATTTCATCAGATGCCAACCCGAGAAGTTGGAACAGCCGATGTAGCGGATCTTTCCGGCGCGAACCAGGTCGTCGAGCGTCGACAGCGTCTCCTCGATCGGTGTCAGAGCATCGAATCCATGTAGCTGATAGAGGTCGATGTAGTCGGTACCCAGCCGGCGCAGGCTTGCTTCAACCGCCCGAATCAAGTGATGACGTGAAGAGCCGACGTCATTCGCTCCCGCACCGGCGCGGAAGGTGCCCTTCGTCGAGATCAGCACACGGTCGCGCCGCCCTTTGATCGCCGCGCCGAGGATCTCTTCCGCCTGACCACCGGAATAGATGTTCGCCGAATCGAACATCGTCAGGCCGGCATCGAGACAGATGTCGACCAGCCGCGTCGCGTATGTCGCGTCGCTAGCGCCCCAGGCCTTGAAGAACTCGCTGTCGCCGCCGCCGAAGGTGCCGGTGCCGAGACTCAGGGCTGGAACCATGAGGCCGGATGCGCCCAGTTGTCGGTGCTCCATTAAGTAACTCCCAACTGCTAACTACGAACGCCAACTCCCAATTTCCAAACTGCAAGTCACAACCGCAGCCCTGGCGATTGGGAATTGGAATTTGGGAGTTGGGAGTTGACGATGTTCAGCCTTATTCGTTTATAGCAATAGGCTCGTCGTCCGGTTGGAGATTGGTCATCTCCGCTTCGATCATCTGCTCACCGGCCGATGACGGCACTCCCTGGGAGAAGTGCACGGGTGGAAGGAACAGCGTCGCCAGCAGTCCCGCTCCTGAGACGAGGCTGCCGGCGACGAAGACCCGGTGCAGTGCCGCGGCGAATTGATCGCGCATGGGGCCGGTCAGCGCGATTGCCCCGGAGGCGAGCGCACTCTCGGCGCCGCCAGGCAACGCCATGCCGACCAGGCCGCGCGCGAGGATGGCGCCCATGGCAGACACACCCAACGCGGCACCGATACTGCGTGAGAACTGATTGAGCGAGGTGGCGAGCCCGAGTTGAGAACGATCGACGGCATGCTGCACCGCAAGCAGCAGGGACAACATCTGCGTACCCATTCCTGCGCCAAGCATGGTGCAGCTCGCAACGAGTAGCGTGCGCGGCGAGTGGCTGTCGAGAAGGCTGAGGCCGATGAATCCGGCCGTCATCAATATGCTTCCGGCTACCGCTGACACTCGATAGCCCAGTCGCACCGTCATGCGCGCGCCAACGATCGACATGACGACCCATCCGAGAAACAACGGCGTCACCGCCTGACCTGCCTGGGTCGCGGTGCCGCCCTGGACGCTCTGCACGAAGAGCGGGATGAAAGCGATTGCGCCGAACATTGCGATGCCAACCAGGAAGACGACGACGAGCGTGCGCGAGATGACAGGGAGGCGAACGAGTGAGAGCGGGAGAATCGGCTCCGCCGCCCGTTGTTGCGCCAGCGCGAAACCTCCGAGCAGGACAACTGTCGCGACGAGCCAGGCGGCAGACGAGCCCGCGTCACCGCCGATGGCGATGAGCAACGTGCTGATGCCGGAGAACAGGAGAGCGGCGCCCAGCCAATCCACTTGCACCTGCCGGATCGTGCGCGTCGCGGGATACGCGAGAGCGAGGACGGCCATGCAGCAGAAGCCGAACGGCACATTCAAATAAAAGACCCAGCGCCACGACAACGCATCGGTGATGTAGCCGCCGACGAGCGGCCCTGCGATCGATGCCACACCCCAGACACCGCTGAAGAGTGCCTGCGTGCGGGCACGCTCGCCGAGCGTATAGAGCTCGCCGACGATCGTCATGCTCAGTGGAATGATCGCACCAGCGCCGAGCCCCTGAATCGCGCGAGCGACGATCAGCGTGAACATGCTCGTGGCCGCGCCCGACATCACCGAGCCGATCAGAAAGATAGCGACGCCCAGCAGGTACATGCGGCGTCTGCCGTACAAATCAGAGAGACGCCCCCAGATCGGTACCGAGGCAGTCGACGTAAGCAGGTATGCGGAAAACACCCAACTGTAGTGCGCCAGCCCGCCGAGCGTGGCAATGACGGTCGGCATCGCCGTGCTGACAACCGTCGCTTCCAGTGCACCGAGGCTCATGCCGAGTAGGAGCCCGGCAGTGATTGCCCGCCTGCGCGGGAGGCTGACCTGAAGATGAGGAATGAGGGACACGGGATCAGCGTACCAGAAAGTTCAAAGTTTAAAGGTCAAAGTAGGGAAGTAAGTGGGAAGTACGACCTTGGTGATTCGAGACCGCCTTGAGAGTTGCACAATTGGGAGTTGGGAGTTGGAGCTAGGGAGTTGATGCGTTTTTCGGCAGGCTGTTAAACTTCGCCGCATGGAATCGACTCGAACCGTACTCGCTGTAGGCGTTGCCGGGATCTTCATCGCGTGTGCTCCAGCGAATTCTGCCGCGGCAACGTGCGAGAGCCTCACATCGATGGCAATCCCGCACGGCATCGTGACACTGGCGCAAACCGTGGCGCCCGGTGCGTTCACTGCACCAAGCGGTCGCGCAGGCGGTCCTGGTGGTGGTCAGAATCCGTTCGCGAAGCTCGGATCGTTTTGCCGTGTGGCGGTCACCCTCAAGCCTGGTCCGCAGTCCGAGATCAAAGCGGAGGTATGGCTGCCGTCGGCTGGCTGGAACGGGAAGCTGCAGGTTGTTGGTAATGGCGGATTCGCCGGCACGATTAGTTACCCGGCGATGGCGACGGCGCTCAATGCTGGTTACGCCGCGGCCAGCACTGACACCGGACACACAGGTCCTTCGCCCAATACGTTTGCCAATGAGGATGTGCTGATCGACTTCGCGTATCGTGCGATTCACGAGACGGCAGTCGCCGCCAAAGCAACCGTGCAGGGGTTCTTCGGGAACGCCGCGAAGCTCTCGTACTTCAACGGCTGCTCGACCGGTGGACGTCAGGCAGTGACGGCGGCGCAGCGATATCCGGATGACTTCGACGGCATCGTTGCGGGCGCACCGGCCTCTCACACATCGACGCAGGCCTTCGGTCAGATCTGGTTCTATCAGGCGCTGGCCGACCCGGCTTCCGCGTTGCCGCGAGAGAAACTGACGCTGCTGCATGACGCAGTACTCAATGCGTGCGACGAGATCGATGGCGCCAAGGACGGAGTGCTGGAGAATCCGCTCGCGTGCAAATTCGATCCGCAGGTATTGGCCTGCACGCCGGGAGCAGATGCTGCGTCCTGTCTGACTCCAGCCCAGGTCGATAGCGCCTGGCGTATTTACGCGGGGCCGTCTAATCCGCGAACCGGCGAGCACATCTTCGCCGGTCTCGAGCGCGGAAGCGAGCTGGGTTGGAATCCTGTACCCGTCGGGTACGCCGTCGACTACTTTAAGTACATCGTGTTCAAGGATCCCAACTGGGATCCGAAGACCTTGAACTACGACTCAGACGTCGAGAGAGCAGGCAAAGGAGCGAATCTCGTCTTTGATGCCACGAGCACCGATATGAGTCGCTTCACGAAGCGTGGCGGGAAACTGATCATGTATCAGGGCTGGGCGGAACCGGGCATTCCCCCCGGCAACCTGGTGAAGTACCTCGGGCAGATTCAGCAGAAGACCAGCGCTGCGAAAGACTCGGTGCGCGTGTTCATGGTGCCTGGGATGGGACACTGCGGCGGCGGGAACGGTACGAGCACGTTCGACATGGTGGCTGCGCTCGATGCGTGGAGAGACGGCGGGACAGCGCCGGAGCAGATCAACGCTTCTCGCGTTCGCGACGGCAAGGTCGATCGCACGCGACCGCTCTGCGCCTGGCCCATGACCGCGAAGTACAAAGGAACAGGCAGCATCGACGACGCCGCGAATTTCGTCTGTAAACAGTGAACGCAGGCCGGGTCTTGCTTTGTAGACCCGGCGTATCGGGCTGTAGACCCGGCGGGTCCGAAGAACAGGACCCGCCCTACGCTGTCGATTATTTGTTCGGCGTCATCGCGACGTTGAGTGTCGTCGTCTCACCGGGCCGAACGGTGATGTCGGTCATGTACGTCCGATAGCCGTCCTTGCGAATCTGCACGTTGTGCACGCCGGGACCGAGTTGCACGATCAGTCGTTCGTTCTGTCCGCTGTTCTCCCACGGCTCGCCGTCGATCGTGATGCTCGCGTCACCAGGCTGCACTCGAAGAGCAAGCGAGCCGAACTCCGATCGCGGAGCTCGTTCTGGATTCTGACCAGGGTTCGCGCCCGGGTCTCGATCTCGCGGATCGCCCGGGTCTCGATCTCGCGGATCGACCGGAGGCTGACGTTGTGAGGAACGCGGCGGGCCGCTCGGTCGCGGTTTTCCTTCCGGCCTGACCGGTTCCGCCTCACCCGGTTTGAGCTGCTCCATCTCGTGGCGCACGTTGAACGTCTTGCCGGGTTGCAGATACACCTTCTGCTGGTAACTGCGATGCCCGGGCAGGAACAATTCGAGATCGTGATCGCCGGGTTCGACATGCAAACGCTGGAAGGTGCCGTCGAAGTCGTCCACGGTGCCGGCGTAATAGCCGTCCACGAACACCTCGGCCTCACGCGGAGTGACTTGCAGTCTCAGCGATGAGTCGTACGCGTAGGGATAACCGCCGTAGTACGGATAGTAGGGATAGCCGTAGTACGGATACCCACAGCATCCAAATCCGACGGAAAAGGAAAACGGATAGTACCCAGGATAGTACCAAGGGTAGTACGCGCCGTACCAATACGGGCTTGCGTAATAAGAGTGATAAACGGCTGGACCCCGGTAGGCGCCGCCATGACCGATCGGCCGAGAAGGAACTGGGCGCGGCACCGCCTGTCGCGTCTGAGCATGAGCATCAGTTGGGAAGAGCGGCACCGTGAGGACGACGGCGAAGACCGCCGTGGCCGTCGTTCGAAGGAGAGGTTTCACGATAGCCTCCGTTGGCAATCTACTCAGAGTTCACGCAACGGTTGTGCCGGTCCGCGCGGCCCGATTTTAGCCCGGAACGACGCAGAAAATTAAGCTGTGGCAGTCGCTTCGTGGCGACAGATGTCACGCTTTATGGACGAGGACCCGCGAATCGGGATTCGGATTCGGGGTTCGGGTTTGTGCGGATCAGGAATCGGATCCCGGATCCCGAATCTCGGATCCCGAAGGGAGCACGATCTCAAATAAGGCACCGTTGTCGTTCCGTGCCGCAATCCGCCCTCCATGACGTTCGACAATCGCCTTGACGATCGAGAGTCCAAGCCCGCTACCACCTGCCGCCTTTCGAGCGGCGTCGACCTTGTAGAAGCGATCGAAGATCAACGGCAGGTGTTCCTCGGGAATGCCGGGGCCCGTATCGCGAACGGTCAAGACCGACCCGTCACGGCCGGTCGAGCTGCTCAGGTGAATTTCGCCTCCGGCTGGCGTGTGTCGTAATGCGTTAGCGGCGAGGTTCTGCAACGCCTGCTCGAGACGATCGCCATCTCCGATGACGAACTCGGCCCCCGGATCGACATGATGGACGAGGTGAACACCGCGCTCGCGCAATTCGCGTTCGTGACGCGCTGCCACGCGCGTGAAGATGGCATTCACGTCCACGCGCTCGCGACGGAATGACGTCCCTCCCCCTTCCAGCCGGGCGAGGTCCAGCAGATCTCCGATGATGCGCTCGAGCCGGTGCGTCTCCTCGGTGACGATGCGCATGTAGCGCTCGCGGGTCGGCGAGTCCAGTCGAAGTTCGGGCATGCCGAGCGTTTCGATGTATCCGCGCATGGCGGTGAGCGGTGTCATCAACTCGTGCGACACGTCAGCAAGCAGTTGTCGGCGCGCGGCGTCGGAGGCCTCGAGTGCGCGCGCACGGCTCGTCAACTCCGTCGCCATCTTGTTGAACGATCGCGCGACGGCCGCGACCTCGTCGCCTCCGTACTCCGGAGCCCGCGCATCGGGGTCGCCTGCCCCGAGCCGCTCGGCAGCGTCCTGCACTGCTTTGAGACGATGCCGCGCAGGGCCGAACACGACAAACGCGATCACCACCATGCCGACGCCGAGCACGCCTGCGGCTACCGGCGCCATCGTCGGTCCCAGTCTCGTGAGGATTCGCCAGAACGATGGGCCGCCGGGCAGCACGATGACGCGGCCGACCGGCATTCCGTTGACGAGAATCGGTGCGAATTCACCTCGCCGGGGTGGCGGGCGCCGCGGCGGACCGGGGCCGTCACCGCGATTGCGCGGCTCTCCGTCCGGAGGTGGCCCAGGGCCATCGTCGCGATTACGTGGCTCTCCGCCTGGAAATGGAACCGGGCCGCCGCCCTCCGGCGGGGGACCTGGGCCGCCGCCGCGTCTGCCAAAACGGCGAGGTCCGTCATCCATGAACCGTTGTTCTTCCCGGACCGCTTCAAGCAGGGCTTCGGGTACGTCGTCATGGTTCGAGAACGTCCGTCCGTCTCGCATGATGACGACGAAGGTTTGCAGCGTCTCACCGTACTGTTCGGGGAGGTAGTGGTGGAGATCGATGCTCGCGTTGGCGTTCAAGGCGCCGCTCACGTCGGAGGCAACGAGCGCGGCAAGCCGACGTGGCGATCGCGCGGGCATCGATCCCGCGATCCGATCCGTCATCCAGAGAAAGAGTGCGCCTTGAGCCGTGAGCATCAGCGCAAGGAACGCGAAGAGTCCCAGGGCGATGCGCCAGTACAGGCTCCGGTACCACAAGGGCCTAGACATCAGCTGCCTTATATCCGGCCCCCCACACGGTGAGAATGACATCCGGGTCGGCTGCCCGGTTCTCGATCTTCTTGCGGAGGCGCTTGACCAATGTATCCACGCTGCGAACCGTCACGAACGTCTGGTCTTTCCAAACCTTGCTCAGCAGCGATTCTCGACTGAAGACGATCCCGGGATTGCTGATGAGAACGTACAACAATTCGAACTCGTTGAAGGTCAGCCCCACATCACGATTGCCAACCCGGACGCGTCGGCGGGCGGGATCCACTTCGATGTGCTTGTAACTGACCGGTCCGTTTGACGTGCCCGCCGCGGCACGCGCCTGTGATGCCTCACCCCTGCGAAGCAGTGCTCTGACGCGAGCGAGCAGTTCACGGATCCCGAACGGCTTCGTCAGGTAATCATCGGCACCGCTATCGAGACCGAGGACCTTGTCGGACTCTTCTCGCCTCGCCGTCAGCATCAGGATTGGTGTGTCGGCGCTGGGCGAGTCACGACGAATGGCGCGGCATACGGTGACGCCGTCCAGACCCGGGAGCATCAGGTCGAGAATGATCAGATCAAAGCGGCGTGCGCGTGCAGCCGCAAGGCCGCTCTCGCCGTCGGAGGCTTCGACAGGTACAAGCTCCTCGAGTCGAAGATGCAGCGACACGAGCTCTCGGATATTGGTCTCGTCCTCGACGACGAGCACCGTTGGACGTGGGCTTACTGGGCTGGCCATAGTCTTCGCGTAGGGGCGGGTCTTGAGAACCCGCCTGAGTCGCCGTTCATAGAGGCGGGTCTTGAGACCCGCCTGGGGCGCCCGTTCGTAGAGGCGGGCCTTCAGACCCGCCTGATTCAGACGTCCCCTACACCGAGTCTAGTCGCTGGGAGTGGTAAGCCTGTGATTCAAAGATGACGAAACGATGGCAACAGCCGGTTCAACCGGTGCCGCAAAGAACGGACTGGCTTACCGATCTCTAATGCGTGTAGGAGAAGCCGGACATCGTTTCCGGCGAGAGCGTGCCTTTAGCGGCGAGCAGTGCCAGATGCGCTTCCGCAGCGCGGTCGAGGTGGAAGTTACCCGAGCGGAGATCAGCAAACTCGCGGGCGTCGATAACCGCGCGCATGAGGCCCCGCGTCGCGTGCGTGTTGGTCTGCAGCAGGTAGTGGCCGATCTCGTGGGAGACGGCTCTGCCCAGAACGAGCCCGAGCCTGTAGTCCTCGAGTCCGGCCGGCTCCTGCAGCAGCTCACGCCGACCTTCCTCGACAATGCGGCGCGCGCCGAACGTGGAGGCAATGGCGGTCGCCTGAGTTCCGCCAAGACGCAAAAGTTCGGCGACCGTCCACGGTGCATACTCCGACGCCTTTGGCACGGGCCGCGCCACTACGAGCACGCGGAGCGTGACGCCGTCTCCGGCTTCCGTACTTTCGCGAAGCCATTTGAGTCGGACGTGACCCGCTTTCCAGATCGACTCGGCTTCTGCCATGAGCGCCCGGCGGCTCGCAATCGAGAGTGAGTCGGAACTTGTGAAGTGGAGATTGAGGACGAGGCTGGGGTGTTCCGACGCGAGCAGAACAGGACTGTCGGGAGTCCCTCTGGTCGCGCAAGCGACGAAGGACAGTAGAGCCACGTATCCGACCAGCGGCCTCACTGCCAACATTAGCGTCACGACAGTAGCACGACGCACATGTTTCGACGATGTAAATTCTCGGCTCTAACCCTCGGCGAGAGCAGTCACAAACTGCTCACTTGCCGCCGTTATTAACCCTCGTTTATCGGTCACGTCAATTGGCTGTTACACGCCATCGGTAGGCTCAGAGCACCTACTACACAGACAGAGCAACTCTCAGAGGAGTCTTCGAGCGTATGAAAACTTTGAAGGCATCGGTGGCGTTCGTGCTCGCGATCGGCCTTTTACTGCCTGCCGCGGCGTTTGCCCAGGCGGATGCACGTTTTACCGGCGTTGTACTGGACCAGACAGGTGCTGTCATTCCCGGCGCTACGGTGGTCGCCAAGAACGAACGCACGGGTGACGAACGGACAGTCACGACAAATGCCGAAGGACGCTACATCGTCGCGAACCTCCAGCCGTCCGTTTACACGATTACCGCGACATCCGGACAGCTGGCGCCCCTCAAGTTCGACGGTCTCCAGCTGCTGGCCGGCCAGGAATTTCCTCTGGACCTCACCCTTCAGGCGGCTGGCGTGACGGAAACAGTCACCGTGCAGGCCAGCGTCAGCATCATCGATGTCAGCTCGGCGCGCAATGGCGTCAACGTCAGCGAACGCGAAGTGCTGAACCTGCCCGTGAACGGCCGGCAAATGTCACAGTTGCTGTTGCAGGCTCCCGGATCGCAGAATGCCGGCACCGGCACGTGGCAAGACATCCGGTTCTCGGGCCGCGCCGTTGAACAGAACGTGATTCGCTACGATGGCATCGAAGGTTCGGCCATCATCGACTCGGCGCCCGGCAACGTGAACGGCGAGAACAACACGCCGTTCAAGCTGCAGGCGAGTCTCGAAAACGTCCAGGAGTTCCGCGTCGAATCGAACAACTACCCCGCTGAATACGGCACCGGCACCGGCGGCCAGGTTAGCGTCATCACCAAGTCGGGCAGCAACGCCTTCCATGGCGCCTTGTTCGAGTACTTCCGCGATGACAGCCTCGATGCCCCGAACTACTTCGACAAGCAGCGCAACCCGGACGGCAGCGTGATCACCGACCTCGGCAAGTCGAAGCTGAGGCAGAACCAGTTCGGCGGCTCGTTTGGCGGCCCGATCGCTCGTGATCGCGCGTTCTTCTTCGGCAGCTACGAGGGCTACCGTCTCGACGCCGGGCTGAACTTCATCGAGGCCGTGCCGAGCGCCGCCGCATGGGCGCGTGCCGTGCCGGCGATTGCGTCGCTCCAGTCCGGATTCCTCGCACCCGGCGCCGTCATACTCCCCGGCGCGTCCGCCAACCCGGACTTCGACATCGCGCAGCTTCAGGCGACGCAGACGGTTCGCGAGGACGCCTTCAGCGCCCGTCTCGACGTGAAGCTGACGCCGAACTGGTCGAGTTACTTCCGCTTCTTCCGCGATAACGGGGAGAACGACGAGCCGCAAGGCGTCACGGGACGCCGATTCGACGTGACTTCCAAGCCCACCAACTTCGTCGCCAACGTGCAGGGCCTGATGGGCACCTCAACGAACGACCTGAAGTTCGGATATAACGCCGCGAATTCCACGTCGTTCGGCATCCCGGGCACGCCAACCTTCCAGGGCATCGCTTTCAGCCTGAGTGGGGCGGTGGCCAACACGGGCATTGCCGGTCAGGGCGCCACGTCCGGCATCGCCAGCCCGGGCGGCCTCGTGCGCGTGAACAGCGCGGGCAACGGCGAGTCGGCGCCCTACGAGCCGTACTCACTGACGATCGCTGACACGCTGAGCAGCGTCAGGGGCAATCACTACGTCAAGATCGGCGGCGACGTGCGGATCATTCGCATGTCCACCGACCAGCTCGGCGGCGTCACTTACACCTACCAGAACATCGGCAACTTCCTGAACAACATCCCGCAGCAGATTCAGTACTTCGGCGACCTCAGCGAACCCAGCCCGTTCCACGACGGCGCCACGGGATTCAAGAACACCGCGCAAGAGTACTACGTCGGCTTCGCACAGGACGAGTGGAGAGCGTCGTCGAAGGTCACGTTGAACTTCGGTCTGCGCTACGACTACTACACCGCGATGAAGGAGCGCGATAACCGGATCGTCAAGTTCAACATCGACACCGGCCAGATCGATCCGGACACAACGCCTCTCTTCAAAACGAAGAAGAACAGCTTCCAGCCGCGCGTCTCGTCGACCTACGCGATGTCGGACAAGACCGTGCTCCGCGGCGGGTTCGGCATCTTCGTGGGTCCCGGGCAGACGGAAGACCAGATTCAGCCGATCGAAGCCGAGCGCATCAGCACCACCGCTACCAGCGGTGCGTTCCTCTTGTATCCGGTCAACGAGGACGCGATTCGCGCAAACTTCACCAGTAACCCGAACAACCGGTCGTATCAGCCGCGCGCCTACGCGAACGACTACACGCTGCCGGAACGGGTGTACCAGTACACCGCGTCCATTCAGCAGGAACTGCCGGGTGCGGCGACGGCGACGATCGCGTATGTCGGCAGTCAGGGTCGGAACCTGTTCCTCCGCAGCGTGTCGAATCAGATCGTCGGCGTGCTGCCGTCGGGCACGGCGCTGCGCGAGTTCGACATCATCACCTGCGCGAACGGGGCCGTTCAGAACGGAACCACCGGGACGCCGAACACCGTTTCGAACCTGTGCGCGGGGTCCACGCCAGCAAGCAAGCAGTCGCCGTACGCCGAAATCGACTACAAGACCAGCGGTGGTCATGACAGCTACAACGCGCTGCAGATCGCCCTGCAGAAGCGGGCAGTGAGAGGCCTGGCGTTGAACGGCCAGTACACACTCGGCTACAGCAAGGGGAACACCGGAGGATCGAACGAAGCGACGACGGCGAGCAACAACGCCCGAACGCTGGATCAGTTCGATTTCGAGAACGGCTACAACAACTTCGATGTCCGCCACACCTTCAACATCAGCGCGCTGTATACGCTGCCAGGCCAGGGGGCGTGGGCGGGCGGCTGGGAGATAGGCGGCATCTTCAACGGCCGCAGCGGCCTGCCGATTCCGGTCCTCATCACCCGTCCCGACATCGTCTTTGTTGATGCCGCGGGGAACCTGTTCAACAACGCGGGGGCGGGTCTGACACCGGTAGTCAACGTTCCGGGTGGCGGCGCGTCGCGCAGCACGCGGCGGCCGGACCTTGTTCCGGGCGTCGATCCCTTCGTCACGGATGGCGGGCTGATCTTCTTGAACCCGGCGGCGTTCGCAACGCCCGCGCCGGGGACCTTCGGCAATCTCGAACGCAACTCGATTCATGGACCGTGGTTCCGCCAGGTTGATCTGGTGGTGTCGAAGAGGATTGCGCTTGGTCAGGGCCACAACCTGGAACTGCGGTCCGAGTTCTTCAACATCTTCAACATCACCAACTTCACCAACCCGGTTGGCACGTTGCCGAATGCGCTGCCGAATGCCGCGCTCAACGAGGCGAACAGGGTGCAGCCGGGGCAGCCGTATACGGCGGCCGCCGCGGGAACCTTTGGCCGGTACACCAGCACCGTCGGCCGCACAGTCGGCCTCGGCACGCCGCGGCAGGTGCAGTTCGCGGTGCGCTACTCGTTCTGAGTGGGTAGCTATGTTGCTAGGTAGCTCGGTTGCTGGGTTTTTACCCAGCTACCCAGCTACCCAGTAAACCCAGCTACCGAGTTACCCAGCTACCCAGGTTACGCAGTTACCGGCGTAGTCCAAGACGCTCGCGCTCGGCGCGCAGGAAGAAGCTGCCTTCGGTCACCACCTTATCCCCGGACACGAGACCCGAAACGATCTGGATGCGCTGACCGGAAGGCTGGCCGACGCGAACCTCTCGCTCGATGAATTGTCCTGGTGCGTTCGACTTCACGACGTAGACAAATGATCGATCGGCAACGTTTTGCACGGCGGCTCTCGGAATGAACAGGACCGAGGTTGGAGTCGAGGCTTGAATCTGCGCTTCAGCGAGCATGCCGAGACGAAGGTCTAAACGGGGATTTGACACTTCCACGCGCACTCTGGCCGTGCGGCTCTCCGGACTCACCTGCGGATCGATGTAGCTGACGCGACCCTGGATCTGTCGATCGGGGTAGGCGGGTGCGACGATCGTCGCGCGGTCGCCGACTCGCACGCGTGCGAAATCCTTCTCGTAAAGGTTCGCGACAATCCACACCGTTGAGAGATCGACCACGGTGAAGAGCTTGGTTGCCGGATCGACGTTCAGTCCAACATTCACGAGCCGCTCGGTCACGATGCCAGCAATCGGCGCAGGCACCTCTGTGCTTGCGTCGACCGACTTTGCGGATACCAGAGTGTCAATGGCCCCACCCGACAGCCCAAGCAGGCTCAAGCGTGACCGGGCACTCTCTACTTTCGTCTGTTGAGCAGCATGCTCCGCATGAATTCGCTCGAGTTCCTGCCGGCTTGCAGCGCCAATCTGGACCAGCTTTTCGGTGCGAGCCAGTTCCCGCTCGTGCGCGTCGAGCTCGGCCCGCGCCGAGATGTACTGCGTTTGGGCGTCGGCGAGCTCGGGGCTGAAGACAGTCGCCAGCGATTGGCCCTGGCGCACTTGAGCACCCAGTGGCACGGCGACGGTCGTGACGCGCCCTGTCACAAGAGGCGTCACGTTGACCTGCGCGTAGGCGTTCGGCTCGACGACCGCCGGAAGCCGGAGTACGTCCGTCGCCGACCCCGCTTCAACAGTTGCGATCTCGATCCCGGCGCGCTTCACGGCTTCGTCGGCCAATGTGACGACCACGTCCGCCAGGGGCGAACTGTCTGCAGCCCGAGGCAGATCGCTGGATGCGTGTGATGGGGAAGTGCGAGCCTCGAGAGCGGCAGGAGGCATCTCGCCCACTCGGGATGGCGCCGTCTGCGACTGCACGACGATGTATGAACCAAGGGCGCCGAGCGCCACGAACAAGAGCGCGGCAGCAAGAGCAGTGGACCACCGAACGTTGACGCGTGCGCTGTGACTCATCGAACTTCTCCCAACGCTTTTCGCAGTGCCTGCCGCGCATCGTACGCTTCACGAAGAGCGGTCGTGTACGCCCGCTCCGTTTCGAGATACCGGCGCCGCTCGTTGAGCACGTCGAACAGCGTCACTCGGCCAAGTTCGTACGACTGCCCGATGACGTCCAGATTCCTCTTCGCCAGGGCCCTGGTCTCCTGGCTATAAACAGTCAAGGCCCGACTGGCGTGCTCGTCGCGTGCTCGCGCCGCTGCGACTTCGGCCTGGACTGTCAGTCGCGTCGCGTCGAGTTGGGCCTGCGCACCTGCTCGCTGCGCTTGTGCCGCTGCGACCTCTCCCTGCTTGCGATCGCGGAGCGGCACGGACACTGCCACACCTCCCGCCACATAGTGAAAGACCCCATGCACCTGCTCCAATTGGTTCTGAGGGCCGAACGCCTGCTGCGGAAAGCTGGCATCCGTTCTCATGTACATTCCGAAGAGGCTCATGTCCATGCGGCCGTCGCGCCGTGCCTGATCGATTCGCGCATCGGCGAGGTTGACGCGCGCCTGCGCTTCGTCTACGTCTGGACGAGCGCTGACCGAGGTGCCGGTCGCCGCGAAAACCAGAGCGGACTCTCGCTGAACGAGTTGTTCCAAATCTTCTCGTAGAGTGAGCGGAGCATCAGCAGCCAGGCCGAGTAGCCTCTTTAGCTCGATCAAGGCGTGCTCGGCATGACCCGCCTGCAACATCCTCTCGGCCTCCAGACGCTGCAACTCCACGCGTACAAGGTCGCGCTCGAGCGGCGGTATTGCGCCTTCGTCTGCCCGCGCCGTCATAAGAGTCTGTTGCTGAGTCGTCGCGGACACGAGTTCATCGCTGATTGATAGTTCGCGAACCGCGGCCAGTACTTCACCGAACTTCATGCGGACATCCGAAACGAGGATCCGCTGACGATCGCTAGTCGCATGTTGCGTGGCCTCAATCTGACCTTCCGCCACTGCCACGCGGCCGCCCTTCCGGAAGAGATCCAGCGGCCACTGCAGCTCGATTCGGGTCTGCGCATCAGTGCCCCTCGGTTCCATTTGCTGGGCGAAGGACACTGTGGGGTTTGGTTTCAACTCCGCCTGCATTCGCATGCCGCGCGCGACCTCGACGTCGGCACGAGCCGCTCGCAACGACGGCTCCTGTTGGAGCGCTTGCCCGATGGCAGCGTCCAGCGTCACGCCATTCACCGAGTCGAGGAATCGAGGAGCCATCGGCGCATGTTGGTCAGATTGCGTCTGAGCGCTCGCCGAAGAACTCGTCATGACGATGGCGAGGACCGCCAGACTGGGAAAGTGCCGTCTCATTGAACCGCTCCCTCGAAGTTGACCGATCCACGCCCGGCCGGCCCGTCCCACTCGAGCGTCATCTGCCAGGCGCCGGCCATCGCGAATTCGCCGGTGGCCTCATAGCGACCCGCAACAGGAGTGCGTTGGATTTGGGTGCCTCCCGTCATCACCATCCCCGGCATCGTCATGTTCGCGCTCGCCTTGACGGTGCCGACGTCGACCAAGGCTCCGTCCGGTGATCGAAATTCAATCGTGTAGGAGTTGCGACCCTGCTTCAGCGGGCCGGTGGGCGACAGCAGGACGATTCGCAGGTCTCCGGCCCTCACTTCTTGAACCGTTGTCAGGCCCGCGGTTGATCCCACGGAGCTGCGAGGCTGATACGTACGCCATCCAATCACTGCGGCCGCGATGAGCACCACGAGTCCAAGAGCGATGGCGACTGGTCGCCACGACAATGCTGTTTGAGAGGAAGTAGGCATCTCTTCACCTTGCAATCCCAGCTTGCGTTCGCGCAGCCAGAAGAAAATGACCGGAGTGACAACGAGGACGTGGATGAGGGACGAGATCATGCCGCCCAGGACCGGAGTGGCGAGCGGTTTCATGACTTCCGCGCCGACGCGCGTGCTCCACATGATGGGTAGCAGGCCAGCGATGACCGTGCTGACAGTCATGACTTTGGGTCGAAGGCGAAGCAACGCGCCTTCAATCACCGCGTCTCTGAGCGCGGCGCGCGAGAGCTGACCACCGAGCTCGTGTCGTTTACGCTCGACCGCATCCTCGAGGTAGATCACCATCACGACGCCTGTCTGGACGGCGGTTCCGAACAAGGCGATAAAGCCGACCCAGACCGCGACGGAGAAGTTGTAGCCGAGGAGCCAGAGGAGATAGACGCCCCCGGTCAGAGCAAACGGGACGGCCAACAGAACGTGCGCGGCTTCCAGTGCCGAGTGATACGTGAAATACAGCAACACAAAAATCACGAGGATGACGATCGGTACAACCAGAAGCAGTCGCTGCCGTGCACGCTCCTGGTTTTCCCAGCGGCCGCTCCAGCCGACGTAATACCCCTGTGGTAATGCGACCTCTCGTACCACAGCCTGTTTGGCCTCCTCGACGAACCCGCCGACGTCGCGGCCCTGCACGTTCAACAGGACGGTCGCGAGCAGCAGGCCGTTCTCTGACGACACCATGGCCGGTCCCCGCGCGTGTTCGAGGCGCGCGAGCTGCTTCAGGGAGATTTGAGAGCCGTCGCGTGACGCAACGAGCACCTCGCCGAGCGCTTGCGGATCCGCACGAAACTGCGGCGCGTACCGTACGCGTACCGGAAA
>Ga0209382_10002125_pt1 | contig 29589 bp, 21 predicted proteins | sample SoiMetdeltSBSDD5_FD_187599 | JGI IMG/M metagenome (GOLD analysis project Ga0209382, IMG submission 187599) | Bulk soil microbial communities from a Populus tree surrounding site in Tennessee, USA - Soil MetaG P. deltoides SBSDD5 (SPAdes) (version 2) | ecosystem: Environmental > Terrestrial >...
CATCGTCACCAAGAGGACATGCTCCGTCTCACATAACCGGATCAGGCGCGTCCTGATCAGCGGCCCCCGTACAAGGTTGAACGGTCGCTGCGCCTCCTCAGCGGCTAATTCCCTGACACAGTTCAGCCGATCAACTTCCGGAATCTGGCAGAGGTCGATAAGAGGTAATATCAATTTAAGATCCGGACGAATGACTTGAAGAGGCTCACCATCGATATTTGCGAAAGTAGTGCGTAAACTCTCGTGCCGTCGCACAATCTCGTTGAAGCTTTGTTCTATTGCGGGCTTAAGGATTTTCCCTAAGAGAGAAAAGGCGAGCGGTATGTTATAAACAGAGCTGCCAGGCTCTAACTGGTCTAGAAACCAGAGCTTCCGTTGCGCTGGCGAGGCCGGAAAAACGACAGCCTCATCCAAGCTCAGACCCTCTTTTTCAATCTCATTTAGAGTCTCTGAATACATAACAGAAAGAGTTTTCCAGCGAGATTTCCGGTAATAAGCTGAATATGATTGAAAAGTTAGTTTAAGAAGATTTCCTTCTGACCGAACAACCTCTCTGCGATTAGAGAGCGGTTTTTCGAAATATTTATCAGTCTGTTAGACTCGACCAGTTGTTGGGAATCTTCAGTATATTGAAGCGCCGTAAGGAAGGTTAACCAAGGCTCCTGCCCCATCGCATAGATATACACTTGTCCAGGATTTATTTGAGTAATCAGTTCTAAAGCCCTTTCGCAGTTCGAACCGTCAAATCTTCTTGACTGGTCCATCTTGCGCGACAATGGCTTGGTCAAAAGTGGCCCATACAGCCAGGTCATCGGTCCTCCGACGCACTCCATACCAAGGAAGATGACATCAACATTCCCAACAAATTCGTATATGTGTTCATAAAGTTTAGTCTCGATATTATTCGAATCGGCTGCAAGCAGAATGCTTTTTCCTGCAACCTGCACAAGATGTGCGATCTTTGTTCTGATATTAAGATCCCCATGCTCGCCGAGAAAAGGCACCCCGATAATACTTCCCCCGTCTATCTCTATTGATTCCATCTCATCTATCTCTATAACACTGGTGAATCCGATATTTTGAAATATGGCTTTTAAACAAGGGTCCGCCAGGTTACCTCCTAAACACTTGGGCACAATCACATTCCTGATCTTATGTCTTAACTGTAGCAACGCCTCAAAGACGCAATGGTCCTGATGATTATGGGTTATCAGGACGTAATCGAGTCTTTCCGGCAGATCGGCGTATATGTAGCGTGGGATGCCGGCTTTATTCTCATAGCTGATAACAGGATCTATCAATATGCTAACTTCTTTAGATTCAATCAGGACACAGGCATGGCCGAAGTAACGCAATCTGACCCCCTCACCTTCATACCTAGTGGGCCGGGGAGGACTCTGCGCTGTGAAAAATGTCGAAAATCGCTTGCTATCTCTCGCCTCCACACCTAGCGCCTCTTCGATGTAGTCTAGTGATTGAGGGGTGTTCTTCATTTTGAATAATTCATCAATCCCCTCGTGATCAAACGGGGCGCTCAGATGCAACCAGCCTTCGTCTTCCAACTTTGGAGAGCTAAAGGCAAACACACGGCTATCGTCATTAATCAATGACAAAGCGACAGTCTGCGATGTTCGTCTATAATAAGAACACTTGTAAATCAATCCTTCTATTAGACGGAATGATGGGCGGTTATTGAGATCATATACCAGTTCGACATATCCCTTCAGAACATCAGGAACCCTCTTGTAGATAGGCTCTAGTGAGTAGCCGACAGCCTCATTCGATAATATTTCGTCAAGTTCCTTTATGGCTGCCGCAAGTTTCAACATATGCGCTTGCTCTTTCATCGTCCTATCCAGTAGAGATTTAACTTCGCCGACTCTGCTCTCATCATAGTGAATGAATGGCCCGCCGGCCATCGCCGGGTTCTTAAGGGCTGCGATATGCGCCTGAGGGGCAGCTAAGAATGACTGCATCGTCTTCACATGCAAGTTTGCTATATACATTGAGCAGGTGACCGGCGGCACCAAGTATGGCCACGCATACCATTGATTAATTAATGGTTCAACCAGGACATTTTGACTCAGGTATAATTTTTCCATCGACATTCAGTCCACCAAAAAGTGTTGAAGATATATTGTATGTCTCATTGAAAGAGGGCGGGGACGGGATGCAATGCATGTCGCACTGCCGTTTTATTCAGGTAAGATCCTTTTGCCTGGACTCTCAAGGAGCGTTAACACGCCGCGCGTGGAGACCTGTACACGCTGTGGATTTCGCAAAATTGGCGCTATGCCTGAGGATTGAATCTCAGCCGATCTGTCCTTAGCTCTCTCTATTGAGACGGCCAGCGCTCTAAGAGTAGGCTCCTCAAAAAATGAACGTAACTGTATCTCTACCTGAAATGTAGATCTCACTCGCGCCAGGAGTCGAGATGCTAATAACGAGTGGCCACCCATGAGGAAGAAATTATCGTGAATACTCATCTGGCGTACATTGAGAATTTGAGCCCATATTTCAGCCAGCGCTATTTCTGTCGGGCTTTGAGGAGACATGAACACTGACCGCTGCTCTGCGCTATCTGTACCAGGAGCCGGAAGCGCTTGGCGATTCACTTTCCCATTTGGCGTTAACGGCAGAGCCTTCAGCATTGCGAACGCTGAAGGAATCATGTACCCAGGTAAATGCTTCTTAAGGTGGTCGCGGAGGTCATCCTCTGTTAGAACACGGTCTTGTTTCTGCGCAATATATGCAACCAGGCGTTTCTCTCCGGGATTGTCCTCTCGGGCGATTACGACAGCCTCGCGTATTGAAGGATGTTGGCGCAGCGCTGATTCGACTTCTCCCAGTTCGATGCGAAAACCGCGGATCTTCACCTGATGATCTATTCGCCCGATGAATTCGATATCGCCATTTGGCAGGTAGCGAGCCAGGTCGCCTGTTCTATATAGCCGCGCCCCCGCTTTAAAGCTGAACTCATCCGGTAGAAACTTCTCGGCTGTCGCTTCCGGTTGCCCTACATAACCGCGCGCCAGACCATTTCCGCTAATGCACAACTCGCCAACCACCCCGGGCGGAACAGGTTGCATGTCAGAGTCGAGAATGTAAATCCGAGTGTTTGTTATCGGACGACCAATCGATGGGGGGTTGTCCTCATCTCTAGCCATCAGCGCGAAAGTCGAATATGTAGTATCCTCGGAGGGACCATATAGATTATAGATCTGGTCAATGTTCTTTAACCCATATGCTTGCTGCACAACCGCTCTTTGCAATGGTTCTCCAGCAAGATTAATTTTGCGTACCGACTTAGGTACACAGTCATTTCTCAGCAACTCAGCAATAGCCGAAGGAACTGTATTTATCAGGGCTACTTCACTGGCAGCAGGCAATGTTGATAAATGTAATATATCCTCAATTAGTATGGCTTTCCCGCCACAGCTCAACGGCACAAAGAGCTCAAAAATCGAGAGGTCAAAACAAATGGAGGTGGCGGCTAACACACCATCGAGCGATTCCGGAGTAAAAATAGAGCATGACCACTCTATCATGGCAACCGCGCTAGCATGTTCAATCGCAACGCCCTTCGGTCTCCCTGTAGATCCGGACGTATAAATTAGATATCCAATATTTTCGGCCGTCACCAAGTTGACTGGGTTATTAACGTTTTCCCCCTCGACAAGCCGCCATTGTGTTTCCAGGTTGATTACTCTCACCATACCATCCCCCAGGTTCCCCGCCAGGTGTGATTGGCTTAAAACCACACTTACCTGAGAGTCTTCCAGTATGAAGGCAAGGCGTTCTCTTGGATAAGCGGAATCTATCGGGACATACGCGCCTCCGGCCTTGAGTACGCCGAGTAACGCAACCACCAATTCAATAGAGCGCTCAAGACACACCCCTACCCGCGCCTCCGGACCCACGCCGAGTTTTTGTAAGTAACTAGCCAACTGGTTTGCGCGATTATTCAATTCCCGGTAACTTATTCGCCGATTTCTGAAAACGAGAGCTATAGCGTCAGGATTGCGCTCAACCATCGCCTCGAACAGTCGGTGTATACATGTATTTTGATTCTCTACCCGGGTATCGTTCCACTCTACCAATAGCTGATGCGCCTCCTCTTGCGCCAATAGCGGTAGCTCTGAGACGCGTCGGGACGGATCTGATGCGATTCCCTCAACCAGATTGCGGAAGTGAGCGGCCATGCGAATTATAGTGGTGTCGTCGAATAGATCCAGATTGTACTGGAATGCCGCCGTCAACTCAGGGCCTATTTCGGCCATGATAAACGTTAGGTCGAATTGTGACGCCTGCTGCTTCAGTCTCATCCCCTCAAGAGTTATTTCTCCAAGATTCACTCTCGCTGACGGCTCTCCGAGAGAAAAAGGTCCCAGATCCTGATCATCGCACAGTCGCATTTTTTGCAAAACAAACATGACCTGAAATAGTGGTGAACGACTGACATCTCTGATTGGCTGTAATCGTTCAACTAACAAAGAAAAAGGATAGTCCGAATGCTCAAGCGAATCTAGTAAGGTTTGGCGCGATTCAGCAAGAAGCTGCATGAATTGCATTCTGCCCTGAATATAGGCGCGCAAGGCTACTGGGTTAACAAAGTAGCCCATTAATTTTGCCAACTCGCTACGATTTCTGCCGGCAGTGGGAGAGCCGACAAGGATATCTTCTTGCCCAGTATATCGATAGAGTAGCGCAAAGAATGCAGCCAAAATAATATTATAAAGAGTAACTCCGTGTGTGTTGGCTAACGCCTTTAGTGACTGCGTTAACTCTGCGTTAATCTTAAAATTGTGAGAGGTTCCGAGAAAAGATTGAACTGGCGTCCGAGGCTTATCAACAGGTAAGTTCAGCACAGGAAGCTCACCTGCCAATTGTTTCCGCCAGTATGACCAGAGTTCCTCTCCTCTTCGGCCAGCGAGCATCTCTTGCTGCCAGCTAACGTAGTCTATATATTGCAACTCGAGCGGCGGAAGATTCATCTTCCGCCCTCTACTTTCCGCCTGATAGGCTATTGCCAAATCTTGAACTAGTATAGCTAGCGACCACAAGTCGGAAATGATGTGATGCAAAGCGAGCAATAAGACGTGCTCGTGCGCTGATGATTTATATAGAGTAATTCGGAACAATGGCCCTTCTATAAGATTGAACGGTCGGCGAGCCTCCTCCGCCAGAGAGCGGGCCAGATAGCTCTCGCTCCAGGTCGTGGCGTCTCTCTCGTAGAACGCTACCTGCTGGTATTCGTGAATATACTGAGTTGGCTCTCCCTGTAGCGCGGCGAAAGTGGTACGCAACGCTGGATGTCGATCCGTCAGAGATTGAAAAGCGCTGCGTAGCGCGGATACATCTAATTCCCCCCTGATTCGAACTGCAGTTGCTATAATATAGGCTGGGCTTCCTGGCGCCAGCTCATGTAGGAACCACAGAGCCTTCTGACCTTCAGAGAGAGGGAGATTCTGACTGTCACGTCGCTTCGGGGCAAGAACCGGCCCTGGGCTTGTAGATGTTCTTGCCAACTCTGCCAGTATTAGGTCTGCCAATACTGTAATACTAGTATTGCCAAAGAGACCAGCTATAGGCACATCAATACCAAATTCTTCCTGGATGTCATATGTAAGCTCTATCGCCATTAGCGAGTCTAAACCGCACAGTGTGATCGGCTGATTATTGTCAAGTTTGCCCGACTCAATTCTCAGCTTCAACGCTAAGTGTGACGCCAACCAGTTTCCGATGGCTGCTTTGTTCTGACTGGAAGCGGACAATGGCGTCAGCGGTTTCTTGCTATCCAGCGCAAGGTCCTCTGTCCATTGTTTCATTGTAGCCAAATCCCCCTCCAGAAATGCCGATCGGCACGCCTGTCGCCGGATTTTACCACTGGTTGTCTTTAGTATGCCCCCCTGTTTTATCAGGACCACTGAATAGAGGTTTAGATTGTGCTCTTCTGCGACTGCCTTTCGGACGGTCTCAATCAATGATGTTAAGTCTGGTTGGTGACGTTCAACCTCTTGAACAATTACTAAACGTTCTTCGCCGTTAATATCGATAGAGAAAGCGGCGCCGCACCCCGGTCTGAAGGCCGAGTGGCTCCTCTCAACGGTTAATTCAATATCCTGAGGGTAGTAGTTGAGACCTCTAATAATTATCAGGTCTTTGAGGCGACCTGTAACGAATAGCTCACCATTGTGGATGAAGCCGAGATCACCTGTGCGCAGAAATGGCCCCTCGCCAGTGTCTGCTAAACGCGCCTTGAAAGCGCGCTCTGTCTGCTCGGCGCGCCCCCAATATCCCTGGGCTATGCTATCACCTGATACCCATATTTCCCCAACTTGATCGTCAGGGCGTCCGATTAGAGACTGAGGATCTGCAATTGTGATCTTTTGATTCGAAAGCGTCCGACCGCATCCTACCAGGGAGCGTGAAATTGCAGTATCTGCAGAAGCCTCGGTTACGCTTCCTTTTTCGAGCGCCCTGGCGTCAACGGTTTTCACATTAGGCGCGCTTGCCTTCAGCCCGCCGGAAACGATCAGCGTCGCCTCAGCCAGTCCATAGCATGGGTAGAACACCTCTCGGCGAAAACCACAAGGCTCGAAAGCCGCAACGAATCGCTCCATTGTCTCGGGACGAATTGGTTCAGCGCCATTAAAGGCCACGCTCCAGCTGCTCAGATCTAATACCGATCGTTGTTCGGCGGCAATCTTGCGAACACATAGGTCATAACTAAAATTTGGTCCGCCGCTGGTCGTAGCTCTGTATTGAGAGACGGCTTGTAGCCATCTCAAAGGGCGCTGTAGGAAGGATGCAGGTGACATCAGTATTGCAGGAATCCCGGCATAAAGCGGCTGCAAAACTCCGGCCATAAATCCCATATCGTGGAAGGTCGGTAACCATGACACATATCTGTCACTAGGCGTATGCTCGACCGCGTTAAAAACAAGAGAAGCGTTGTGCAATAAATTCCTGTGCGTGAGCATTACGCCTCTTGGTGTTTCTGTAGAGCCGGACGTATATTGAATAAAGGCCAAAGCGTCAGTGAGCGCATTGGGCTCGCGCCAGCTATCCCCGATTCCGTCATCTATATTATCCGTCGTAATCCAGCGGATATTACAAATGTCTGGGGCGTCAGCAAACAAAGGCTTTATCCTCGACAATATCGTTGTGGTGGTGAGCGCCAGCGTCGCTTGCGAGTCTTTTATGACAGATCGAAGCCGGCTCAGCCTCCGATCAGACCTGACCGAATCCGGTGGATAAGCAGGGATCGCTATTACTTCCGCATAAAGACAGCCGAAGAATCCCGACATAAAATCCAGCCCCGCAGGATATAAAAGCATCGCACGATCACCCGGCGCCGCCATACTTTGTAACAGAGCGCCGATGGCTCGAACTTGACGATCGAGATCCTTGTAAGCCAAAGTCGCCTCTTCCACCAAATCCGCTTCTCCATTTGCCAAGAAGGTATAGGCCAGTTGATCGGATTGATACAGGGCTCTGTAGCGAAGAAGCTCCACTAAATCACGGAGTCTGTTGCCAGGCCCGGAAACATTATTCAAAGAGGCGTGAATTTCGGTTCGCATCCGCCTTCCTCAAGTTAAAAAACGCCATGGCATTCTACGGGTGGGCGTTAAGGTAATTATGATTTCTCGCAGGGTCCGGTGGCGCTAGTCAAATCCTTGATTGCCATAGTAGAGCATCCGTGGCAGGTAATAGGCGCCAAGAGCGACACATTCATCGTAATTACTCACGGGTTTTGGGCAATCTGGTATCCTCGGGCCGACGGTGATGCTACAAACCGAAGACCAACTCGATCAAATTTCCCACGCCGATCTGGTGGCGCTGGTCAAAGCCTTGATTGCCCGGGTCGAGCGCCTGGAAGAAGAGAATCGGCAGTTGAAAGCTGAGATCGAGCGGCTCAAACAACCGCCGACAAATTCCAAGAATTCTTCCCAACCATCTTCTCGCGATCAAAAGAGCAATCAATCGGCCGCCAAGCCAAAGAAGAAGCACAGGCCTCCCTTTGGGCACAAGCGATCCGTCTGAGAACTGATCGACAATCCCGATCGGACGATCCGTGTCCAGGTCGAGCAATGCGAGCAATGTCGTCACAATCTGAAAAATGTCGCGCCGGAAAAGATCGTCCGCCGGCAAATCACCAAGCTACCTGAGTTCAACCCCGTAGTGATTGAAACGCAACAACACGAAGTCCTCTGCCCGCATTGTCAACGCCTCAATCGCGACCAGCTACCGGAAGGTCTGGAAGCCAATCGCTATTTCGGGCCGCGCCTGGAGGCGGCGGTGGTCTTCCTGAAACATCAACAGCATCTGAATTATGAGCGGATCGTCTAGACGCTGCGCGAGCTGTTCGGCCCCGAACTGAGCGAAGGCGGAATCGCCGCGATCATCGCTCGCGCGGGCGTTCAGGCCGCCGTCGCCGCGGCGGAGATCAAGCAACAAGTCATCGCGAGTCCCGTGATCAAGAGCGATGAGACCAGCGCTCGGGTCTCAGGACGCAACTTCTGGCACGGGGTTTTCATCGGCGCTTCGGCCGTCTACCACCTGATCGACCCATGCCGGAATGCGAAAGTCATCGAGGAATTGATGGGAGGAGCGAGCGCTGAGATTTGGGTCAGCGATTGCTTCAGCGCGCAACTGAAGATGTAGTATGCGCAACGTCAAAGAATTTATCCTGATCTTTCCACTTTGTTCTATGGCTCTTTGGCTTATATTTCATGATCAAGTGCTCCCTAAACGCATGCAAATCTTCACCTGATAGTTCACGTGTCGCAACTTCGTATGATGAATTGCTTTCCTTGATACCATATGCGCCAGTTATTTCACCATCAGGTCCCTTTGGGACAATTTTAAGGTCAATTGTATGCCCATTATCTATTGAAGTACGTATCTGTGTTCCCTTAAATGGCATATATACCGCACACTGAAAATCATCACAACCTGAATTCTTGATGAAGTCTTCCGTTTCATAAAGAGTATTCCAATTTTCGCCAGGCAAGCCTATCAGAATAAATGCCTTTACAATTATGCCATATTTCTTGGCATACTCGACAGTTTGATAGTTTTGTTGAACGGAGCAGCGCTTTTGAACATTATCCAGTATTTGCTGACTCCCGGACTCAGCGCCAAACGCTATTTCATAACAACCGGTGTCTGATAAGAGATGGGCCATATCCTCACCCTGCTTAGTGAAATAACGTGCTTGTGCATTACATCTATACATGAGGTCTAACTTACGCAACTCTTCACAAATCGGTCGTATTTTATGAAGTGATATGGCAAAGAGGTCATCGAAAATATATACGCCACGGTATCCCAATCGGCTTATATCTAAAAGCTGTGCTTTGATGCTATCAAGACTGCTCCAACGTACGTTTGTCATAGCATCTTCGCAGAAAGTGCAACGTTCGGGGCAACCACGTGCTGTTATCATAGTCGTAGCCTCGCGTTCACCAAGAAAGTAATGGTACCTCTTAAGTACTTCAACAGCATTGTCACTCACTCTGTCAGGTCTGGGCTGAGATAGAATCTCGTCTCGTGTTAATGTATCAGTTACAATTCTTTCTGTTGCGCGTCTCGTCAAAATTCGCGCCAACGCTCGCTCACCATCTAAAGGTACAAGATAATCAAATGAGGTATCTTGCATCATTTCATGACAATAATGTTTTACATGTGGGCCCCCTGCAATAAGAGTTTTATCTGGCCAACGTTGTTTGATTGCATTCGCAAGAGCTAAGGCTTCATGCCGCTGTGGAGTCATGATGCTGATCCCTACTGCGTCATACGGCTCTATCGTTGATAAATTGTTGATATCATACTCATCGTCGCCAACAACTACCTCTATTTCAGGCAAATGTGTATTGAGATAGCTTTTCAAATATAGGTTGGCAAGCGGGCAGTATACCTTACTGTCATCTAAGAATGGGCTGCGACAGCTTAGCAACAATATCTTTTTAGTTGGTACCATATATAGCACACTTCAGCGGGAAGCTCTTTGATCAAAGCTAGGGGGAGAGTCTCGTTGTCGCCGCGAATGGCCGCAGTCAATTCTGCAGCTATCAGGCGATTTATAACTCGCCGCATTGATAGGTTAGCCTCACGACAGGGATAGAATTTGGGAGACGGCTTACGAACTAGTCTGTAGGGCTGATTGGAAAGAAATGCAACGCTTTCGAGTAGATATTATCTTGTTAATCATTATGGCGTCTTCCTAATGACATCCAGCCCAGTACTTAGCTACAGGCGCCACAATCGATGGGATATTTGCCCACAGGCGAACTGCAACGAATTGACGAAGTTCCTCAGGTATATTTAAAGATGTGACCCCCGACGGCGCTATGAACTGGTTTGAAAGAGAGAGCGCCGGATGTTCCCCCTCCGACGTTTTCCAGCTTATGGATAAGCACAAATGATAATAGCGGCTTGTCAAGGCAGTCGGGAAGACAAATGGTTGCCACCCAGTGGTAAGGTCTTCATAGGGTATAACCCATGATCCGAGGCATCGCTCATTTTCGACGCACTCAAGTTTCACCGCCAGTTCGCCTTTCGCCTGGGCGCGCTCCGGAAAATGGAGATCAATTTGGGATAGACCCCAAGAAGGGTATATAAACTCAAACTGCTCTATTGCTGTGATTGCTTGCTTTCCCCTTGCAATCGCCCCCCCAACTGGTTTGCAAACCACTCTCGGCTCCGATGCATGAGCTCGCAATGCGTCCTTCATCTCAGACAACACATCATGATATTCCTCAATTTCCTGCCTGAGCGTAATGATCTGACACTGTAGATGCCAGTTTAACTCCTCACTTCTAAGTAATTCCACCTGTGTCTGGTTTAGAATCTCACGAAGCAGCGTCATGGCGCTCTGTTCAATAAAGACTTCCTCATCCTCATTCAGGTCGATAATATCCGGTGGAGGAGTATCATCAAAAGCCGCCCACCAATTACGAAATATCTCAAGCCGCTGATGCCCTGCGATTGTGTATGCGATCAGAAAGCATGGACAGGTAGGAAGACTATTCAATGAACTAAGTCGTATGACATGATTGTCGCCATATATCAGTTCCTGGCGATTAGCATCAAATACCAGGATGGTACCGCCAATGACCTTATCCAGGCGCTCTTTATGCCCTTTATCCGGTATAGATAATATCAAGTGGCCCGTAGCGCTAAAAAGGCTTGCGTCTCTCGCAGTTTCTGCTAATTGTTCAAAACTAGACATTTTATGAACTCCATCGTTCAAATAAGCTCCACCCCTAACTGGCCCGCTTGCAAACAATTCATATGGGACAGGGCTGAGCGCCATTAGCCAGCTTAACTTGCAGATCAGTTATGATTTTGGATTCTGGAACTCCATGTGCGATATAACTGTGAGCCAGAGACTCACTTCCAACCGCAAAACCATCAATCGCATACTCATAATCTATGCTGCTTAAAAATGGATCAGTGGCAGCAGGCCATTTCTTACGCTCTCGGTCACATATGGAGTATATAATTTTGGTTCCCCAACGGCGAAGTTGGGCATAGAAAGTATGAAGTTCTACACACTCATGATTGATCAGAATATCAACAGCGCCCAAAAGGCCGAGGAGGTTCTTATACGAATTCGACCTGTCTTCTTTCAAAAGCTGTTCTCCCGAAATTAGAGTCACGGTGTCAACCAACATACGATATCGATCGGTTTGATATGGCGGGCCTTTCAAAAACCAGAAGAGATGTGTTGAAAACCCCTCATTTCTTGCATGTACAAAGAAGGAAGTAATCTGCTTCTCTGTTAAGTCGTCCCAGGCATCACATATGGCGTACCCAATACTGCGGGTTGTTGTAACAATCGGAAATAACGCTTTGATTTTAAGTAGCTCATTAATACCTGTGGTCAAGCTGGCTTTCCGCCGGCCACTATCGTATAGCTTCAACAAAGGAGTGTTAATTTGCGCCTTGCAACGTTTCCGAAAATCGGTCAGGAGATTTTCTAAAGCCATTAACAAATCGTCTCCAGAGAAAGAAGATAGCTCGTTCACCACAACCTTAGGGAAAAGACTTGAATATGTTGGCGCGATGTTGCCGGGTGACGAAGCGGTCTGTACAGAGGCCATTGCGACTAGGATAGAACTGTTTGCCTCAAACCGCTCGTCTCCCGCTAGCTGGACTTGTAAGACACAACGATTATCGGTTTCTCGTGTAATTGTGAGCATGCTAATCGAAGCCGAATGAGCGGCAAGAGATTCCAGATGCCATAACAGGCTGTTGAGCAGGCCTGCTTCATCGAGCTGAGATATTATTTCTCGTGTTGTCATCACCAAGTAGTGAGGAAGTTTACGAAAAGAAGAGCGAGCATAAGACCGCGCTAAACGATCTAGGAACTCCGAGCAATTCACGGTGCGATCCCTCAACCGTGGATCGGTACAAAGCACAGCATCCATCTCGCCGTGAAAGATCAAAGCATAACGGGGAGACTCGTCATGTTCCAGATTCATGATGGTACGAGGAGTCAGCCACTTGCTGTGCTTCCTTTGCATGTAATTCCCGATTTCTAAGAAATCACGACCGGCCTCGGAAGAGAGACTTTGCGAACGCCGACGACAAAGAAATCCCGCTGCTGGTACGTGACGTCCGCGAAATCCAAGGCGTGCCGCTTGAAGCCAAAAATCCCAATCACCAAAGCCCAGCCTCAAGTTATCATCGAATCGAACACCTGCGTCGAAAACAGCTCGGTTTACAAGACTGCAAGTTGTCATGTAATTACCGAGGATATTTTCGAGTACACAGTATTCTCCCGCCATACCAAGGAAACCATGAGTACCAAAAACAGATTGGTCGGGAAATACCCAGTCCGCGCCGGTCTCTTCTAACACGTCGTACATATGCTGAAGCGCAAAGGGCCATAATCGATCGTCGCCATCCAGTATGTAGATGGCCCGTAACGATGGGAAACAGCGGAGGGCCAACTCGATGCCTGCGTTGCGCGCTGCACAATCGCCCTTGTTCTGCTGTCGCAGATAGAGAACCCGATCATGATGAGAACGTCGGACCCTCAAACATAATTCGTGGGTTTCAGGGAAAGGACACCCATCATTTACTAGCACGAGCGCCCATGGAATGTATATTTCCTGGTTTAGAATTGATTTAATGGCCTCAGCAAGTAATCCAGGCTGCTTGTATGCGGTCAAAACAACTACTAGCTTTGCTTCACTCATGATTATAAGTGTTCAAGAATTTGGTAGTGCGAGTAATTATCAACCATCTTCTGCTATATCTATCAGTATTCTGCGTCTTAGTATCGAAAGAAAGCAGTGTAAACCGTAGTTTTGTATTCACGCTGACGTTAGTGAGACGATTGTTCAACGCCGAGGCGCAGAAATCAGATAGACAACGCAGAGAATACATCGCATTTTTAAGCGGACTCATCGCTTGGTGGCTGAAAATTCAGTGTAGATTTGCAGAACTCAACCCACTCCTCAGTGACGTCATCGTAGATTATGTTCTCATCCTTGAAGACTCCATCAGTTACAACGAAATTCTCTTGCAAATACAGGAAATCGCTATCACCCAACTCCCTTGGCAATTTGACTTCATCGCCTTCCGACTCTCTGGTCTCTTTCCTGAGGTTTTGAAGATTTTCTCTCCAATCACGATATTGTCGTAATCTCTGAATCGGATATGCTTTGCAGTATCTTCCCATATTCATTGCTAATTCTCCTTAGTATTGTCATGAGGATTTACAGATGTTTTCTGCGTTCGTTTTGACTTTCGAATGGCCCTCTACAGGGCCGAACGCATTGAAAACGGCGATCACGGTAATTGCTTCGCGGACATCCATTCTCACAAGCTCACAGCTGCTTTCAAATGAATGAGAAGGTATAACCAGAATGCCCAAATCAATCACAAATATCATTAGTAGTATCCTTCTCAAAGGCTTTTGTCAGCGCTTTGAGAAGTTTGCGCGCGGTTCGAGCTTTGGCTTTACGCAAGGATTGTTTGATCTTTGAAAGGAACAGGCATTCAAAACCAGGCGTTTAATTCTGGGATGAGGTATGCCTGCATATGGCTCCTGGCCCCAACCTCAGCGATTCCCGACTATATAATGCGCTTGCCTAGCATGCGTTTGAGAGTTTGACCCAAGAGTTTTGGCGCCGCTTTTTATATTTTTACAGGAAGAGATAGCGCGCTTGAGCGCGGCCTCGATGTTGAATGCCGCCTGTGTCTGCTCTATCTCTTCCCATAGCCTCGCAATATTTTTCTTTTTTTCCCGGATAAACTCTCCGCTATGGTCGAAATACTTCTCTATTGCCCCTCTGAACTTGCCGGCAAAATCTTCAGTCTCGTCAGGGGAGGCTATGTGTACAGATGCCCCCAACTCTTCCAATCTTAATGCCACGTCTTCTCGGTCATAGCATTTAGTCCCCATTGTTATTGTCGGAACATTATGTAATATCGGATAGTGATATGTGCCACTCCCACATTGATGTACCATCAAGTCCACTTTTGAACATACGTAATGCATGGGTAGATAATTCACGTAGCAGTATAATTCCTTCTCGCCTGGGGTTAACCCCTCTAATTTTACGCTTGACACAACCGCGATGCCTTCATTAAGCAAGTATCTAATACATTCAAATATCTCTTTGTATGCATGCGCCACTGTCCCAAACGTCACGTATACTCTCTTTCGATTACTTTGATTGTCGAAATACGCGCTCAGTAAATCCAACTCCGTGCAATTACTCAGGTCATTTTCTCTTTCAGGCGTCCGTTCCGATTTATTCACCAGGTAATCGTCAGTTATCAATGGACCGGAAAAATAGTAGGACGGATCATCTTGGAGTTCATATGGTAACACTTCCAAGGATCTAATGCCGGGTACTATCTTCACTGGGGCTTTAAACAGATCCGGCAGATTTTGGGGCTGTTCCAGCCCTAGAGCCGTAATATCAGGAGCTTGTTTTACATCTAACCCGAGACTGTGTCGATGACCGCTACGTTTTGGGGCGGTTCCAGGGAAGAGACCGGTCCGCTGAATCGTAATCCTCGGCAAGCCCGTTAATGCGGTGGCCATACCTGTTGTGAGGCTGCTATCATCAATTACCACATGTGGGCGAAACTGAGCATATGCCTTCATCTCTGATCGAAATCCGTTGTGGTCAATGTCGAGAACCTTGACTCCCATCTGCCGCGCGGCTTTGTGAGCCTTAGCGGGAAAAAGAAATGCGGATTCTGCCCACCTAACGTTGAGCATGCCATTAAGCGCCAGCAAAGGTATACCATGAGATATAGCGCCTGAATGATACGGAATAAATAAAATTCTCATTTCACGACTTTTGATGGCTTTGTGCGCCAAGAGCGTATTTTAAATATTCCCGTGAAATCCTTAAATTGCTTGCGGGCTTCAGATTCCAATACGGCTGGGGCAAAAGGCCGAAAGGCCTCTCGCTTCTTGACCAGCGCGTTAATTCGGTTCCGCCGCCCCATTTCTACAAGTCTTGAGGAACTGGCGCCTCATAGACTCATCCAAAGTGAAAATCGCTAACGGCTCATCAACAAACATAATTGATACCAGCATTATTCGAACAAACTGCGCCAACATCTACGGCGACGAAGCGAAACTCGCTCGTATACCTCCGGTCGAGTTTGTCTCTCAGCCACAACTGATCTCCTGTCGGCAGCATTTCGGACACATCAATTGTCGCGCCTGGCGCCGCCGCCGCCTGTGTTCGGCGAATGAGCTTGGCGAAGATGCCAACCAGAATCGGACTTTCAAAATCCAGATAGGCCGGTTTCCTTTCGACCGGCGTTTTGAAGAAGACAAAACGCGGTATACCGTGGGCCTGCGCCCATCTTCTGATTTGGAGAAAGTTTTCCGCCGGATCGAGATCCTGAAGAAACTGTAATTCGGATGGGGAGAAACTCCAGGACTCCCGCTTAATTACTAACCGGTCGATCAAAATTCTCGGCGTATGCGGCTGCGGGCTCATGAACTTGAAACAATCAACGGCAAAGCCGCTGAGGAGCTTGCCCATGAGATCGATCAAGCTGAGGCGACATCTTCCGTCACTGTCGCTCACAATTAATTCTCCACCCTGATTCTTCACCACCATAGAGGAGATCGGAATACTTTTGGAACGATCGCCTATGAACGAATCTGGCAAGTACTCGAGACGGAAATCGGATTTGCTGACCAGAGACGGAGTGGTTCGACACCCCTTGCCATCTTTAAATCCCAGCGGCGTCACATTCAAACCATTTAGATCGTGCTCGACTGCGGCGAGTAGTTCATCGGGCGAAGGATGCTGGTTTACAAACAATGAAGCGTCCAAAGTATTTACGCTTGTATGCACCTCGCCCAGCACGAAGAGGCAGTCACCCTTCCGGATCGCTTCTTCGCCAGTCGCGGCGATCATAATGTCCGGAGAATGATAGCGCGCGCCGATCCATCCGGGCCGGATCGAGGGAAACTCTTTCAGCACTTGCGGACGGAGTTCATCATACGAATAGATGGCCGGTCCGCTGCCTGTCCCGAGATTAAGAATCCGCTCCCATCTGCGCAGGAATTCTTCTTGGATGGGGGCTACGAGCTTCTGCGCATCACCAAAGAACAGAGGAATGGCCTTCGTCCACAGATCGGCCATGTTTATGGCGGCTTTGCCCGTCTTCTGGATATATTGGGAGTAGATTTCCCCATACTTCTTTCTGTGCGCGTCAGCGACTTGTGAAGTGAACCATCTCCCGGCTACCAGCAGTAAGGAAAGAGGCTGGTAGAAAGACCGAAGTAGTTGCGGGCCCAGGGAAATTTCCAAATCGCGACATGAGTCCTCGTATATTATGGTTCTTCCGGCATAAGTCTGCCCATGATTACGCGTGGCAGAAAAACCAGTCGTGCGTTCGAAAAGCTGCTCGAGATGATCCAACGCGGCATCCAGCTTCTCCTGGTCTCCGGCGGACGCATCAACCCTCCGCTTTGCTGATTCGAACTCATCGAGCGAGGCATTGGCCGAACGCCGACTAAGCGGATCTCCGATACGCTGGACGGCTGATCGCAGCGCCTGTTCCGGATGAGGCCCCATCGGGATATTGAACGACCAGAAGACAAATCGCCTGGCGGCGAATTCACTGAGCGCCTGGTATACTTCACCCTCAGTTCGAAAGTCCGACCCCGGCAATCGCAGGAGCTTCTCGGCGATTTGCTTGGCAGTATCCTGTCCGTCGCAGGCCTTCAGTAAAAACGCTTGCTTGGCGGCTAGAGGTACGGAGCCAAACATGGGATGATGCAAAGTCGAGCCGGTTATGCGGACAAACGGCGCTACAATTGGAGCGACCCATGGCCGGACGTTTTCATTTCGTAAGATAGCCTCCCCAAGCGCCTCGATTGCCCATGATTCCCAGTATGTTTTGCGAGTCTTACACAGCCGCTCGCCGGGCCTGGCGACAATGTGGTCGACATCCGGCGCGAACCAGGCCCATCCAACCGGCCCGAAAAAGCCAATGGTGTCGTTCTTCGCGCAATAACGCTGCCAGTAACTAGCCACCAGTTCTTCTTTTTGCCTCTGGCGGGAATTTCGCGCCGAACCATCCCGTGGTATCCGCAAGAGCCAGTCTAGCGCCAGGCGCATGATACTTCGGTTTTGCCAAGTCACCGCCTCACGAAAATCAGGCAAAGCGGCAATCTCGCAGATAGCTTCCGTGGTCAGTTCCGAAGATTGTGCGAATTGCTCGGTATATCGCGTCCGAGCTGTATCCAATTGACGCCCAGCGGCTTCCAATTCGCCAATCGAATTCAGTTGTACGGTTTCCGGCAGGGAACGGGGTATCCCCTGCGCGCTAATCTCACTAATCGCCTTCAACAGCGCTTTGCGTGTCTTCTTGTCATCCCAGGAACCACTCGACCGGAGGTCGTCGAGCGTAGAATTAACTTCCTGGCGAGCTCTGGTTCGAGCTCGTTCGACAACCCGTATCGCTTCAGTAACTTCGTCGGCCGCCGAGATTAAGTCAGGCGGCGCCGTAAGTTTGAAGATCCCGTTGAATGGAAAACCCGCGCTTCGCAGACAAACGCACTTCCAGAATGCCCATTCGCTTCCAAAAACGCCAATCAGGTGATTCGCAACAGGAGCTTCTTCGGTGGCTGTAGTTTGCATCAGTCCTCCCAGAATCTTCCGGCCTCATGATTCGAGGAAAGTTAGCTTCTATGGAAGATAAGGGTTGCAAACGCAGGCCGGGTAACATGACCTGCACCGCGCTTTGATACCTTCCCGTGTCAATGCGTGAGTCGCCTCAAAGGTAGTGAAGAGCTTAATCATTCCGCCCAGTAATTGTTTGTTTCGCTCGGTTTAGTCAATCCGGGGTACCGCGGATTTATCTCTGGATTGATTGAGGGGTGAACGATGGAAATCTATGACCGACGCTCGTCTCAGATTTGTCAGGATCCGGCTAAAGGTCGTTTCATCGCACTCAGTCCCGAGTTCCATCCGCAAAGCTTTCAGGATTTCCCACCCGGTATGATTTCCGTCAATTCGCTTGAAAATTTCGAACAAGTAGTAATTACTGATATGGAAAACATTCCCCCATGGCTTTTTTGCGCTAATTCTCACGGCCACTTCACGGTAATCTTTGAGTTTGATCTCTGATTCGATGAGCCGATCAGCATGAAAGGACATAAAGTAATTCGGTAACGGCACGGCTTCTGTCGCTTTGGCCAAGTCCAGAACATTATTGTTAACTGGATAATCGATTGAAATGCGGTCCGCAATGATTCTCACATAAAGGTCGAGTGGTGATTGATACCACTCAGCTTTTTCAATTAAGAATTCTTCGATGACACAGTAGTCAATTCCGGTAAAGAGAAAACACCAAAGCGCGTCGTCTGGCGTCTCGACAATTGGCTCTCCGGCAATGTTGAAGGAGGTATTTAATAGTATCGGTACCCCGGTCCGCTCATAAAACCTTCGTACGAGATCATAGAAGCGTCCGTTCGCCTCTTTCGTGAGGGTTTGCACTCTCCCGGTCCCATCTACGTGCACTACCGCCGGAACGAGTGTTCTCTTCTCGTTCCGAAACTTCATGACCCGGAGCATATGCGGGCTTTCAGAGTTTGTTTCTGGAGATTCAAACCAATCGTGTAACCGCTCCAAGAGAATTGCCGGAGCGAAGGGGCGAAAACCTTCACGAAACTTTACCTTTTCGTTCAGGATGTCTTTCATTTCCGGCGCGCGTGGGTCACATAAAAGACTGCGCTGTCCGAGCGCTCGTGGTCCGAGTTCCGATCTGCCTTGAAACCATCCAATGATCTTCCCCTGGCAAAGTAAATCCACAGTTCGATCTATAATGTCCTTTGGCCTGGTTACTTTACAGGCTGGATGGGAATGGATTGCCTCTTCTATCTGGGCGCTTGAGTAAACCCTTCCGACCGCATCGTGGCCCAGTTTTCGGGTAGTGTTCTGCCCAGTTATCCGCCATAAACCATAGTATGCGGCTCCAATGGCGGTGCCACTGTCTTCAGCTGCTGGCATAATGAATATTTCCTCGAAACAGCCATCACGCATGAGCTTTTCGTTAGCAACACTATTCAGCGCCACTCCTCCTGAATAACATAGCCGAGGACTTCCACTGATCTCCCGGGTGCGACGCGTCAAATAGATTAGCGCCTCTTCGATAGCGACTTGCGCCGAGGCGGAGAGATCTTGATACTCTTCCTTTCTCAACGGCCACCGGTCTGAATGGAGGTACATCTGAGGAACTATCTGATGGAAAATAAACTCCCCATCGACTATTTCGTAGAAATCGTGTACTGGGATTGTCGGTTTCCCATAAGGCGCCAGCCCCATTACTTTTCCGACTCCTTCCGCCTCGTTGTCGAAAATTTGATGTCCGACTCCCGCGTACAGAGCGCCAATGCTCCAAAGTTGCGGCATTCCGGCTTTCATTGTGAGGTCTAAGGAAGAGATTTGCTTCTCGAGAGGAACGACGGAGGTCCCGCTCGCGTAATATATCGAAATAATTTCCCGTAAATTTCCCCGCCCCTGGCGAATGTGTCTCTGATATTGCTCCGGCCTTACCTTACTGCGCTCTTCCTCGCTCAAATCATTCCAGGGAGAGCCAGCGCCATCGACAACCAGCAACGCTGAATCACGAAAACCTGATGTCGCGAAGGCCCCGATTGCATGGCCTAGATGGTGTCCGATTTTCATGATCGGAATTTGATTTTGCACCACTTGAAACATCGGATTCAGCGATACATCCATGCCGGGAACTTGATTAGGAGGGGCTGCGCAAAGCACAATGGCGCTGAGGTCCGAAGGCTGGATTCCAGCATACTCCATGCAGTACGAGATGGCGAGCGATCCATTAGCCCCCGGATGAAACGCGCGTTTATAGCGCAACAACCTCTCTTCCTGGATCGCCACTACCACTTCGTCTCCCTTCAGCAAGCAGACTGCGCCGTTGTGCGACGCCGCTATCCCTAGAACCCATGGTGTTTTTGTATGTCTCATTTCTCTTCGTAGTCTAAAAGCAAGCTAGAGCGTGTTAGCAACTTTACTGACGATAACGGATTTTGTGGTCGTACTCATTGCTCCGGCCCCGGAGGGGCGAAATGTTTATAGCAATGTGTGCAAGTTTGGTTCCAAGCCCCAGCGGGGCGGCATATGCTCTCGGCAGATGTCGCTCCTGGCGGAGCTTGGGCCGATTATTCCCTCGTTTCTATAAACATCTCGCCCCTCCAGGGCTGACGCCACAAAATCCCTTAGTACCAGCAACTTTAAGCGAGCGCCTCCGCAACGTTCTTTAACATCAAGATGACGAATGCTACGAAATGCATACCGGCCAGGGTCTCAGGCAATCTTTCATAGTCACGCGCCAATCGGCGGAATCGCGACACCCAGCCGAAACTTCGTTCGATCACCCATCGTCGCGGCAACAACACAAAGCCTCTTTTCGCCGTTGGGAGTTTGAAGACTTCGAGTTTGATCCCATGTTCTTCCGATGCATCGGCTACGTTTTCGCCTGTGTAGCCTTGATCAACATAGGCGATCTCGACTGTTTCGCCGGTCTCGGCTTGCACTCTCTCGGCAAGTTCGGCGACTTGGGCTCGATCCTGCTCATCGGCTGGAGTCACGCACAAAGTGAGAAGATGTCCCAAGGTGTCGACCGCTGCATGGACTTTATTGCCTTTGCGGCGTTTCGCTCCATCGTACCCAGCGCGGGCGCCACTCTCCACACTCGATTGCAGTGGACGGATGTCGAAGATCGCGGCCGTCGGCATTTCCTGTCGGCCTTCGGCGATTCGCAGCGCTGCGCGCAGATCGTGGACGAGCGATTCAAAGACTTTTGCTTTGATCCACCGCTGCGTCTGTTGATAAACGACATACCAGGGTGGCGGATCGTGAGGCGTCAGGCGCCACGACGAACCACTACGAACGATCCAGCGCAGGTCGCCCGAGACCTCGCGCTGTGGAAAATCGCGCTGCGGAGCATCTTCGGTCATTAAGGATAAGTAAGGCGCGACGAGCGCCCATTCCACGTCATTTACATCGGTTGGATAAGCCTTTCGTTCCATACATCGAGCCTATCACAGCCGGGAGAATCAGTGGGCGAAGGCAAATCGCTGCAAATAAAGCAGAAAAGTTAACAACATGCTCTAGGCGCTGCGTTCAAACTCGATTAATGAGCGCGTAAACATATACCCGACCATACGCATGCATTCGGCTTCATCTTCCTTCGTCTGGATGGTCTTACCGAAAAGCGAGCGAAACGACGATTGACTATCGATCCGATTGAGCACATCCAGCCCTCGTTTATAGGCCTTCGTGTCGGCAATTAACCTGGTTTTATCGCTGAAACGGACCTCACCGGATAAGAGAGCGTCTCCTAGAGGTGTTCGGCGAGGAACCAGGTCCAGCACGGATGTGAACGATGGCGCCTTGGTAACAATCCGATTTTCGATCACGCAGTAATCGACTCCAGTGAAGAGCAATAACCACAACGCATCCCGAGGCGTTTCCGCAATCGGCTCGCCCATGATATTCATCGAAGTATTGACGATCATCGGCACACCGGTTCGCTGATGGAACGCCCGAATTAATCGGTAAAACAGCTCATTATTTGTCTTTGTTACTGTCTGCAGTCGACCGGTCCCATCGACGTGCATAACTGCGGGGACCTCTGAACCCGGCAGCGGCGTCCGGAATGGACAGACCTCCAACATGAAATCAGTGAGGTCGGTGGGTTCATTCAGTACAAACCAATCGACCGCATTTTCAGCGAGAATGGCGGGCGCGAAGGGGCGAAAGGCCTCTCTGTGCTTGACGCGAATGTTCAGCCTCTCCTTCGCATCAGGCTTTCGTGGATCGCACAGGATACTGCGATGGCCAAGCGCGCGTGGCCCTAACTCAGCGCCGCCTTGAAACCATCCCACAACATGGCCGTCACATAGCAGGTCCACGCACTTAGTCACCACATCACTTGTCTCAATCACTTTGAGTTCGGGCAACTGTGAAATTGCAGATTCCACTTCCGCAAGGGTGTATTGACGCCCAAGTGAATCTGCCTGCAGTCGGCGAGAAGACGGGGCCGCGCACAGCTTTGTCATACCATAGTAGGCGGCGCCGATTGCGGTTCCGCTGTCTTCTGCGGCAGGAATCACGTAATTATTTCGAAAGCCGGCATTTCGCAGCACCTTGTAATTCGCGACGCTGTTAAGGGCCACGCCACCCGCGTAGCAGAGGTTGTGACTCAACTGCCGACCAATCATACTAACCAAAATCGACGAAAGGCCATGCTCAAGCGCATTCTGGACCGACGCCGCGAGATCTTGGTACTCTTTTTCTCGTTTCGGCCATCTTTCTGAGTGCCCAAACCTCCGCGGAACGGCATTGCTGAACTCGAATGCTCGGCCGTCGTACCGAAAGAATTCGTCCACAGGAATACTGGGCTTCCCAAATGGCGCGAGAGCCATCACTTTCCCGGCCTCCATATAATTGCCGAAAATCTGTAATGCGACAGAGCTAAACATGTGGCCGAGGCTTCCAAACAACATCATGCCCTTGCGGTTAGGATCGCGAAGATACGACATGTCGGACATGTGCTTTTCAACCGTCGTGATCCCATGACGAGTTGCATGGTATATACTTAAATGTTCATGGTGGGTTTCACCAAATGACACTACCGCGGCGCGTTCATCCTGTGGTAACTGCCATCCCGGGGACCCACCTCCGTCGATGACGAGCACCGCAGATTCTTCGAATCCCGAAGTGTAGAACACGCTTAGCGCGTGGCCTAAATGATGCGGAATTTGGAGCACTTCTGGAAGTCGTTCAGCGCCCCCCAGCATCGCCCGAATCGGTTCATCAATCGATTCATTTGCATCCGACGGCGAGTCGCTGATGGTGCAGTCGACGATAAGATCGATGTCCTCCGGCCTAATATTCGCGGTTGCTAGACAGTACTCGACAGCAAGTGATCGTCGTCCGCGCTGGATTGGCTCGCGTTTCCTGCGAGTTAGACGTTCTTCTTGCATGGCAACAACAATTTCATCACCATGACACAAGCACGCGGCGCCGTTGTGATAGCCGCTACTCAAACCCAGAATCCATGGTCTGATATCCTTCATTGATTTCCTCCAAAGCGCGACTTTGATCGTTGAATTTACGCAGTCTTCGAATAAATCAAGTAGACATTTCTCGGAAACACCGGGGGTGTCCCTCTCGTCTAATGGGAAATTGCGCCAGCCGCCTGCTTTTTCAATGATTTGAGAGAAAACAAGCGCATAGTGTTCAAAACCTTCTCAAGCCGGCATATGATCTTGTGAACAACCATTCCTTGGGAGTTCATAGACGATGATCATTCAATTGCCGGTGACGACCGCAGTGCTTGAGAAGAATGACGACCTTCACCCGAATGGGAAGGTCGATAAGTCTTGGTTATTAACCAGCCCTGACATCGCAACGAGAATCTGGCGCGGGCCGGTAAATGGCGCACGGCCGTGCGCTGTTAGCATGTTCTCCAGCAACAATAGATCTCCCTTTTGCCACTGAAAGAGGCAGGCGGCTCGCATGTAAGTTTCGCGTATCTCGGTGATTACCCAATCCTCGATTGGCGAGCCATCTCCATAGCAGGCATAGCGCGGAAAGTCTTCTTCCTCCATTTCCGCTCGCAGCGCTTCCCGTACGGAGGGAAATAGACAAGCGGGGTGGAACGCATGCGCCTGGTTGAACCAGACGGTTTCGCCGGTGATCGGGTGCTCTAAGGTTGATTGGCGAATTTGACGGGTCCTCAGACGATCATTATCACGCCACTCAAAGATAATGCCGGCGCGATGGCAATAGCGTTCCACTTCTGTCTTCTCTGTAGTATTGAAGACATGTTGCCACGGTATATCTCTACCGCGCCCGAAATTCCTGACGTACATCACCTGCTTCTCTGTGAAGCGCTTCTTGATTGAAGAATCAAGCAGTTCCCAAACCTTCCGGCTATGCGCGATCGGCGTTTCCCCCCCCTGATCGGCTGGCTGAAGACAGAAGAAAAAGACTTTACTTGGCCATTGGTGAGAGTATGACTTTTCATTATGCATTTCAATCCACTGGCTGGCCGGGTAATCAGTGGAAGTATATATTTTCCCGGCAATTTCAGTGCGCGGCGATGAGGGCTCACTATATTCGAGCAATTCCTGAGAGACGGCCCTGATAACCTGATTAAAGTCCTTGACCGAATCAATCTTGAAATTACGAAAGAGAATGGCGCCGCTCTTCAGTAATTCCGCCTCGATAAAATCGAGATTGCCTTGCAGCCAAACCTCCAAATTGACGTCACTCAAGTTGGGCTCCACTACGAGAGGCAGATTCTTCTGTTGACCAAAGTAACTGGTCTTAACCAATGCTCCGGGTGAGAGCCTAATAACCGCTCTTTTGTTATTCCTTAAACGATTGAATTTTGCGTTATCCACCATATGATTCGCGGCGGGAATCAAGGATTTGAAACACTTCCACTCAAGCCACCAAGCCCCCATCACTTTCGAGTACATTGGCGGAAGTGGGTCGCGTTTCGATCCAGATTCCTTGATCAGTGGCGCGCCTCCGGCGACGAGAGCCAATTTCACCTGATGAATTAGCTGAACATTCAATTTGTAAGCATTTCTCTACACACTCAAGCAAATCAGACTTTAGACGCTCGTAATAACGCCGGTCGCAGTATCGCCACCTTATATCCAATCCGTTTCTGTAGCTGCGAGACATAAAGGCGTGCGGTAACTTTTTTTTCCGCATCACTCTTTCTACCTGTTTGTCTGTTGTCAGCACAAACACTGCATGCTCCAAAACACATGTTTGATCTTCGATATCCAAATCTTTCGCATAAAGTATCCCTTTACTATTTGACACAAAGTCTTTTAGCGTTTTGTGTTCGCTTAATTCAAAGACCCTGAGCACATCATCGAGAATGAAGTCAATTAACCGCGAAACTGATTTCGACATATGGAGAACAATGCAGAATTTCTCTGAAATGGAGCAAGCTATTGCAAGAGATATCCAAACTAAATTCTCATGCGAATGAACATTCTTCAACTCTCTTAAAAAGAGCGCCACATACGGCTCCCCTTCTAAATTCGCGCTTACCCATTCGCCTTGCGCATCGCATCTCGTCGATTCGTTCAGTTCAACTAACATGTATCACCAGATAAGCTTCCCTACCGAGTGGCCACTGGCAACAGGTTTGGCCAGTCTATAACATCCTATTTGATGGCCAATTCCGCTTTTTACCCTTTTTTGATTAGGCTTCTGACGTAAGCCCACTTAATTATTGCAGGATCCTTGGCGATATCCGTGCATAAGTACTTAGCCTCAGGTTTTATGCCAACTCGCCCCAGATCCAGACGATCGGAATCCCAACAAGTCTGAACCGTTATATCAGCTTCAGTTCTTCCATTGCTATGGTACTGGCAAGCCTCTGATAATAATTCAAAGTCTTCATTAGACAGGATAATGAGCGATCCTCGTAAAGAATGCGCAAATTCCGCCGCCCTTTTACCATGCTCAGGGTCTGAGCCATCAACCAGGCGCCTCGAATCGTGAAGAAATGCGAACAATTCAACGACTTCAAGATTGGCCCCAACCAGCTTCCCTATTCGAATGCCATTCTCACGAACGCGCGCCCAGTGGGGCGCGCCATGTATGCCTCCCCAATCTAACTTGAACTCGTCTCTTATTACTCTTATTAGCTCTTTAGAAATCATTATTTTAGTTCGTTAGGAAACCTAGTGGCCAGGTTTGCCCCAGAAGATTGTTGTCACAATCTCCAGTTTTAACAGACGCTTGGCGCTTGAGTGTTATTATCTCAGTTCCTATTCTCGGAAACTGATCTTTCTACCCAAGACATAGCGGAGGGATTCGCAACATCATGCGCCTGAACTGGCCCGCTGATTTTCTTGACCAGGTCTCTTTCAATCTCAACATGCGCCTGATAGCTCACAGCCATAAGTAAAATTCTTACTCGATCGGCGCCATTCATCTCCCTCTCAAAAACTCCTGTGATAGCTCTGAGAGGGCCGTCTTTTATTATCACGTTGTCGCCTGGCTTTAGATCTTCATCTATTCTGGCAAAACCATCTTCTCCTACCCTGGATTGAATCATGGCTATAATCTCCTCATCAACTACAGCTGGGGATATGCCGAAGCTCACTAATCGACGGATGCCCCTGGTATAGCGAACCTTTTGGTACAGGTCGTTTGCTATAAACTTGGCAAAAATGTAACTGGGAAAGAGAGGCTTTGCGTGCAGAGTCACCTCTCCCGTATAGAAACTGCGTCGGCGATCTTTAAACCTTGGGGCGAGAATCTCTACCCCCAAGGACTTCAAATTGCTCTCAGCCCGATCTTCCTGCCTGGGCTGGGTTTGCACCAGATACCAGCAAAGATCTTCCCAAGCTCTCTGATTGTTCATCGAAATCCTCCCTCGAAGAACCACAGATAGACTGCCGCATGTTGCGCCAAAGTGTTCTATGGCGTCGCTTGCAAACAGCAATGATTGATCAGCAAACAATGGACTGCCGCATGTTGCGCCAAAGTGTTCTACGGCGTCGCTTGTAAAATGCAATGATTGATCAGCAAACAAATGAAGCCTGCCTGCCACTATCTTGCGAAGTGGTCAGTCCAGTTTTTCGTGATAAAGGCTTTCAGATATCGCTGCTCTTATAGAATCGCTCACATCCATGCTAATTAGCCAAAATAGATAGGCCCGGACTTCTCCGTCTCGGTGGCGTAAGCGACCATCCGTCAATACGACTACCAGAGTGTTCACTCTAGAAGCCGCGTCACGCTTAAGTGATTATCACCGCCTTTATAGATGGTTAGGCTTGGGCCGTCATTGACTTGAATCAAGCATTGGAATAAAAAAATGGCTCTGTTGGGTCGAAGGATTGAACAACAAGATCGTCAGGCCGTAGCGCAATGCCTGATCAGCAAGACCATTGATACTGGAGAAGAAGTTGATATCTATTTCGTTCTCCCTTTTGAATCCTCCCTTCAGGCTGTCAGCCGCCAGTCGAAAGAGCCTGAGGGAGCTCCGGATCAATTTTATAGGTTGCTACTGGCATCTCCATCCGCCGGCGTCGCACGAACCAATTCGGAATCTGCAGGAACATATGCCCGAGGTCGGTCGACAACAACGCCTGTGGCTCAAACTCACCCGACGGATCGCGGATCAATACCCAACGGCTCGGGACTGGCATATTCCACCAACAGTACCAGGCAGCGATCTTGGCGTAGACTTCGACTATGCGCTTTTGCCCGCCGTACCAATGATCGACCTCGATCTTCGTTCATTTCGTTTTAGGATTGTCGAGCTCCTGTTGTGGAGAAGAGCGGCGCGGGCCTTTCACGCTTGGGCGTCCGGTTTTTCCGGCTTTTCGTTTGGGGGCTGGGTCGTAAAGCTGAGCATCAAGTCGCAACCGTGTGATCAGATCGACTCCTGGCGTATTGCTGATAGGATAAAGCAGATCCAGAACGGCGAAACTGCTGTCGCCGACGAAGACAAGATGCCGATCAGGCGTCATCGAGCGATCAATTTGCCAAGCGCGATCAGTCAGCCGCTATTGAAATTTCTCCGACCATACGCCAAACAATAGGCTTTCATCGTCTCGGTCCACACCTTCCCGTTGACCGCCAACCCATCCTAAATTTTGACACGAAGTTTTTTGACCAACCGCTCTCCGGCAAGCTGGAGAGCAGCTCCCCCGGCTTTGGTGATGAGGCGCCTCAGTCGCCGAGATGAATAGATGTGCCGGTTGGCGCCGGTTCTCGCGGCGCAGGGCGCTCGCCGTTTCAAAGCATAAGAATGCTCCAGGCTGTGACCGGAAAAACAAAAGGCTTATCCGGATAATGAACCCGGCTATAACCCAATGAGGTTAAGTTAGGAAAAATGACAAGCCAATCGGCGCCCCCGCGTCCTCGCGGGCAGGCCTCGGCCGGAGATCTGCCCGCGAGGACGCGGGGGCGCCGATTGGCTAACTTAATTGGGCTATAACCAGTACGACCCGCGAATTAAGATGTTGACGAAACCTGCCGCAGTGGGCGGCGATATTCGGCGAAGTACGTGTGCAAATCTGAGACGGCGAAAATGCGCATGGATTGTGCGATCTCAATTTTGATTCGATCCGCTACAATGTCTTGAGCATCAGATCGACCACCAGCCGATTGAACTTCGCCGGCTCCGGAATTTCCGAGCCTTCGGCAAGTAAAGCATGACCCATCAACAATTCGGCGTATTCCTCGATCGCTCCGTCTTCTTTGTTTTGTTGAACCCGTTCCTGCAGCTTGACGAATATCTCGTGATTTGGATTCAACTCCAGAATGCGCTTCTGTTTCGGCCCGCCGCCCTTGCCCTTCTCCAACAACCGCTCCATCTGCGGGCTGTAATCCATTTCTGTACCGACCAAACACGTAGGCGAGGAGACAAGGCGATTTGACAGGCGCACCTGCTTGACGTGTTCATCTAGCGCCTTCTGCATGGCCGCAAAAAGTTCGGCGGATTCCTCCTCTTTCATCTTCATCTCCGCCTGGGCTTTTTCCTTCTCTTCCTGGCTGGCGCCCAAATTGAGCGCGCCTTTGCCCGCCGACTTCAGTTTCTTCCCCTCGTAATCCCAGAGTGACTGCGCGAGCAGTTCATCCACCGGCTCGGTCAGATAAAGCACTTCATAGCCTTTCTCCTTAAACGCCTCCAGGTGCGGGGAATTTTCGACCCTGCCGCGCGATTCCCCTGTCATATAGTAGATATCGTCCTGGCCTTCCTTCATTCGCTCGACATACCCCTTCAAAGTTGTCAATTTCTCCGCGTCCGCTGACGATTGGAAGAGCAGCAACGAAAGGATTCGGTCTTTGTTTTCGTAATCAGAGGATACTCCTTCCTTCAGCGCCCGTCCGAATTGGCCCCAGAACTTCAGGTAATTATCGTAGTCCTTCTCGAACAGTTCCGCTAACAAATCCAGGACTTTCTTCGTCAGCCATTTCCGGATCTGCGTGATGTGCCGATCCTGTTGCAGCGTCTGGCGCGAGATGTTCAGCGGCAGGTCGGCCGAATCTACAACGCCCTTGATGAACC
>Ga0209382_10002127_pt1 | contig 29560 bp, 33 predicted proteins | sample SoiMetdeltSBSDD5_FD_187599 | JGI IMG/M metagenome (GOLD analysis project Ga0209382, IMG submission 187599) | Bulk soil microbial communities from a Populus tree surrounding site in Tennessee, USA - Soil MetaG P. deltoides SBSDD5 (SPAdes) (version 2) | ecosystem: Environmental > Terrestrial >...
TCAGGTTCGACCCGGCGAGCTCGGGCAGGCGCTCGATCGCCGCCTGGAGGTCCCGGGCGCCGATGTGCGGGAACGACTTCGCGACCACGTCGACCTCTGGCTCGGGCAGGCCGAGCGCCTTGCCCACCTCGCGGACGGCGGCGCGCGCGCGGTAGGTGTCGATCATCGCGACGCACGCGCACCGGTCGTCGCCGTAGCGCGAGAGCACCATGTCGTAGACGTCCTCGCGGCGGGCCGACTCCACGTCGACGTCGATGTCGGGGAGCTCGTCGCGCATCGGGTTCAGGAACCGCTCGAACGCGAGGTCGTGACGGACGGCGTCGACGTCCGAGATGCCGGTCAGGTAGCACACGAGCGAACCCGCGGCGCTCCCCCGGCACGCGCAGCGGATCCCCATCGCCTTCACGTCGGCCACGACATCGGCAACGGTCAGGAAGTACGCCGAGTACCCGAGGCGGTGGATCAGCGAGAGCTCGTGGTTCAGGCGATCCTTCACGCGGGCGGTCGCCTTCATCCCCCGTCGTTCGATGCCGCGCCAGCACCGTTCGGCCAGGATCGAGGAGGCGCTCCGCCCGGGCGGCGTCGGGAAGTCGGGGAAGTTCACGGACCGCAGGTCGAGGTCGAACGCGCACGACTCGGCGATCTCGTGCGAGGCGGTCGCGAGGTCCGGGCGCTCGTCGAACAGCGCCCGCATCTCGCTCGCCGGCTTCAGCCACCCCTCGGCGTTGCGGCGGGACACGTTCGTGCGGCTGATCGGGACGAGCTCGCGCATGCACTCGAGCGCGTCGGCCAGGAACGCGTCCTCGGGGACGAGGTACCGGACCGGGTTCGTGGCGACGGCCCGGACCTCGGCGCGCTCGGCCAGGCGCAGGAGCGACCGGATCTGCCGGTCCGAGTCCTCCTCGAGCCGGTGCTGCACGGCGACGAACGCCCGCTCGCCGAACGCGTCCCGGTACGGCTCGAGCGCTCTGCGGCCCGCGTCGATCCGCCCGGCGGTCGCGAGCGTCCCCGGCGGCGAGTCCGGTCCGAGGAGCGCGACGAGCCCACCGGCGTGCGCGCAGACCTGTTCGGGGGTGAGCGAGGGGTCGCCGCGCTCGCCCGTCATGTGCGCGTCGGTGACGAGCCGGCACAGGTTCGCGTATCCGCTCGCGTCGTGCGCGAGCAGGATCACGCTCGCGTCCGCCGGCCTCCTGCCCTCGCGAGGGAGCGGGAGCGTCCCGGCCTCGCGGACGGTGAGCGACGCGCCGAAGACCGGTCGAACGCCCTCGCGCGCGCACGCGTCGGCGAACCGGGCGGCGCCGTAGAGCCCGTCCCGGTCGGCGAGCGCGACCGCCGGCATCTGCAGCTCGGCCGCCCGGCGCGCGAGCGCCTCGGGCGAGAACGCGCCCTCCTTCAGCGAGAAGAACGAGCGGACGTCGAGATGGACGAACCCGCCTGGCATCTCATCGCCTCGGCGGCCCGGCGAACCGGGTCAGCCGAGATCGGGGCGGCGAGTCCGGATCTCGGCCACGAACGCGTCGGCGCTCGGCCGGTCGCCGAACCCGAAGCCGCTCGAGAGCTCCTGCCCGTCGAGCGTCCAGGTCACCTTCACGACCGGCCGACCGGCGTTCCACTGGCCGGCGTGCCAGGTGCCGAACGAGATCCCCGTGACGAGCCGCAGCGGGATCCGAGTGGTTTCCTTCGTCAGGGTCCGGTGGAACCGGAGCTCGTCGTCCTCGAACCACCACGCGCCGTTGCCCCGCGCGGAGAACCCCGGCGCGCGGTAGCGTTTCCACCACTTCCCGCCGATCTCGGTCCCGAAGTAGTGTCCCGCGCGGGAGGAACCGCTCACCGCTCAGCGTTCCCAGACGGTCGGGTCGTGCGCGAAGTGCACCCGTACCGGATCCAGCGAGCGGAGCCGTTGCACCGAGCGGACGTAGGCCTCGCGGTCGGGAGCGTTCGGCTCGCCGGAGGACGCGGGGTCGGCGGCTCCCTCCCACTCGGCCCGCGACTGCAGGGCCTGGCCGGCGAGCACGACCGGTCCGTCCGGCGTCTGGAGCACCAGCGACTGGTGCCCGGCGGAGTGCCCGGGGGTCGGGACGAGCGTGAGGCCGGGCGCCACCTCCGTCTCGGCGTCCAGCAGCTCGTAGGACAGGCCGGGCGCGTCGATCCACTCCGGGATCGTGTAGTTCGGCTCGTGCACCATCGCCCACTCGGCGCGCTGCACGAAGATCGGGACGCCGGGGAGCCGGACGTTCTGCCCGCTGTGGTCGAAGTGCAGGTGACAGTTGGCCGCGCCGGTGACGTCCGCGAGCGAGATCCCGTGGTCGCCGAGCGCGTCCTCGATCGCGGTCACCCGCGGCGTGAACGTCGTCTCGATCTCGGCGTTGCCGAACCCCGCCCCGTTGTCGAACAGGAAGACGCCGTCCCGGTGGACGACCGCGTGCGCGTACGAGGGCCACCACTCCCTGCCGAGCAGCTCCTGCTCGTCGGGCGGCAACCGCAGCTCCGAGACCAGGAACGGGACGACGCGCGTGTCGGGCACGGTCACGATTCAATCCCACAGCCGCTCCATGTGCCAACGGTCGCGCTGGCGGTCGTGGTACAGGTCCCAGACGGCGCCGCCGCGCGCCTCGACCCGCCAGTACTCGCGGTCGCGACCGTCGGACCACCACCGTCCCTCGATCCGCCACCGGCCGATCACGTCGGCCACCTCGTACCGCCGGCCGCGCCAGACGAACGCCGAAGGCATCCCGGCGTCGCGTTCGACGCGGACCTCGACCTCCTCGTCGTAGCGCTTGGACACCGGTCTCCTCGATCGACCACCCCCTCGCAAGGATGAAGAATCGAACGTATGTTCGAGGGGAGGACGACCGTACACCCGGGCTCGGACAACGGTCAAGGGCGACTTCGGGCGGTCAGGAGGGGAGGTGGCGGGTGTCGTACCACTCGCGATGCAGCACGCACCGGCCCCGCCCGTCGAAGTCCAGGACCAGGATCCCGTCGATCTCCGTCCGCCCGTCCCCGTCGTCGAACGACACCTGCCAGTGCGCAACGCCCCGCTCCCCCTCCACCGCGAGCGGCTCGAACGCGGCCCGCAGGCCGGGCTGCGTCCCGCCCTCGACCCACCGCCGGACGATCTCGTCGCGGCCGCGCGCCTCGTTGCGGAAGGGGCCGTACGCGTACACCGCGTCGGGCGCGAACAGCGCCTCGACGTCCTTCCGATCGTTCGAACGCCACGCCGCGAAGTAGCGCTCGAGCCACGAACGCAGGTCGTCGAGATCCATCGCCCGCATCGTAGGCTCTGCCCCGATGACCGGCCCGAACCCCCTCGTCCTGTGCGTCCCGAACTTCAGCGAGGGTCGCCGGCCCGAGGTGATCGACGCGATCTGCGACGCGCTGTCGAGCGTCGACGGCGCGCGTCTCGTCTACCGGCAGGCCGACCCCGAGCATCACCGGCTCGACACGACCGTGGTGGGCCCGCCCGACGCCGTCCGCGCGAGCGCGTTCGCCGGCGCGTCGAAGGCGGTCGAGCTGATCGACTTGAGCCGGCACTCGGGCGGGCATCCCCGGATGGGCGCGGCCGACGTGATCCCGTTCGTCCCGCTCTCGGGGATCACGATGGAGGAGGTCGTGGAGCTCGCCCGCGGGTTCGCGAAGGAGCTCGCCGAGCGGCTCGAGATTCCGGTCTACCTCTACGACCGTGCGGCGCCGAGCCCCGAGCGTTCGAGCCTCGCCGAGGTCCGCAAGGGCGAGTTCGAGGGGCTGCGCGAGGCCGTCGCGCGCGGCGAGCGGCTCCCCGACTTCGGGCCGCACGCACTCGGACCGGCCGGCGCGACCGCGGTGGGCGCGCGCAAGCCGCTCGTGGCGTTCAACGTGTACCTCTCGGGCGGCGAGGACGACGCCAAGGAGATCGCGCGTGAAGTGCGCGAGTCGAGCGGCGGGCTGCCAGCCGTCCGGGCGATCGGGTTCGCGGTCCCCGAGCGCGAGGCCGTCACGGTCTCGATGAACCTCGTGGACATCGATGTGACCTCACCGCGGGCGGCGTTCGACGCGGTCGAGCGGCTCGCGCGCGATCGCGGGATGGAGGTCCGGTCCTCCGAGATCGTCGGCCTGGTGCCGGAAGCGGCGCTGGGACCGGATGACCCGGGCCATGTCAGGCTCGAAGGGTTCGACCCGGACCGACAGGTGGTGGAGCGACTCAGCGGCGAGAGGAGCGAGGCGTGACGGACGAGGGGAGCATCGCGAGCCAGACGGTCGACGCGTTCCTGAAGGAGCTCGCGTCGGATGCGGCGACCCCGGGCGGCGGGCCCGTGGCGGCGCTCGAGGGCGCGATGGGGACCGCCCTGATCTCGATGGTCTGCAACCTGACGATCGACAAGGCGGGGTACGAGGAGGTGCAGGAGCGGGTGCGCGGGATCCTCGTCGAGGCCGAGCAGGCGCGCGCGGACTTCCTGGAGCTCGCGGACCGCGACGCCCACGCGTTCGACGGCGTGATGGAGGCGTTCAAGATGCCGAAGGAGACCGACGCCGAGAAGGCCGAGCGGTCCCAGGCGATCCAGCGCGGGTACGAGGACGCGGCCCGCCCGCCGCTCGAGATCGCGAAGCTCGCCGCGACGCAGATGGAGTTCGCCCACGAGGTCACCGAGATCGGCAACGCGCAGGCGGCGTCCGACGGCGCCTGCGCGGCGCAGGCCCTCGCGGGTTCGGTCTGGTCGGCCACGTTCAACGTCGAGATCAACGCCGCCGCCCTGAAGGACCCCGCCAAGGCGCAGGCGTTCCGAGACGAGGTGTCGATGCTCCGGGCGAACGCGGCCGCGCTCCTGGACGCCGCGAACGCGACGTTCGCAACCCGTCTCGGCTGAGTGCCTCGCCGCTTCGAGCCAGGCCAGTCGATCGCGCTCCGCGATGTCTGGAACGGCCGTGTCTGGAACGCGCGGCCAGTCACGATCGTCGAGGATCGTCCTGACCAACTGACGCTGTTCATCCCAGCGGGTGCCCGATGGATGGCACCTCACAGCGAGGGACGCAGGTTGAAGATCCCACAGGAGCACTTCGTTCTCGTCGAGCTGAGCGACTACGAGGCCTATGTCCTCTCGTTCTCCTGGCCGGGCGTCGCGCATGCCGTATTGCTGTTCTTCCGTTCGGATTGGACGCCATGGAACTGGTACGTGAACCTCGAAGAGCCGCTCCGCCGGACCGGCATCGGCTTCGATACGCTCGATCACGAGCTCGACGCGATCGTGGAGCTCGACGGGTCGTGGCGGTGGAAGGACGAGGACGAGCTCGCCGAGGCGATCCACCTGGGAGTGATCGCGGCTGAGGACGAGCCGCGACTTCGGGCGGAAGGCGAGCGCGCGGTCCGACGGATCCTCGAGCGGGAGCCGCCCTTCGACCGCGACTGGACCACCTGGCGTCCGGACCCCTCCTGGTCGCTCCCCGAGCTCCCGAAAGGCTGGGACCGCGTCTGACGTTGCCGCCGGCGGGCGCCGTGCGTCACCCTTCGTGAGGATGGGTGTCGATCTCTCGCGATCGCGCGATCGCTTCCCCGGCCTGCGCCGCGCCGAGGGCGGCCGGACGGTGGTCTTCGCCGACGCGCCGGGCGGGTCGCAGGTCCCCGACGAGGTCGTCGAGGCGATGTCCGGGTACCTGCGCCGGAGCAACGCGAACGCCCACGGGGCCTTCGACACGAGCCGGGAGACCGACGACGTCATCGAGGAGGCGCACCGCGCCGCGGCCGACCTGCTGAACGCCGACCCCGACGAGGTCGTCTTCGGGCCGAACGCCACCACGCTGGTGTTCGCGATCTCGCGCTCGATCGCCCGGACGCTCGAACCCGGCGACGAGGTCGTCGTCACGCGGCTCGACCACGACGCAAACGTCCGCCCGTGGGTCTTCGCCGCCGAGGACGCGGGCGCCACCGTGCGATGGGTCGACGTCCGCGAGGACGACGTGACACTCGACCCCGACTCGTTCGTGGCCGCCCTGTCCGAACGAACGAAGCTCGTCGCGTTCTCGCTCGCCTCGAACGCCGTCGGCACGGTCACGCCCGCGGCCGAGCTCGTCCGGCTCGTCCACGAGCGGACCGGCGGGCTCGTCGCCTGCGACGGCGTGCACCTCGCCCAACACCGCAGCATCGACGTGCGCGAGATCGGCGCCGACCTCGTCGTCTGCTCGCCGTACAAGATCTTCGGGCCGCACCTCGGCATCCTGTTCGGCCGGCGCGAGGTGCTCTCGTCGCTCCGGCCGTACAAGGTCCGGCCGGCCGAGGACGCGCTGCCCTTCGCGTTCGAGACCGGGACGCAGAACCACGAGGGGTTCGCGGGATGGGTCGCCGCGGTCGGGTACCTCGCGAGCCTCGGCGCCGGTAGCACCCGGCGCGAGGCGGTCGCCGAGGCGTTCGGACGCGCGATCGTGCCGTGGGAGGCCGACCTCTCGCGGCGTTTCCTCGACGGCCTCTCGAGCATCCCCCGGGTGCGCCTGTTCGGGATCGCCGAGACCGGCCGGGTGAGCGAGCGCACGCCCACGTTCGCGATCCGGGTCGGCGACCAGCACCCCGCCGAGACCGCGAAGGCGCTCGCGGAGCGAGGCGTCTACGTCTGGGACGGCAACTACTACGCGCTCCAGATCATGGAGCGGCTCGGCCTCGAGGACTCGGGCGGCGCCGTCCGCGTCGGCTTCTGCCACTACAACACGCCCGCCGAGGTCGACCGGGTCCTCGACGAGCTCGAGTCGATCGCCCGGTAGCGGCGGCCGAGAGGCCGGCGGCCAGCCGATATGATGAGCGCTCCCCCGCTTCAGCACGGAGACCACGAATGCGCATCCTGATCCTCGGCGGCGACGGCTACCTCGGGTGGCCGACGTCCATGCACTTCGCCCGGCGCGGCCACGAGGTCCACGGCGCGGACGACTACCTGCGCCGCAGGGCGCACGCCGAGGCCGGCACCGACTCGCTCACGCCGATCGGCGAGTCGCTGCCCGCCCGAGCCGCGGCCTTCCGCGACGTGACGGGGCTCGAGATCGGCGTGACCGAGGGCGACCTCACCGAATGGGACGTCGTCGAGCGACTGTTCCGGGAGTTCGAGCCCGAGGCGATCGTCCACTACGGCGAGATGCCGAGCGCGCCGTACTCGATGATCGACCGCGAGCACGCGGTGTTCACCCAGACAAACAACGTGGTGAACACGCTGAACGTCCTGTACGCGATGGCCGAGCTCGCGCCGGATGCCCACCTGGTCAAGCTCGGCACGATGGGCGAGTACGGCACGCCGAACATCGACATCGAGGAGGGGTACCTCGAGATCCAGCACAAGGGCCGCAGCGACACCCTGCCGTTCCCCAAGCTGCCCGGCTCGATGTACCACCTGTCGAAGGTCCACGACTCCCACAACATCCACTTCGCCTGCCGCGTCTGGGGGCTGCGCGCCACCGACCTCAACCAGGGCGTCGTCTACGGCATCGAGACCGAGGAGACAACGCTCGACGAGCGGCTGCTCACGCGGTTCGACTACGACGAGGTGTTCGGCACCGCGCTGAACCGGTTCTGCCTGCAGGCCGTGATCGGACACCCGCTCACGCCGTACGGCAAGGGCGGGCAGACGCGCGGCTACCTCAACATCGTCGACACGCTCCAGTGCGTCGAGCTCGCGGTCACGAACCCGGCCGAGGCCGGTGAGTTCCGCGTGTTCAATCAGTTCACCGAGCAGTTCTCCGTGGTCGAGCTCGCCGAGCTCGTGCGCCACGCGGGCGCGGAGGCGGGGCTCGACGTCCGCGTCGAGCACCTCGACAACCCGCGCGTCGAGCTCGAGGAGCACTACTACAACGCGGCGCACACCAAGCTCTTGGAGCTCGGGCTGCAGCCGCACCTGCTCTCCGAGACGCTGATCGAGTCGATGTTCTCGACGATCGAGCGCTTCAAGGACCGCGTGATCCTCGACCACATCCTGCCGGCCACGCGCTGGCGCGGCGTTCGCGAGCCCACGCCCCGGTAGGGTCGCGGCGCCATGTCGGCCCTGCGCGTCCTCGGAGGCCTCTTCGCCGTCGCGTTCTTCGCCCTCGCGCTGGTCCGCTACCGGCGCCGCCGGATCAGCCGGCTGAACCTCATCTTCTCGACGCTGATCTCGGCGGTCGTGCTGCTCCTCGCGATCTCGCCGTCGCTGTTCAACCCGCTGTTCGAGGTCTTCAACTTCGAGCCCGGGAGCGGGCAGCGGCTGACCGCGGTCTTGCTGTTCGCGGTCGCGCTGCTGTTCCTACTCGTGATCCGGATGCAGTCCGAGGTGGACACGAACGAGCGGAACATGCGGCTGCTCGTCGAGTCGCTCGGCCAGGCGGCGTTCGACTGGGACGCCGCCGCCGCCCTACCCGAGGGCAAGCGGATCGTCGTCGTCTCGCCGGCGTTCAACGAGGCCGAGAACGTGGGCCCGGTGCTCGAGGCGATGCCGCGCGAGCTCGACGGGTACCAGGTCGTGCCGATCGTGATCGACGACGCGTCGGACGACGGGACGCCCGAAGCCGCGCGGGATGCCGGCGCGCTCGTCGCGAGCCTGCCGATCCGTCGTGGCGGCGGCCTCGCGCTCCGCGTCGGCTACGACATCTCGCTCAAGCTCGGCGCCGACATCGTCGTGACGCTCGACGCGGACGGGCAGCACCAGCCCGAGGAGATCCCGACGCTCGTCGCGCCGATCATCGAGGGCCGCGCCGACCACGTGAACGGCTCGAGGATGCTCGGCGACTTCGAGAGCGACGGCGTGATCCGCCACGCCGGCGTCCACGTCTTCTCGCGCCTCGTGACGATCCTCACGGGCCAGCGTGTCACCGACATCTCCAGCGGCTACCGCGCGACCCGCGCGGACACGCTCCACCGGCTGATCCTCGAGCAGGACCAGTTCTGGACCTCGGAGGTCACGATCGAGGCGCTCCGGCAGAAGGCGCGGGTCGTCGAGGTGCCGGTGACGTTCCTCACACGGCGCGGCGGCGAGTCGAAGAAGCCCAAGTCGCTGCGCTACGGCTGGAACTTCTCGAAGGCGATCGTCAAGACCTGGCTGCGCTGACCGCGGCCGCCACCTCGCCCGCCAGCCGCGCGTTCGACTCGAGCAGCGCGAGGTTCGCCTCGAGGCTCGCGCCGCCGGTGCGTTCGGCCAGGCACGACAGGAGGAACGGCGTCACGGCCTTGCCGCGGACGCCGGCCTCGGCCGCCTTCGCCTCGCACGGGCGGACCGCGTCGGCGACCTCGCGCTCGTCCATCGCGAACGCCTCGGGCACCGGGTTGCAGAGCAGGACCGCAGCCTTGCCGACCTCGGCGATCGCGCGCACGAGTTTGGCCGCCTGCGCCGGGTCGTCGACGGAGTGCTCGAGGTCGATCGGCGCCTCCGTGACCAGGAAGAACGGCAGCCGGTCGCACCGGTATCCGACGACGCCGACGCCGAGCTCGTCGAGCCGTTCGACCGTCGCGAACGGGTCCACGATCGACTTCGCCCCGGAGCACACGACGAGGACCGGCGTCCGGGCGAGCTCGAGCAGGTCGGCCGAGACATCGCCCGTGCCCGGGTGCACGCCGCCGATGCCTCCGGTCGCCGAGACCGCGACGCCGGCCCGGTGCGCCGCCCAGATCGTGCTCGAGACCGTCGTGGCGCCCATCACGCCCGAGGCGATCGCGAACGGGAGGTCGCGGCGCGCGACCTTGTCCGCGTGTCCGGGCTGGGCGAACACGTTGAGATCCTCGTCCGAAAGGCCCACGACGACCTCGCCGCTTGTGACACCGGTCCAGGCCGGCACGGCGCTCGCCTCTCGGACCGCGCCGCCCATCCGCTCGATGCATTCCGCGTTTCGGGGCACCGGCAGCCCCTGGGCGATGACGCTGGTCTCGAGGGCCACGACGCCCCGGCCGGCGGCGAGCGCGTCGGCGACCTCGTCCGACGGTCGGATCGCGCTCACGGGCGCGGCCGCTCCGGCCAGGTCTCGTAGCTCATCGCGACCCTCGCGCCGGCTCGGCACGCGGCGGCGAGCGCGTCGCCCGGCGACCGCCCCTTCGCGAGCGAGGCCAGCAGCACGCCGTTGAACGCGTCGCCCGATCCCGTCGGGTCCTTCTCCTCGACCGGATCGGGCGACATGCGGATCACGAGCCCCTCCCACGAGATCACCGCGCCGTCCTCGCCGAGCTTCACGCACGCGATCGGGTACCGGCCGGCCAGCGCGTCGGCGGCGTCCTCGCCGCGCACCCCCGTCAGCTCCTCGGCCTCGCGTCCGTTCGCGAGGATCATCGTCGCCGGCTGCGTGACCTCGAAGAAGCGGTCGTTCCCCATCGCGCGGACCATCGGCCACGACGCCGCGTCGACCGCGACGAACCGCGCCCGCGCCCGCCCGAGCGCCGCGCGGCCGGCCGCCTCCGTCGGCTCGTAGAGCAGCGTGTAGCCGGACACGAGCACGGCCCCGGCCTCGATCGTGTCCGGCAGGTCTTCGGGCGACAGCAGCCCGCCGGCGCCGCGGTCGGCGACCATCGAGCGCTCGCGCGGCTCATGCACGACGAGCATCGAGCCGGTATCCGCCGCGCCGTCGGCGGCGAGCGCGGGCTCGACGCCCCGCGCGATCAGCTCCTCGCGCAGGAGCGCCCCCGCGACGTCCGAGCCGATCCGACCGTGGACCCGGGCCTTCGCACCGGCTTCGACCGCCCACACGGCGGCGTTCGCGGCGCTGCCGCCCGGCCGGACGAGGACGCGCCCGTGGACGTCGCCGCCCTCCTCGAGCCCCGCCGCCTCGACCCGGACGTCGATCATCACGTCGCCGACGGTCACCACGTCCATCGCCATCGCGGGGGAGCCTACCGGGTACCGTTGGCGCGGATGAGGCCACGTGCGATCGAACGAGGCGAGCGTGTGCATTTGCGGCATCCGCGTCCCGACGACGAGGACCCGTTCATCGCCGCGGTGCGTGCGAGCCGGCGGCTCCATCGGCCGTGGGCGCAACTGCCGGACTCACCGTCGGCGTTCGCGACGCTCATCCAGCGACAGGACCTCCCCAGCGAGATGGTCTACCTGATCTGCCTGAACGAGGACGGCGCGCTCGTCGGCATGGCGAACCTCGGACAGATCTTCTTCGGGCATCTCCGGGGCGCGTACCTCGGCTACTCCGCGTTCGTGCCGCACGACGGCCGCGGCCTGATGTCCGAGGGCGTCCGCCTCGTGCTGCGCCAAGCGTTCGGTCCGATCGGGCTGCACCGCGTCGAGGCGAACGTGCAGCCCGAGAACACGCGCTCGATCGCGCTCGTCGAGCGACTCGGGTTCCGGCGCGAGGGCTACTCGCCCAAGTACCTGAAGATCGGCGGCCGGTGGCGCGACCACGTGCGCTACGCGATCCTCGCCGAGGAGTTCTTCGCGGCCGAGGGCGGACGCCGGGCGCGCTAGCTAGCCGGCCTCGGCGATGCCGGCCGCCTCCGCGGCCCACGCGCCGAACGCGCCCCAGAACGGATCGAGCCCCGGATGCCCGAGCGGTCGCTCACCGTCGTCGCTCGCGAGGACCGTCCCGTCCGAAGCGGGCGTCACCTCGCCGACGATCGCCGCCTCGACGTCCGCGTCCGCGAGCGCCGCGACGAACGCGTCCGCGCGGCCCGGCACGACGGTGGCGATCAACGTCCCCTCGCTGATCGACGTGTACGGGTCCATCCCCACGTGCTCGCAGACGTCCCGCACCTCGGGCCGGACCGGGATCGCGGCCCGGTCGATCCGCAACCCCGCGTTCGATGCGGCCGCGACCTCGGTGAGGCCGCCCAACACGCCGCCCTCGGTCGCGTCGTGCATCGAGGTCACGCCCGCGTCGCGGAGGCCGAACTCCCGGGCGACCGTCGCCTCGGGGACGACGGTCATCCGCTCGAAGAGGGCGTCGGCCGCCCTCACGACGTCGTCCCCGATGCCCCTCGCGAGCCGGTCGGGGAAGGTCGCGGCGAACAGCGCGGTCGCCTCGATCGCGGCGCCCTTCGTCACCACCACGGCGTCGCCCACGCGGGCCATCGCCGGCGTCACGAACCGATCCTCGGGCCCCGACGCCATGCACACCGCGCCACCGACCATCGGCCACGTGCACCCGTCGTACCGGGCGGTGTGGCCGGTCACGACGGCCAGGCCGATCCCCGCGCATGCGCGGTGGAATGCGTCCCAGAGCTCGGTGAGCTCGGCGTCGGTGATCTCGGGCGGCAGGTTGAGGTCGACGGCCATCCAGCGCAGGGGCAGCCCGCTCGTCGCCGCGTCCGAGGCGAGGATGTGGACCGCGAACCACGCGGCCCGTTCCCAGCCGTAGGCCGGGACGATGAAGACCGGGTCGGCCGTGACCGCCATCGCGACGCCGGCGGCGATGCGCACCACACCGACGTCGACGCCGTGCTGCGGACCGACGAGCACGTCGTCGTCGGCCGCGCCGAGCCGACGGAGGATCACCTGCTCGAACAGCTCCCTCGTGGCCTTGCCCGTCCGCTGCTCCGTCATCGCTGCTCCTTCATCCATCCGCTCACGATCTCGACGAGCTCCCGCACGGCCGCGTCCATGTCCTCCGCCGCCCCAACCGCCGAAACGACGGCGACGCCCGCCGCGCCCGAGTCGAGGACCTCGGTCGCGTTCGACGCCGAGACCCCGCCGATGCCAACGACGGGCAACGAGGTCGCGCGCGCGACGGCCGCGAGCCCCTCGAGCCCCAGCGGCTCGGCCTCGGGCTTCGTCGCGGTCGCCCACACCGTGACGCCGAGGTAGTCGGCGCCGAACGCCGCCGCCCGCCGGGCCTCTTCCGGCGTCGACACGCTCACCCCCAGCAGCCGGTCGCCGATCCGCGCTCGGACGAGCTCCGGACCGTCGCCCTGGCCGACGTGGACCCCGGCGGCGCCCGACGCGACCGCGACCTCGACGCGGTCGTTCACGATCGGCAGCGTCGGGGAGCCTTCGCTTGCCTCCACCACGGCGCGCGCGAGCCCCTCGAGCTCGGCGTCCGCGAGCTCGGGCGCGCGGACCTGCACGACGTTGGCGCCGCCGACGATCGCCGCCCGGGCGACGTCGAGATGCCCGCGCCCCGGCGATCGCCGCCCGGGCGACGTCGAGATGCCCGCGCCCCGGCACGACACCGCTCGAGGTGAGCACGACGACGCCCACCGCGTCGGGGTCCATTCGCGCATCGCCTCCCTCCGCCGGCATTACCCGGTTCAGGTTCGTCGGGTCGCCGCCACCGTCTGACGGCCTCTCAGCCCGGTCGCCCGAGCTCCCCGGTGTTCCCCTCGAGGATAGCCAACCGCGCGCTCAACGCGCCGACGCCTGCTGCCGCGCAACCCGCAGCTCGCGCCGGACCCGCTTCCAGTCGCTCCGGCGCGTGGAGATGAACACGTCGGTCCCGATGATGAACAACTCGTACCCAACGATGAACCAGGCGGCCCACGCGGGCGCGACGGAGGCAGGCCAGAACGCGAGCGCAACGAGCGGGCCGAGCTTGCTCGCGATCGCGCCCGACGCATGCATCCACGCCCGGCCCTCCGGCGACGCGAGCAGGTACGAGCGGTAGTCGATCTTGACCCCGGGGAACGGCGGCATCGGCCGCAGGAAGTAGCAGGTGAATCCGATCCCGGTCATCCGTCCCACGAGCCAGTGCGCGAGCGAGTGCGGCGCGGCCGACCAGTCGAGCGCGGCGAACACCAGGGCGAGCCCGGCGACCGTCTCGTCCTGGGTCCGCAGCGCGAACACGATCGCGACGACGCCGAGGAGGGTGGCGCCGAGGAGCACCGCGTTGCCGAACCACACCGGCACGCGGATCCGCACGCTGGCTTCGAACGCCTTCCGGTCGATCCGCCCGGCCTGCTCCGCCCAGTGGGCCGAGAGCGCCCGATCCGCCTTCACCGTGGCGAGGAGTCGCCAGAACCCGAGCCTGCCGAGATCGGTCTCCCCCGCGTCCAAGGCCGCCTCGATCCGGTCGAACGCCGCCGGGAACGCCTCCGGCTCGGCCGTCGCCCGGTCCGGCCGTTCGCCCGTGCTCACCGGGCTTCCGGGGTTGACGGCCGTCCTGCCCCTAGAATGGGCGCTCGGATGCGCCGCAGGCCCCCGGACGTCCGCCCGAGCGTCAGCCCGCGACGGGAGGAGCGAGCATCTCGAAGAGCACGACCCACGAGCGGTTCGGCCGCGCGGACCTCGCGTTCACGCTGAACACGCTGGCAGGCCGGTACCACGTCGTCGATCGTATCGCCGCCGGCGGCATGGGCGAGGTCTTCCTCTCGCACGACGCCGTGCTCGACCGGCGCGTCGCGATCAAGGTCCTGCACCGGAACCTCGCGGGCGACGCCGGCTTCGTCGAGCGCTTCCGGCGCGAGGCCAGGGCCGCCGCCAACCTCAACCACCCGAACATCGTCGCCGTCCACGACTGGGGCTCGGTCGACGGCATCTACTACATGGTGATGGAGTACGTCGCGGGCCGGAGCGTCCGCGAGATCCTGAACGAGGAGGGACTGCTCGCGTCCGCGCAGGCGACCGACGTGCTGTCGCAGACGCTGGCGGCCCTCGGGCACGCGCACCGGCAGGGCATCGTGCACCGCGACATGAAACCCGAGAACCTGATGGTGACCCGCGACGGCGACGTGAAGGTCGCCGACTTCGGGCTCGCGCGCGCGTACGCCGATGCGCAGATCACCGAGGCGGGGACCGTGACCGGCACCGTGCAGTACCTCTCGCCCGAACAGCTCCGCGGCGAGCCGGCGGACCCGCGGACCGACCTGTACTCGCTCGGGGTCGTGGCGTTCGAGCTGCTGACCGGGCGCCTGCCGTTCACCGGCGAGACGCCGATGGCGATCGCCTACAAGCACCTGCACGACCGCGTCCCCGTACCGTCGACGAAGAACCCGGCGGTGCCTGCCTCGCTCGACGGCTGGGTGGCCTCGGTGACCGAGTCGGAGCGCGAGCTCCGACCCGAGTCGGCCGCTGAGGCGCGTCGCGACCTCGAGGCCGAGACCAGGGATCTGCCGCCGGCCGCGCCGCTCGCGTCGCTGGTGCCCGAGATCGCGGTGATCCCACCCGGTCCCCTCGTCGACGACCCGGAGGTCGACGTGGATCCCGGGCGGGCGAACACCGTCACGATCAAGCGTCCGGAGACCAGCGGGAAGCGCGGCCGCGTGAAGTGGTTCCTCGCCGTGCTGCTCGGGCTCGGCGCGCTCGCCGCCGGCGCGTGGGCCGCGTGGACCTACCTGATCCCCCACGAGGCCGAGATCCCCACGGTCGTCGGCCTGCACCGGGACGAGGCGCAGGCGACGCTCGAGGACGCCGGCTTCGTCGTCCGGTTCGGCGACGGGCAGCACTCGATGAAGGTTGGCCAGGACCGCGTGATCCAGGTCCGTCCGGAGGAGGGAACGGTCCTCGAGCAGGGCGAGCGGGTCACGCTCGTGCTCTCGCTCGGCCCGCCGCCGGTCGATGTGCCGAACCTCGTCGGCAAGGAGTTCGCGCAGGCGAAGGAGCTGCTCCGGGGGGCGAACCTGAAGGTCGGCGAGGTCGCCCGCGCGTACAACGAGTCGTTCGAGGTGGACCGCGTGATCCGGCAGAGCGTGCGAGGCGGCTCGCAGGCGCCGCAGGGCAGCGAGGTGAACCTCGTCGTGAGTCGCGGCCCCGCGCCGAAACCCGTCCCGGACGTGGTCGGGCTGGCCGCGGAGCGGGCCACGGAGCGGCTCGAGGACGCGGGCTTCGTCGTGTCCGCCGACAGCGAGTACTCGCGCAAGGTCGACGAGGGCAAGGTCATCTCGCAGAGGCCGCGCTCCGGCAACGAGCTGCAGCCCGGGAGCACGGTCTCGATCGTCGTCTCGCTCGGGCCGCCGGAGTTCCCCATGCCGAACGTGGTCGGGATGGGGCGCGACGCGGCGGTCGCCGAGCTGCGCGCGCTCGGGCTGCTCGTCGACGTGGCGATCGTGCCGGGGCAGGACGGCGGCCAGGTGGTCTTCCAGGAGCCCTCGGCGGGCACGGTCGTCGAGGTCGGCGACACCGTCTCGATCTACGTCGCGTAGGGTTCGCCCCGTGCGGGCACCCGGTCGTTCGGACGTTCCGTGAGGGTCGGCGCGCACCTGCGCACGCCCGGCGGCCTCCGCAACGCGGTGGACATCGCCCGTGAGGTCGGCGCCGACGTCGTCCAGCTCTTCCTGTCGAACCCGCGGGCGTGGGCCGGACCGCGGCTGGACACGGCGGAGGCGTTCGGCGCGTCGTGGCGCGAGGGCGCGATCGGGCCGCTGTTCGTGCACGCGCCGTACCTCGTCAACATCGCGTCGCCCAACCCCGAGTTCGTCGAGAAGTCGCTCGAGCTCTGCCGGCGCTCGGTCGCCGCCTGCGGCGTGATCGGGGCCGGCGGGTTCGTGGTCCACGCCGGCTCGGGCGTCGAGGGCGAAGCCGCGGAGGCAAGCGAGCGCGCCACCGCCGTCCTGCGGGCCGTCCTCGCCGAGACGCCGGACACGACCGAGCTGCTCGTCGAGCTCATGGCCGGCACGAGCGGCGCCGTGGCCTCGACGCTGCAGGAGGCGCGGGAGCTGTTCGACGCGGTGGGCGACGAGCGGCTCGGCCTCGTGCTCGACACGTGTCACCTGTTCGCGACCGGCTACGGGCTCGACACCCTCGACGGCGTCGAGGAGTGTTTCGACGAGCTCCGCCGCCTCGGCCTGGCCGAACGGCTCCGGCTGATCCACATGAACGACGCGAAGTTCGAGCGCGGATCCCGCCGCGACCGCCACGAGGTCGTGGGCGAGGGGCGGATCGGCCTCGAGGGGTTCGGCGCGGTGGTGGCGCAGCCGGAGGTGCGGGAGCTCTCGGTCGTGGTGGAAACCCCGGCCTCGGGCGAGCGCCGGAAGCAGGAGCTCGAGACGATCCGCTCGCTCGTGCCGTAGGTCGCGGACTCGCCGTCGACCGGGAACGTCGCCGCCTTCAGGGATCTGCCGCCAGGATGCGCGCGAGCTCGGAGGCGTCGATGCCGCCCCCGGAGACGATCGCCACTATCCTCCCGCGCCCCGCCAGCCCCGAGAGCGCGGCGGCGACGGGGATCGCCCCTGCGCCCTCGGCGACGACGTGCGCTCTCGTGGCCAAGAGCCGCACGGCGTCGGCCGCCCGGTCGGGCTCGACCACGAGCGAGCCGTCGAGGAGCGTGCGAGCGAGCTCGAACATCTCGGGGAAGACGACCGGCGCGCCGATCCCGTCGACGAAGCTGGGTTGGTACGGCACCTCGACGGGCTCGCCGGCCTTCAGCGACGGAGCCAGCGGCGCCGCCGTCGAGACCTCGGCGGCGAACACGCGCACCGCCGGGGAGCGCGCACGGATCGCCGAGGCGATCCCGCAGCTCAGCCCTCCGCCCCCGTAAGGGACGACGACGGCGTCCAGCTTCGGGAGGTCCTCGACCACCTCCAGCCCGATCGTCCCGTTGCCCGCCATCACGTGTCGGTCGCTGAACGGATGGACGAACGCGCCGCGTAGCCCGGGAAATTCCCGCGAGCCGAACACGCCGAGCCACTCGTCGAACGACACCGAGATGACGCTCGCGCCCAGGCGCTCGGTCGCCGAGCGCTTCGCCTGGGGGGCGGTGTCGGGCATCACGACGGTGGCCGGGACGCTCCGTCGTCGTGCGTACCACGCCACCGCCTGGGCCATGTTTCCCGCGCTCGCGGTCCACACACCCTCGGCCACCTCCTCATCTGCGAGCGACTCGATGAGCGAGCCCGCGCCTCGGATCTTGAACGATCCGATCGGCTGCAGGACCTCGAGCTTCAGGTAGATCTCGGTGTCGGGAAGATCGGTGTCCAGACGGACGAGCGGCGAACGGATCGCCGCGCCCGCGATCCGATCGCGCGCCTGCTCGATCTCCTCGAGCGTGAGGGGGGCGTGGGAGATCTCGCTCGGCGTCACAGGTCGAAGGTCGTTCCGCGGCCCTCGGCGACGGCACGATCGAACACCTGACGCGCGGCGGCCGCGTCCTCGACCGCGTGGCCGGTCGACTTGTACAGGGTCAGCTCGTCGTCCGAGCGGCGACCCGGGTGGTCGCCGGAGAGCACTTCGCCGATCTCGGCCAGCGTCGACGGGTCGATCCCCTGCAGCTCGGCGGAGCCCGTGGGCGGTGGGTTCTCGGCGGCGCCTCTCCACTCGACGAACACGGTCGCGTCGCGAACGGTCGCCGGGTCGACCTCGGCGCCTACCCCGACCGAGCTCACGTGCGCGCCCGGCGCCAGCCAGTCGCGGGCGATGACTGGCTCGTCCGCGTCGGTGCAGCAGCACACGATGTCCGCGCCTCGGACGGCTTCTTCGAAGGTGGCCGTCGCCCGCGCCCGAGGATCGAGCCTGGCGAGCGCCTCCGCGTGGCGCAGATCACGGGACGAGATCCGGATGTCGACAGGCTCGAACGCGCGCGTGAACGCGTCCAGGTGCGAGCGCCCCTGGACGCCAGCGCCCACGATCGCGAGCGTCCCAGCGCCGGGACCGGCCAGCGCGCGTGCAGCGACGGCAGACGTAGCTCCCGTTCGCACGGCCGTCACGACCGTGCCATCCATCACGCACACGGGGACGCCTGTCTCCTCCTCGAACAGCGCGATGAGCGCCTGGTGGGATGGGAGGTCACGAGCGTCGTTGCGGGGGAAGACCGACACGAGCTTGGCCCCAAGCGCCGCGCCGGGCAGGTAGCCTGGCATCGCGCCGAGGAACCCGGCGGGGGCGCGGGCAACGGTGCGGGGTGGGACGGAGGTCGTGCCGCGGCTCAGCGCCCGCAACGCGCTTTCGAGCGCATCGAAGAGCGCCAACGGATCGATCAGCTCGCGGACGTCGTCGGCGTTCAAGAGGAGCAGCGGCGCCATGCCGCCGATGATAGGTGGGGATGGCGAGGCGAACATCGCCGCCCCGTGCGAATGGGCCTATGGCTCGAGCTCGGCCCGCGGTCCTTCCTGGTAGCTGTAGCGCTCCTCGAACCACGGGTCGGCGTGCACGTGGTACCCGCGCACCTCCCAGAACCCGCGCTCATTCGTGTCGGTGAACTCGAGCCCGCGGAGCCACTTCGCGCTCTTCCACGCGTAGCGCTTCGGGACCACGAGCCGGAGCGGGAAGCCGTGCTCGGGCGCGAGGTCCTGTCCCCCGTGCGCCCACGCGACGAGCACGTCGTCGTCGTCCATCGCCTGCAGCGACAGGTCAGAGGTGTAGCCGTAGTCGCAGTGGGCGATCACCCACTTCGCCTCGGGCTTCGGCCGGGCCTTCTCGGCGAGCACCCGGAACGGGACGCCCGTCCACGTATTGTCGAGCGTCGACCAGCCGGTCACACAGTGCATGTCGGCCTCCACGTCCACCGGGCCGAGGTCCTTCAGCTCCGCGTACGTCAGCCGGTACGGCTCTTCGACGAGGCCGCCGATCTCGAGGTCCCAGCTCGCCTCGTCGAACTCGGGGATCGGGCCGAAGTGCAGCACCGGCCAGGTCTTCACGAGCCGCTGTCCGGGCGGGACGCGCTTCGCGATCTCCTCCGGATACCTCGGGCCGAACAGCTTCACGTCCCTACCTCCCTCGGTCAGCCGGCGAGCACGACGCGCCACGCCGCGATCGCCGTCTCGATGTCGTCGTCGCCAACGTCCACGTGGGTCACCATCCGGACCTTGCCGGAGACCTTGCTCACGCCGACGCCCTCGCGTTCGAGCCGGTCCGCGGCCTCGAGCGGGGTCATCCCCACCGCGTCGGTGTCGACGAAGAGCATGTTCGTCTCGACCGACGCCGGGTCGAGCGCCTCGGGCGCGAGCTCGGCCACGCCATCCGCGAGCCGCCGGGCCCGCTCGTGGTCCTCGTGCAGACGCCTGGGCCCCTCCTCGAGCGCAAGCAAGCCGGCGGCGGCCAGGACGCCCGCCTGCCGCCACGCGCCGCCGTACAGGATCTTGATCCGCCTTCCCTCCCGCATCGCCTCCGCCTCGCCGCACACGAGGGAGCCGATCGGCGCGCCGAGACCCTTCGAGACGCAGAACATCATGCTGTCGGTCTCGGCGGCATACTCGGCGACGTCGACGCCGGAAGCGGCGCTCGCGTTGAAGATCCGGGCGCCGTCGAGGTGCACGCGGACACCCGCCTCGTCGGTCACCTTTCGGATCGCGCGGAAGTCGTCGACGTCCATCACCGTGCCACCGGCATGGCCGCTCGTGTTCTCGAGGCAGACGAGGTCGACGATCTCGACGTCGTACGGCTCATCGGGCTCGAGTGCGGCGCGAACGTCGTCGGCCGAGAACCTCCCTCGGTCGTCGCCGTGGATCGTTCGGTACGCGATGCCGGAGAGCACCGCCGAGCTCATGACCTCCGTGCTCGCGACGTGGCTCTGGCCTTCGGCGACCACGAGATGACCCGGCCCGCCGAAGTGCAGCCGAAGTGCGATCTGGTTGGCCATCGTGCCGGTCGGCACGAACAGCGCGGCCTCCTTGCCTGTGATCTCGGCAGCGCGCTCCTGGAGGTGGTTCACGGTCGGGTCGTCGCCGAACCAATCGTCGCCGACCTCGGCGTCGGCCATGGCCTTGCGCATCGCGGCCGAGGGCCTGGTCACGGTGTCCGAACGCAGGTCGACGCGGAAGCTCTTCACGACCTGTCAGTCTATCGAGGGTCCGACGAACGCCATCCCGCGGTCAGTACAGGAACATCGGCTTGCCGTCGACGTGGCGGATCTTCGGCCGGTACGCCTCGGCATCGTAGAGCGCGGCCACGTCGACGCGCTTCACGCCCTGGCGGACGACGTCGATCGGAACGTTTACGTAGTTGCCGTTGCGGAGCGCGACGAGGCGTCCGAACTCGCCGCCGATCACGAGGTCCGCCGCCATGACCGCGTAGTTGATCGCCACCATCAGGTCGAGCGAGTCCGGCGACCCCGACCGCATCAGGTAGCCGATCGCCTGGTAGATCATCCCCTCGCCGGTGATCTCGCGGAGCGCGCGTCCGGTCGCGAGCCCGATCCCGCCGAGCTTGCGGTGCCCGTACGGGTCCTCGGCGTCGGAGAGCATCATCTCGCCGCCGGTCATCGTGGCGCCCTCGGAGATCGTCATCATCGCGTAGCCGCTCGGGTTCGCGCGCTTGTCGTCCATCAGGAAGCCCGCGAGCTTCTCGACGTCGAACGGCACCTCGCTGATGATCGCCCGGTCCACGCCCGACAGGTACGCGGACACGAGCGCGGTCTCGCCGCTGTACCGGCCGAACACCTCGACGACGGCGAGGCGCTCGTGCGAGCCGGCGCTCGTGCGGAGCTGATGGAGGAAGATCACGGTCCGCGTCACCGCCGTCGAGAAACCGATGCAGTAGTCGGTCCCGTGGACGTCGTTGTCCATCGTCTTCGGGACGGCGACGACCGGGACCCCCTCCTCGTGCAGCCGGAGGGCGAACGACAGGGTGTCGTCCCCGCCGATCGGGATCAGCGCGTCGATGCCCAGGCGCTCGAGCGTCTTCAGCACGTGCGGCGTGTGGTCCCGTGGATCCTCGTCGTCGCGGCCGTCCTTGAGGAACTCGGGCTCGTCGGCCGGGCGGACGCGCGCCGGGTTCACCCTCGAGGTGTGCAGGATCGTGCCCCCGGTCCGGTCGATCGTCCGCACCGACGAGGAGTCGAGGTCCACGATGTTCGCGAGCACCGACGCCGGATCGTCCGGGTCGCAGCCGAGGAGGCCGCCCCAGCCGCGGCGGATCCCGACGACGTCGTGCCCCTCCTGCTCCGCCCGCATCGTCGCCGCCTTGATGCACGCGTTCAGGCCCGGGACGTCGCCCCCCCCGGTCAGGACCCCGATCTTCATGGCGACCTCCCATGGTCGGGCGGGTCCTCGAAGAAGAGCTCGGCGGCGGCGATCAGCTCGGCCGGGACGGGACGGACCTTTGACGCCTCGGCCAGCGCCACCGCGCCGATCCGGTCGCCCTGCAGCGCCACCATCTGCCCGAACCCACCCTCCGACACGAGGTCGACCGCGGCCTCGCCCAGGCGCGAGGCGAGGATCCGGTCGGCGGCGGCCGGCGAGCCGCCCCGCTGCACATGGCCGAGGACGGTCACCCGCGTGTCCCAGCCGGTGAGCGTCTCGATCTTCGGGGCGATCGCGTGAGCGATGCCCCCGTACCGCGGGTACCCACGCTCGTCCACGAGGATCTCCGGGCGCTCGCCGGTCGGGAGCGCCTCGACCGCGCCCTCGGCAATGACCACGATCGAGAACGAGTGCCCGTGGTCGTGGCGCCGCTTCACGCGCGCGGCCACCTCGCCGAGGTCGAACGGCTGCTCGGGGATCAGGATCGAGTCGGCGCCCCCGGCGAGGCCGGCGTGGATCGCGATCCAGCCGGCGCTGCGCCCCATCACCTCCACGAGCATGAGCCGGTTGTGGCTCTCGGCGGTCGTGTGCAGGCGGTCGATCGCGTCGGTCGCGACCTGGACCGCGGTCGCGAATCCGATGCACGCGTCGGTGCCGGACAGGTCGTTGTCGATCGTCTTCGGGACGCCGACGAGCGGGAGGCCGTCCCTCGCGAGCTGGGCCGACGCGCCCATCGTCCCCTCGCCACCGATCGCGACGATCGCGTCGAGACCGAGGTCGTCGACGGTCCTCCGGACGCGGTCGACGCCGTGTTCGTGGTACGGGTCGGCGCCCGAGGACCCGAGGATCGTTCCTCCGCGGTGCACGATCCCCTGGACCGAGGCGGCCGTGAGCGGCTCGGCATCGCCGGCCATGACCCCGCGCCAGCCGTCGCGGAACCCGACCACGTCGAGCCCGTAGCGGCCCACCGCGGCCCGGACCACGGCCCGGATGGCCGCGTTCAGGCCCGGGGCGTCCCCGCCCGCGGTCAGGACCCCGATCCGTCCGGTCACTGAGACACTCCTGTCTGCCCCGCCGACCCGCCTGGGCCGTAGCCCGCCCAGGTCAAGTCGGGGCACCCCGACGTCGAGAGAGGGATTGTACGGCCGGCCCCTTCGTCCCTCAGCCCATGCGAACCCGAACCGTCGCCCTCGTGCTCGTGCTCGCGGCCCTCCTGGTCGCCGCGCCGGCGCGCGCCCACGATCTCGGGCCGCTCCTCCGCGACCACCGCGACCTGCCGGAGGTGCAGCGCCTGCAGGAGCTCCACGCCCGCCTCCACGACCTGCTCGAACGCTACGGGCGCCTCGAGCGCCGGGCCGGCCACGGCTGGATCCGCGTGGTCGACGACGAGCGGGCCGTCGCCGAGGCCGAGCGCACCGTGGGCGAGGCCGAGGCCGCCCTCGGAGCGAAGGTGCGGACGGCGTACCAGCTCGGCCCGGGCGCGGCCGTCGAGGCGATGCTCGGCGCCGGGTCGTTCGCCGACCTCGCGTCGATCTCGGAGTTCACCGCCCGGACGATCGCGCTCGAGGACTCGGTCCTGCGCGACTCGATCGTGGCGCACGCGCTCGTCGACGCGCGGCGCGCCCAGGCACGCGCGGCGCGCGAACGGCTCGAGCCGATGCTCGACCGGCTCCGCGCCCTGCTGGGCGAGATGGAGGCCGCAGTCGACGAGGCGACCGAGCTCGCCCGACAGGCGTCGCTCGAGGAGGAGGCGGCCGAGGCGCTGAAGGCCCTCGAGGCCCAGGCGGCGGCGGTCGCGGGTGCGGCCGCGCGCATGGGGACCTGGGATCTCGTCGGCTACCAAGACGACCAGAGCCCGCTCCTCGCGCTCCTCGGTCCGACCGGTGGGCGCACGTGCGAGACGCCCGCGGGGCTCGCGCCGACCGGCGAGGTCTTCGAGGGGTACGCGTCCTGGTACGGCTGGGAGTTCGGCGGCCAGCCGACCGCGACCGGCGCGATCTTCGACCCGCGACTGTTCACCGCGGCGAACCGATGGCTGCCGTTCGGGACGTTCCTGCGCGTGACCTACGAGGGTCGCTGCGCGATCGTCCTCGTGAACGACCGCGGTCCGTACGGGCGGCTCGAGCGGTTCATCGACCTGTCCGAGGCCGCCGCGCAGTACCTCGGCGTCGGGGTCTCGTGGGTCCGCGCCGAGATCCTCGTCCCGGCCTGACGGGTAGCATGGCGCCGTGCTCGCGGCGTGGGGACTGCTCGAGTGGTTCTTCGTGCTCGCGTTGGTCGGCCTGACCGGGGCGGTCGGTCTCGCGTTCCTCTACATGGTCTTCTCGCTGTTCGTGAACCCCGGGCGACGCAAGCGATCCCTCTGACCGTGTGAGCGAGCCGCAGATCCGGCCCGGCTGCGATCCGTTCTCGCTCGCCGGCGGCCCGGTCGGCGTCCTCATGGTCCACGGCCTCACCGGCTCGCCCGCGTCGATGCGCCCGATCGGGGAATGGCTCGCCGCGCAGGGCCTCTCCGTCGAGGGCGTTCGGCTGCCGGGCCACGGGACCGACATCGAGGACCTTCGGACCCGGCACTGGACCGAATGGGTGGACGAGGCGGCCCGCGGGCTCGCCGCCCTCCGCGAACGGTGCCGGACCGTGGTCACGCTCGGCCAGTCCGGGGGCGCCTCGGTCGTGCTCACGGTCGTCGCCTCGCGGCCGCACGACGTCGACGGGATCGCGCTCACGAACCCATACGTGTTCGACGCGCGGCTGCTCGCCGTCCCCGTCGGTCGGCGCGTCCTCCGCGACTGGAAGGGCGTCGCGAACGACATCGCGAAGCCGGGGCAGGACGAGCACGGGTACCGGCGCACGCCGGTCGCGGCGATCGCGGAGCTGTCGGAGCTGATGCGGTTCGTCCGCGCGGCGCTGCCCGAGATCCGGCAGCCGGTCGTGGTGTTCCGCTCGGGCACCGATCACGTGATCCCACGCTCGAACGCCCTGAAGGTGCTCGAGCGGATCGGCTCGGAGCGCAAGCAGCTCGTCCCCTGCCCGAACTCGTATCACGTCGTGACGCTCGACCACGACGCGCCGCTCGTGCAGGAGCGCGTGCTCGCGTTCGCGAACGAGCTCGACGCCGAGAGGGCAGGGAAGGACTAGCCCTCGGCCTGGCGGGCGCCGAGCTCGCGGTCGAGCAGCAGCAGCGACGCAGGCTCGCCGCCGACCGCCTTCAGCGTCTGGACGATCTCGCCGGCCGTGCGCTCCTCCTCGACCTGCTCGGTCACGAACCACTGGAGGAAGACCTGGCTCGCGTAGTCGCCGTGCTGCTGGGCCATCCCGTAGAGGCCGTCGATCATCATCGTGACGTTCATCTCGTGCGCGAGCGCCGCCTCGAACGCCGCCTGTGGCGAACCGAAATCGGTCTCGGGCGCGTCGATGCCCGCGAGCGTCACCCTGCCGCCGCGATCGACGACGTGCCGAACGAACTTCAGCGCGTGCTCGCGCTCCTCGTCGGACTGGAGCCTGAACCATCGCGCGAACCCCGGCAGCCCCTCCGACTCGCAGTAGGCGGACATCGCCAGGTACAGGTGCGAGGAGTAGAGCTCGGCCGCGATCTGGGTGTTCATCGCGTCCTCGAGATCCGGTGAGAGCATCGCGAACCTCCTTCGGGAGCCAGCCTATCCCGGGTCGGGCAGCGTGAGCTCGGCGACGACCGGGCGGTGATCCGAAGCCTCTCGGGCGTCGGGGCCGGGCGGCACGATCACGCGCTCGACGGCGATCCCCTCCGAGATGAAGAGATAGTCGATCCGCGCGATGGGCTCGTCGGCCGGGAACGTCTCGCCGGCGACGTCGCCACCGAGCAGCCACGCGTCGCGGAACCGCTCGGAGAGGTAGCCGACGGCTCGGCCGTCCGGTCGTTCGTTCAGGTCGCCGCCGATCACGACCGGTGTCTCCACGTCGGCGAGGATGCGCCCGAGCTCGCGGGCGTCGGAGAGCCGCTCGCGCGGATGCAGGCCCAGGTGTGTCGAGACCGCGCAGAGGCGCGCGTCGCCGTTCTCGAGCCGGGCGACCAGGGCGCCGCGCGGGTACATGAACGGGGTGCCCTCGAAGCGTTGCTGCCGGTGCTCGGCGATCCACCACGTCGGGCGGACGAGCACCGCGTCCTTCACGCGCCTTCGGAACGGCGACCATGGATCGCGGGCGACGCCCATGCCGAGCGCCTTCGCGAACCGCCCGAGTCGCCATCGGCTGCCGCTCTCGTTCAGCAGGACGACGTCGGGCTCGAAGTGCCCGACGAGCCGGACGAGCCGCTCGAACCCGTCGCGGAACCCCCGCACGTTATAGACGACGACGCGAACGCGCACCCCTGAACGCTACCCGCGTCGGAGGGATCTACGAACCGAGCACCGGCCCGAGCACGTCGAGCAGGCTCGGCGAGTCCGGCAGCACATCGAGGTCGTACCGAACGCGCACCGCGGGCTTGCGGATCTCGATCACGCGGCGCAGGTCGATCGGCGTGCCGATCACGACCACGTCGGCCTCGGCCGTGTCGATGATCTTCTCCATCTCGGCGAGCTGGCCGTTCGAGTACCCCATCGCCGGCAGCACCGGGCCGACGTCGTACTTGCGGAACGTCTCGTCGATCGTGCCGATCGCCCAGGGTCTCGGGTCGACGATCTCGTCCGCGCCCTGCGCGCGAGCCGCCACGACGCCGGCGCCGAACTTCATGTCGCCGTGCGTGAGGGTCGGGCCGTCCTCGACGACCAGCACACGCTTGCCGGCGATCACGGAGGGGTCGTCGACCGTCACTCGGCTGTTCGCCTTCACGACCGTTGCGCCGTGATTCACCTGGTGGATCGTCGCCATGAGCGCGTTCACCTGGTCGATCGAGGCCGAGTCCATCTTGTTGATCACGATCGCGTCGGCCATCCTCAGGTTCGCCTCGCCCGGGTGGTAGCTGGTCTCGTGCCCCGCGCGGAGCGGGTCGGCGACCACGACGTGGACGTCCGGCGCATAGAACGGCAGGTCGTTGTTGCCGCCGTCCCACAGCAGGACGTCGCACTCCGCCTGCGCCTGCTCGAGGATCTCGCCGTAGTCGACGCCGGCATAGATCACGGTGCCGGAAGCGATGTGCGGCTCGTACTCCTCACGTTCCTCGATCGTCGTGTCGTGCTTGTCGAGATCCTCGTGGGTCGCGAACCGCTGCACGCGCTGTTTCTCGAGGTTGCCGTACGGCATCGGGTGACGAACCGCGACGACCCGCTTGCCCGCGTCCTTCAGCGTCTGCGCGATCGCCCGGGTCGTCTGGCTCTTGCCCGAGCCGGTCCGGACGGCGCACACGGCCACCACGGGGACGGTCGCCTTCAGCATCGTCTCGTTCGGCCCGAGGAGCGAGAAGGTCGCGCCGGCCGCGAGGGCCTCGCTCGCCTTGTGCATGACGTGCTCGTGGCTCACGTCGGAGTACGCGAACACGACCTCGTCGACCTTTCGGTCGCGGATCAGGTCGGTGAGCTCGCTCTCGTCGTGGATCGGGATGCCGTTCGGGTACCGGGGCCCCGCCAGGCTCGCGGGGTAGGTGCGGTCGTCGATGAACGGGATCTGGGTCGCCGTGAACGCGACGACCTCGACCCCCTCGTCGTCCCGGTAGCGGACGTTGAAGTTGTGGAAGTCGCGGCCTGCGGCTCCCATGATGAGGACACGACGCGGCATACCTGGGTCCTTTCGGAAGGGGTTTGATGCGCGGGGGAGCCGGTCGGCCCGCGCTCGCGCGCCTGGGCCCCGCTCTTCAACCCGGAATCTACCGTGATGGAGCCGGAATCGGCATCAGGCGTCCGGCCAGAGATCGTCCACCCATCCGGACGACCCCACGTGCCCGAACGGCCGGGCGAAATGGGACACGGCGACCGTCCAAGACGCCTCCCGGGCCCGCCCGACGAGCTCCGCACGGGACCGAGCGGCCTCGTCCGCGTCGACGTCGTGGTTCCCCCGCTCCCCCGGCCTCGCGACCTGGACCGGCACGTGGAGCAGGTCGCCCGTGAAGAGCATCGTGTCGTCGCCCTCAGTGAGGAGGACCGTGCGGTGACCCGGCGTGTGCCCGGGCGCCTGGAGGACCCGGAGGCCGGGCCACACCTCCCGGTCGTCGGCGCCGAGATCGAGCATGTCGAGCTCGAGCAGCCGCTCCATCGGTCCACGCGCGTTGTAGGCGCTCCCACGTCCGTCGAACCACGCCCAGTCGGCCGGATGCACGACGTGCGTCGCGTTGAGGAATCGCGGCTCACCGCACACGACCGCGCCGCCTGCATGGTCCGCGTGCAGGTGCGTGTGAAGCACCATCCGAACCTCGGTTGGATCCACGCCTGCTTCCGCGAGCGCGTCCTCGAGCGGCGTGTGCTCGGCCCACGGCTCGATCGGGTGCAGGGGGCTCACGCCGGTGTCGACCATCACGAGGCCGGTCGGCGTGCGGAGCGCGAACGCGTGGACGTGCCACTTCCATGACCACTCGTCGTGGAAGCACCACGGGTGGCGTTCACGCTCGGTGGTCCAGTCGGTGTTCGGCAGCTCGTCGACGAGATCGAGCGGCGCGTAGCCTTCGCACACGACCGAGATCTCGACCCGTCCGACGCGGACGACGGCGTGCATCACGGCACCCTACGCGGGTGCGACGTGGAACCCGATGTCACGCGGCGCGGCGCCGCGGGGGAAGCTGGGTCGTGACGAGCTCCTTGGCACGAACGACGTCGGTATCTCGGGGATCGAGCGGGAGCACGTCGAGATGCCGGTTGGGCTTCTTCGAGGCCTTCCTCTCGATCCGTTCGCGTCGCATCGTGCCTCCTCGTTACCCCTGCTTCGCAACGAGGAAACGGACGGTTCACCCGTCGAGATCGGAAGGCTCGTCCACGTCGAACAGCGTTCGGCGCGCGGGATCGAGCGCCACCCACGTCGCCTCGTCGATCACCGCGACGCGGAGCGCGTCGAGCAGGTCGTGGAGCGCCCGGTGTTCCGCGTGTAGCAACGCGTGCGCCGCCTCCACGGCCGCCGTGTTCTTCACGACACACGGAAGCGGCCGGTAGCGATCGCCGTCCTGCAGCGCGACCGCGTCGACCGGCGCCTCGTCGGCCACCTGGAGCAGCTCGAGCAGCACACGCGTCTGGAGGTCCGGCATGTCCCCGGCCGCGACGAGCGCGAGATCGGATGGCGCCGTGAGCAGCCCGGCGTGCAGGCCCGCGAGCGGCCCCTCTCCCTCGGTCGGGTCGCGCGCGAACGTCACCGCGATGCCCGGCGGCATCGACGGCTCGGGCGCATCGGGGGCGAGGACCACGACGATCTGGTCGCAGACCTCGCCGAGCCGGAGCACGGCGTGATGCAGGAGCGGCATCCCCCGGTAGGTCTCGGCGAGCTTTTCGCGGCCGAACCGGGTCGAGCGCCCGCCCGCGAGGACGACGCCCGCGACCTCAGGCAGTCGGCTCTCCGGTGGCCGGCGGGACGGCTCGATCGGTCTCGGTGTCGGCGGTCTGGACGGACGGGACCGGCGCGCGATTCTGGACGTACTGGAATCCGAACCGGCCCTTGATGCACAGGTGGCCGCTCGTCACGTCGTTGTCCCAGGAGGACGTGACCTTCACGATCTCGTTGTCCTGCACGTGGACTTCGAGCTCGCATCCGACGCCGCAGTACGGGCAGATCGTCTCGGTGACGATCTGCTCAGATTCGTCCCAGGTGCCGGCCTCGCGCATCTCGTGCTCGCTGCGGAACATCAGCGCGCCGGTCGGGCACACGCCGATGCAGTTCCCGCAGTAGACGCACGCCGACTCGGGCAGGCCGACGTCGAACTCGGTCGAGATCCGCGCA
>Ga0209382_10002133_pt1 | contig 29491 bp, 23 predicted proteins | sample SoiMetdeltSBSDD5_FD_187599 | JGI IMG/M metagenome (GOLD analysis project Ga0209382, IMG submission 187599) | Bulk soil microbial communities from a Populus tree surrounding site in Tennessee, USA - Soil MetaG P. deltoides SBSDD5 (SPAdes) (version 2) | ecosystem: Environmental > Terrestrial >...
GTGATTAACAAAATACGGTACTATAAAAAGGATTTTTATCATGAAGCGTGTATTTATCATCACAATGCTTGTGTTTATCATTGGAATTTCCACTTCAATTTTCAGACATAAAATTATGGCAAGCGCACCAATCGTTATAGATGAGGGGAAAATATTAGTAAATATCGTCAATGATTCAAAAAAACCGGTAAGAATTTACGTCAATCAACAACCAGACAAATCAACCCTAGTCAATCCAGGGCGCATTTATATGCAACAAATACGCAGTGGAGATACTGTAAACGTTTATTCGCCCGAACAAAATACAACATTTCACGTTACTCTCACTGATACAGGCAAAAAGGAATTGTTAGGGAAATCCATACAAACGTCGGTCGAACAACTACGCAACACAACAAATAAACAAACACTCAGTGGTCTTGGTGTTGAAATTGAACGGGGAAGCACGAATTATCTGAATATTGAGGAAGAGGCTGTCCCGCCATATGAAACTGAGCTTACTGTCGGCGTATAATCAGAAATCATATGACATTGAGAAATGAACTTCGTGACCAGTTTCACTCAATCGGGGGTCAACTTTATTTTTACGGGGATCGATTTTAAAGCCCCAATCGATGGACATGGGTGTCGGTCTCAGCAAGCGCACACCAAATCCAACAGCATGACGATAATCAAAATTATTATTTCTGATATTTTCCTTTGATGCCAAATGTGCATATGGATTATCAAAACCAGCGCCACCATTGTAAAATAGCACTACCTTCATTGACTGATCCGGAAGTACGGGAATAATAAAATCAGCAGTAACAAATAAGCCCTTGCGTCCGCCAATCGGATCGTCCTGAAATTGAGGCCCCGCCTGACCATATTCAAAACCTCGAATGCTGCTTTGACCTCCAAGCTGAAATAGTTCGCCAAATGGAATTGTTTTATTTTTAAAATGCTGAACAACACCTGCGTAGCCACGGAAACGAAATACAAGATCATGATCCCCAATAAGTGGTGTAAACCAAACAAAATCGATATCAAACTTATAAAAACCGATTCCATGCCGTTCTACAGCAAATGCGGATTTTGAACCAACACGTAAACGATGTCCTCGGCTGGTATGCATCGGATGATTTCTCAAATCTTGGTCCATATACAAACTCAAAAATACATATTTTCCAGGATTAAATTCTTGATCCAAAATACGTTGATATTGTTCAGCGGTTTCTATCAAAGCAAAATTTGCTGCTCTTGGAGGATGGTTATAGGCAACATTTTCAAAGCCAAGCGTTGCAAGAAATTGTATACGTTGTAACCAAATATGTGGAGTTTGTAGCATATATCCGACAGTTGTCGTGCCACCGGTCAACTTCTCATTTACTGCGCCACGTTCAACATGATGAAATGTCGTATAAGACGGTCGCTTATGGTACACATCACATGCACCATAAATCGGTCGGTCAAAAAGCCATGGTTGTGCAACATGGAAAAACAAACCCTGTTCATCACGCGATAGCGTCATATTCAACGCAGCATTAATTCCGTATCCAAAAAGATTACTATCAGAGATCGCACCCTTAAATGCAAAACCTGCAATTGGTGATTGCAGCGAAGCCAAATCTCCACCATATGAAAATGAAAATTCCAGATGTCCCGTGCGTCCCTCTTTTACCATAAGTTCAAGATCAACATGGTTTTGATCAAGCCGCCGCATCTTCCATTGCACGCTATCTTGGTCAAAATATCCAAGTGATTCAACGTTGTATTGTGATCGATCAAGCTGATATTGCGTCAGAATGGTACCTTCTTGTGCACTAATATTACGCAAAATAACTTTTCGCCTTGTTTTTTTATTTCCTCGTACCGTAATTTTATTGACAATGATTTGCTCACCTTTTTCAATATGGAATTTTATTGAAACTTGTTTTGAATCTTCATCAATTTGTAACATTGGCTCTGCATGCGCAAAAATATATCCCTGATTTTTCCAAAAATTCTCAAGACGATTTAATGCATCACGCAACAGGTCTAATGAATACACATCGCCAACAATCAAATTTTCGAAACGATCCAATATCAGCGGCTCAGCATCTTGACTGTCCGCCTTCATCACCTGAATTTCTTTGATATGATAACAATCTCCTTCGTTAATCGAATAGGTAAGGATCATATTTTCATAATCATCAATGCTCACTGAAACATCGGTTACATGCGCATGAATATGCCCAATATTTTTATAATACTGTTGAATGAAATATTTATCCGCCTCCAACTTATCTTTGTGAAAATATCCAGCGTGATCTAAAAAAGATAAAATCCAATCCTCTTTGGTAAGAATAATGGTGCGAAGTTGCGTATCGGTTACATGGTTATTGCCGATGAAGTGAATCTGCTTTACCACGGCACGCTTTCCTTCATGAATCGTAAAGAGGGCGTGCGCACGATCCTCAAAAATTTCCAGCGCCGTATCGATAGAAACTGTATGGTACCCCTTTTGCAAATACAACTCTTTAATTTTTTGAGCAATCAGTTCTGCTTCTAATTCGTCAATTGCAGGTATTTTTGTAACATCGATCTTTTCTCGCAGCTCCTTTTCTCCAATCGAGTGATTTCCCGCAAATTTCACATCAACAAGCGGATATTTTTCAACGACATCAACATGCATAATCAGAAATGCATCGCTCACGTCCTCAACAGAGATCGAAATATTTTTAAAGCGCTTCAGCCCATTATATACATTCAATAAAGCGATTCTTGTTTTTGCACGATCAAATATACCGCCAATGCGATACGGCAAATAATTTAAAATCGTTTCAGTTGATACTGTTCTGTTTCCATGAACTTGTATATCCTGAATTCGTTTTTCAGATGAAACTGTTTGAGTATTCTCTTGCTCTTGTTCATTGGGTGCAGCCGCATGCATCGGTACGTTCAATACAAACAGTGCAAACAAAAGAAAGAAATGTGCCAAATATGTAGACAAAATAGCTCCCTCTTTTTAGCGTTTTCACATGCTCTTTCAAATTAGAGTACTCATTTTTGCAAAATTTTCTAGCACTGATTAGAGGATAAATGTCGTGTAGTAGGACATCAATCACAATATTTATATTTCTCATTGTATTTTAGATATTGTTATTGTTATTATTCGGCAAAGGGAGGAGATATGACACGAGCAATCATTTTCAAATGCATATTCCTACCACTATCTCTTTTTGGCATGATTTTACATGCTTCAGCATTAGAAAATACATTCAGCACATCGCAACTAAAAAAAATAAAAGTAGTTGTTATAGTCATTGGCGGGATAGGTGCGACATATGCGGTATATAAAGTAGGAGAATACACCGTGAAAGTTGTTAAAGCTGTATACAGAAAATATCGTGAATATAAGCGTAACGAATTATTTGTAAAAATCCAGCAGGGTACTGAAAACTTAAAGGAAGGCGCTCTCGGTCTTTCAGAAATTACAGAGTTAGCTAAAAGAAACACGCACGAAACAGGCGATTTGCTCTCACAAGTAAGCTCTACAAAACAAAATACATTGAATTCCCTGAATAATGTGGAAAATAATTTTGATCATTCCAAGGAATTATCTGGTGAGATTTCTGAAAAAAACGAAGAAGCCTTAAATTTATTGAGGGCATTTCATAAATCTGCAAAAACAAGTGGCAAAAATTTTTCTGGATACTCTGCGCAAAAAAAAATAACTCGCAATGAGGAAAAAATGTCATTAAATCAATACCAGAATCACAGTATTCAAACCAAGAATATTGGACAATCATGTGCAACAACACAAACTCAATGCAAAAATTCAAACCTGCTCTCTTGCACGCTCGATACACAAAATCAAAATTTATCTGAAACTTTTAATAAAAGGCTGTCCACAGATTTGGACAAGGAAGATTAGAATTTTAAATAAAAAGGGATAACAATGAAGAAATTATGTGTTTTCTTGATTCTGCTTATGTTTATACAAGGCAACGCTACGTATACCAACTCAGACGCGTCTTCTACTCAACAATTCGCTAGCCATGAACAAAGCAAAAGACAAAAAAAATCTTCTTCATTATCATTGATATCTACTATAGGCGGTATTTCAACAATTCTCGGTTACGTGATAAATGTAAAGTTTCTCGGTGGATCAACGTTTTTTCTCATTTTTGGAATTTTACGTCATATATTTACATCGAAAGCGAATCAGTCTGATCTGGCACGAACGCAATCGGACTTGAATGAAACTCAACGAAGAGTGGGAAATATTGAAAACCAAATGGACTTACAATTAGAAACAATTAAAAATGAAATAGACCAACTAAAAGACATACTTTCCAAAATCAACGAATCCATGATGAAACAAACAGAAAATACAGAATATCTCAAAGAAGAAGTGGGTAAAATTTACGAACTTTCAGGTAAAACAGATGCAAAGGTAGTCAATCTAGAAGAAAGCGCTGCCAAAATGACACATCTGATAGAAAATAATTCAAGTGAAATTAATCTACAAAAGGATGAAATTGTAAATGCGAAGACAATCCTTACGAATTTATCAAAAGAGATCATCGAGCTCAAGCAATTTGACGTAGATCATAAAAAGGCCATAGAGGCATTTACCAAATCAATGGAACTAAACAGTCAAACAATAGATCTATTTAACGAAAATATTGGTAAAAAAATAGAAGAAATTAAAGATGATTCAGGACAAATCAATCACAATCTCCGCAACCTAGTAGAAAAAAATCAAAATTTAGAAAATCTAGCAAGAGAGCAATATGATGACACAAAGCAAGTTGTGTTGTCCCTTGAAAAGAGAATCTCTGTTTTAGAGAATCCAGGATCAAGCAATGATTAACCCTTCATCATTTTTTTTACCAACTTACTCATCGGCACGTCATTTGTTTGACACAGCTGCTCTTCCGCTGCAAGTACAGAACTGATTTTTTCAACCGATAGTATTTTGTGTGTTGTTTGTATCGTAAGAAAGCCGGTTTTTAGGCTTTTTGGTAGTGCCTTTTGCACATCAGAGACTGTAAAAACTGGTCCATCATTTATAGACTCAATAATATCACCTGGCATTATGCTCATCGATTGTTGCATAATCGACCCGGGCAAGACATGCGTCACAAGCAATTGTGGTGTGTACCATAATTCTGGACGTACATATTTTCCAAATTCAGGTTGTTCTTGCATAAATTCGACAACATGATTCAGTGTCAACTCCATGATAACAAGTCCACCAATTGTTTCATGTGCGATTGTTTCATATTTTGGATAGTGTACAAGAATTGAAAATGGATTACACAGCGGAACTTCACCTTCAATCTCCACGCGCTTGCCTTTTCTGCACACAACAAGCGAAATTTTTTCACCAATTTTAAACCGTAAAAGAAATTCAGAAAGAGGGATTGGTTCACTACTCCATGGTGTTGTTACTTCCCCGTACGCGTTCATGGGACACTGTTGTAGTTCGCAAAGCATATCACCAGTTTGCACGCCGAGTACATCAAAAACTGTGTCTTTGTAGACATTTGCAACATAAAAACCGGATGATTGTTTTGGGCATTGAAGCCATTCCGCTTTTGCATCTTTCGATACCACTCCGATTATTCCCCATACATTTTTTCGTTTTAATACCTGTTTTTTTTGATACCCGGTAAACACATCAATAAATATTTGGATCGGAATGGCATACCCAATATTTCGCGCATCCTGCAGCACAGCAACTGCGATACCAACAACGCTTCCCTGTGAATCAAGTACAGGCCCCCCAGAATTTCCTTCGTTAATTGGAGCAGAAATTTGTAAAAGCATTATATCTTTGACCTGTTCACGCCCACTTAAAATACCGGTGCTTCCTTTGAGGGTCATACTTCCATACGGATAACCAAGTACAAGAAGCGATTGCGTTCGATGCAACGCGTATGAATCGCCAAGCGCTAAAAAGGGAAGTTTAACAATATCATTTTCCTTCAAGATCGCTTTTGCATTTTCAGAAATGACGAGCAATGCAAGATCTAGTTCTGGAAAAATTTCAACCACAGACACTTCAAGAAGTTGATGGCGTAATAATGGGATACGTATAAAAATATGCTGAGCGTTTGAAATAACATGTGCGGTTGTTACAAAAAAGCCTTCTTCGTTAACAAAAAAACCGCTTCCAAACACTTCATGTTGTATGCCAATTCGATATGGTTCAATCCAATCAAATTCACTGACCGATGCATAAATCTGCACGACTGCTAATTGTGCTACCCGCTCAACAGCATTCCACATCAAATTTTGATCGATGATATACAGCTCTTTTTTTTCTTGCTTTTTTTGCGTCATGACAACCTTTTTGCTTATGAGTTGTCATCGTATCAAAAAGAAAGCGGCATTAGCAAAAGTCGTCATTATTTGCTGGTTTACGGTAGAAAATAGTAACCAATGGTGCCGCCAAGAGGGCACATCTTTACTTCGGAAAATTTACAGGATCAACGAATAAATAAGACCAATCGTAACTAAACAAGAGGCACCAAAAGTCCCTATTAGAACGCCTAGGACGAGCTTCTGCTTACCAATTTCTTTTTGGATAGCTATTGTATCCTGTTGAACTTCTATAATCTGTTTTTGTGTCTCTATAGATTGTTTCTGCTCTTCTATGATTTCTTCTTGTAAATTTTTTCTGATTTTATGATACTCTATAAGCATCTTAATTCGCATTTGGCAATTTTCTAGATTATTACATTTATCAAAGTCAACAGGGATAACTTCATTAATAATATGTTCAGGTTGTTTTGCATTTGTAAGCGACAAGCTTGGTTGAGTAGATCCGATTTTTTTTAGCAACCATGCTATGTTATGAAAAAATGTATCCACAGGACCAAAAGCAAAAGCTGACTGAAACAACAATGCTGTCAAAAGTAAAAAATATTTTTTCATCATTTCCCCCTCATAAAAAACCGGACAGGCTTATTCGTGAATACTTACACAAATAAACCCATCCATTATTACATGTATTATACGATATGTTTTAGTACATACCTCCCATGCCGCCGTGGCCATGCCCAGCAGCTTCAGATTCTTTTTTCTTTTCTGGAATCTCACAGATCACAACTTCAGTTGTCAAAAGAAGTCCAGCGATCGACGCTGCGTTTTGGATTGCTGTTTTTGTCACTTTTGCAGGGTCAATAATACCGCATGCAACCATATCAACATATTCGCCACGTTTTGCATCAAAACCATGGGATCCAGATAATTCTTTCACTCGGTTTACAACAACAGACGGTTCGTATCCAGCATTCGATACAATAATACGCAATGGTTCTTCAAGTGCTCGTTTTACAATATCAAAACCGAGTTTCACATCACCGGTAACATGTGCACCATTCAATTTTGCTTGCGCACGAATTAATGCAACACCGCCACCAGCAACGATACCTTCTTCAATTGCCGCACGAGTTGCATGAAGTGCATCATCGACGCGATCTTTACGTTCTTTCATTGCGGTTTCGGTTGCAGCGCCAACTTTAATAAGTGCAACACCACCAACAATTTTTGCTAATCGTTCTTGAAGTTTTTCACGATCATATTCAGAATCGGTATTTTTAATTTGTTCTCGAATTTGATGAACACGAGCAGCAATAGAATCTTGCGAACCACTTCCATCAACAATCGTGCAGTTATCTTTTGTTAAAATTACCTTGCGAGCTTTTCCAAGATCGTTTTCTCGAACATTTTCAAGCTTCAAACCAATATCTTCACAGATCAGTTTTCCACCAGTAAGAATTGCGATATCTTCAAGCATCGCTTTGCGACGATCGCCAAAACCGGGAGCCTTGACTGCTGCAACGCTCAAAATACCGCGAAGTTTATTCACGACCAACGTCGCAAGCGCTTCACCTTCAACATCTTCAGCAATGATCAAAAACGAACGACCAACTTTTGCTACTTGCTCAAGTACCGGAAGGAGGCTCTTCATGCTGTTAATTTTCTTTTCAAAAACCAAAATGTATGGATTATCAAGCACCGTTTCCATCTTTTCAGAATTTGTTACAAAATACGGAGAAAGGTAGCCACGATCAAATTGCATCCCCTCAACCACATCAAGTTCATCAACAATGCCTTTTGCTTCTTCAACCGTAATGACACCGTCTCGCCCAACTCTTTCAATTGCTTCAGCAATAAGTTTGCCGATTTGATCATCAGAGTTTGCTGAAATGCCGGCAACTTGTTCAATAGCCGTTCTGTCCGAAACTGGTTTTGCCTGTTCTTGAATTGCTGCAATAACAATACGCGCTGCCTCGGCAATACCACGATTCAAATCAGTTGGCATTGCACCTGCTTCAACATACTTATTACCTTCACGGAAAATTGCTTGTGCTAATACCGTCGCTGTTGTTGTTCCGTCACCCGCTACTTCTGCCGTCTTACTTGCAACTTCACGAACCGCCTGAGCACCCATATTTTCTTGTGCATCTTCAAGCTCTATCTCCTTTGCAACGGTAACACCATCTTTGGTAATGACCGGTGCACCAAATGATCGAGAAAGTACAACATTTCTGCCGCAAGGACCAAGAGTTGCCTTCACCGCATTTGCAAGCGCATCAACACCAAGCATCATTTTCTTTCGGGCTTCACTACCCGATATAATTTTTTTTGCCATAATATTCCTTTATATCTCTTTTTATTGTTGAATAAAGCCCAAAATCTCATCAATTTTAACAATGAGAAGATTTTCATCAACCTCTGTTCCCGCATATTTTCCAAAATAAACAGTTTGACCAACCTTTATCGCAGGAACAATTCGCTTGCCATCAGCACCCATTTTTCCTTCACCAATAGCCAATACCTCTCCCGTTTGAGGTTTTTCTTTGGCATTATCAGGGATAATGATACCGGATAACGTACGTTCTTCCCCAACTGTCCTTTTAATCAAAACTCGATCTTCGTGCGGATGAATCTTATGAATCATATGCGCTCCTTATAATTTCAAACAGAAAAGAATTATTTTCCGTAGCATGTAAAACACTAAGTTTAGTATATATAAAAACTAATAAATTTCAATAAAAATTTTTGATAATAAGACACTCAGGTTTATTGATCAAATTTCACTAAATGAATCAAAAAAAGGATTGTTCATGACAACAAAATTATTCATTTCATTACTGTCAGTTCCCTATTTTAGGCATAAAGCAGTTATAGAGCTATTGGACCCATTTGTGGACGGATTTCACATCGATGCTATGGATGACCATTTTGTTGACAATCTCGCATTTGCACCGGATATGATTCACCAAGCAGCACATTATACGAAAAAAACAGCATGGCTTCACCTTATGGTTGATAATCCAGAAAAATGGATAGAGCGGGCCTATATACTCAAAAAAAACGATAGAATCACAATACATTGCGAAATACTCAGCAAAATGCCGAGTAAAAAGCAAATGGAAATCATGTATGCATTCAAACAATATGACTTAAGCGTCGGTATCGCGATTAATCCTGCTACGCCAATATCCGCATGCAGCACTTTTTTAGAACATGTCGATCATTTGCTGATTATGACGGTTAACCCAGGATTTAGTGGACAAGCATTTATAGAATCAATGAAACAAAAAATTAAAGATTGCATTGATCTGAAAAAAAACGGAAATCATTCATATAGAATTGCTGTTGACGGAGGCATTACTAAAACAATATTTGATGAACTTAAAAGCTATCCAGTTGACGATTTTGTTCTTGGATCAGCACTATTTTCCGAAAATACGGACCCAATTTCAGAAATTACAAAGGTTTATAAATGAAAACGAGGACAGCTAAAAAGCTATCCTCGTATAGTATTTTACATCACAAAGTCGATTATGCAATTGTCTCGCTTGCAACATCTTCGATATCTGAAGTCTCAGCTTCTGCTGATTGCTGCGCTTCATCATAGGAAGCCAAAGTGGAATCCAAAATCTCTTGCAATTTTTTATTAACCACGGAACGCTTTTTACGTTCTTGGTTTTTGTCATATGCTACCTTGAGTGCAGCAACGACGGCAACCCACACAACAGCATCAAAAGTCGCACTCTTCCAAAATCCCATATCTTTAAAATACGCAACCATCTTTAAAAGGGTTGCTGGCAATCCGACAGTCCACTGAGGAGTTGCGTTAAAAAGTTTTATAATAAACTGGGAAATCTTTGAAGGCAAAGGCGGATTCAAAGGAACTTCTGAAGAACGTACCGCAGAAAAAAATCCGAACGCCATTAACGCTACTAACATCATTTTTTTATTCATATTAACAACCTTTTTGTGACAATTATACCAATACGATGATCTTTACTTGATAGTAAAATAAATTACTACTTTAAACTTATGATAAAAGAAAAGAATTGAAAGTCAATAAAAACATCCTATATTGGTTTTTTTGAGTATAAAATTTTCAAATAGAAATCAAAATGGTGTGCCCGGCAGGGATCGAACCTGCGACCTACGGATTAGAAATCCGTCGCTCTATCCTACTGAGCTACGGGCACACAAACTATTGTTAGGGTAATCAAAAACCATCAAAAGTAAATCAATTACAAATTCTCAGAGAAAATAGTTTTAAATTCGTGCGCAATAGAACGTAACTGTTCCTGCGATGCAACGGAAATATCACCGGTTGTTTTTATCTCATTAAACAAGTTCGCATAAACAGATTCAACATAGCTTGTAAACTGAGTTGTGAATGAAGCAATGTGTTCAAGCGATACAGAGTCTAAAAAGGTTTCTTTGAGAAGGAAAAGCTTAAGCGCCTGTTCAACAAACGATAATGTGCGATGTTTTTTTTGTCGCAAAAGTTCGACGATCCTCTTGCCGCGCTCAAGCTGACGATTTGCAATTTCATCTAATTCCGCACCAAATTTTGCAAAAGTAAGTAGTTCATGATACTGCGCAAGCTCCAACCGTAATGCCTTGGTTACCTTTTTAATTGCCTTTGTTTGTGCAGCACCCCCAACACGTGAAACTGATAATTCTGTATTGATTGCTGGAAAAATAGCTTGATTAAATTTGTTTTGGTCAAAGAAAATTTGCCCGTCAGTGATTGAGATCAAATTAGTTGGTATGTACGCAGTAATATCATCGCCCTGAATTTGTACAATTGGTAGCGCAGTAATCGAGCCTCCTCGCTTTAATTTGCCCGCACGCTCAAGTAATCTTGAATGTAAAAAGAAGACATCGCCAGGGTATGCTTCACGACCAGGTGAACGACGCAACAAAAGTGACATTTCACGAAATGCAATCGCATGGCTTGTTAAATCATCATAAACAACCAAAACATCATGTCCCAAATCCCGAAAATATTCAGCAATCGTACAGCCAACGTACGGTGCCATATATCTATTCAAAACAGCTTCATCAGGACCCGCTGTGACAATAATGCAATAATCAAGTACCCCGTGCTGGGCCAATGTTTGTGTAAAGCGTGCAATACCTGCTTGTCTTTGACCAATTGCAACATATACACAAATCACATTTTTATTTTTCTGGTTTAAAATAGTATCTAAAACAAATGTCGATTTTCCCGTGCCACGACCACCAATAATCAATTCCCTTTGACCCTTACCTATAGGAATGAGTGCATCAACAATCAAAGTACCTGTTTCAAAAGATTCGTTAATAGGCTCACGATCAATTACCGAAGGGATTGCAACTTCAATTGGTCGATTCTCTTCATACTGAATATCTCCGAGCATATCTAATGGTTTGGCGAGAACATTTACCACGCGACCAAGCATCTTTTTATCTACAGGTACCGCAAAAATCTTTCCTGTGCGGGCGACGCGCTCCTCTTCAGAAACTGAAATTGTCGAATATATAAGAAACACTGATACCAAATCACGTGATAACTCAAAAACAACTCCCTGGTTTCCATGCTCAAAGGTAACAAGTTCTCCGAAAAATGCACTTTGCAAACCTCTTACAAGACAAATATTATCACTAATCTGAATAACGATCCCTGATTCATGAACCTCTGATTCAATACCACGCAATGACTTTTCAAATAACGAAATGAAATCGGCATTATTCATAACTTATTCCTTCTTGGCGTAAAATTGCGTTAACCGTAGTAAGCTGCTTACGTACGGAATGTTCCCAGATAAATCCATTTGATTCAATACGTATTCCCGCAATCAAATCGGAATGTACAACGCAAGTAATGTGTGAAATAGATTTTTTTCTGAGATGAAGCATAAAATTTTCAATCTTCTCGATATGTTCGGTTGATAAAGGATATGCAGAATAAATAAAAATTTCCTGCATATTATTTTGTTCACGTATCATTACCCCTATCATTTCTAATATACCAACAAAAAGATTAAATCGGTCATGCTTTATAAGAAGTTGGACAAGTGAAAAAAAATAATTGGGTAAATGAACGTATTCTAAAAACTGAGTGACAAGTTGATCAGAATTTTTCTTTTGTGATACAAGCATAGAAAATTCAGAAAGTGTCTGTTTTTTTATCTTCAAAAACCCTACAATATTGCAAATATCAGCTATAGAATGGTTTATATGCTGAGCAAAGATACGCATGAATGCAACGGCGTATTTTCGCGTAAGATCATATTTAGCGATATTATCCATATTTATAATCCATTCTGTTTTTTATGCTCATTAATGTCCATATATGAGATAACCATCTGTTGAAATGTTTCACTATTTCGTTGATTGCTATACTTTTTATTTGCATCATGAACAAGCATTGCAACAACATCCCTTACCTCTTTGCGGAGTATCAAATCAGTCTCTCTTTTTTGCGTTTGTTCATTATGGCGTGTTTCAAGGTGTTTGCATAACAATTCTTCAATGTGTTTTTTTTCATCATTTTTCTGCCCGACAACAGTTTTCCACATAATTATTTTTTGCTGTAATTGTTCATACAGAAGTTTCTCACGTGCAACATCAGTCGTTAGAGCGAATAGGGTATCTTCGAGCGCGCATTGTTTTGCATGTATTTTTTTTTCTCCAGATTCCTTTTCGGCAATAATAAGATTTATATCCGGCAAAATATATTTTCTAAATATATACACAAAAACAAAAACAATAAGAAAAAAGTTGAAGAAACGAAATATATCTATACCAAATAGTTCCATAATTACAGCCGCAATTTTTTTTGTAACACGCTTTTTAACTGTTCTTTAAAGGCATATACTTCCTGATCCCCCATCTTCTGCGGTAATTTATCTAGTACTGGTGCACAAGAATGAATGATAGATTCAGGCAAATTTGGTTTATGTGAAACAAAATACAGCCTTAACATATCCTGCTGTTTCTGTTGCTTTTTCTTTACAGACACAACTTGCTCTTCCAAACCAAGTACCACTTGCTCTATCATGTTTTTCCGCTGTTGATCTTGCTTGATAAATTTCAAAACAGGAACAAAAAAAAAGACTCTCAGCAAAAGATAAGCAAAAAAAAAATTAATAATTTGTAAGAGCAATGTAAGATTGATGATCACGATCCGTACCAATTACAGAGTAAAGCCTATATATAAAAGAACACCAGAAATAAGTAATGCATAAAGTGCGCATGTTTCTACAAGACCCAAAGAAGCAATAACAATCGGACGCATTTTTCCGGCACTTTCAGGGTATTTTCCCATACTTTCGCATGCCTTCATTCCAATAAGACCCTGTGCGATTGATGGTCCTATACTTCCAATGCCCATACAAAAAGCAGCACCAAAAAAGGCAGCCGCCTTAGCATAATATAACAATTGCATATCCATACGCTTCCTTTGCAAAATGTTGTCTATAAAACAGTTTAACGCAAAAGAAGTGGTATTAACAAGAACTTTTTCCCCCTTATGAAATAAAGTCTAAATTTGAATTATTTTACGTAAAAAGTATAATGAGTTGATTGTTTCGTAAATACATATGGAGATAATAGATCATGCCTCTCAAATTTTATATGTACCCTTTGCTTTTGAGTTTTTTCCTTGTAAGTTTTGGTGACATATCGGCTTATGATAATGCAATTATTATGCCGAGTTACTTTCATGATGTGATGATGAAAGTGGTAAAATTTTTCATGGGTTCTCAGGATGTAAAACAGGACGATATTATTTTGCAATCGAGCGATACTGTTGGAAAGGCGTTTGGTAATGATGGTTCTGCGTCGCAAAAACAAGATGAAAAAAAACAAGATGAAACATTGCTATTTTCTCGCTTGGAAAAGGCTTTTATTGATGAAACATATTGGGATGAGCTCAGGGAATTTGAGTGGCGCTTTTCGCGGGAAAGCGAAAAAAATTACAATCTGTTCGTGCAAAGGGTTACAGGGATTGAATATCATGAATGGATCGCTCGCATGTCAGTCAAACATTTGGTTGAGAGTTTGATTTCAATTAAATATAACGCGATCATTAATACGTTGCTTGTTATGAAAAACACTGAGCAGAACAAAGAGAAATTTGGTGTTTTTAATGAAATTTTTGATTTTATAGAAAAAAATAAGAAGTTTGGTTTTGATGAAAAAAAGGAAATGCAACTCGTTAATAAGATCAAAGAAGTTATGAATGAAGCACATCATAAATCTATTGAAAATGGAGAGCCAGATGAGTTTGAAGAGATTTTTCTTTCTTATGGGATGAGTAAAGAAAAATCTATTTTATGGCAAAAGTTTTGTGATCAGTATCGATGCGATTATGCCAAACGAAATTTTGAATCTTTAATATGCATGTCAACGTCTACCTTTGATCTTAAATAATTAAAAAAAGCGTTTTTATAGAGCAGAGTTGCTGAGGTAATGTCCTAAAAAGGTAATTCTTTCCGAGCTTTTTGTATTTTTTAAGGCTATGTGAATTGCCCTTTTTTCGCCAATAAATATGCATAGCTTCTTGGCGCGCGTGAGCGCGGTATACAAAAGATTTTTTTGTAACATTCTAAAATGTTGCATAAATGCAAAAACAACAACGACTTCAAATTCAGACCCCTGACTTTTATGGATTGACGTTGCATATGCAAGTGTCAGTTCTTGTGTTTCATGAGTATCATATAAAACAAGGCGATCAAGAAAGCGTATAGCTATTTCTCCCGAATCTAAATTTATTGCATCAATAATGCCTATATCGCCATTAAATACGGCTTTGTCATAGTTATTTCGAAGCTGCATAACGCGATCGCCAATTTTATATACAACGCCAAAAGAGGAGGTTACTTTTTTTTCGTTATTATTCTCATTCAATAATGTTTGTAAATACATGTTCAATATTGCAGTTCCAGCCGTTCCTCGATGCATAGGTGTGAGTACCATCGCCTGTTCTTTGCAAAGGTTATATTGTGGCAATGTTGTCTGAAATATCGTTTTTAGATGGTCTGGAATATGGCTTGCATCGTTTTCTTCAATAAAAAGAAATTCCGGCTTTGGTTTGTCCGATGCTACGAGCGGGAATTTTCCATTGTTGATTCTGTGCGCATTTAAAACAATCATGCTTTGCTCATGTTGTCGAAAAATCATGGTCAGGCGAGTACATGGAATTGCGTTGCTATGAATCATGTCATACAATACATTGCCAGCACCAACCGATGGTAATTGATCAACATCACCAATAAAAAGAACACGTGATCCAGAACGAATGGCCTTCAGCAATGAATGAGCAAGCACCACATCAATCATGGATGTTTCATCGATAATAATAAAATCTGACTTGATAGGAGAACGATCATTTTTGTTGAATCTCCTCGTTGCGGGATCAAATTCAAGGAGACGATGAATCGTGACTGCTTCATGGCCGGTGCTTTCAATCATGCGTTTTGCAGCGCGTCCTGTGGGTGCAGTGAGCACGTATGAAATACCATGGGTTTCTAGCACAGAAATGAGGGATCGAATGACTGTCGTTTTACCTGTACCAGGACCACCGGTAATGATGCTTACGCCTGAATTCAGGGCTTTATACAAACCTTCAAATTGTTTTTCGTGGAGTGGAAAGTGAATAATTTTATAAAGATCATTCGGGTCATCAATAGATATTTTTTTGAGCGATGACCCCATGAGATTTTTCAGTATCGATGCCAGCTCCTTTTCTGCATAATAAAAATATGGTGTTGTGAGGAATTGTTGATCATTATGGATAACTGATTTGATTTTTCCTTGGTTTGCAAGAAGTTGTATGCTTTGTTGTATGTCATTTCCTATTTCCTCTTTTGAAAGCTGTAAAAGCTCACAAAGGTGATCGTCAAGCTGTTCTGTTTGGTAATACACACTTCCTTGACTGTGGACCGTTGTGATAATATGGAGTATACCTGCTGATATACGCGCAAATGATTTTTTTGAAACGCCCAATTTTTGGGCAATTTCATCAGCAATTTTAAAGCCGATACCCCATACTTCTTCTGCAAGTCGATAGGGATTTTCTTCGACGACGGCAATAGAATTCTTACCATATGCTTTAAAAATTTTTAGGGCGTATGTTGAAGAAATTTCCTTGTTTTGCAAAAACATCATGATATGCGAAATATCTTTTTGTTCTTGAAATGATGAACAAATTAATTCCTGACGTGTTTTTCCAATGCCACGAACAAGCAGTAATTTTTCAGGTTCACGTTCAATAATTTCAAGAATACGTGTCGAAAATAGATCAACCAATTTCTGCGCGTATACAGGTCCAATGCCCTTGATTAATCCGGATCCCAGATAATTTACAAGTCCCTCTTTAGACGCAGGAACAATTTTTTGAAAAGAACTAACAACAAATTGTTTGCCGAATTTTTTGTGAATTTCCCATGCACCTTGTGCAGTGATTAGTTCTCCTTTTGCAACATTTGCTATATATCCTTTAATAGTTTCTGACCGATTATCAGTAATTTGCAATGTACAAATAAGAAAACCTTCAGCTTCATTTTTATACAAAATGGACTTGATGGTCCCTTGCACAACATCTTTTGGTGTCATAAGTGATTAGAAGTGTATTCTTGTAAAATAATTTCTACCTGATCCTTGGTAAATTCTCCAAGCAAAAATACGTCAAGGTAATTATTTTTGATAAATCTTAAAAAATCGATTTTATCAAATGATTCTTCGAGTAATCCCTCTTTTTGTAATTCATCGATAATTTTTTTAATTTTTTGCCATTTTTCGGCTCTTGTATAACATTGAGCAGTCGCTTTTGGGGAAGATTCGATGAGCTTGTTGAGCGCAGATAAAATATCTGTTATGAGTAGTTCAAGATATTGAAATGAAATGGATTGTTTTTGCATTTCAAATACTTTCATGCAAATTACTCGAAAGAATATTTCTTCAAAAACGCGCACGTTCAATTTTTTTGCAAAAGTCAGAAAATAGGTTGTTTTTTCGATAAAGTCTTTGTTTGCTTCAAGAAGCGTTGATGTCAATGTGTCTCTGTTGATGTTGTTTTCTTCTGCGTGTTTTTCAGATGACGCGAGTACATGTATCCCATAGGCTCGATCACCGTAAGCATACAAACCTTCCACAGAACCATCCGGTTTTGGTGTGCCATAAAGCATTTTAAGCAATGTAATTCTATATTTGAGAATAAATTCAACCATGTTGACATTGATGGCATTTAATTCCTTTTCTTTTGAAATACTGTGTATCGCTGGCTTGGTATCGGTGGTGAAGGAATTAAATGTTATGGTGTTCCAAGCGATCATGGCCAAGAAATATATAAGAGATACTCGTTTCATACAAGGTTCCTCTAATTTGTAAGCGATATGGATATATTTTATAATACAATAATTCATTGCTAAAATTCTACCTTCCATCCAGCAACGCATTCGTAGCCCGTTAATGTATTTTTGTCCATACTTGTCGTGGCTTTCAAACTAACAAAAAAGTCTGCGCTGTAATCTCTTCTCTCCCATGAATACCCATATGTTGCAAATAGAGATGTTTCGCGAGCTTGGTTTTCATTTGCTATGCTCTTATTTAACGTTTTTTTGACGTCATGTGGCGCATGAATATTGATAATATGATCTTTGCCTTTATAAAAAAATTCACTACCGATACTAATTTTTGACCGTTCTGTTATCAAAAACTTAAGAACGCTTCCCCAACGAAACACAAATCCTGGTTGTACCAGCGATGAAAAGGCGCGAAGAAAAAACTTTTCAACAATTTTTCGTTCTATAAAATTGAGTGCAGCGATTTGAAGATCTTCATTGTCACTGTTTATTATTGCTTCCAATGAAAATGCATCAAATTCTGCTTGATCGATTTTGGTAGTATAAAATATTTTTTGATTTCCCGGAGTTAAATATTCGATAGATATGTTATTTTTAAAGACAATTCTATGGGTCCAAGGACCTTCAAGAAAATGTGAAAGTCGACTTTTAGTCCTCAAAAAAAAGCCAATACCAATGTGTGGGTATATACCCAGATCCGTGTGAAGAAGATCTGCAGAAATTCTATCAAGTGCATCAAGGAAAAAATTAGTCAAAAATTGAGATATTTTTTCTGAACTCTCTCCAAATGCGGCACTTGATAGTAATTCAAAATCAAAACTTGGTAATGTTGAAACATCAGGAAAATTTCTTCCGAGAAGCCCTTTTTTAAATGCAAAGGCTGTTGGGATATCGGCAAAACAACCAACATTGATGGAATTGGTTAAGCTTTTTTTTGCTTGTACTTCTACTTCGAGGCGTACATCTCCAACTCCTATCTGATCACTGACAAGGTGATTGTTTGTGAATGTTGAGTCATCTGAAGGGGGCAGGCCAAGTTCAAATAGGAGCGCATCCGTATCAGCATTGGTGAGGAAAAAATTTCGCTCAATGTAGTGCAGCAGAAACAATGCACGAAAGCAGTATGTTTCAGATGCATGACTTGCCAAGCAGGATGCTCCAAGGTGCCTTTGATGTATTTTGATTCGTGAAATAATGTCGAATATGTTATCCACATTAAATTGATTCAATAGTTCTGAATTAATGTTTTGAATGGATCGTTTTATTGCCTCCAGAAATCCTGGTGCAGTCAGCGCAAAATATTTTTCAAAGAAGTCATCATTTGTTGTAAGGAATTCAAAAAAAAGTGATGGCATATAAAGAGAGGTTTTTTGTCCTTGAATGATTGTCGTTGCATCTATGAGTGGGTCATCAAGGCTATTTTTTTGAAATAGCATTCTTGTTTGTAAGAAAAACGGCTGTTCAAGAAGATCCATTATGCCGATAGAATTAAGTATATTTAAAATTGTGACGGGGTTAATATTTTTTTTAATCCCTGCAGCGTCGTCAAGGTAATTTTCCAACGTTGAATCAATGAATGACATTTCGTCTGGCATACTGTCAAAAAAAGTATCTTCATAAAATGGGAATGGTGGGATATTGTTATGAAAATCAACTTCTGCATATGAATGTTGAAAAAGAAACAAAAAAATGAGAAGTGGCCATGATGCTGATACAATATTACATAAATTTACTTTTTGCATAGAGCTTCAATCATAAATGATATATTTTCATTATAGAAAGTTTTCTCATAAAACCAAATTTTTGCCAATCAAGCTTTTAGTAAATCCCTAAAAATATATCTGATTGTAATTTAAATTAAAAAATCGTATTATTATGATATATTTTTTAGTCAATACGACTGACGCATGCGCGCTTCATGTAAGATCCGTTCTTGAAAAAATAAGTTAATCTCTGAAAAAAGCATAAAAAGCGGGTGAAGATACGTCTTCACCCGCTTTTTATTGAAGCAACTCAGTAAGTTTTCTTAGAATAATATTGTAGGAATAAATTGATAAATGAGCAGAGCTGACTCGGTTAGACTTGTTCCAACTGCAAGGTAAGCAGCATCATCGATGACTTTCCATTGGAGAGACAATATATCTTCTGCTCCCAATGCGACTGATGTTACAAAAGTAAGTGCTGAACCATCAAAGCTGTACACAGTTACTTCTTGGTTAGCGGTACCATCATCGCCACAAATAGCCAAGTAGAATATTTCATTAAACGTCAACCAGTCACTTGAGAAAACTGCACCATTGTTAAATGATTCTTCATCAAGCAAGGTCAAAGCTGATCCATCAAAACTATATACTCTGATTTGGTCATTGTCTGTGCCATCATGTCCTGTTGCGGCAAGGAACATATTGGAACCATCTAAAAGCCATGCTACTGAATAAACATGATCAAAATTAAATGGCTGTGATGTAACCAAGGATAATGTTTCAGCCATTGGATCAAATGAATAAACACGAACGTTTGTATCAATGTTTATTCCAAGCTCAAATCCGCCGACTGCTAAGAATATACTGCCTTCAATGGTAAGCCATTTTACGGAATACGCTTGTCCATGAAAATATTCATCAGTCGCATTTGGCAATAATGATAGTTCGTCATCTATAAAGCTGTAGACACGTACCTCTTGTCCTTCTTTATGATTAAATCCGCCAACAGCAAGATATGACACATCGTTGAAACGGAGCCAATCAAGTCCATTTACCAAAGGCATATCGGCATCATCTTCTTTATCCAGGTCACCATCGTCATAGTCGTACACCACAATTTCATCGCCTTCATCGTTTTTGTTGCCGCCAACTGCTAAGCGTCGCGGGCCAGTGTACGTCCATGCAACTGCGTTTACAAATGTTCCGTCATCATCTGAATATTCTTCTTCTTTTTTAACATCCAATTCTGAATCTTCGGCATCGAACTTTGCAATGCGAATATTTTCTTCACCATTATTGCCGCCATATGCTATAAAGTGAGTGCTCCCCGAGGTGTGCCAGTTAACTGATTTTACTGTGCCATCACCGAATGTTTCACTCGTGATAAGACTGAGTACTCCTGCTTGCAAAGCGCTACACGATGCTCCGAGTGCAAGGCACAATATAATGTACATGTTTTTCTTCATGTTTTCTCCTATTATTATAAACAATTATATACCATTAAATAGATTTTCATTTGTGTTAATTTATAGCGAGTGAATAAAGTTTTAATGCTCTGCTTCCATCGGTTCCAACGGCAAGAAACGGTATGCCGTTAACAAATTGCCATTTGATCGCAAGAGGAATTTCTAGGCCAAGATTAATTGAGGTTATCATGTTGAGCGATGATCCATCAAACAAATATAAGCGAATCTCATTTTCGCGTACGCCATCATCACCACATACTGCAAGATACATTATCCCGTTTGATATTAACCAATCACTTGAATGTATCACCCCATAATCAAATGATTGCTGAGTGATAAAACTAAGACTTATACCATTAAAATCGTATAATCTGATTTGGGCGTTGTTAATTTTGTCCGAACCCGTTGTTGCAAGGTATATATTGGTGGCGTTGACAACCCAAGCTACTGATGTTATTGTGTCAAAATTATATGCCTGCGTATCAAGAAGTGTCAGCGTATTTGTATTTGGATCAAATTGATATATTCGGGTATTGGTATCTACAGAGGACCCGGTTTCATAGCCACCAACAGCAAGGTAGACGTGACTCGCGTCGGTGAGCCATTTTACTGCATTGACCTCACCATGGAAAAATGATGCCCCTGAAACAGGAATTAATGTGTCATTTGTATAAGCGTAAATGCGTAATTCTTGTCCACGGTAATCGTCAAAGCCACCAACTGCTAAGTATGACATATTGTTGAAGCGTAACCAATCGAGGCTATTTACACGAGACATATTTTCATACGCTCTTCGTTCCAGATTGCCACCTTGATACACCTTATAATTGTAGATTTTGATTTCTTTACCTTTTTCGTTGTTTTCTCCGCCCACAGCAAGATATCGAGGTCCATTATTTGTCCATGCAACCGCAGTTGCTTTCCCGCCAATATTGTCAAAAAGATTGATTTCAGCGCGCACGTCTAGATTGAACATATTCTTAAATTTTGCAACTCGTACGTCCCGGTCGGCATCGTTTTTTCCAACGTACGCAAGAAATGTATAATTTTCGACGGTGTGCCAATCAACAGACTGCACTATCCCTTCTGAGAAATCCTTGTCGGTCACAAAATGAAGAGATACGCTGGATTTGATTGCATGCGGTAATAAGAGTAATGTCAATAAAAAATAAACTTGTTTTTTCATGTTTTTCTCCAAAGTGAGTAAATACAATTATTTCCTTACAGGTATAACAATTGTTTTATGTGATTAACAACAATGTTTTTATCCTTTGTTTTTTTTCCTTTTATATGCACCTAAAACATTCTTAAAAAGGGGTTATCCTTTGTAGATTTATTTTGATTTAATGAGCGCAAGAAAAACAGTAAGTGCATCGCTTTCAATATCATTATTATAATTGGATGTATCACGTCTTTGATGCATTTCACAATAGTATTTCAAAGTTACTCGCCACTTATATTATTTTTATTGCAAATAAGAATAAAACAAATTTATAATGGTACAGACGGAAAATAAATTTTCAAAAGGGGATTACAATGAAAATACGTTTACCGCATTATATTTTCGGATTGTTTATTTGTATCACTATCTACTCCTTTGTGAGTACATCGTGGGGCGACCGAATCAGATATCTTTTTCAACAATATTCAAAAACGCCAATTAAGACAACACAAAATGAACTCTTGTACCAAAAACAGTATGTGCTACAAGAAATGGAACGACATGTGGCATCTGGTGTTCACCTGCAGACACAAGTAGTTGATATACAAAAAAAAGATCAGGAAAAGAAACGGCTTGCAGAGCAGAAAACTGAAGCCCCGTTACCATTTTCGGCATTGTCGCTTTTTCATCAATATCGATTATGGCAAGTGAAAGCAAAAGCGATTATAGGTGTACTTGATAAAGCATTACTTATGCGATTTCAAGGAAAAAATGCCTCTGTTACTGTCGAGGCGCTCACATCGATTATTGCGTATGCAAAAAAGCAGATACCGGAACAAATTGTTATTCAAGATGTAAAACGTGATAAGGAGCTGAAAGATGAAATTACCTATGCTATCGAGGAGCAATTTGCGCTCTTTTTTTCGCAAACTTTAAAAAATGCAATTGAAGAACAAAAAAATAGATTGACTCTAAAAAATAGTCAACAAATCCTTTTAGAGCTGAGTGCGTGGTTCAGGCAAGATGACCAGCTTGCAACCTATCTGCCTTTAATGTCCGAAGGTGGGATTTCTCTTTTTGATGCATTGCAGATGCTTTTGCAAGAGCAAGATTATTTATCGTTAACCAAAATGGTTGCTTCATTGATTGAAAAGGTTAGCATTGTACTGAAAGATTGTTCCACGTTCCCAATGTGTCTCGCGGCAATTTCTTTTATAAACAAAACTATTGATGAAATAGCGACTGCGTGCACATCGACATTTGAAATTACAGGAAAAAATTTCACCACTATTTTTAAGGCATTGACGTTGTATCACAACAATTTGTCTTCTGTTGTCACCGGAGCACTGCAACAAGGGATGCAGCTCAAGGAAGGAGTTGAGGATTATTATGCGCTACTCGTTTCTTTAATGAATTCGTTATCTTCCGAACAAAAGAAGGAGCATGCAACAGCGTTGAGGAGTATTTTCTTTCAGTGTTTGCATCGATATGTTTCTTTGTGCGATCAGAAAAATCTGCTTGAAACATTTTCTCAAGCATTGTCTGTTTTTGCCGGCCAAGATAGTATTGCACTGGTCACAGCTGATGGGCTACCACCAAAAGAGATCGTACCAATGCGCGTTCTGTTTTTGACGTTGCACGCCCGCCTCAATCAGTGCGGAGGTGCTCACAAGATTGCGTTGAAAGAAGAATTACAGCGTTTACAGGCAGCATTGTATGCTCGACCTAAAACACAACAGGAAGAACAAATAAAGAAGGAGTTACATAACATATTGGTCACACAAGTTGGATCTTTATCAGATAAGGCGATAAAAGCGTATGAATCCAATAGCAAACAGTTTATAACATTGTTTTTACCAGATTCATATGATGTACATTCCTTTTTTCAAACCGTTGAACAAAAACCAATGTTTACACAACAGATTGATGTCGTTGTTCAGGCAGCAACAAAGGACCAAAGTGCAGCTAAGCGGAAATTCTTTGCTGTCTACACGCAAGAATTTTCCAATTTTGTGAAAGAAAAGTATCAATTTTTACAGCAGTTGTACGATGCGTTGACCAAAGAGGTTGAAGCTGAATACAAAGACAAGGCGCTTTTTTTGATGAAAGAATGGATTGTACGCGAACCGATGTTATACGAACAATTACGAAAGACAATTCGTTTTGTTGTCTTATCCAAAGATGAGCGCAAAAAAATAGAACTTGTGAATGAATTGAAAGAGCAATTTAAACAGGTTATGCCTATTCTGGTTCAGCTCGTTAGTAAATAAGTGTGTAAGGACGCAAAATGAATGTAAGGATTTCATTTCTTCTTTGTTTGATTTTTTGTATTGCAGCCCTATTTTATGAAAAAATGCAATTTGCTTCGTGGGGGAGAATTTCGAAGATATCAAACGTTATGAGCCAGGATACCCGTTTGCCTCAGAATCAGCCTGTTCCTTTATCAACAACATGAAAAAAATATGGGGGGAAAAATGGAAGAAATTAGACTAATGTTGTGAGATTCAGTCCCTGTTTTCTGCAAACTCCTTGATATTTTAAATGACCAACTGTTTGTGATTTTTGTAAGTAAGAAATAAGCCTTCCCTTCGTAATTTGTTTGAAATTTTTCAGAGTCTTGATAGTATTAAAATAGCTTTCAATGTGTATATTACTGAAAAATATTTTTTACTATGATTTTATTTTTGCTTCTTTTTTTGTTATTTGCCGTGAATCCTATTGCATGTAGTGCAAAAAGAGAAGTTTCCTCTTTTTGGGTAAAAAACAAGCACAATATCGGTTATGGTGCTGTATCAATAGTAATGGCAGCACTTATTGCCCGATTGTTCATGGTGCAAAAACAACTTGGAGAGACTCGCAACGATCTTTCCGACGCTAACGATGATCATCAAACGGAAAAAGATGTTGCAATCAAGAAATACGAAGATCTTGAAGTAGAAAAAAACACTGTCCAGCAAAAATTTGATGATTTAAAAAACAACATTTCATCAGAAACCGAGAAGGTTAAATTAGAAATCAGCAATTTGGAAGTTCAAAAAAGGGTTCTTGCGGACGAAATATTATCGATGCATATGGAAAAAATTAAATTGTTTGAGGCTCTATCCAAAAAGTTAGACGAATGTGCTGAACGGATAGATAGGGTAAAAACAATTAAAGCGGGAATAGGATATTTAGATTCTAAAATCTCTATGCTCAAACAAGATATTCCTATACTCGAGCAGCAGGAAGACCAAAAACAAAAAGAAAAACAAAACTTAGAAAGCAAAATAAGTCACCTAATTGCTGAGTTGGAAAAACAAAGTGATGTTCTTGCAGGCATTAAGAATGAAAAGGATACCAAGGAAAAAATCGTAGAGGAAAAAAAAGAGCTATACCGCAAGGTGGAAGGGGAGATTAAACAACTAAAAGCTGAAAAAACAGTGATTGAGGGAAATTTATCTCAAGTAAATAGTGAACTTAAAACTATTTTGCAAGAAATTAAGAATTTGAATTACTCAGTAGAAACTGTACAGCAACAAAAAGTGCTGGCAGAAGAAGAATTGTTAAAATTAAGTACTCAAAAAAACACTTTAGAAAATGACTTGTTTCAATTAAACACGCAAACTCAAGAATTAATTAATCAGATATCAGGTTCAAAATTAAAACTAGAAACAGAAATAAAGAGATACGATCAATATAACACCGAGTACACAGGTACTATAAAACAAGTTCAAAACTATCAAAGTAATAATGAATCTTTGGAGAATGAACTTCTTACTTTGAATCGTCAAGTTGTTGATCTTGAGAAGGCGTCTCAAAAAAAGAAAGAACAGGTTGAAGAGTGGAGAACAAAAGCAACTGGCTACCAAGAAATGATAACAAGATTGGACAGCGAGATTGCTGGTGCTAAAAAATATAATGATGAATTACGTGATCAGATCGATAATTTGCGGGATGAAAAAAAATCCTTAAGTAATAACGTTCTATTGCCGATAAAGAGTTTGGATAATTCTGTCAAGGAGTTGTATGAATTTGTCAAAACGGGGAAAATTGATAATTTTAAACAAACATTTGATAGTATTATACCAGATAATAGTGATACTGGTGTGAAATACTTGACCAGTGTTATTCAGCCAATTTTTGTTTGGTTAATAAGTATAGAATATAAATATCATGACCGTATAATACCAGTTTTTAAGCACATTTTAATGTCAGAGGTCTTTCTGATATCATTTGTTTCTGCGTCTCTGGATAGCAGTTGTCAGCGAGAGTTTAGAGATGTTCTGACGGACATGGAAAAAATCTCAAAAAAAATTCATGATTGGTCGCCAAAAAAATATGATATTTACAAAAAATTTTACGAATTTTTCTTTGAAAAAACTTCGAATGCAAAAATACATTATTTTGTTCTTAATTCTTTAATGAAACAGCTATATTTCTCTCGTTTAAGTGATATGGAAGTAAAAGAATTTTTTAAGTTACTAATTTGTACAATGACAACAGAGTTAAAACAGTGTTATTTTGATGAGTGCCTGAATAATTTGTATCTATACAGCAGCAATAACGTAGAAATTGCTTTGTTTTTTAATACAACAAAGCATCAAATCGATTTTTTACTTTGTTTATTCAATGATTATGGTGCGATGTTTGATAAAAAAGACACGTCGTTTCTGACTTTTACAAGGGAACAATTTCAGCAATCGCTCTCTTTTCCAGAGCTTTTTAAAGTAATGGTATTCTGCATGCAACAGAACTTCCCGAATTGTATCAGTAACTATTTTGATTCACTACAGTATGATGAGAAAAAAGTAGACGAGAAAGTCCTTAAGACAATTCAACAGTACAAAACTAATCAAAGCAATCAGTTGTCTGATATAAAAGAAAATAATAGTCAAAACAATAGTTTTAAACAAGTCGATGACCTAAAGGGTGACATCACTGGTAATCAAAATCAAAGAAAAAACCAGAGGATTGAAATTGTCGAAAGTAAAAAAAATAATGATAAATTGTGTGATCAGATTGACAATTTGCAGGATACAAAAAAAGATTTAAATCTTCAGTGCTATACAATAAACGAAAAATCAACATTTGGAATAAACGGCGAAGTACCAAACAATGTTGAAAGAAAACCAGGAATCACGAATGATTCACAACTAAAAAATGAATCTATTGCGATCATTAATATTGAAAAATCTGTCGAACGAAAAAATAATGAAATAGTAAAATACAGTGAAAGCGTAAAAGCACTATGCGATTTTATTAAAAGGGATAAACAACAAGATTTTAAGAATGAGTTCAATGCTGTTGTTGATAACGATAATAGCACAGGGTATTTGAGCTTCATTATTAAACCAGTATTTATTTATTTGTCTAACTCAAAAAACTGTCGTCACCCAGGTTTCTATATTGAGTATGTATTATTGTCAGAACGATTTTTGTCTAAAATGAATGCAGCCTTTAACTGGGATAAGGGTGAATCAATCGTTATTGCTATTTTCGATGCTATCCAATCTGTAACGAAACGAAATTTTTATAATAAAGAAATTATTGTAGCAAGCTTTTTCGGGAAATTATTTAAATTGATTAAGCCAAATACGAAAGTGCCATACCCTGTTTTAAATGCTGTGATGGCTGAACTAAAGCAGCAAGAGGCACACGATGTTTTGAAAATTTTCATCTGTCAAATGTCAGCCGCGTTAAAGCAGCAGTATTTTAATGAGGTATTGGATAATTTGTATAACCAGAGTATTCATTCTACTGAAACATTATTTTTCCAAACAAAACAGCAGCAGATCCAATTTTTGAACTGCTTGTGTGATAATTATGGTGAGAGGCTTTCTAATGACACGATATCCGAGCTAAAAAATGTGACGAATACTATGCAAGAAGTATCAAATCAAGCTTTCGATGATATGCATAGTGGCAGTGATAAAGAGCATAAAGCGCTGAGAGCTGTCAAATTAAGCTCTTTTTTCTGTAATCCATACTCATTGTCGTTTACAAAAGAGCAGTTTCAGCAGATGCTTTCTTTTCCTGCTCTTTTTAAAGTCATAGTGAGCTATATGCGTTGTTGTTCACTGGAGCTCCTTGGTGAGTATTATGATGCATTACAATATGATGAAAAAAATATAAATCAAGATTTGCTCAAGATGATTCAGAAATATACAATTCCAAAGAAGTTATTAAAAAACAAACAGGGTAAGAAATGGTTCAGCGCTTTGAAGGAATCTGCTTCGAATGATCTTGATCTGAGTTTCTATTTTATTTCCTCAATGACTTCGGGGCAATGTTTACAATTTGCTCAGTTTCAGGTTTTCCATTTTCTTAAAAAAATACAAATTACTACAGATAGGGTAGTTAATAGAACAGGTTATTATATAGGCAATAAGGCGCACACGCTTCTTGCCTCAATGCAATATAATGATTTTTTGGAGGCTTCGGAAGAATACGATAAGCACGTGTGCATAAAAGACCAGTTGCGATTCATAGTTTTATGTGATCCAGTCATATTTTTTTTGTTAGCATTTAGGACACAGTTTTGTTTTAATTATTGCCAGAATCGTTCAGAATCAGATTCATGTGGCGTGAAAGCGTGGTTAAAAAAACACTTTTTTGACGAATCGCAGCAAATGAAAATTTTTTCAGATATATGGAATCTTTATGATGTTTTCAGAGATCACAAGTATCAGGAATTGAAAGCAATTTTTAAAGGAGGAGCTGATACAAAAAGGATTAAAGAACAGTTTCGACTTATAAAAAAATCAGCACTTGAGGATCGATTTAAAGCTCGTTTTTATCAAGTATGTTGTGATTGGTTGTGTGAAGATAAATCAGTGTCACATGATGATTTCATTCAATCACTCAACAGAGTATGGCGTGCGACAAAAAAAGGTTCACCAAGGGTTGAGCAGATGTCTCGTGATGGAGAGGTGTTAAAAATACCAAATTGCGCTGAAGATAGGTACTATCGATGTATTTTTAATTTATCAGAGCTGAATAAAGAAAAAACATATCAAAAAAGAGAAGAACGGCTTCGAGTCATTCAACAATACAATCTTGATCCTGTTTGTTCTGTTGATGAAGTTGTAACACGCATACACAATTTTCCAAAATCTCTTGGCGCAATTGCAGCGTTGCAATAATGACCTATAATTGGCTGAAGTTTGTTTTGTAATTACTCAAAATCCGTTAAAACTGTGTCCAAAGTATTTTGATTCTGTAACCTTTTTTGATGCATTAACCAAATTTTGTCCGTACATCGCACGTGATATATAAAGTTGTTGACCCTTCAGTTTTCTAATTTTCCATCTCATGTGATTCTCAAATCCAATAGAATTCTCAGAATTTATGGTCACTGTAGGGCCTCGGGTCACACCACCCCCATTGGAAACTTGCGGAACTTCAATTTCGATACGTCGCCCATTCTTCATTATTTTTTTCTCATCCTGGATACGTTTCGTATAGGATTGGTAAAGGTTACTCAGAAAATTCAGGTTTCCTTTTGGTGTTTTGGCAATACCCTTTTCATACATATTTAACTTA
>Ga0209382_10002136_pt1 | contig 29482 bp, 29 predicted proteins | sample SoiMetdeltSBSDD5_FD_187599 | JGI IMG/M metagenome (GOLD analysis project Ga0209382, IMG submission 187599) | Bulk soil microbial communities from a Populus tree surrounding site in Tennessee, USA - Soil MetaG P. deltoides SBSDD5 (SPAdes) (version 2) | ecosystem: Environmental > Terrestrial >...
CCCCGGGAGCTGGGCGTCGACGCCTCGTGGTTCTCGGTGCCCGAGCCGATCTCCTTCCCCACCAGCGGCGACGAGGTGGCCCACGCGCTGTTCTACCCGCCGACCAATCCCGAGGTCGCCGCAAGGCCCGAGCCGAGGGAGGCCGGGCCCGAGGCCGAAGCCGGGGCCGGGGCCGAGGCCGAGAAGCCGCCGCTGCTGGTCATGATCCACGGCGGGCCGACCTCCGCGGCGCGGCCGATGCTCCAGCTCTCGACCCAGTACTGGACCAGTCGGGGCTTCGGGGTGGTGGATGTCAACTACCGGGGTTCGACCGGCTACGGCCGGGCCTACCGCGACCGGCTGCGGGGCGCCTGGGGGGTCGTCGATCTGGACGACTGCGAGGCGGCGGCGCGATGGCTGGGCGACCAGGGTCGGGTCGACCCCGACCGGCTGTGCATCCGGGGCGGCTCCGCGGGCGGTTTCACGACCCTGGCCGCGCTGGCGTTCCGAGATTCGTTCGCCGCCGGGGCCAGCCACTACGGCGTGGCCGACCTCGAAGCGCTGGCCCAGGAGACCCACAAGTTCGAGAGCCGGTACCTCGACGGCCTGATCGGCCCCTATCCCGAGGCCCGCGCGACCTACGTCGAGCGCTCGCCGATCCACCACGTGGACGGCTTCGACCGCCCGCTCGCCGTCTTCCAGGGCCTCGAGGACGAGGTGGTCCCGCCCAACCAGGCCGAGATGATCGTCGAGGCCCTGCGGCAGCGGAAGACCCCGGTGGCCTACGTGGTCTTCGAGGGCGAGCAGCACGGGTTCCGGCAGGCGGCCAACATCCGCCGGGCGCTCGACGGCGAGCTGTCGTTCTATGCCCAGGTCTTCGGGTTCGATCTGCCTGCCGAGGAGGGCATCGTGCCGATCGAGGTCGAGAACCTCTGACCACCCGCCCGGAGGGCAGGGAGGTCGGCGCAGCAATTGTTTCGGGGGGACCGACGACCGCCGCCATACTGAGGGACCCTTATGCCGCGCATCCTCGTCACCGAGAAGATCGCCGCCCGCGGGCTCGACCAGCTCCGCGCGGCCGGCCACGACGTCGACGTTCGCCAGGGCCTGTCCCCTGACGAGCTGCTGGAAGCCATCCCCGGGGCGGCCGCCCTGATCATCCGGTCGGCCACCCAGGTCACGGGCACGGTGCTCGAGGCCGGGCGCGATCTGATCGTCATCGGCCGGGCCGGCATCGGCCTGGACAACGTGGATGTCGACGCCGCCACCGAGCGCGGGGTGATGGTGGTCAACGCCCCACAGTCGAACATCCTCTCCGCGGCCGAGCACACCATGGCCCTGCTGCTGGCCCAGGCTCGCAACATCCCCCAGGCCCACAACGCGCTGGTCGCCGGCCGCTGGGAGCGGTCGCAGTGGGAGGGGGTCGAGCTGGCCCACAAGACCCTCGGCATCGTCGGCCTGGGACGGATCGGCAAGCTGGTGGCCCAGCGGGCGCTGGCGTTCGGGATGAACCTGGTGGCCTACGACCCCTTCGTCTCGGCCGACCGGGCCCGCCAGCTGTCGGTCGAGCTGATGTCGCTCGAGCGGTTGGTCGAGGTCAGCGACTTCGTGACCTTGCACGTGGCCAAGACCCCCGAGACGATGGGACTGATCGACAAGGACCTGCTGACCCGGGCCAAGCCCGGCATCCGGATCGTCAACGTCTCCCGGGGTGGCATCGTCGACGAGGCCGCCGTGGCCGAGGCCATCGCCGCCGGCCAGGTCGCCGGGGCGTCACTGGACGTCTTCGCGACCGAGCCGACCACCGAGTCGCCGCTGTTCGGGCTGCCGCAGGTCGTGGTGACGCCCCACCTGGGGGCCAGCACCCGTGAGGCCCAGGACAAGGCGGGCGACACCATCGCCGAGCAGGTGGGGCTGGCGCTGGCCGGCGACTTCGTCCCGTTCGCGGTCAATGTGAGCGCGGCCGAGGCCTCGGAGACCGTACGGCCCTTCCTCCCCTTGGCCGAGCGGCTGGGCGAGCTGTACGCCGGCCTGACGGAGTCGGCGCCACCGGTGCTCGAGATCGAGTACGCGGGCCAGATCGCCGACTACGACACCCGCATCCTCACGCTGTCGGTGCTCAAAGGACTGTTCGGCGGCATCACCGACGAGCCGGTGTCCTACGTCAACGCCCCCCGGATCGCGGCCGACAGCGGGGTCGAGATCCGTGACACCTCGACGGCCACCGCCCACGACTTCGTCAACCTCGTCAGCATCCGCGGCGGCGACCACGCGATCGCCGGCACGCTGGTCGGCGTGCGCGGTGAACCCCGGGTGGTGATGCTCGACGGCAACACGCTCGACCTCCCCCCGGCAAAGCACATGCTGGTGGTCCGCAACGACGACCGGCCGGGCATGATCGCCTTCGTGGCCGGGGTGCTCGCCGAGGCGAAGATCAACATCGACGACATGCACCTCGGGCGGTCGGAGCGCGGCGAGGCGGCCGTGCAGGTCCTGGCCACCGATGTCTCCGTGCCGGCCGATGTCCAGGAGGCGATCCGGGGCGGCGACGGCATCACCTCCGTCCACGCCCTCACCTGAGTCGCCCTCTCCGGCCGCTCTACCCACGTCTTTGAAGATCTTCCGTTGGCTCCCAACGGAAGATCTTCAAAGACGGTTCGGAACGGCGACGGGGTGCTCAGCGCTTGGAGGGGCGGAAGCCGTCGGCCTCGGCGGCGGCAGCGTCGCGGTAGCAGCGGTCGGGCGCTGTGCGCTCGTAGGCAAGGCCGCCCGGCACGTGGAAGATCCCGCTGGCGAGCTTGACCTTGACCGGGTGGGTCGCCGGGCACGCCCCGCCGGCCTCGGGCTCGACCCAGGCGGTGGTGGCTTCGCTCGTCGTGTCAGCCGTCGCGTCGGTCGGAGCTGCCGTGCTCGCCTCGGTCTTCGCCGCGGCCTTCTTCGCCGCGGCCTGCTCCGCCGCTGGCGCCACCGGCGCCTCCGGTTCCGACGGAGCAGCGGTATCGATGCCGTTCCTCGCGGCCGGCGTTGCTGCGGTCTCGCGTTGAGGCCGGCGAGGCGGAGCCGCGGGGCCCGACGGCCGCTGCGAACCGGTGTCCTTGGATGCGGGGTTCCGGAAGACCTGGATCAAGAACAGGATCGCGCCCACCACGACCCCGATGCGCAACCCCCGACGAATCAGCGTGCGGATCACAGATGCCGACGTTACCTGCCGGTCGGGTGGCGCGAGGGGGAACCCTCCAGCGGGCCGTCGTAGCCAGGACCCCTTACGATCGCAGGGCGATGACCCTTCCTGCTCCTTCCGCCGATCGAACCTGCCTGGTCACCGGAGCGTCGTCGGGGATCGGCGCCGAGATCGCCCGCGAGCTGGCCCGCCGCGGCTGGGGTGTCACGTTGGTCGCCCGCCGTGCGGATCGGCTCCGAGCCCTGGCCGACGAGCTCCACGCCGGCCACGGCGTGCGGGCCGAGGTGGCACCGGCCGACCTGACCGATCCTGGCGATCGCCGCACCCTGCCCGTCCGGCTCGACGAGCTCGGCCTGGAGCTCGCCGTCCTGGTCAACAACGCCGGGGTGGGCACCTTCGGGCCGCTGCAGGACGCCGACCCCGAGCGCGAGTGCACGGTCGTCCGCACCAACGTGGAGGCCGTGGTGGACCTGTGCGCCCGCCTGGTCCCGGGGATGGTCGAGCGGGGGGCGGGCGCGGTCCTCAACGTGGCCTCGACGGCCGCCTTCCAGCCGCTGCCCGGACAGGCGACGTACGCGGCCGCGAAGGCCTTCGTGCTGTCGTACAGCCAGGCCATCCGGGCCGAGCTGCGATCGACCGGCGTGGGCGTGACCGCTCTCTGCCCCGGTCCGGTGGAGACCGAGTTCGGGCAGGCGGGCGACGCCAACTTCGAGCTGCACGAGGCGCCGCTGCCCCGGTTCATGTGGCGCCCGGCCGAGGAGGTCGCCAAGGCCGGCGTCGCTGGAGTCTTCAAGGGGCAGGCCGTGGTGATCCCGGGCGCCGGGAACAAGGTCAGTGCGGTCGGCGGGCACCTCCTGCCGAAGCGCCTGCTACTGCCCATGCTGGCCCGCCAGCACCCCGCGCTGCGCCACCAGGGGTAGCACTGAAGACTGTGGCCGTCCGCCGCCTGCAGCTGGTCGAGGCCGGGGCGTACACCGAATCGCCTTGACGCCGGTGGCCGTGTCCGCCAGCATGGCCGTGATGCGTCTCCACCTGGCCCCCACCCTTCGCCTCCGGGCGAAGGCCTTCGCGGGCCTCCTTCTTATGTAAGACGAGCACCCCACATAGGTGCTCGTCGCCTCCTGCGCCTCTCGGGCCAGGAGGCTTTTGCTTTTTCCGGACGATCCCGACCACGACCAGCGACCACCACCCACCAGCGCCCCGCCATCCGAGGCCAGAGACAGCGAGGACACACCGATGTCGCCCGAACCCGTGACACCGAAGCCGATGCCGTTCGAGAGGTACCAACCCTTCAAGCCGCTACAGCTCGACGATCGCAAGTGGCCGGACAAGCGCATCGAGACGGCCCCGCTGTGGTGCTCGGTCGATCTGCGGGACGGCAACCAGGCGCTGATCGACCCCATGGACTCGGTACGCAAGCGCCGCATGTTCGAGACGCTGGTGAACATGGGCTTCAAGGAGATCGAGGTCGGCTTCCCATCGGCCAGCCAGCCCGACTTCGACTTCGTCCGGGCGCTGATCGAGGAGGACCTCGTCCCCGAGGACGTCACCATCCAGGTGCTGACCCAGTGCCGCCCCGAGCTGATCGAGCGGACCTACGAGTCCATCAAGGGCGCCCGCCAGGCCATCGTCCACTTCTACAACTCGACCTCGATCCTCCAGCGGCGGGTGGTCTTCGGCCTCGACTACGACGGCATCACGCAGATCGCCACCGACGCCGCCCGGCTGTCCCGGAAGCTGGAGGAGACCGTGCCGGGCACCAAGGTGCGCTACGAGTACTCGCCCGAGAGCTTCACCGGCACCGAGATCGACTACGCCGTCGAGATCTGCGCCGCCGTGTTCGACGTCATCGAGCCCGACGCCGACACCGGGCTGATCATGAACCTGCCGGCCACGGTCGAGATGTACACCCCGAACATCTACGGCGACGTCATCGAGTACTTCCACCGCAACATCCCGCACCGCGACCGGGTGGTGCTGTCGCTGCACCCGCACAACGACCGGGGCACAGCCGTGGCAGCCGCGGAGTTCGGCGTGATGGCCGGCGCCGACCGGGTCGAGGGCACGCTGTTCGGCAACGGCGAGCGGACCGGCAACGTCGACGTCGTCACCCTGGCCATGAACCTGTTCAGCCAGGGCGTCGACCCCGAGCTGGACATCAGCGACATCGATGCCCTGCGGCGGGTGGCGGAGTACTGCAACCGGCTGCCGGTCCATCCCCGCCATCCCTACGTCGGCGACCTGGTGTACACGGCCTTCTCGGGCAGCCACCAGGACGCGATCAAGAAGGGCTTCGACGCCCTCGGCGAGGACTACGACACCTGGGGCGTGCCCTACCTGCCCATCGACCCCAAGCACGTCGGCCGCACCTACGAGGCCGTGATCCGGGTCAACAGCCAGTCGGGCAAGGGCGGCGTCGCCTACATCATGAAGACCGAGCACGGGCTGGACCTGCCGCGGCGGCTGCAGATCGAGTTCTCGAAGACCATCCAGGGCATCACCGAGGACACCGGCACCGAGATCACGCCGGGCGCCATGTGGGACACCTTCCGGGCCGAGTACCTGCCCGAGGATCCGCCGGTGCGGCTGGTCTCCCACGAGTCCACCACCGGCGAGACGGGATCGAAGGTCGTGGCCCAGCTGCTCGTGGACGGCGAGCACCGGACGGTCACCGGGCAGGGCAACGGTCCCATCGCCGCCTTCGTGTCCGGGCTCCGTGACGAGCTGCGCGTGGACATCGACGTGGTGGACTACAGCGAGCACGCGGTCAGCGCCGGCTCCGATGCCACCGCCGTGGCCTACGTCGAGACCCAGGATGCCGAGGGCGTGGTCCGCTGGGGCGTCGGCACCCACGAGAGCATCGAGACCGCCTCGCTCCGGGCCGTGGTCTCCGCGGTCAACCGCCACCGCTCCACCTGAGCCGCGGGCCGCACCCGCCGCCTCCCGGTCCGCCCCGGAGCCGCGCTGCCGCGGCTGCGGGGACGGGCTCGGCCGATACGCTGCCCGCCCACATGCTCCTCCTCCGGCGACTCCTCGCGGCGGCCGTGGTCGGGGTGCTCGGCATCGGCGCGGTCGGCTGTGCACAGGAGTCCGACCAGCAGCTCGACAGCGGTCGGACGACCTCCGAGCCCCGCGACGACGCCGACTCCGGCGCAGCCGCGCCTCCCACGGCCGAGCCGTGTGACGAGGGGCGCGACGGTCTCCGGGGCGTCGACCTGCTCGGGGCGGGGCAGCGGGAAGCACCGTCGCCCGGGGCCGACGGCCTCGGCGACCCGTACTACCCCCAGGCCGGCAACGGGGGCTACGACGTCCAGAGCTATGACCTCGACCTGACCTGGGATCCCGACCAGGGCCGGCTGGACGGCATCGCCACCATCGACGCGGTCGCGACCCAGTCCCTGTCGAGTTTCGACCTCGACCTGATGGGCCTCACGGTCAGCGAGGCCACCGTCGACGACGCCGCCGCGACGGCCGAGGCCGAAGGTGAGAGCGAGCTGGTCGTCACGCCCGCCGACGCGATCGAGGAGGGAGCCGAGTTCACGGCCCGGATCGCCTACGGCGGCCAGCCCGCGCCGACCGGCGGTCTCCTCGCCGACCTGGACGGCTGGCAGAGCGACGGGCGCGAGGTCTTCGTCGCCAGCGAGCCCCTCGGCGCCGCGACCTTCTTCCCCGCCAACGACCATCCGTCGGACAAGGCCAGCTACACGCTGCGGATCACGGCACCCGACGACCTGTCGGTGGTGGCCAACGGCACCCTCAGCTGCACGACCAGCAACGACGACGGCACCCGCACCTGGGAGTTCGACGCCCCGGCGCCGATGGCCAGCTACCTGGTGCAGGTGGTGATCGCGAACCTGCGGATCGAGGAGTCCACCAGCCCCGACGGGGTGCCGATCCGGCACGCCATCGACGACAACGTGTACGAGGCCGGGTTGGCGGCGATGGAAGGCACCGGCGAGATGATCGACTACTTCGCCGACCTGTTCGGGCCCTACCCGTTCGACGTCTACGGCGGCGTGGTGATCGACCAGGACATCGGCTTCGCCCTCGAGACCCAGACGCTGTCGCTGTTCCCGACGGGCATCGACCAGACCTTCACCGCCCACGAGCTGGCCCACCAATGGTTCGGCGACGACGTGAGCGTCGCCACCTGGCAGGACATCTGGCTGAACGAGGGGTTCGCCACCTACGCCGAGTGGCTGTGGTCGGACCACGCCGGCCTGATCGCCCTGGACACGAACGTGGAGGCGGCCGGCGGGCTCGGCAGCATCCTGGACCTCCCGCCGGCGAACCCGGGGGCCGACAACCTCTTCGACGAGAGCGTGTACGCCCGAGGCGCCCTCACGCTGCATGTCCTACGCCACCAGATGGGCGACGACGCGTTCTTCGAGCTACTGCAGTCCTGGGTCGAGACCTACGGCGGAGAGTCGGCATCCACCGCGGATTTCGAGGCTCTGGCGGCCGAGATCGCGGGGGAGAACCTCACGCCGCTGTTTGACGCTTGGTTACGGTCGGATGAACTGCCCAGCCTCGACGACTGGCTGAACTAATCTTCCGAACCTCGAAGGGGCGGGCAACGCGCAGGGGGGCGCTGACAACAGACCGTTCGACAGGCGGCAGGCCCCAAGATGTCATCTGGTGACAGGTCAACAGTGCGGTGTGAGGGCGACCTCGACATCGTGACGTCGGAAGACATGAAGCGGCAGCTCGCCGCCCTGGTCGAGTCCGGCAGCAGCACGATCACGGTGAGCTTGCGTGACGTGGGCTTCGTCGACTCCAGCGGTCTGGGCGCACTCGTGGCCGTCCACCACTTCGCCGAGTCGAAGGGCGCGCGGTTCGTCGTCCGGGATGCACCCCCTCACGTCCAGGAGCTGCTGACCCTGACCCGTCTCGACAGCCTCCTGACCCTCGAAGACTCCTAGCGGTCGAGGGTGTCGCGGAGGTCGAGCAGGCAGCGGCGGATCAGCCGTGACACGTGCATCTGGCTGATGCCGATGCGGTCGGCGATCTCGGTCTGGGTCAGCTCGTCGTAGAACCGCAGCCGCAGGATCTCGGCCTCGCGCGGCGGCAGCGAGTCGAGCAGCTGCCCCACGAGCACCCGCACCTCGGCCGGGCGGCTCGCCCCCTCCTCGCCCGGCAGGCGCTCGCCGAGGGTCATGCCTTCCTCGTCGCCCGGACGCCGGGCGTCGAGGCTGGTGGCCCGGTACGCCGCGCCCGCCTCCTGGGCCTCCAGCACCTCGTCGGTGGTGATGCCCAGCTCGTCGGCCAGCTCGATCACCTTCGGCGACCGGCCCAGCCGGGTGGTCAGCGCGGCGCTGGTCCGGCGGAGGTCGAGGTGCCGCTCCTGGGCACTGCGCGGCGGCCGGACGGCCCAGGTGCGGTCGCGGAAGTAGCGCTTGATCTCGCCGTTGATCGTCCGGCTGGCGAAAGAGGAGAAGGGGATGCCGCGCTCGGGCTCGTAGCGCTCGACCGCCTTCAGTGTCCCCAGCATCGCGATCTGCACCAGGTCGTCGAGCTCGACGCCGCGGTCGCGGTAGTCGTGCGCGATCGAGGCCGCGAGCCCGCGGTGCGCCTCGACCAACCGGTTGCGGAGGTTGCGCGCTCCGCTGCGCCGGTAATCGAGGAACAGCTGATCGACGTCAGCGGCGTCCCACCGTTGGGTGTTGGTCATGCGCTCGCGCGGGCCCTCTTCACGAGGTGGAAGTGGCGGCCGGACTCGTCGTGCTCGTAGCGGTGCTGGTCGACCACCACCCGCAGGATCTCCAGGGCCAGGTCGTCGGGGGTCGAGCCATCGTCCGACCCCCCCGCCGCGCCGGACGGCATGAGCCGCTCGCCGCTGACCTCCACCGCGTCCTCGCTGCGCTGGTAGGTGAGGGTCAGGTGCTCGTCGGTTTTCTCGGCCCCTTCGACCAGCAGGGCGACGAGCTCGCTGACGGCGACCCGGAGGTCTTCGGTGTCGTCGAGCGTGAAGTTGGCGTCGGCGGCGACGCCCGCCGCGACCAGGCGGGCCAGCCGGGCCGAGCCGGCCTCGGCCGGGACTATGAGTTGGACGGCGTACTTTGCGCCCATCGTGCCTCTTGGTGTTCGGTCCCATCCCAGGGACGATCGTCGGGGGATTCTCCCGATGCGGCGGATAGCTCTCCGAGCGACTCTAGAGCGGTAGCGGTCGACAGTTGAGGCTCATCCTCGCTGGCAGTAGCGCCGCTGCCACAGTGGTCAGGTTTGTTGGACGCGAAGGGGGGTACGGCGATGACAATGGGACGTGGTGTGACGCTGAGGTACCCCTGTCGGGCCGAGTCGGTCCCCACGGCACGCCGGAAGCTGGAAGCCGAGCTACGGGCACCACCACATCGACCCCGATCTCGTCGAGCGGCTGGTCCTGGCGACGGCGGAGGCGTGCAACAACGCGATCACCCACTCGCACTGTGCCACCTTCGTGATCACCGTCGCGGTGTTGCCCGGCCAGTGCTCGATCACGGTCGTGGACTCCGGCGGGGGGTTCGACGTCCCGGACAGGTTCGAGATGCCCGAGCCCACGGAGATCTCGCGGCGAGGCCTCGCGCTGATGACGGCGCTGGTCGACCGGGTCGAGGTCACCAGTACGACGGCCGGCACGACCGTGCAGCTGCGCCAGCCGCTCACGGCGCGGATCGCCCAGGCCGTCGCGGCGTCCTGAGCGTCAGGGCCCGCGGCACGCTGTGACGCGGTGACGCTTCAGGCGGTGGGCAGCCAGTCGGGACGCTGCGCCTCGTAGTCGGCGATGTCGTCCGCGTGGCGCAGGCTGAGGGCGATGTCGTCCAGACCCTCGAGGAACCGCTCGCGGGTGGCGTCGTCCAGCGGGAAGTCGCACTCGATGACCCCGGCCGCCCCTGAGGCCGTGAGCCGGCGCCGCTCGACGTCGATGGTGATCTCCGTGGCCGGGTCGGCTTCGATGGCCCGCAGCAGCGCCTCGCCCACGTCGGGCGGGACCACCACCGGCACCAGCCCGTTCTTCGTGGCGTTGTTCCGGAAGATGTCGCCGAACCGCGGGCTGACCACGGCCTCGAAGCCGTAGTCCATGATCGCCCACACCGCGTGCTCCCGGGACGACCCGGTGCCGAAGTTCGGGCCGCCGACCAGGACCTTGGCGCCGGAGTAGCGCTCGTCGTTGAGCACGAAGCCCCGGTCGTCCCGCCAGGTGGAGAACAGCCCCCGGCCGAACCCGGTGCGCTCCACCCGCTTGAGCCAGTGGGCGGGGATGATCTGGTCGGTGTCGACGTCGGACCGGTCGAGCGGGACGGCGGTGCCCTGCACCAGACGGACGGGCTTCATGGCCGGGCCCCCAGGCTCTCGAGGTCGGACGGTGTGGCGAAGGTGCCGGCGATCGCCGTGGCCGCGGCCACGGCGGGGGAGACGAGATGGGTGCGGCCACCCCGGCCCTGGCGGCCCTCGAAGTTGCGGTTGCTGGTCGAGGCGCAGCGCTCGCCGGGCGCCAGCTTGTCGGGGTTCATCGCCAGGCACATCGAGCAGCCCGGCTCGCGCCACTCGAAGCCGGCGGTCCGGAAGACCGCATCCAGGCCCTCGGACTCGGCCTGGGCCTTCACGGCGTGGGAGCCGGGGACCACCAGCGCCCGCACCCCGCTCGCCACCCGCTGTCCTCGGGCGACGTCGGCGGCGGCCCGCAGATCCTCGATGCGGCTGTTGGTGCACGACCCGATGAAGACGGTGTCGAGCGGGATGTCGCGGACGAGGGTGCCGGGCTTGAGGTCCATGTACTCCAGCGCCCGTTGGCCGGCCTCCCGCTCGGACGCCTCGGCGAAGCTCTCGGGGTCGGGGACCACACCGTCGAGGGGCACCACCTGGCTCGGGTTGGTGCCCCAGGAGACGTGGGGGAGGATCGCGCCGGCGTCCAGCACGACCTCCTTGTCGAAGGCCGCCCCGTCGTCGGTGGGCAGCGATTGCCAGTCCTCGAGCGCCCGCTCCCACGCGGCACCCGTCGGCGCGTGGGCCCGCCCCTCGAGGTAGGCGAAGGTCGTGTCGTCCGGCGCGATCAGCCCAGCCTTGGCTCCGGCCTCGATGGACATGTTGCACACGGTCATGCGGCCCTCCATCGACAGGGCCCGGATGGCCGACCCCCGGTACTCGATGATCGAGCCGATGCCCCCGCCCGTGCCGATGCGACCGATGATGGCCAGGATCACGTCCTTGGCCGTCGAACCCTCGGGCAGCTCACCCTCCACGGTGACCGCCATGGTGCCCGGGGGCTGCTGGGGCAGGGTCTGGGTGGCGAGGACGTGCTCGACCTCGCTGGTCCCGATGCCGAAGGCCAGGGCCCCGAACGCCCCGTGGGTGGAGGTGTGGCTGTCGCCGCAGACGATGGTCATGCCCGGCTGGGTGAGTCCCTGCTCGGGGCCGATGATGTGCACGATCCCCTGCCCTGGGTCACCCATGGGGTAGAGGGTGATGGCGAAGTCCTGGCAGTTGCGGCTCAGGACCGCCATCTGCTGGGCCGACACCGGATCGGCGACCGGCTGGTCGATGTCGGTGGTCGGCACGTTGTGGTCCATGGTGGCCACGGTGAGGTCCGGTCGGCGGACGGTGCGCCCCGAGAGGCGCAAGCCGTCGAAGGCCTGGGGCGAGGTCACCTCGTGGACCAGGTGGAGGTCGATGTAGAGCAGGTCCGGCTGCCCCTCGGCCCGGTGCACGAGATGGCGGTCCCAGATCTTCTGGCTCAGGGTGCGGGGTTGGGGCATCGGGTGCGCTCCTTTGCGCGGGCGGGTGGCGCTCGACGCTCAGTCCACCGTGACCACGGTGACTCGCAGGTCGGCGCCGGTCGGGGCGGTGAAGCTGACCGTGCTCCCCGGTGTGGCGCCGATCAGGGCCTCGCCCAGCGGCGAGGACGGGCTGATGACGTCGAGGTCGTCGTGGCGCTCCTCGATCGAGCCGACCAGGTAGCGCTCGACATCGTCGTCGCCCTCGTAGCGGATGCCGACCACCGAGCCGTGCGCCACCACCTCGCCGGTGTCGGTGGCCTCGACGATCTCGGCGTTCTCGAGCATCGCGCCGAGCTGGCGGATGCGGCCCTCCATCTTGCCCTGCTCCTCCTTCGCGGCGTGGTAGTCGCCGTTCTCGGAGAGATCGCCCAGCTCACGGGCCGCTTCTATCTTCCGGGCGATCTCGACGCGCCCCCGCGTGGTGAGGTCGTCGTGCTCGGCCTTGAGACGGTCGTACGCAGCCTGGGAGAGATGGTGGGTCGTACCCATAGAGAGGCAAGGCTACGACCGCCCGGCGCCCGTGATCCAACGCCTTGCACCCCTGCCAGGACCGTCACGCCACCTACACTCCGGCCCATGACGAAGGCAGGCAGCCTGGCTGGGGAGACTGCCGTCGGCGTCGCCGAGGGACCCCCAGGGGCTGCCGCCGCCACCGTCGACGTCGTCATCCCCGCCTACAACGAGGAGGCCGATCTCGAGGCCTCGGTGCGGACGCTGCACGCCTTCCTGGCCGACCAGTTCCCGTGGCCGTGGCAGATCACGGTGGTCGACAACGCCAGCACCGACCAGACGTGGGCCATCGCCTCCCAGCTGGCAGACGAGCTGAACGGGGTGCAGGCACTGCACCTGGACCAGAAGGGCCGGGGGCGGGCACTGCGGGCGGCGTGGCTGGCCAGCGGCGCCAGCGTGGTCGCGTACATGGACGTCGACCTGTCCACCGACCTGCGCGCGCTCCTCCCGCTGGTGGCGCCCCTGGTGTCGGGGCACAGCCACCTGGCGGTGGGCACCCGGCTGGCGCCCGGAGCCCGGGTCGTCCGCGGCCCGCGGCGGGAGGTCATCTCGCGCATCTACAACCTGCTGGTGAAGGCCATGCTGCGCAGCAGGTTCTCCGACGCCCAGTGCGGGTTCAAGGCCATCCGCAGCGACGTGGCCCGGGCGTTGGTCCCCCTGGTCGAGGACGAGGGCTGGTTCTTCGACACCGAGCTGCTGGTGCTGGCCGAGCACAACGGCCTGCGGCTCCACGAGGTGCCGGTCGACTGGGTGGACGATCCCGATTCCCGGGTCGACGTGGTCGGGACGGCCAAGGGCGACCTGCGCGGCATCGGCCGCACCCTGGTGCGACTCCTGCGAGGTCGGGCGGCCCTGCCCGCCAGCTCGTTGCCGGTCGGCCGGTCGATCGAGCCCAGCCTGTCCGGCCAGGCCTTGCGGTTCTGCTCCATCGGCCTGGTGAGCACGCTCCTGTTCGCGCTGCTGTTCGTCGCCCTGGCCGAGCCGCTGGGCGATCTCGCCGCGGCCGTGGTCGCCATGGTGCTGTGCAGCATCGCCAACACGGCGGCCAACCGCCGCATCACCTTCGCGCTGCGGGGAGGGCCCGGCCGGGTGCGCCAGCACCTCGCGGGGCTGGCCGTCAACCTGCTGCCGCTGGCCCTGACCCTGGCCACGCTGGGCGTCCTCGACGCGGCGACCGACGCGGGCCGGCTGGTGCAGGTCCTGGCGCTGACGGCGGCCAACGGCATCGCGACCGCGGCCAAGTTCGTGCTGCTGCGCGCCTGGGTCTTCCGGCGGGGGAGCGGCCGCTGAGTGCGGGATCATGGCGGGGCTGACCACAGCCTCGACTGACCCGGTGGCGCCCCAGGCCGCGGATGCGACCCCGCCGGCCGCGGAGGACGCCGAGGAGCGACCCACACTGCGCCGCAGGACCGCGGTGGGTGCGTTCTACGTCGCCCTCGCGGCGGCCGTCCTGCCGGTGCTGGTGGCTGCGGTACGGGCGGCCATCCGGGGATGGGCGCCGAACAGCGACGCCGGCTACACGGCGATCCGGGCCTGGGACGTCTTCTCGGCCCATCCGCCGCTGATCGGCACCGGGGCTTCGCCGTCGGCCCAGGTCCACCGCCAGATCAACCATCCCGGGGCCTTGAACTACGACCTGTTCGCGGTGCCCATGCGGGTCTTCGGGCTCGGGGCGGGCCTGGCCCTGGGCGTCGCCCTGGTCAACGTGCTGGCCATCGTCGGCATCGCCTGGCTGGTCCGGCGGCGGGTGGACATCGGCTCGGCCACGGTGGCGATGGCCGCGGTCGCGGTGCTGGTGTGGTCCCTGGGCTCGGAGGTGCTCTACGACCCGTGGCACACCCACGCGCCGCTGCTCCCGTTCGCGCTGTTCCTGTTCGCGGTGTGGTCGGTGGTCGCAGGCGACCTTCCGGCGCTGGTCCCGCTGGTCCTGGCCGGGAGCTACGCCAGCCAGTACCACCTGTCCTTCGTCGTCCCGGTCGCCGCCCTCGGGGCCTTCGCCGCGGCTGTGGCGGTGGTCCGCCTGTGGCGGCAGCGCGGTGGGGACTCCTGGCCCGCGGCCCGGGCATCGGCGCTGCGGTGGGGCGCCGTCGCGCTCGTGGTGGGCCTGCTCTGCTGGGCTCAGCCGCTGGTGGACCAGGCCGTCGGGCCCGGGGAGGGCAACCTCCTCGCGCTCGCCCGCGCCAGCCGGGTCCAGCTGCCCCAACCCAGTGCCGCGGGTGTCGTGCGGGCCTACGGCGGGACGGTCGCGCTGCCGCCGTTCTGGCTGCCGCCGTCCTTCGCGCACCCCTCCTTCGCTCCGGACGGGACCGGCCGGCCGCTGGCACTCGCGGCGGCGGGACTGGCCGGCCTGCTGGTGGTGCTGGTGGTGCTGGGATGGCGGGCCGGTCGGCGGGGGCGACCCGACCTGGCCGCCGGTGCCGCAACCGCGGCGGTCACGCTGGTCGTGGGGGTCGCCACCCTGCTGCGCACCCCGGTCGCCAGCGGGTTGGTGACCTTCTACCTGCGCTGGATGTGGCCGCTGGGGATGTTCGTCTGGCTCCTGGTCGTGCTGCTGGTGATCGACGGGATCCAGGCTTGGCGCCGGGGAGGGACGAACGACCCACGGCCGACCGGTCGCCTGGCCTTGGGGGCGGCTCTGGTCGCGGTGGTCGCGGGAGCCTGCGCCCTGCCGACCGCCGACAACGGCTCCGGTGTCCCGGGCTGGACGGTGGAGGCCGTGAACCACCTGCGACCCGAGGTTCTCGACGCCGTCGACGGCCAGGGAGCGGTGCTCGTCGAGCTCCCCATCGCCTGGCCGGTGGTGCTCGCGGGGCCGGGCCTGGTCGCCGCGCTCGACGAGCACGGCGTGCCGTTCGTGGTCCAGGACCCGATCATCGTCAACCAGGTCGGCCACCACCGCTCCTACGAGCCCGGTGAGGCCGACCTGCGGCTCCGCATCGTCCCCGGTTCCGCCGAACCGCAGCCGGGCGAGCGGTTGGTGGCCTCGTGGTCCGGGCTGTCGGAGGACGAGACGGCCGAGCTCGACCGGCTGGACGACGAGCTCACGGGCCGGCTCCGCGGCGGGGGAGTAGAGGTCGACCCCTCGACCGGCGCGGTCCTCGATGCCCTCGACCTGGAGGACTGGACGACGACGCTGGCGGTCGCCGGCGAGGATCCCGAGCGCCTGCTGGCGAGCGACGTCCTGTGGGGGTTGGTCCGGGGACGGGCCGCGCAGTACGCCGGGCACTCCCTGGTCCAGGACCCGCGCGGCCCGTCGGACCTGCTCGATCGGTGGGCCGAGCTGGCCGAGCAGCGGGACCTCCAGACCCTCGCCGTCTATCTGGGCCCCGTCGGCTGATCCCCCGCCGTCGGCGTGATCTGCGTGCTCGCCCTGGTCGGCGGGGCGACGGCGGACGCAGCGAGCGTCCGTAGAGTGGCCCGATGACCGGACGACTCGAAGGATCCGCCGCCCTCGTCACCGGCGCGAGCAGCGGCATCGGGGCCGCCACCGCCCGGGTTCTTGCCGGGCAGGGTGCTGCGGTGGCCCTGGCGGCCCGGCGCAAGGATCGGCTCGATGACCTGGCGGCCGAGATCGGCGAGCGGGGCGGCCGTGCGGTGGTCATCCCGACCGACGTGACCGACCAGGTGGAGGCGACCGCGGCCGTGGAGCGGGCCGTCGCCGAGCTCGGCCTGCTGGACATCGTGATCAACAACGCCGGCGTCATGCTCCTGGGCCCGGCGGTCGGCGCACCGCTCGACGAGTGGGAGCGCATGATCCAGCTCAACGTGCTCGGCGCGCTCTACGTCGCGCACGCGTCCATCCCGCACCTCCTGGCCGCGGCCGAGAGCTCCCCCCGGCGGGTGGCCGACCTGGTCAACGTCAGCTCGGTGGCCGGGCGGATGACCCGGGTGGGCTCGGCGGTCTACAACCTGACGAAGCACGGGCTGGGGGCGTTCAGCGACTCCCTCCGCCAGGAGATCACCAGGCGCCATGTCCGCGTGTCGCTGGTCGAGCCGGGCGCTGTGGACACCGAGCTCCCCGACCATGTGCGGCCCGAGGTGGCGGGGGCCCTGCGGCAGCGCCTGGAGTCGGTCGAGCGGCTGGAGGCCGACGACATCGCCGACACCATCGAGTTCATCGTGTCCCGGCCCCGCCGCATGGCGATCAACGAGGTGCTGGTCCGCCCGACGGAGCAGGACCAATAGCGCCTGGAAGGGCCTCCATAACGGGTTGACGACCCGTGGGGTGACCGGCGACACTTGCCGGCCATGATCCGGCGTCGGGACGTGGGACTTCGTGCTTCAGGAGGCGGGCCAGGCTCCGACGCGACCATTCACCGGGTAATCATCATCGTGTAGCGCGCGTCGTCATTCCGAAACGACGTGCGCTGGTCTACCGTCCACCTTGGTGGGCGGTTTCTCATTTCTGGAGCCAATGTGACCAACCGAAACAGCCAGAGCTATGCAATCGGCGTCATCGGCGGCGATGGCATAGGCCCGGAGGTCATCGCCGAGGCCCTCAAGGTCGTCGGGGCCACCGGCGTCCGGCTCGAGACCGTCGACTACGACCTCGGCGGAGCCCGCTACCTCCGGGACGGCACGGTCCTGCCCGACAGCGTGCTCGACGAGTGGCGGGGCCTCGACGCGCTGCTGCTCGGCGCGGTCGGGACTCCCGCCGTGCCGCCCGGGGTCATCGAGCGGGGGCTGTTGCTGAAGATGCGCTTCGACCTCGACCTCTACATCAACCAGCGGCCGTTCCTCGACGCCGACGCCGGTATCGACATGGTGGTGATCCGCGAGAACACCGAAGGGCCGTACGTCGGCGAGGGCGGTGTCCTGCGGCGAGGAACGGTCCACGAGGTCGCGACCCAGGGCTCCGTGAACACCCGGATGGGCGTCGAGCGGTGCATCCGCTACGCGTTCGACCTCGCCGAGACCCGCGGCGGCCGGCGCCACCTGACGCTGGTCCACAAGACCAACGTGCTGACCTACGCCGGCGACCTGTGGCAGCGCACCTTCGACCAGGTAGCCGGCGAGCACGCCGAGGTAGGGACGGCCTACAACCACGTCGACGCGGCCTGCATCTACTTCGTGCAGGACCCGCAGCGCTACGACGTGATCGTCACCGACAACCTGTTCGGCGACATCCTCACCGACCTGGGTGGAGCGGTGTCCGGGGGGATCGGGTTCGCCGCCTCCGGGAACCTGAACCCGGCCCGCACCGGCCCGTCGATGTTCGAGCCGGTCCACGGGTCGGCGCCGGACATCGCGGGGACCGGCACCGCCAACCCGACCGCGGCCATCCTCTCAGCCGCCATGATGCTCGACTTCCTGGGCGAGGCCGATGCCGCCGCCCGCATCCGCAAAGCCTGCGCGGACCCGGCGGCCCTCACCGGCCGGACCCCCGAGATCGGCGACGCCGTCGCCGCGCGACTCTGAACGAAGGGACAGGACCCATGCCCATCACTGCGACCGAGAAGATCTGGTTCAACGGCGAGCTCATTCCCTGGGACGAGGCCCGCATCCACATCCTCACCCACAGCCTCCACTACGGGATGGGGGTCTTCGAGGGCATCCGGGCCTACGAGACCGAAGACGGCCCAGCGGTGTTCCGGCTCACCGATCACATGCGGCGGCTGCATGAGTCCGCGCAGATCCTGATGATGCCCATGCCCTACAGCGTCGACGAGCTGGTCCAGGCGGCGAAGGACACCGTCCGCTCGACCGGCCTCGGGTCCTGTTACGTCCGGCCCATCGCCTACTACGGCTACGGCGAGATGGGCCTCAACACCCTGCCGTGCTCGGTCGATGTGGCCATCGCCTGCTGGCCCTGGGGCGCGTACCTCGGCGACGACGCCGCGACGAAGGGCGTGCGGATGAAGATCTCGTCCTGGATCCGCCACGACCACAACACCATGCCGCCCGCCTCCAAGACCACGGGCAACTACGTCAACAGCTCGCTCGCCAAGGTCGAGGCCCTCAACGCCGGCTACGACGAGGCGATCATGCTGAACCCCCAGGGGTTCGTGTCGGAGTGCACCGGCGAGAACATCTTCTGCGCCCGCCACGGCGTGCTGATCACGCCGCCCCTGGCGTCCGGCGCCCTGGAGGGGATCACCCAGAGCTCGGTGATGACCATCGCGCACGATCTCGGCTTCGAGACCACGATCGGCAACATCGCCCGCAGCGACCTCTACATCGCCGAGGAGCTGTTCGTCAGCGGGACCGCAGCCGAGATCTCAGCCGTCCGCTCGGTCGACGACCGGCCGCTGACCTGCCCCGGCCCGATGACCACCGCCATCGCCGAGGAGTACCACCGCGCCGTTCGCGGCAAGGTCGACCGCTACAAGGATTGGGTGGAGCATGTCGACTGACGGCACAGCAGCCGGCGGGGAGGTGGACGAACCGACGCCCGTGGCCGTCGACATCTTCGACACCACGCTGCGCGACGGGGCGCAGTTCGAGGGGATCTCCCTCACGGTCGAGGACAAGCTGCGGGTCGCCGAACAGCTCGACTGGCTCGGCGTGGCCTGGATCGAGGGCGGCTATCCCCTGGCCAACCCCCGTGATGCCGAGTTCTTCCGGCGGGCGGTGAAGGAGCTGCAGCTGTCGACGGCGACGCTGGTGGCCTTCGGCTCCACCCGCCGCCCCGCAGGCAAGGTCGACGTGGACCCCACCCTGCAGGCGCTGGTCGACTCGGGCGTCTCGACGGCCTGCATCGTGGGCAAGAGCTGGGACTTCCACGTCACCGAGGCGCTGCGGACCACGCTCGACGAGGGCGTCGCGATGGTGGCCGACTCGGTGCGGTTCCTGCGTGGCCAGGGGATGCGGGTGTTCTTCGATGCCGAGCACTTCTTCGACGGCTACAAGCGCAACCCGGAGTTCACGCTGCGGGTCCTCGAGGCGGCGGCCACCGAGGGAGCCGAGGTGCTGGTGCTGTGCGACACCAACGGGGGCTCGCTGCCCCACGAGGTGCAGCGCATCGTGGGGGAGGTCCGCAGCTACTTCGGTGGGGGCGGTCCCGGCGGGTCGGGCGGCTCTGGTGGCCCGCAGATCGGCATCCACACCCAGAACGACACCGGCTGCGCGGTCGCGAACTCCGTGGCTGCCGTGGTCGCGGGCGCGACGCAGCTCCAGGGGACGGTCAACGGCTACGGCGAGCGGACCGGCAACGCCAACCTGATGACCTGCGTCCCCAACCTCGAGCTGAAGATGGGGATCCGCTGCCTGCCCCCCGGACGGCTGGAGCGGCTGACGGCCGTCAGCCGGCACGTAGCCGAGCTGGTCAACCTGCCGCCGCACGGCGCCGATCCCTACGTCGGGCAGTCCGCGTTCGCCCACAAGGGTGGGCTGCACACGTCGGCCCTGGGTCGGGTCGGCGGGGCCAGCTACGAGCACGTCGACCCCACGTCGGTCGGGAACCACACCCGCGTCCTGGTCTCCGACCTCGGCGGGCGGGCCGGGATGACGCTCAAGGCCCGCGAGTTCGGCGTCGAGATGGACGATCGGGCGGCGGCCGACCTGTCCGAGCGGCTCAAGCAGCTGGAGGCCGATGGCTTCCAGTTCGAGGCGGCCGACGCCTCGCTCGAGCTGCTGATGCGCTCGGCCTCGGGGTGGCAGCAGCCGTACTTCCGGCTGGAGGGCTACCGGGTGACCTCGTACCACCGCAACGCCCTGCGGGGCGGGGCGCCGATCGAGGACGGCGAATCGATCCTCGACACCGAGGCGACGGTGAAGGTGTGGGCCGGCGATGAGCGGCTGGTGGCGGTGGGCGAGGGCAACGGCCCCGTCAATGCCCTGGATGCTGCGCTGCGGTCCGTGCTGACCAATCGGTATCCGTCGCTCAGCCGGATCCACCTCACCGACTACCGGGTCCGCGTGCTGGAGGGCGCGGCGGCCACCGGGGCGGTGGTGCGGGTCCTGATCGACTCCACCGACGGCGATCGCGCCTGGTCGACGGTGGGGGTGAGCGAGAACATCATCGAGGCCTCGTGGCAGGCGTTGGTGGACTCGCTGGTCTACGGCCTCCTCCACGCGTCCGGGTAGCTTTCCGGCGTGGCCGCTCCCGAGTACGTCCCGCAGCCCGCGATCCGGCGTGTCCGCAGCTATGTCTCGCCGCCCCGGCGGCCGGAGTCATGGCGGGCCGAGCGGCCGGGCGAGCTGCGGGGCCCCCAACCGCGGGGCGAGCGCCTCGGCTCCCCGGGGCCGGACCAGGGGTACATCTACCGGCTGGCTCGCCGGTTCCAGGGCCGGCTGGGCCTGGGGTCCGGCGAGCACGAGGACGACGCGGTGGCCGGTGGCGTCGCCGTGGCGCTCAAGCGGGCGTCGCTGCTCGGCCGGGCGCCGGTGGTCACCGACCTGACCGTGGCCTTCACGATCTGGGGGTTCCTGGGCGAGGCTCCCGACGAGCTGATCGAGCTGCGGCGGCCGCTGTTCGCCGAGGTGGCCAACCCGCACCACTACCCGGCGCAACGCCGCATCGCCGATCTGGTGCCAGGCGAGGTCCTGCAGATGTCGCCCCAGGAGATCGCCGAGGCCCATCGCGACGACTGGCGGAGCCTGCTCTCGCTCTGATCCTTCTTGGCCGTGGCGTTCGCGGCGTTCGCGGCGGCCGGTAGTCACACCAGCTGAATAGCCTTGGCGCAGTGGGTTTCGGGTCCGGGTTGCGTTCGGTTCCGCTGGTCACCGCCCGCGCGGGCACAGGTTCGCGCCTGCGGCTGCCGGAGGTATCGACGCGGCGTCGCGAGGGGAGGAGCAGCCGATGAGTCGCACAGCGTCCACCGATCGGCAGACGCGTCCGCCCCATTCCCCCGGATCAGCTCGTCGTATGGGCTCGGCGGTGCGCGGTGTCGGGCGGGCCGTGGGGTCGGTCGGGTCGTTGCGCGAGCGACGCGGGCGGCGCCGCCTGCTGGTGCGCATCGCGGCGGTCGTCGTGCTGGCCGGGCTCGTCTACCTCACCGTCACCTTCGCGCAGGTGTGGCTGGCCAGCCGCCACGACGGGGCGCGGGCGGCCGACGCGGCCGTCGTCCTCGGCGCCGCCGAGTACGACGGGCGGCCGTCGCCGGTCCTGCAGGGGCGGCTGGACCACGCCTTCGATCTGTACGACGACGGTCTGGTCCACGTCATCGTGGTCACCGGCGGACGGCAGGAGGGTGACCGCTTCACCGAAGGCCAGGTCGGCTACCTCTACCTCCGCGACCAGGGGGTGCCCGACGAGGACCTGCTGGTCGAGGACCAGGGCACCAACACCTGGGAGTCGCTGGCCGCCGCGGCCCGCATCCTCCGCCAACGCGACCTCACCCGGGCGGTGCTGGTGACCGACGGCTACCACGCCCTGCGGGTCGACGCCATCGCCGACGAGCTGGGCCTCGACGCCTCGGTGTCGCCCAGCCGCAAGGGCGGCAACCCCCGCGAGCTGATCGAGGAGACCGGCGCGGTCGCCATCGGCCGCATCGTCGGCTTCCGGCGGCTCGTCAACCTCGACGACCGTCTCACCAGCAACGACTCCCCGACGACGTCTGACTGACCGCCCCGGATGACCTCGGAATGACCTCGGATCGACCTCGGAATGATGTGCGGGCCCTCCCGACCGGCCGATAACCTGTCGCTTCCGCCTTCGGGGGTGGTGTAATCGGTAACACAACAGGTTCTGGCCCTGTCATTGGGGGTTCGAGTCCTCCCCCCCGAGCCACCTGATCCGCACGAGAGCCCGGGTCCTCGGACCTGGGCTTCGTCGCGATTTCGGTTGTTGTGCGCGCGACGGCGTCCTGTCCCACCTGCAGATCCACTACGTCGTCGCCGACCGTGGCGAGGTCTCGACTGGCGACGAGCACCACCTCCTGCGGCTGTTCAGCAAGGACGAGCACCTCGACGACGCCCGTGTTTATGCCGTGGTGGAGCCATCGGCGATGGTAGCTTATTGGCATGAAGGCCACCATTGATTCGGCTGGACGGCTGGTCATTCCCAAGCCCCTGCGCGAGCGGATAGGCCTTCGTCCTGGCGTCGTCGACATAACCGTCGAGGGCTCCGGTCTGCGAGTGGAGCCGCTGGCGGGTGACGAGCTCGAGGAGCGTGATGGTCGCTTGCTGGTGCCGCGCTCGGGCACGGCGATCAGCGATGACCTGGTCAGGGACCTGCGCGATGCCGACGAGCGGTGAGGATCGACCGCCCGATCGTCTCGTCGACACCAGCATCGCCATCGCACTTCTGGTTCCCGATCATGAACACCACGACGCAACCTTCGACGCCATTGGCCGCCTCCGGCTTGGTCTGGCCGGTCACGCGGCGTTCGAGACGTACTCGGTGCTCACTCGGCTACCGCCTCCCGCACGGCGTAGCCCGGCCGCCGCATCGCGCCTGCTCGCAGCGAACTTTCCCGCGTCCAGGTTCCTCGGCGTCAAGGAGGCCAAGGCGCTCCTGGCATCGTTGGCCGCAGGCGGCCTAGCTGGCGGACAGGTGTATGACGCCCTTGTGGGTGCCGCTGCCAAGCATCACGGCATCGCTCTGGCGACCAGGGACCGCCGTGCCGTGGACGTGTACCGCAGTTTGGACGTCCACTTCGAGTTGGTCGACTGACGCGGATGCTCAGAGCGCTTGGCAAACCGACGCTGCCTGTCGGCGGTGCCGTCTGTGCGCAGAGCCACCGCCTCAGGCGGGGCGGAGGACGAGGAAGTCGAGGCGGTCGATGACCGGGCTGACCCTTGCCTCGGCGGCCTCGGCTGCGGCGTCGGCCTGGAGGGCGGCGAGGCCCGCGGCGAAGGTCTCGTCGTCGATCGCCGCGAGGGTGGAGTCCGCGCGGGTCGCCACCCGGGTGTAGAGCTCCTGGAGGCTGGAGGCCGTCGCCTGGGCGACCTGGGTGACGTGCTGGGCGACCAGGCCGGCGCGGGCGAACGCGTCGAGGACCCGCCCCGGACCGGGATGCGCGTCGGCCACCCGGCCGGCCTCGGGGAAGTACCGGTAGAGGACCAGACCGCGGCTCGGGCCCTCGTGGAGGTCGTCCTGGCCGAGCGAGCCGCGGATGAGCACCGTCCCGGCGGGCCGCACGACCCGCGCCAGCTCCCTCGCGGCCTGGTCCAGGTCCTCGATGTGGTGGAGGACCTGGGACAGCCACGCCGCCTTCACCGACGCATCGCGCAACGGGATCGCCTCCGACCGGCCGACCGCCACCCGGACGCCGGGGGCGTCCCTGGACCGGGCCAGGCGCGCCATCGCCGTCGCTGGTTCCACAGCCACGACCGGGCTAGCCGACCACTGGGCCAGATGGCCGGAGAACCGCCCCGTTCCCGCTCCCAGGTCGAGGACCAGCCCCTCGAGGTCCGGCCCGAGGAAGGGCGTGGCGATCTCGCCCCACACCGCCAAGACGTCCTCGTCGAGACTGCGGCCGGCGTCGTACGCCGACGCCATCCATCCCTCGTAGTCGGTCCGGCTCATGCCCGGTGCCTTTCTACCGGCGCTCAGCGTCGGGGCTCTACCGAGTTCAGCCGGGCGACTCTCCGGGACGGAGACCGCTCCCGACATCGCGGATCGTCCGTCGCAGCGTCGTCCAGGGGAAGGGGTTGCCGGCGGCGGCGCCGACCAGCAGGTCGAGGTCCTCGGTGTCCGGGACGAACCGGACGCCCGCGGCACGCAGGAACTGGACGCTGCGGCCGAAGGCCGGATGGCCGGCCAGCGGCTTGTTGGTCCACGGGGCCACCACCACCGGTAGCCCACCGCCCAGGGCTTCGTTCAACAGCCCGAGCGGCAGGGTGTCCGAGATCCCGGCTGCCAGCTTGTTCACGGTGTTGAAGGTCGCTGGTGCGCAGACCACGACGTCCGGTGGCGGGAGCACATCCGGCTCGTCGGGGTGCTTGTAGTCCTCCCGCACTGGATGCCCCGTCAGCTCCTCGAGCGCCGGGACATCGACGAACCGGCGCCCGATCCGGGTGGCGACGACGCACACGTCCCAGCCGGTCGTCCGAAGGTGCCGGACGAGCTCGGGGAGCTCCTCCGCTCCCGTTGGTGGCGCGCCGCACACGATCAGGTACAGCACCGGCGGTCCCTCGGCCATGCACACATCCTGGCGCGGCGTGGCCCGCGGGTCGGTCGGTCCGGTCGTCGTCGCCGCCGTGGCCGTGATCAGCCATCACGCTCCGTGGCCTCGCCATCCTCCGGCGTGCAGAGCTCCGAAGACCGCTCGCGAACGCACCCGACCGCACCGGTCGGGTCCGAGCGAAAGGAGACACCCTTGCCGGACAACGACACGCCAGCGCGTGGGCGCTGGTTCCAGCGACGCCGAGGTTGGCGCCTCGCGGCCGTCGGCCTGGCCGCCATCTTCGTCGTGGGGCTCGCGACTCCCGTCGGCGCCCTCCTGCCCTTCGACGCCGACCAGGTCTGGTCGCCAGCGGACTATTGGAGCCCGGAACCCGAGCCGACGCCGCCCCCCGAGCCCGCACCAGTCGAGCCCGCCCCCACGCCCCCCGAGCCTGCACCGAGCGAGCCCGCATCGCCGCCCGCGCAGGACCCCGGCGGGTCCCCCGACAACCCCGCGCCACCTGCCACCGGCGCCACCGGGACCACGCCCGCTGAGCAAGCCCTGACGCCGCAGCAGCAGGCCGACGCCCGCGTGAACAAGGCCATCGCGGACGCCCGGACGGCTCTCGCCAATCCCGGGTGCCGGGACTTCGTGGGCCGCGGCCCGGGGAACGAAACGGCGCTCCAGGTCCTCGACGCCATCGCCAACAGCGTCAACAACCCGGGCCAGAAGCAGCTCTACAACTTCTACAACCTGGCCAAGCAGACCTCCGACGGCCGTGAGGTCTATGCCGAGACCAACACCGTGGGTTCGGCAGCGGGCGGAACGCTCTACTTCTACAAGGCGTTCCACGACTCGACCCTGCCCACCAGCTACTACAACCCGCCCACCAGCCCCGACAACAAGATGTACGAGCTCGACGCCGACCAGGCGCGAACCATGGTCGTCCTGCACGAGCTCATGCACCTGCTCGGGACGCTGACCGACAGCCACACCACGACCGACGCCCTGGGCAACACCGATAGCGACCTCGGCGACATCCAGGACATCATCATCACCAACTGCATCCCGAACGCCCGCCGGGTCGCCCGGCCGGCGGCGCGGCCAGGCGGTGGCGACGGCGGCGGCGCCCCGAACGACGGGCCCGTGGTCGCGAACCCGTATCCGCCCAGCGGTGGCGGGCCTGGCGACCTGCCGGAGTCGGACTACCCGGTCATCGACTTCGGCAGCGACTGCCCGGTGATCCGAGGCGAGGACGGCAGCATCATCGAGGGCGGTGACTGCGGTCCCGGCGAGAGCGAGCTGCCTGAGCTCGGCGACTGCTGCGACGAGGTCCCCGGCGACCCCGACCCGGGTGAGCCCTACGACCCGGGCTACGGCGGTGGCGGCGGGGGTGGTGGCGGCAGCCCCGACTGCTGGTACGACTTCGAGTGGGACTGGCTGGCCTGCGAGGTCGGCTACTACGTCTACTGACGATCCGCTCGACACCATGAGCACGTGGGGCCGGGCCGCGCCGCCCGGCCCCACACCCGCGGGACCGAGAGCGCGTCAGCCGTCCGGGTAGTAGACGAAGAGATCGCCGCCGGTCTCGGTGGACGGGGAGTGGCTGGTCCCCGCAGCGCAGTGCAGGAAGGTGCCTTCACCGTGGACCGAGCCCGGTCCGGCCAGGCCGTGGAACGTGCCGCGCACGATGTAGACGCCTTCGGGCCCGGGCTGGTGGACGTCGTCGCCCGGCCACTGCGATCCGGCAGAGAAGCTGACCAGCAGGGCCCGGTGGGCGGTGGGCTCGGGGCCGGCCCGGAAGAGCCGGCGGATCACGATGCCGTTGCCGACCTCGATCGGCTCGACGTCGTCGGCGTGGATGGCGATGAAGGCATCCGGTGGTGGGGCCATGCCGCCAGTGTGGGCGTCCGCGGAATCTTCAGAGAAGCGGAACCATCGGGATCATTGCTTCAGGAATACTGAAGACATGGATCTCCGGCGACTGGCGACGTTCCAAGCCGTCATCGAGGCCGGCAACTTCGCCCGGGCGGCTCAGCGCTTGCGCATCGGGGCTTCGACGGTCACCCTCCACATCCAGCAGTTGGAGTCCGACCTGGGTGGACCGGTGTTCGTCCGCCACGGTCGGCGGCTCCGACTCACCGAGCTCGGCACCTCGCTCGCCGGGCACGCCGAGGCGATCAGCCGCCACCTCACGGCCGTGGCCCAGGAGGCGGCCGAGCTGGGATCCGCCGGGCGAGGCACGGTGCGCGTCGGCGGGATCGAGCCTCTGGCTCACCTCGACCTCGTCCCCCTGCTGGCCCGGCTGGGCCGGGATCGGCCGAACATGACGCTGCTGCTGGAGGTCGGGGGGACCGCCCTCGTGAGCGCCGGCGTGGCCGAGGGCCGCCTGGCGTTCGCCGTCTGCTCGGCGCCGCCAGCCGAGCTGGGACTGCGGTTCGAGCCGCTGTTCCGTGAGCCGATCGGGCTACTCCTACCCGCCGGGCACGACCTGGCCCACACCGCCGAGGCCGGGAGCGAGGCCAAGAGGCGCAAGGCCGGGCACCACCTGGCCCACACCGCCGAGGCCGGGAGCGAGGCCAAGAGGCGCAAGGCCGGGCACCACCTGGCCCATCCCGGCGAGCGCGAGGGGGACGAGGCCGGGGGCGGGAGCGACGGCGCCGTCGCCGCCGAGCAGCTGGCGGGCCAGCCGGTCGTCCTCAGCGAGCCCGGCTGCGCCTACCGGGCCCACGTCCTGGACGCCTTCCGCGACCGCGGCGTCGCCCTGGACGTCCGGGCCGAGATCGGGAGCACCGCCGCCGCCGTCGAGGCCGTGCGCGCCGGTCTGGGCATCGCGCTGCTGCCGACGGCTGGCCTGAGGCCGCCGCCCGCGGGCCTGGTCGTGCGCCGGGTCGCAGGGATGGACCTCGGTCTCGGCGTCGGCATCGTCCTGCCTCGTGCGGGCGAGCCCTACAGCGCGCTGACCAGCCAGGTGCTGGCCGCGATCCGCAAGGCGGCGCCGCGCTGGCGTCCTTGAAGCTCGTTGGCCCCATAGGGGCCGTTCGGCTTCAAAGAAGCAAAGGGGAGTGGGTCAGGCCGCCCGCGGCTCGAGGACGACGACGGGGATCTGGCGGGCGGTCTTGGCTTGGTAGTCGGCGAAGCCCGGCATGAGTTGCTTCTGGCGGGTCCAGAGCCGCTCGCGCTCGTCGCCCGTGGCGATCCGGGCCCGCTTGGCGAGCGTCTCCGTGCCGACCTCGATCGTGACGTCGGGGTTGGCGGCCAGGTTGTGGTACCAGTCGGGGTGGTTCGGCGCGCCACCCTTGGAGGCGAAGACCACCAGCCGGTCGCCGTCGCTCTGGTAGACGAGCGGGTTCATGTGCTCCCGGCCGGACCGGGCGCCCGTAGTGTGGAGGATGAGCATCGGGGAGCCTTCGAACGGGCCTCCGACCTTGCCGGCGTTGGCGCGGAACTCGTCCATGATGTGGGTGTTCCAGTCAGACACGCGCGGCACGCTAGCGACGCCGGGCGACCGGGCCACCCCCCACGAATAGGGGGTCTCCGAACCCCCAACAGGGCTGGGACGAGGCTATGCGAACGTATGCAGTATTTGGTATGTTGCGATCCGCTTCGTGACGGAGGGGAAGGACTTGGCCGGCCGAGAACGTCGAGGCGGCAAGCAGAAGCGCTCCGCCCAGGCTGACCTGGCGTCCGACCGGACCGGTCCGGTCACGATGCGCGACATCGCCGAAGCCACCGGCCTCTCGCAGAGCACGGTCTCGCGGGTCCTCAACGGCACGCCGACGCTGGTCCCCATCGCCGAAGCCACCCGGGAGCGGGTCATCGCGACCGCCAAGGAGCTCCAGTACCGCCCCAACCCCCTGGCCCGGGGCCTGCGGGGCTCGAGGACCATGCTGCTGGGCGTCATCGTCCGGGAGATCACCGACCCGTTCTTCGCCGGCGCCGTCGAAGCCGTGACCGTCGAGGCGGGGCGCCGGGGCTACAACGTCGTGCTCGGCGGCGCCCACGCCCGCGCCGACGAGGCCATCGCGCTGTGGGGCGTCCTCGAGGCCCGGCACTGCGATGCCATCGTGCTGCTCGGCGACATGCGTGACCAGCCCCGACTGATCGCCGACCTCGCCGGAGCACGGATCCCCGTGGTGGCGCTGTGGCAGGGCTCCCGGCCGACCGACGTCGCGTCGGTGAGCGTCGACAACCGGGCGGGCGTCCGGGCGGTCATGGCCCACCTCGCCGGGCTCGGCCACCGTCGCATCGCCTTCCTCGGCGCCCGCCGCCACCTGGGGGACATCGAGGAGCGCCAGGAGGCGTACATCGAGTACATGGCGCAGCTGGGCGAGCCCGTCCGCGAGGGCTACATCGTGCACGGCCCGAACGAGCTGGCCGGCGGGGTGGCGGCGCTCCATACCCTGGCCGACCTGCCGGAGCCTCCCACCGCGGTGATCGGGTCGACCGACGTCCTGGCGGTCGGCGCGCTGCGGGGCGCTTCGGAGCGGGGGCTGCGCGTCCCGGACGAGATCTCGATCGCCGGCTTCGACGACATCCCGCCGGCCGCCTTCACGATCCCGGCGCTGACCACGGTCCGCATGCCCGTCCAGGACATGGTCGAGACCGCGGTCCGCCTGGTGCTCGATCCGGCCGACGAGGCCGAGCCCCAGGCTCCGTCGGTGGTCCAGCCGTCGCTGGTCGTGCGGGAGTCGACCGGGCCGGCGCCGGAGGTGCCGGAGGCGATCCGCTAACCGGGCGAGAAGGCGAAGGGGGACCGACATGGGGACGAAGTACGCGGTCGGCGTCGACTTCGGCACGGAGTCCGGACGCGCGGCGCTGGTCGCCGTCGCGACCGGGGCCGAGGTGGCGACCGCGGTCTACCCGTACCGGAACGGGGTCGTCGACCGTCACCTGCCGCCACCCGACGAGGACGTCCGCCTGGAGCCCGACTGGGCGCTCCAGGACCCCGAGGACTACCTCCGCACCTTCCAGTCGACGGTGCCGTCCGTGCTCGCCCAGTCGGGGGTCGACCCGGCGGACGTGGTCGGCATCGGCATCGACTTCACGGCCTGCACGATGCTGCCGAC
>Ga0209382_10002137_pt1 | contig 29481 bp, 29 predicted proteins | sample SoiMetdeltSBSDD5_FD_187599 | JGI IMG/M metagenome (GOLD analysis project Ga0209382, IMG submission 187599) | Bulk soil microbial communities from a Populus tree surrounding site in Tennessee, USA - Soil MetaG P. deltoides SBSDD5 (SPAdes) (version 2) | ecosystem: Environmental > Terrestrial >...
CCGCCCATACCGGTGAGGTTGGAGAAAAAGCCCATTTGCGCCTTCGAAAGGGAGGATAAGCGCCGCTGCGGCCGCACAGGGCGGCCGGGGCGTGCAGTCTAGCGGCCCTCTCCGAGGCGCTCAGGCGGGAGGGACGGTGCTTGCACGGCTCGGCGCCGTCCGGGCGCGGTGGCATCGCGGACCAGCGTCTCCGCCACGGCGCCGAGCTCCTCGGCGTTGCGCACCACCTCGACGCGCGTGCAGATCCGCTCGTAGAGCGGCATGTCGCAGCCGCCCAGGGTCCAGCCCCACTTGGGCTCCGGCGTGATCCAGATCAGCCGGCGCGCCCGCGCGGCGATCTCCTCGAGCGCGCTCGCGTTCGCCGGGCGGCCGTTGTTGCGCCCGTCGCCCAGCACCACGACCGTCGTGCGCCGGCCCAACCCCGCCTCGAGCCCGCTCGCCAGCTGCTCCGCCGCCTTGCCGAAGTCGCTGTTCTCGTCCACGTCGATCAGCGAGCCGGAGAAGATCGTCTCCACGGCGCGCTCGAGCGTCTGCGCCTCGAAGAGCTGGGTCACCTCGGCCACGTCGGCCACGAACACGAACGTCCGGACCTTGGAGAAGAGGCCCTGGAGCCCGTAGACGAGGTGGAGCCAGAAGCGGGCGAGGTTGCGGGTGGAGAGGCTCACGTCGCAGAGCACCACGAGTCGCGGGCGCTGCTCGCGGCGCCGCCGCAGCACCGGCTCGAAGGGCACCCCCTCGTAGCTCAGGTTGCGCCGCAGCGTCTGCGGCACGCTGATCCGCCCCACCCGGTCGGGCTTCAGGCGGCGCCCGCGCGCACCGTGGATCTGGCGTCCCAGGCGCCGCACGGCCGCCTCGAGCTCCGCTTGGTCGGCGGGGGGCAGGTCGAGCAGGGTGCGCAGCGAGCGGCGCGTGATCTCCTCGTCGTCGAACGACGACGCTGCCAGCCGGCGGCGCCGCTCGAGCAGCTCCTTCAGGAGCTCGGGCAGCGCGCGCAGGATGTCGTCGGCCTGGGCGGCGAGTGCCGCCACCAGGCGCTCGTCCACGCCCAGCTCGCGCAGCTCGTCCACGAGCTCGTCGAAGCCGACCGGCGGGAGCTCCACGGGCAGCTCCTCCGCGCCCGCCTCGGGCGCCACGGCGCCTGGGTTGAACGAGCGGGCGCGCTTCACGCGCAGCTGGTGGGTCGCGCTCCGGAGCGCCTTCTGCAGCGTGTCGGGGTTGCGGTTCAGCATCAGGTGCTGGCCGAAGACCGACAGGCGCAGGCGCTCGGACTCGCCGTGGATGTCGTGCGAGGGACGCAGCTTGTCCTCGTCGAGGAAGCGGCGCAGGTCGATCGGCTCGGGCCCCGCGTGCGAATGGTCGTGGTCGCCGTCGTCCGGGTCGCCCTCCAGGTCCTCCCCGAAGCGCAGCTCGGTGGCCGTGCCGCCGTTGTCGTGCACGTGCGGGTGCACGCGCGCCGGCGTGACCGGCTGGGGCTGCAGCCCGAAATAGAGGTCGAACAGGCGCTCGAACGTCGCGATGTCCTCGCCGCTCTTCACCAGCGTGGTGCGAAGCGTGTCGCGCACGCCCTCGCGCTCGGCCAGGCCCACGAGGCGGAGCCCCTCGAGCGCGTCGAGGCCCTCGGCCGGCGAGACGCGCACGCGGTGGCGGCGCAGCAGCGCTACGAAGTCGCCGACGACCCTGTCCACTCGCGGGCCTTCTCAGCATCGCGGTCGTACTTGATGATCACGCTGAGCGTCTCCTCGATCAGCTCCTTGGTCAGGTGGTCGGCGCCGAGCACCACCAGCGCCTGTGCCCAGTCGAGCGTCTCGCCGATGCTCGGCGCCTTGCGCAGCTCGAGCCCTCGCATGTGCTGGATCGCGCGCACCAGCTCGGCGGCCAGCTCATCGCCGATCCCGGGCGCCTTCAGCCGGACGATCTCGAGCTCGACCTGCTGGGCGGGATAGTCGAGCTGGAGGTGCAGGCAGCGGCGCTTCAGCGCCTCGCTCAGCTCGCGGGAGCGGTTGCTCGTGAGCACCACGATCGGCACGCTCTTCGCCTCCACCGTCCCGATCTCGGGGATCGAGACCTGGTAGTCGGACAGGAACTCGAGCAGGAAGGCCTCGAACTCCTCGTCGGCGCGGTCGATCTCGTCGAGCAGCAGCACCGCGCTCTCCTCCGCCCGCAGCGCCCGCAGGATCGGCCGCTCGACCAGGAAGCTCTCCGAGAAGAACACGTCCTCTTGGCCGCGCAGCGCCGTGGCCGCCTCGTGCAGGTCCCTCGTCGGGCCGAGCAGCTCGCCGATCTTCTCCCGCAGCACCTGCGTGTAAAGCAGCTGCTTCCCGTACTCCCACTCGTAGAGGGCCTTGGCCTCGTCGAGGCCCTCGTAGCACTGCAGGCGGATCAGCTCCACGCCGAGCGCCCCGGCGAGCACCTTGGCGAGCTCCGTCTTGCCCACCCCGGCGGGCCCCTCGACGAGGATCGGCTTGCCGATCTTCGTCGCGAGGAACACCACCGTGGCGAGGCGGCGGTCGCAGACGTAGCGCTGCTCCGCGAGCCGCTCGCGGACGTCGTCGATGTCCTCGAACACGTTCCCCTCTCGGGCCTCAGCCGGCGCTGCCCACCACCGCGCCCGGCGGCAGCTCGTCGGTGCCCACGCGCGGCACGGTCGCGCCGACGCCGCCGTGCGCGGGCCGGCCGTCGAGCGGGGCGCCCGCCTTGCTGTCCATGCTGTCGAAGGCGCAGTCGCGCAGGATCTCCTTGCAGGTGGCCTGCGTCACGTTGCGCGGGTTGGCGGGCGTGCAGAGGTCGCTCAGCATGTGCGCCGCCATCTTCTCGAGCACGTCGTCGCCCGGGTCGATCTCCGAGGGCGAGTTCTCGTACCAGCCCTTGCCGAGGCGCGACTTCGGGTACTCCGGCGCGCTCTGCCAGTTCTCCGGGATGCCGCAGTCGCGCGCGAGGCGGATGACCGCCTCGATGGCGGCGTCGGCTGCCTGGGTCTGGCTCATGGAGGGCGTAGTGGCGTGCATCGCCTCGGCGATCTTCGCGAAGCGCTCGGGACAGGCGGGCAGGTTGTAGGTCCACACGCGCGCGATGCCCACGCCGTTGTTCAGCCCGTGATGCACGTCGTAGTGCGCGCACACCGCGTGCGAGAGCGAGTGGATGATCCCCAGGAGGCCCGACGAGAACGCCTGCGCGGCCATGTACTGCGCCCACATCATGTTGTTCATGGCCTCGAAGTTCTGCGGGCTCGCGTAGGCCTCGCGCAGGTTCTCCTCGACCAGGCGGATCGCCTCGAGCGCCTGCGGGAGCGCGCCCGTGTACTGCATGCGGCTCACGAAGGCCTCGGAGGCGTGCGCCAGCGTGTCGAAGCCCGTGTAGGCCACGTACTCGGCCGGCTGGGTCATCATCAGCGTCGGGTCGTTGATGGCGAGCGTGGTGGTGGCCGCGCGGTCGAAGCCGACCCACTTGTAGGGCGCGTTGTCGGACGTGGTGTCCGTGATCACGTAGGCCGGCGTGGTCTCCGAGCCCGTCCCGTTGGTGGTGTTGATGGCGATCTGTGGCGGGTTCTCGAGCTTCTCCGAGGTGTTCACGCCGGCGAACTCGTTGGTGTTGCGCCCGTCGTGCGCCGCCACGATCCGCGCGCCCTTGGCGGCGTCGTGCGAGCTGCCGCCCCCGACGGACACGAAGCCGTCGCACTTCTCCTGCATGAAGAGCTGGTGGGCGTCCATCACGTTGTAGTCCTTGGGATTGGACTCGACCTTGTCGTAGACGGTGACCGCCACGCCGGCGTCGGTGAAGTTGCGCTCGACCTCGTCCACGATCCCGGTGCCGCTCAGGCCCGAGGTCACGAACAGCACGTGCTCGAGCCCCATCGCGGCGGCCTCCGGGCCGCCCGCCTCCCACGCGCCGGGGCCGAGCAGGCAGCGCGGCTGGCGCCAGTGCTCCTTGACGGGGTACTCGAAGACCTTGGTTGTGTCCATCCCTCTCCCTCCTCGTGACTACCGGGGCGCGCCTAGGGCTGCAGGAGATAGGGGGCCAGCCGAAGCAGGGCCGGCACCGGGAGGCCGACCACGTTCGTGTAGTCGCCGTCGATCGACTCGACCAGTGCCGCTCCCCTCGCCTGGATGGCGTAGCCACCCGCGCGCTCGCGCCATTCGCGCGTGTGAACGTACCAGTCGACATCGGCGTCGGCGAGCGCGCGGAAGCGCACGCTCGTGACCGCAACCTCGCCGCGCTCCTCGCCGTCCGGCTCGCGCAGCGCGATCCCGGTCATCACCTCGTGGGTGCGTCCGGCGAGGGCGCGCAGCATGCCCGCCGCCTCGGCGGCGTCGCGCGGCTTGCCGTGGCCTTGCCCGTCGAGCACCACGGCGGTGTCCGCGCCCAGCACCGGCTCGCCGGCCGGCACGGCGCGGGCCTTGGCACGGGCGTTGGCCTCCACGAACGCGCGCGGATCGCCCTCGGTCAGCTCCTCGACGTCCGGCACCACCACCCGGAACGGGATCCCCAGCTGCTGGAGGATCGCGCTGCGCTGCGGCGAGCGGGACGCGAGGATGAGGGTCAGAGCCGGCCTCTCAAAGGTCCGGGAAGAAGAGCGCGACCTCGCGCGCGGCGGACTCGGGGGAGTCGGAGCCGTGCACGAGATTGGTCTGGACCTCGAGTCCGAAGTCGCCCCGGATCGAGCCGGGCGCCGACTCGAGCGGGTTGGTGGCGCCGATCACCTGGCGCGCCGCGGTCACGGCCTCGTAGCCCTCGAACACGAGCGCCACGAGCGGGCCGCCGGTGATGAAGTCCACGAGTTCGCCGAAGAAAGGCCTTTCGCGGTGCTCGGCGTAGTGCTGCTCGGCCAGCTCGCGGTCGACAGTCATGTGCTTGGCGGCCGCGATCGCGAGGCCCTTGCGCTCGAAGCGGGCGACGATCTCGCCGGTCAGGCGGCGCTCGAAGGCGTCCGGCTTCACCAGGATCAGGGTCCGGTCCATCAGTGCTCCTCTCGGGATTGCTCGGGGTGGGGCCTACGGGCGCTCGCGGCGCGCGCGTGCGGGCCGCTCCGCAGTGGCCTCCGGCGGCAGCGCCTGGCGCGCGGCCTGTGAGGGGCGCGCGGCGGGCGCCCGCGCCGCGCCGCCGGCGGCCGCGGCCGCCCTGCGAGGCCGGGTGCGACGCGTCTCGGGCGGCGCTTGGCCGACCTCCGCCTCGCAGTAGGGGCAGATCTTCCAGCGCGGGTCGAGCGGCTTGCCGCACACCGTGCAGGGCTCCTTCAGGCGGCGCAGGCAGCTCGGGCAGCGCAGGAACGCCTTCTCCACCTCGAACCCGCAGTACTGGCAGTGCAGGTGCTCGAGCCCCGCGAGCCGCGCCTCGGCGGCCTGGATCTCGAGCTCGCGCTCGCGCACGTCCTCGATGTACTCGGGCGGCCGCACGATCAGGTAGACGATCGTGCCGACGAACGGGAACAGCGAGGCCGCCGTGGCGCAACCGACCAGCATCGGGTCGGCGATCCGCCTGCGCGCGTCCATGAAGGTCCAGAAGATCAGCGCGAGCCAGATCACCACCAGGAACAGCAGCAGCAGGTTGACTGCCAGGTTGAGCCCGTCGTTTTCGATGCCGAAGACGGCGAGGGCGCCCATAGGAGTGGCGAGTGTAGTGGGCGATCCAGCCGTAAGCGGGTGAGTTGTCTAGAGAAAGAGCCTGCCGAGCGCGTAGCCGATCCCGAAGAACACCAGGATCACGGTGGCGACGATCACCGCCACGAGGGCGATCATCGCTCCGAAGCGAGGGCCGTCGCCGTCCATCGCGGCGAATCCTCGCAGGTGAAGCGGGTATGGGAACCCCCGTGAGCGGCTTTCGCGAGAGCCCTTCCGCCGGCCGCACACTCGTGATGGGCGATTGGGGCCGGGTCGTCCGCGATCCGATCGACCTGCTTCGCGCGACGTTCTTCGTCGGTGCCGCCTACTTCCTGGTCACCGGCCAGCTCAGCGGGACGGGCAACCTGGTGGTGGGCGGTGCGGCACTGGTCGCCGCGCGGCTGGTCGACCTGCCCCGCCTGTACGACCTCGGATTCACCATCGCCATGATCCTCACCGGCTGGGGCGAGGCGCTCGGGCTCTACGACCTCTGGAAGCCCTACGACAACGTCGTGCACGTAATCGTGCCGATGCTCTGCTGCCAGGTCGCCTACATCGCGCTGGCACGGATCGAGGTGCTGCCCGACCTCCGCGACGACTTCGTCCCGCGGCACTACGCGGGGATCTTCACCGTCGCGTTCTCGCTCGGGGTGGCAATCGGCGGCGTCTGGGAGATCGTCGAATGGACCTCGGACGCCGTGTTCGGCTCGAACCTCTCGATGGGCAACGACGACACCGTGAGCGATCTCGTGTCGGACACGGTCGGCGCGGCGTTGGGCGGCCTGTTGCTGGTCGCGTGGACCAAGTACGGCTGGGGCTCAGTACGCCGCATCCCTGGCGAGAGCCAGCGCGAGGACGTCGACGCCTAGAAGTCCACCCACGTCCGGTGGGCAAAGCCCGCGCGCCGCCGCGGCCGGACCTAGAGCGTCGACGCGCGGGCGCCCGTGCCGTCGCGCACGAGGTCGGCGATCAGGTAGATCGAGCCGGTTACGAGGACGCTGCCCTCCGGGCCCGCCAGCTCGCGCGCTCGGCGCAGCGCGGCACGCGGCGCGGGCACCGTCTCGGCCGGCGGCCCGCCCAGCTGCTGCTCGAGGCTCATGAGCGTGGCGGGCGAGAGCGAGCGCGGGTTGCCCGGGCGCGTGAACACCACGCGGTCGAGCCGCGGCAGCAGGCTGCCGAGCATCCCCGCGGCGTCCTTGTCGTCGAGCACGCCGATCACGCCCACGCGCGGGCGGCGCTCGCCGAGCACCTCGTCGAGCGAGTCGGCCAGCGCGAGGGCGCCCTCCGGGTTGTGGGCGCCGTCCAAGACCGTCAGCGGCTCGTCGGAGACCACGTCGAGCCGGCCGGGGATGCGGGTCTCACGAGCGGCCCGCTCGACGCTCGGCCGCTCGAGGGGACGCTCGAGGAACGCCTCGGCAGCGGCGGCCGCGAGGGCGAAGTTGCCGCGCTGAAAGCGCCCCGGCGCGCGCAGCTCGACCCCCAGCTCGGCCTCCGCCCTCACCAGGCGGGAATGGGTCCGGCGGGCGGTTCGGGCCGCCGCGGCGCGCGCGGCGGGATCGAGCCCTTCGCGGATCGCGAGCGTCGAGTGGTCGCGCACGACCGCCAGCTTCTCCTCGGCGATGTCCTCGATCGTCGGCCCGAGCCAGCGCGTGTGCTCGAGGCCGACTGACGTGAGCACCTGCACCTTCGAGGGCAGCACGTTGGTGGCGTCGTAGCGCCCGCCGAGGCCGGCCTCGATCACGGCCACCTCGACCCCGCGCCGTGCGAGCTCGCTGTAGGCGGCGGCGGTGAGCGCCTCGAACTGGGTCACGCGATCGTCGGGCGCCTCCGTGCGGTTGACCATCTCGGCGGCCTGCGCGGCCCGCGCCACGGCCGCGGCGAACTCCTCCTCCGGCACCGGCTCCTCCCCCACCTCCACCCGCTCGCGGAACGAGCCCAGGTGCGGCGAGGTGTAGCTGCCGGTCCGGAGGCCGTGGCGCTCGAGGAGCGCGGCCACGAAGCGCACGGTCGACGACTTGCCGTTCGAGCCCACCACGTGGATCGACGCGAAGCGGCGCTGCGGCAGCCCGAGCACGGTCATCAGCCGGTGCATGCGGTCGAGCCCGAAGCGCATGCCGAACAGCTCGAGCCCGAGCAGGTACTCCTCGGCCTGGCGGGCGTTCACCTCTCCCCCAGGCGCTCGAGGGCCGCGCGGTACTCCTCGAGCTTGCGGCGCTGCTCCTCCACCACCTCGGGCGGCGCCTTGGCCACGAAGCCCTCGTTGGCGAGCTTGCGCTCGGCCCGCTCCACCTCGGCGCGGAGCGTCTCGCGCTTTGCCTCGATGCGCCGCGCCGCCTCGCCGGCGTCGAAGGCCTCCGAGGGCAGCACGAGCACCGCGCCGCCCGGGATCGGCAGCGTGGCGAGCACGTCGCCGTTGCCGTCGTCGGCCTCCACGAACTCGAAGCGCGCGAGCCGCGCCACGTGGTCGCGCAGGGCCGGATCGGTGTCGGCGGCGAAGCGCGCCCTGATCGGCTTGCCCGCCTTCGCGTTCACCTCGTCCCGGTAGCGGCGCAGCACGGTCACCGACTCGATCAGCCGGGCCAAGTCCGCCTCGGCCGCCTCGTCGACTCGGGCCGGCTCCGGCACCGGCCAGGGCGCCACGGCGAGCAGCCCGCGCTCGCCCGGCATCAGCGACCAGATCTCCTCGGTCACGAACGGCATCACCGGGTGAAGCAGCTCGAGCGAGCGCTCGAGCGCGTGCAGCAGCACGGCGGACACCGCCGCGTTGTCCTCCTCGTAGAGCCGCGGCTTGGCCAGCTCGAGGTACCAGTCGCAGAGCTCGGACCAGAAGGCGTCGTAGAGCTCGAGCGCGGCGTGCGAGAAGCGGAAGCCGTCGAGCTGCTCGGTCACCCGCTCGGCCAGGCGCTCGAGCCGCGACACGATCCAGCGGTCCTCGACCGTCTCGGCGGCGGCCGGGTCGGCGGCCACCTCGGACACCCGCAGCAGGATCAGCCGCGACGCGTTCCAGAGCTTGTTGGCGAGATCGCGCCCCTGCTTCACCCGGTCCTCGTTGAAGGCCACGTCCTGCGACGAGGACATCGCGAGCAGCCCGAAGCGCAGGGCGTCGGCGCCGTAGGCCGGGAACGCGCCGCCCTCCTCGTACACCGGCGGCCGCGGACCGCCCGCGATCAGATCCGCCGGATCGATGCCGGTGCCGAGCGACTTCGACATCCGCCGCTTGTCGGGCGCCTGGATCACCGAGTGGATGTTCACGTCGGTGAAGGGCAGCTCGCCGGTCAGCTCGACGCCGAACATCACCATGCGCGCGACCCAGAGGAAGATGATGTCGCGGGCCGTGGAGAGCACGTCGGTCGGGTAGAACGCCTCGAGCTGAGGGGTCTCGGCCGGCCACCCGAGCGTCGCGAACGGCCACAGCCCGGACGAGAACCAGGTGTCGAGCACGTCCGGATCGCGCTCCCAGCCCTCGCCCTCGGGCGCGCTCTCGCCCACCCAGGTCTCCTCGCCGCGGTACCACACCGGCAGCTGGTGGCCCCACCAGAGCTGTCGCGAGATGCACCAGGGCCGGATGTTCTCGAGCCAGTTCAGGTACACGCCGGTGGACGGGTTCTTTGGATGGAAGCGGAGTCGCCCGTCGCGGGCGGCCTCGATCGCCGGGCGGGCGAGCTCGTTCATGTCGCAGAACCACTGGAGCGAGATCAGCGGCTCGATTCGCCGTCCCGAGCGGTGCGAGTGCGGCACCTCGTGCTCGTAGGGCTGGCTGCCCGAGACGAGCCCCTCCTCGCGGAGCGCGGCCACCACGGCGTCGCGCGCCTCGTCCACCCCCATCCCGCGAAAGCGATCGGGAGCGGCGTCGGTGATCAGGCCGTCCTCGCCGATCACGGACACCTCGTCGAGGCCGTGCGCGCGACCGATCTCGAAGTCGGCCGGATCGTGGCCGGGCGTGATCTTGAGCGCCCCGGTGCCGAACTCGGGATCCACGTGTTCGTCGGCGATGATCGGCAGCCGGCGGCCCACGAGCGGCAGGACCGCGGCCTCGCCCACGAGGCGTGAGTAGCGCGCGTCCTTCGGGTGCACGGCGATCGCGGTGTCCGCGAGCATCGTCTCCGGCCTGACGGTCGCGATCGTGACCGACCCGGAGCCGGACTCGAGCGGGTACTCGACCATGTACAGCGTGTCCTCGACGGTGCGCTGCTCCACCTCGAGGTCGGAGATGGCGGTGCCGAGGCCCGGGTCCCAGTTGACCATGTAGTTGTCGCGGTAGACGAGCCCCTTCTCGTGCAGTTGCACGAACACGTAGGTGACCGCCCGCACGTAGTCGTCGTCCATCGTGAAGCGCTCGTCGGCGTAGTCGAGCGAGGCGCCGAGCGCCCGGAACTGGCTCGTGATCGTGTCGCCGTACTCGCGCCGCCAGTCCCAGACCCGCTTCACGAACTCCTCGCGGCCGATCTCGGAGCGGCTCGAGCCGGCGGCCTCGAGCTGCTTCTCCACCTGACGCTGGGTGGCGATCCCCGCGTGGTCGGTGCCGAAGATCCACTTCGAGCGCCGGCCGCGCATGCGCGCGACGCGCATGCACGCGTCCTGGATCGACGCGTTGAGCGCGTGACCCATGTGCAGGCTGCCGGTCACGTTCGGCGGCGGCACGGCGATCGAGAAGTTCTCGCTCGCGCTGCCGGCCGGCTCGGGGCTGAACACCCCAGCCCGCTCCCAGCGCTCGAACACCCGCGCCTCCACCTCGGCCGGCTCGTAGCGGGTGCGCTCCTCGAGGATCTTCAGACGGTCACCGACCATCGGCGCTGACCCTACTCGCCGGGAAGCGTGGCCACGAAGTCGACGAACTTCCGCGCGTCACGCAGCGGGCGGCCGTGCCCGAACAGCACGAGCTGCGGCTCGAGCGGGGCTAGCTTGCGCGCCGAGCGGCGGTTCTCCACCGGGTCGGGCGTGAGGTACGGCTTGGGCTCGTTGAGGCCCGGCACGCCCGTGGTCACGTTCACGTTGTTCAGCACGTCGCCGAGGATCAGCACGCCGTCGGACTCGCGCCAGTAGGCCACGTGCCCGGGCGAGTGACCGGGCACGTCGATCACCTTGAAGCCGGCCACCTCGTCGCCCTCGCGCAGCGCGCGGTCGACGTTGCGGCCCGGCCCGGCCCAGTGCCTCAGCGCGAAGCGGTTGAACGGGTGCGACCCCTGGCTCTCCGCGATCAGCTCGGGCTCCTCGGCGTAGGGCACGTCGCGCTCGCCCACCCAGTAGGGGATGCCGAGCTTGCCGCACACCTCGTCGGACGCGCCCTGGTGGTCGGGATGCGCGTGCGTGAGCGCGTGGGCGCTCACCTCGCGGTCCTCGATCTGACGCAGGATCCGCCTGCCCGCGCGGCGCGTGGCCGCGTCGATCAGCACGTCCTCTACGAGGTAGACGTTGATGCCGTCCGGCGGGAAGCCCTTCAGCTGCCACACGCCGTCGGCGAGCTGCTTCAAGCGGACTCGGCGTGCGCCTCGCCGGCCTCGGCGTCGTCGTCATCCGACACCGCCTCGGTCACGAGCGTGGGCTTGAGGCCCTTCTCGATCGTCTCCTTCGTGACCACGCACTTCTTCACGTCGCGGCGCGAGGGCAGCTCGAACTGCACGTCGAGCAGCGTCTCCTCCAGGATGGAGCGCAGCCCGCGGGCGCCGGTCTCGCGGTCGAGGGCGCGGTCGGCGATCGCCTGGAGAGAGTCGTCGGCGAACACCAGCTCGATGCCGTCGAACTGGAAGAAGCGCTGAAACTGCTTGACGAGCGCGTTGCGGGGCTCGGTCAGGATCGTGACCAGGTCGTCGCGCGTGAGCTGGTGGATCACCGAGCACACCGGCAGCCGGCCGATGAACTCCGGGATCAGCCCGTAGTCCACGAGGTCCTCCGGCAGCACCCGCTCGAACAGGTCGCCGGTGTCCTTGTTGTGCTTCGACGACACCGTGGCCCCGAAGCCCACGCCCTTGTGCCCGATCCGCCGCTCGACCACCTTGTCGAGGTCCGCGAACGCCCCGCCGCAGATGAACAGGACGTTCGTGGTGTCGATCGTGAGGAACTCCTGGTGCGGGTGCTTGCGCCCGCCCTGCGGCGGCACGCTCGCCACCGTGCCCTCGAGGATCTTGAGGAGCGCCTGCTGAACGCCCTCGCCCGACACGTCGCGCGTGATCGACGGGTTGTCCGCCTTGCGCGCGATCTTGTCGACCTCGTCGATGTAGATGATCCCCGTCTCGGCCTTCTTCACGTCGAAGTCGGCGGCCTGGATCAGCTTGAGGAGGATGTTCTCCACGTCCTCGCCCACGTAGCCGGCCTCCGTCAGCGCCGTGGCGTCCGCGATCGCGAACGGCACGTTCAGGATCTTCGCGAGCGTCTGGGCGAGCAGTGTCTTGCCGCAACCCGTGGGCCCGAGCAGGAGGATGTTGGACTTCTGAAGCTCGAGGTCCTGCTCGCCCTCGGACTGCATCATCTGCACGCGCTTGTAGTGGTTGTAGACCGCGACGGAGAGGGTGCGCTTGGCGGGCTCCTGGCCGACCACGTACTCCTGGAGGACGGAGTAGATCTCCTTCGGCTTCGGGAGGTTCTCGAGGTCGAAGGTGGGAGCGCCCGTGAGCTCCTCGTCGATGATCTCGTTACAGAGATCGATGCATTCGTCGCAGATATAGACGCCCGGACCGGCGATCAGCTTCTTGACCTGTCGCTGCGACTTGCCGCAGAAGCTGCACAGAAGTTGTTCGTTCGAGTCCGTGGGTCGAGCCACAAATCTCTCCTCAGAGAGCCGAGGGTATCAGCGGTGCTTCGCCCAGGTAGATACTCGACGGATGTTCTGCTCCCTTCAACCCGGGAGCCGATTTGCGTCGCCGCGGGCTAGTGCTTCGCGATCACGCGGTCGATGAGCGAATACTCCTTCGCCTCCTCGGCGCTCATGAAGTAGTCGCGCTCGGTGTCGCGCGTGACCTTGTCGAAGTCCTGGCCGGTGTGGTGAGCGAGGATCTTGTCGAGTCGGCGGCGCACGTCGATGATCTCGCGCGCGTGGATCTCGATGTCGGTGGCCTGGCCCTGGAAGCCTGAGCTCACCTGGTGGATCAGGATCTTTGCGTTGGGCAGCGACATGCGCTTGCCGGAGGCGCCGCCCGCCAGCAGCAGGGCGCCCATGGACATCGCGATGCCGACGCAGATCGTCTGAACGTCCGGCTTGACGAACTGCATCGTGTCGTAGATCGCGAGGCCCGCGTACACCGACCCGCCGGGCGAGTTGATGTAGAGCGAGATGTCCTTGTCCGGGTCCTCCGACTCGAGGTGGAGGAGCTGGGCCACGATCAGGTTGGCGATCTCCTCGGTGACCGGGGTGCCGAGGAAGACGATTCGCTCGTTCAGGAGGCGCGAGTAGATGTCGAACGCGCGCTCCCCGCGGGAGGTCTGCTCGACGACCATCGGGACGAGTGGGCTCATAGGGTGGGCGAGTCTAGCGACGATGCCCCAGCAGCCGGGCCACGGTGAACGCCACCCGGCGGGGCTCGTGCACCACCTGTCGCCAGGTGAAGCGGACAACTCTGAGTCCGGCGAGCGCGAGCCGCTGGTCACGCAGGCGATCGGACTCGAAGGCGCGGCGGGCGGCGTGGACCGCCCGGCCGTCGGTCTCGATCACGAGCCGCTCGCGGCGCCAGAGGAAGTCCACCTGGAGCGGCGGCCCGCCGTCGGGCGGGGTGACCCAGGCGCCCACCTCGGGGCCCGACGTGCCGACCGCCCTCACGATCGCCAGGAAGCGCTCCTCCAGCTCGCTCTCGGTGAGCATCGGCGTGGCGTACTCCCGCAGGACGCGACGGAGGACCGCGGCGCCCCGGCGCGGGCCCGCGCGGTCGAAGACGCCCAGGATCTCGGCTTTGTCGACGGCTCGCTCGACGTCCCGGGGGGTGGACTCGTCCCCCAGGTCGACCAGCGTCCGCGCGATCGACGTGCACGGGATGCCGTCGACGACGGTCCGGTCCTCGGCGGCGAGGGTGAGGCTCTCGCGCGCCCGGATTCCATCGCGCGAGCGCACGCCGGCACGCGGGAGGCATACGTGGACGATGCGCCCGCGCTCTGGCAGCAGGTGGTGCAGGGCGGACGCCGAGCGATCCGCGAGCAGTGCGCTCGGACCGTAGGCGAGTGCGCCGGCGCGCCACCAGCCGGGACGTGCGAGGTCCGGCCGGCCGACGCCGTACACGCCGCGATGAATCCTGAACAGCCAGCCGCCTCGCGCCCGTCTGGCGGCGGCCGAGTACCCGATGCCGAGGACCCGCAGCTCCGCCGAGCTCACCACCCAGTGACGAGGGGCCGCGTAGGCCAGGAGCGCCGCGTCCCCGCCCAGCTCCTGCAGAAACTCGCGTCCCCGGTGAGAAACTGCAGGATCCTCGCGCATGAGCGGCAGTCTGAGCCGCCCCGGCGCACCGGTGGGTTGGCGTGGGTTACAACCGCGCTACGAGGCCGCTACGAGCGGGGCGTCCAGATCTCGCCCGAGCCGCGCTCCACGCCCTCCTTGTCGGGCGTCCAGAGCTTCTCGCGGGCGGCGGCCGTGTCGGCCGGGATGGCCTTGGCGTGCTCGACCACGAGGTCCACCGCCTTGCGCATCGCGATGTCCTCGCGGAGGGCCTCCTCGGCGCCCTGGGCGCGGGCGCGCTTGAGAGCGCGCTTGAGCTGCTTGTCGCTTGCGTCGGGCGGCGCCGCGGCGCGCAGCGCCTCGTCGACCTCGTCGTCGGTGACCTCGATTCCCTCGGCGGCGACGATCGCCGCCAGCACCGCCTCGCGCTTGAGCGCGGTCTCGGCCTCGGGCTCGGACTCGCTGACGAGCTCCTCCTCGGTCTTGCCGGTGAACTCGAGGTAGCGCTGCGGGTCGAGGCCCTGCTGGGTGAGCCGGCGCGCGGTGCGGTGCCACATCTCGTGCGCCTTCGAGTGCACGAGCTCGTGCGGGACCTCGATCGTCGCGCCCGCCACCACCGCGTCGACCGCGGCCTCGCGGAACTCGGCCTCGATCTGCTGGCCGTCGGCCTCTTTCAGCCGCTGCTCGAGCTCCTCGCGGAGCTCGTCGAGGGAGTCGTAGCCGCCGGCCTCGACGGCGAAGTCGTCATCCAGCTCGGGGAGGCGCTTCTCCTTGACCTCTTTGACCTCGACGCTGAAGACGGCGTCCTTGCCCGCCAGGTGCTCCGCCTGGTAGTCGTCGGGGAAGGTCACGTTCACCGAGAGCTCCGCGCCCGCGCCGGCGCCCACGAGCTGCTCCTCGAAGCCCGGGATCAGCCGGCCGGAGCCGAGCTCGGCCACGTGGCCGCGCGCGCTCCCGCCCTCGAACTCCTCGTCGTCGATCCGGCCGGCGAAGTCCATCACCACGAAGTCGCCGTCGGCCGCCTCGCGATCCACGGTCTCGAGGGAGGCGAGCGCCTCGCGCATGCGGTCGAGCTCGGCCTGCATCGCCTCCTCGTCGATGCCCGCCTCGCGGCGGCCGACCTCGACGCCCCTGTAGTCGCCCAGCTTGGCGGGCGGCACGATCCCGACCTCGATGGTGAACGCGAGGGGCGAGCCCTTCTCGGGAAGGTCCGCGAGATCCACCTTGGGGTCGCCGACGGCGGTGATGCCCGCCGTGGTGAGCGCCTCCTCGTACCAAGCCGGCAGGCCGCGCCGGACCGCCTCGTCGAGCACGGCCTCGCGGCCGACCTGCTGGATCACGACCCGGGAGGGCACCTTGCCGGCGCGGAAGCCCGGGACGCGCATCTCGCGCCCGATCGCCGACGCCGCCGTCTCCATCTCGCGCTCGAGCGCGCCGCTCGCCACCTCGACATCCACGCGCACCCGCGAGTCGCCGAGCTCGGTCGTCTTGGTGCTTATGGCCCCGGTCATCGGGCGCTGACGATAGCCGAGGGGCGTAGGCTGCCGCCCGTGCGCCGGGGAGCGAGTGAACGGCTTCAGGCCTGGGTGGTCACCGGCCCGCTCGGGCACCTGTGGAGCGCGCTCGCCGACATCGTGGTGCTGCTGGCCCGCTACTCGCGGGAGCGCGTGCTGCGCTGGCGCATGCCCCCTCCGTAGGAGGCGAGGTCGAGCACGAACGCGAACACGACCCAGAACCACTCGATCCCCTCGACCCCTCCGACCGGCGACCACGCGAGCGCGTAGACGAGCGTGGTGAGCGGGAGGAAGATGAGGCCGGCGAGCGGCAGCAGCCACGAGTCGTAGGCGCGCTCGACGTCGTCGCCGAAGATCCACACCATCGCGAGCGCGAAGCGCGGGAAGAATCCTGCAGTGAGCACGAGCAGGCAGCCCATCGGCGCCAATCCTACGCCTGGGCGAGGATGACCACGAGCGTTCCGAGCGCCAGCGCCGTTGCCATCAGGCTGAGGGCGAGCGCGCCGCGCTCGCCGAGGCCGCGCCAGTCGCCCTCCTCGAGCGCACGCTCGACCTGGCGGCGCCGCACCGCGGCGCCGGCGAACACGATCGCGGCGAGCAGCGCGTAGCCGCAGCCGAGCACGATGTAAGCGGTGCGGCCCTCGTCCACGAGCTCGGGCACGACCCCGCCGACCGCCACGGAGGCCGTCGAGGCGGCGATGCCCGAGCGCCACCACGCGAGCCAGGTGCGCTCGGCCGCGAGCCGGGTGCGCCGCGTCACGTCGTCGCGGCTATCCGGCTCGCTCACGCGTCCTCCGCCGGGCGAGCCGCTCGATCTGCGCGCCGTGGAGCTCGCTCGTGACCGCGCCCACCACCGCTCCGATCACGATCACGAACCCCATCACGACCAGGAACGATTGCAGCGCGAACGCGATCCCGATCAGGCCGTAGCGCTCGGCGGACCAGGTCATGGCGACCGGGAGGTAGATCGACGACGCCACCGTGGCGAGCGCGGCGAGCAGCCCCGAGACCAGCGCCCCCGGCGCGAGCCGGTGCCACTCGATCCGGCCGTGCAGCAGGATCATCGGCGTGCCGAGCCAGAGCACGAAGCCGGTGGCGGTCGATGCGACCACGGCGAGCACGATGCCGATGTCGCGAAATGCCTCGCGCAGCGGTCCGGCGATCACGATCCAGGCGGCGAATGCGGCGAGCCAGACGAGGCTCCACCACGCCTCCCGGAGCGGGGCCTTCTCGACCTCGTACGAGCGCTCGAACATCCGCTGCATCGCCCGCGCGAACGACGTCGTGGACAGGACCAGGATGATGATCGAGACCCAGGTCACGGCGCTCTCGGTCTCGCCCGCGCTGTTGAAGAGCGCGCTCATGCTGCGCTCGGCGCTGCCGCTCAGGTTGAACGCGTCGTCGATCTTGTCCGCGAGGTCGCCGTCCCCGGGACCGAAGGCGGCGACCACGACGAGGAACGGGATCAGCGACGTGAACGCCTGGGCCGCCAGGACGGTGGCCTGCTGTGAGCCCTCGATCTCAACGAAGCGGCGCAGGCTGCGGGCGCCGAAGTCGAGGACCGCGGCCGGGAGCTCGGGAACCCTCAACGCTCGCCGAGGCCGGCGCCCAGCAGGTGAAGCTCCCGGGCGCGCCGGACGCACTCGCGACGATCGACCACGTCGAGCTTGCGGTAGACGTGCTTCAGGTGGGTCTTGACGGTGTTCACTGAGACGTACATCTCGCCGGCGATCTCCGCGTTGGACATCATCGTCGGCAGATAGCGAAGCACGGCCAGCTCGCGCTCGCTGAGCGGCTCGAGCAGCGGCCGGACGGAGCTGCGCGCGGCCGGCCCGGGCCCGGCGCCGAGGGCCGCCAGCAGGCCGTCGGCGAACGCGCGGTGGGCGGTGCCGCGCGCCACCAGGCGGCGCAGCAGCGAGCGCAGTGGCGGCCCGTAGCGCAGCAGCACGTTCTCGTAGCCGCGCGGCTCAGCCAGGTCGAGCGCGCGCTCCATCGAGGCGAGCGCCCCGTCCTCGTCGCGGAGCGCGTCCCGCGCGATCGCATCGAGCAGCCGGGCCTCCGTGCGCGCGAACGGCAGCAGGGGCTCACGGCCGTCCTCGAGGAAGCGTTCGAGGGCCGTCAGGGCGGCGGCGGGGTCGCCCGCGGCCAGCTCGAGGCGAGCGAGCCCGACGAGCGGATCCGGACCGGCTTCGTCGCCCAGCTCGACAAGCCGCTTGCGCGAGCGGCCCGGCTCGCCGAGGGCGAGCCACAGGTCCGCCTCCGTGAGCGCGGCCGAAACGCCGAGGAACGCCGGCAGCGGCCCGTTGGCTGTCGCCACGTGGAGCACGTCCATCGCTCCAACGGGGTCGCCGTCGAGCGCCCGCAGCCGGGCGCGCACGACGGCCACGGTCGCGGCGAGCAGCGGATCGCCCGCGCGCGCGACGGTGGCGCTCGCGCTCGCGGCGGCCTCGCGCGCCTGCGGCAGCTCGTTGCGCCAGAGATGCAGGGTGGCGAGAGTGGAGTAGGCGATCGCGGCATGCGCCACACGCGTCCAGCCGCGCCGCTCGGCCAGCTGGATCGCCGTGCGGGCGCGCTTCCAGGCGCCGTCGAGGCGCCCGTCGCGCGCGTCGATAGCGGCGGCGTAGCACTCGGCGAGGAAGTGCACGAAGTCGTTGCCGCACTCGAGCGCGAGGCCGGCGGCCTGCTGGAGGTGCTGGCCGGCCTCCTCGGTCCCGGCCGCCCAGAACTCGGCGATGCCGACGTTGGCGAGCGTCAGCGCTCGCACCTCGACCGCGAGCGTGCGCTCCCAGGGCTCCTCGAGCACCTGGCGCGCGGCGCTGAGCGCCCGGTCGAGGTCGCCCCCCAGGCGGGCGCGGTAGAGGTCGAGCGCCGTGGCCGCGACCGCGAAGCGCCGCGCGCGCGGCGGCGAGAGCCCGGGTGCCAGCTCAGTGGCGCGCGCGAGCAGCTGGTCGGCGGCCCCGGCGTCGCCCGTCTCGAGCAGCATGCCGGCCTTGGCCAGCGCGAGCTCCGCCTCGCTGTCCACCACGGCGTCGGGGATCGAGCGCACGAGCTCGAGCAGGGTCGCGCCGTGTCCGCGCACCACGAGCACGAGCCAGCGTTCCCCCACGAGCTCGGCGGCGAGCGCCCAGTCGCGCGCGTCGATCGCGTGCCGGATCGCCGCGGTCGAATTGCCGCGTTCGGCGTGCCAGCGGCTGGCCAGCCTGTTGAGCTCCGGCAGCTCGTCCGGGATGCGCCGGCGCGCCTCGGCCCGCACTACCTCCCGGAACAGCGGGTGGTAGCGGTACCAGCCGGCGCCACCGGCCACCTCGCTCACGAAGCCGTCCTCGCCCGCGAGCTCGCGGAGCTCGCGGGCGCCGCCGAGGCGTCCGGTGAGCGCGTCGGCCAGGTCCCCGTCCACCTGCCGCACGATCGCGGTGCGCATGAGAAAGTCGAGCCGCCCGTCCGGCAGGCGAGCCACCACCTCGGCCATCAAGTAGTCGCTCACCGCCCGGTTGTTGCCGGCGAAGCTCGTGATGAACGCGTGCGGATCGGGCTCGCGCTCGAGCGAGAGCTCGGCCAGGCGCAGCCCGGTGGCCCAGCCCTCTGTGCGGCGCCACAGGAGCTCGAGGTCCTCGCGCGCGAGGCCGAGGCCGCGCAGGAGCTCCTCCGCCTCCTCGAGCTCGAAGCGGAGCTCGCCCGCCCGGATCTCCGCCATCGTGCCCGCCACGCGCAGGCGCTGAAGGCGCAGCAGCGGGTCGCTGCGCGTGGCGGCGATCAGGCGCAGGCCGGCGGAAGGGCTCTCGAGCAGGCGGTCGAGGTCGGCGAGCACCTCGCTCCCGCTCACCAGGTGCAGGTCGTCGAGCACCATAACCAGCGGCCGCTGCAGGCGTGTGAGCTCGTTGAGCGCCTGGACGAGGAACCCGTCGATGCGCTCGTTCGGAGGCACGGCGAGCCCGGCCAGCTCCGGACACGCCTGGCCTGCGGCCGCCACGGCGTGCGACCAGAACTGGCGCCGGTCCGCCTCCTCGGGGCCGAGCGAGAGCCAGGCGACCGGCCCCGGCGCGCTGCCCTGGGCCACCCACTCCGCGAGCAGGGCGGTCTTCCCCGAGCCCGCCGGAGCGGAGACGAGCGTGAAGGGCCGCCTGACCGCGCCGTCGAGGAGCTCTACGAGCCGTGGCCGGGGAACAAGGCCGATCGACGGAACGGGCGCGGCGAGCTTGGTGGCCGGTAGCGCCGCCATCCGTGCTGCGGAGTCTACGGCCGCCGTGCTACGCCGCGCGAGAGCGCTGGCCGCCGTAGGTGGCCAGTCCGTAGATGATGAGGATGTCGATTGCGAAGATCGCGAGCGACCAGAATGGATAGCCCGGGATCGAGAGCAGCGCGAAAACCGCGCTGAGGCTGGCGCCCACGATCCCGATCCACTTGCCGAATCCCCCGCCGGACCAGATCGAGAAGGCGGCGAAGAGCTGGACCACGCCCACGATCGCGATGATCCACCCCCAGGTGTTGAGGTCGCTGATGATGAAGCGCTTGTCCTCGACGAAGAAGTTCGCGTTGTCGATCGCCGCGATTCCCCACACGAGGTTCAGAGTCCCCGCGATGAGAATCATGATGCCGGCGAACGTCAGCCAGCCGGCCCCGGTCGTGCTGTCGTCCATCAGAAGCTCCTCCTTCTGGGCTGTTGGTGTTGACATGGGGACAGCGTCCGGCCGCGGGCGGCCACTTGTCATCCCCTAGCCGGCGAAATCACCTAGGGGATTCCGCCCCGCAGGGGATGCGTGCGGGCGCCCAGGCCGCGACCATCGCTCGTCACATGCGTTACCTGCTCGTCGTCGATGGGAGACTGAGCCAGCGGTTCGCCGCCGGCCTCGAGGGAGTCACGGTCGAGACCCTCGGCGGAACGACTGCGCTGTCGGCCGAGGTGGGGAGCGCGGCCGAGCTCGACACGCTGCTCGCACGCCTCGGCGACCTCGGACTCGAGCTCACGAGCCTGAGCCAGGTGGAGCGTCCGTGAGGTACGCGATCGTCGTCCGCGGCGCGGTCGACCCTCGCAACGTCGAGGGCCTCGCGGGGCTCGAGGTGCGCATGCGCGACGCACGCACCGAGCTCGTGGGCGAGATCGTGGACCAGTCGCAGCTCGTGGGGATCCTGTCGCGGCTCTCGCGGGCCGGCATCGAGGTGATCAGCGCCACGCCTGTCGGAACCCCCGAGTAAGATCGGCCGGCGGGGACCGTCCCGCCCGGCCCGACACGTGTGAGCCCCAGCGATCCCCCCATCGAGCTGGTTGTGACGAAGCTGTGGCCCCCGGCTTCGCGGTCGGTGCATGTCGCGCGCGCCCGGCCGCTCGACCTTCTGCGGGCCGGCGAGGGGCGCACGCTCACGCTCGTGGACGCCCCGGCGGGGTCCGGCAAGACGACGGCGGTGGCCCAGTGGCTCGCGGCGGACGCCGACCGGCGACCGGGGTGCTGGTTCTCGGTCGACCGCAGCGACAACGACCCGACCCGCTTCTGGACCTACGTGATCATGACGGTGCGCCAGGCGATTCCGGGCTTCGGGGACCAGCCGCTGTCGGCCCTGAGCGGATCGGTGGACGTCGGGACCTCGGTGCTGCCGGCGCTCATCAACGAGCTGGCCGCCTGGGACCGCGGGCTCGCGCTGGTGATCGACGACTACCACCTGATCGCGAATCCGGCCATCCACTGGCAGCTCGAGCATTTCCTCGAGCGGCTCCCCGAGCGCGTGCAGGTGGTGCTCTCGACTCGGGTGGACCCGCCGCTGCCGCTCAGCCGCTGGCGCGGGCGCGGCCAGCTCGCCGAGCTGCGAGCCGCTGAGCTGCGCTTCGAGGCGCCCGAGGCCGAGGAGCTGTTCGGCCGCATGGACCTGGGGCTGGCGAGCGAGGACGTGACCCGGCTGCTCGAGCGCACCGAGGGCTGGGCGGCCGGCCTGTCGCTCGCGGGCCTGTCGGTGGCCGGCCGGGAGGACCCGGCGGCCTTCGTGCGCGACTTCGCCGGCACCGACCGCCACGTGGTCGACTACCTGGCCACGGAGGTGCTCGAGCGCCAGCCACCCGAGGCGCAGCGCTTCCTGGTCCGCTGCTCGGTGCTCAGCCGCCTCTCCGGCCGCCTCTGCGACGCCGTGCTCGAGCGCCCGGGCTCGGCGCGGGTGCTGGCGGACCTCGAGCACTCGAACGCCTTCGTGATGCCGCTCGGCCACACGCGCGAGTGGTACCGGCTCCATCATCTGTTCGCGGAGGTGCTGGCGAACGAGCTGCGGAGCACGGAGCCCGCGCTGATCCCCGCGCTCCACCGGCGGGCGAGCCGCTGGTACGGGTCCGAGGGCTTGGTCTTCGAGGCGGTGGAGCACGCCGTGGAAGCCCGCGACGCACGCCTCGTGGCGGACCTGCTGATGCCGGTGGTGTTCGACTACGTGTCGAGCGGTCAGGGCACGACCGTGCTGGGCTGGCTCGACCGCCTCGGCGAGGAGCTCGTGGCAAGCGAGTCGCGGCTCTGCCTGAGCGGCGCGACGGCCAGCCTCGTGCTCGGCGAGGGCCCGGGCACCGCCCGCTGGCTCGACCTGGCGGAGCGCCGTGCCTACGACGGGCCGCTGCCGGGCGGTCCGGCCTCGATCGACGCCGGCATCGCGGCGATCCGGGGCGTGACCACGAGCGGCCGCGTGCTCCACCACCTCGACGCCGCCCGCACCGCCGTCGAGCTCTCGCGCGAGGACACCTCGCCCTGGAGGCTGCTCGCCCAGGGCGCGCTCGGGCTTGCGCTCTACTGGAGCGGCGAGCCCGAGCAGGCGCGCCCGTGGATCGAGGGGCCGGCGCGGCTCGCCCCGCCCCTGCTCAGCTGCACGGCCAACGGCTTGCTCGCAATGATCGCGGCAGACGCCGGCGACCCGGACGCCGGCGATCGGTTTGCCGGCGAGGGGCGCGCGATCGCGCGGGAGCACCATCTCGAGACGAGCCCGCCCTTCGGGCGCGTGCTTCTGGCGGACGCGCGTGTCGCGTGGCTGCGCGGAGCACTGCCGGTGGCGGCGAGCTCGCTCGAGCAGGCGGTCGAGGTGCTGCGCCTCGGCCCATATCCGTATGAGACGGCGGACGCGCTGCTCGCCCTCGCGGAGGTCCGCCACCTGGCGGGCGCGCACGGCGCGGCGCGCGCGGCGCTGTTCGAAGCCCGCACGCGGCTGGACGGCATCCAGGAGCTCGGCATCCTGCGGATGCGCTGGGAGCAGGCCGAGGCGCGGCTCGCGCGGCCGGCCGCCGCGCGCGCCGCCGCGTCCTCCCGCGACGAGCTGAGCAGCCGCGAGCTCGAGGTGCTGCGCATGCTCCCCTCGGCGCTCTCCGAGGCACAGATCGGCGAGGAGCTGTTCATCTCCTACCACACGGCGCACAGCCACATTCGGGCGATCTACCGCAAGCTCGGCACCACTTCACGGGCCCAGACGGTCGAGCGGGGGAGGGCCACCGGCCTGCTGCCGAGCGCGCTGATCCGGGCCGAGGCGGGCTCGGGGGAGCTTGTCTAGACCATCTAGCCCGGGCCGCCTCAGGCCCAGCCCGCCACGTCCGCCCCGCCCTCCTGGGTGATGCGGGCGCCGAAGCGGATGAGGGCCGGGTGGGAGGCGACCTTGCCGGCCACGAGCGCCTCGCCCTGGCGGAAGGTCGTGGCGCGATCGATCAGTCCGGGCGGCACGAACGAGAAGACGTCGGTCACGTGGCCGAGGTCCGCGATCGAGTTCATCCGCATCAGCGCGAGGTTGTCGCACTGCGAGAGCACGTTCTCGTGCACCTTCTGCGGGCGCTGGGTGACCACGATCAGGTAGAGGCCGAACTTGCGGCCCTCGCCGGCGATCCGGATCGCATCCTCGGTGGCGAGCGCCGTGAGCGGATCGCTCGGTGCGGCCGGGCAGACGTTGTGGGCCTCGTCGATCACGATCGCGATCGGCTCGCGCTCCGCCCGCCGGCTCCAGAGGCGCCCCAGCAGGCTGCCGGCCACGAGCGAGCGCTCGGCGCTCGTGGCGAGCGAGCCGAGATCCGCCACCAGGCAGCGGATGTCCCCGTTTGCGAGGTCGTCGAGCAGCGAGACGTCGTCGTCGCGCGACCAGATGCCGAACCGGTCGACGCCCAGGTTGGTGGCGCGGCGCACCAGCCCCCGGGCCTCCTCCCCTCCACGCGCGAGGTCCTCGAAGCTCTCCGGCGTGGCGGTCTCGGCGACGGCCGCCAGCTCCGCATACTCGTCGCGGTCGGCCACCGGATCGAGCCGCAGGAGCGCCGCCTGGTGCGCCGCGCCGAGGTCGCGGAAGCGCAGGCCGAGGCGCCCGGCGCCCTCCACGCCGCTCCGCACGACGATCGGCCCGGCGCGCTCCGCGAAGCGCTCGGCGGCCGCGGCCTCCGCGTCGGGGCGGGGCTCGCCCAGGCGCACGTAGTCGGAGTTGGGGTCGAGCACGAGCAGCCGCAGGCTCGTCTCGCTCAGAAGCTGCTCGAGCAGCACGCCGAGCGAGTAGGTCTTGCCCGAGCCGGACTGGCCGCAGAGGAAGGTGTGGCGGCCGAAGCCGCTCGCGTCGAGCTCGAACGGAACACCCGGCGCGAGGGCCAGCTCGCCCACCGGTAACCGTGCGCCCGGCGCCCGCGTGCGCTCCGACCACGCCCCGACCTCGCCCGGCGTGGCGGGGCGCACCTGCGCGTCGTGGAAGGGCCGCACACCGGTGTCGAGCAGCGCCCCGGTCCCGCGCGCCGCGCGCACCAGCACCTGACCGCGGCCGCCGGGCACCGCGAGCTCGCGCGACTCCATCGCCAGTGACAGCACTTGACCGAGATGGCTCTCGGCGCCGGCGTCGACGGACACGTAGCCGCCCGCCTCGAGCTCGAGCCCGTGCAGCGAGGCCTGGTACTCGAAACGGCGCCCGTCGACGGACGTCGCGAGCGGGAGCACGGCGGCCTCGAGGGCGTCGCGCAGCCCCCGGTACTCCTCGATCGCCGCCAGGTGATTGCTCACGCCTCGATCCTCTCGCAGCCGAGGGTCACGCGCCTCACCCGACCGGGGTGATGCTCCCTCCGCCCGGCGTCCCCGGCAGAATGACGCGCGTGGCAGGCCCGCCCGACCGGATCTCCCACCCCGGCCTGCGCCTGGCGGTGCTGCCGGTCGCGGTGATCACCGCCGGCATCGTGCTCGCTGTCGTGCTGCCCGAGGTCGACCGCGCGGTCGACCTCGAGCTCGGGATCGAGAAGGATCCCGACAGCGCCCGCGCCGCGCTGTCGGCCATGGCCAGCGGCATGATCGCGTTCACCGGGTTCGTGTTCTCGGCGGTGGTGCTGGTCGTCCAGTTCGGCTCGACGGCCTTCTCGCCTCGGCTGCTGCGCGTGCTGCGCGACGACACCATCCCCCGACTCGCCCTCGGCGTGTTCACGGCCACTTTCCTGTACGCGCTCGTGCTCACGCAGCTGATCGGCGACCGCCAGACGCCCACGATCTCCCTGCTGACGGCGCTGCTCCTGCTGCTCGGGAGCGTCGCGATGCTCCTGGCGCTGCTCTACCGGCTCACCGAGTCGCTGCGGGCGAGCGCGATCGTCCGCGAGGTCGGGGACCGCGGCCGCGCCGTGATCACCACCACCTATCCCGACCCCTTCAGCGCTCCCGCTCCGGACCGGGTGCCTGCCGAGCGCCCCGCCGTCCCGATCCAGGTGATCCGGCACGAGGGGCAGCCCGGGTACATCGTGAGCGTCGACCGGGAGGCCGTGGCGGAGCTCGCCCGGCGGGCCGACGCCAAGGTGGTGCTCGCCACCTCGGTGGGCGACCACCTGCACCGCGGCCGGGCGCTGTTCGAGGTGTACGGCGAGACGCCGATCGACGAGGCCGCGCTGCGAGCGACCGTGCCGCTGGGCGACGAGCGCACCGTGGAGCTCGACCCGCCGTTCGCGCTCCGGCTGCTCGTGGACGTGGCGAACAAGGCACTCTCGTCCGCGATCAACGACCCGACGACGGCCGTGCAGGCGATCGACCAGCTCGAGAGCCTGCTGCGGCGGCTCGCCGACCGCCGGCTCGGCATCGGCGTGGTGACCGACGGCGAGGGCGCGGAGCGCTTCGTCTACCCGACGCCGCGCTGGGAGGACTACCTGTCGCTGGCGGTCGACGAGATCCGCCGCTTCGGCACGGGCTCCTTCCAGATCTGCCGGCGCCTGCGCGCGCTGCTCGAGGACCTTCACGACGAGGTGCCGGAGGAGCGCCGGCCGGCGATCGAGGACCGCCTGCGCCGCCTCGAGTTGGACGTCGAGCGGAGCTTCCCCGACCCGGCTGACCGCGAGGAGGCGCTCACTCCCGACCGCCAGGGCATCGGCTCGCCCGGCCCGATGCGCCGCGGGCTGGTCGCCCGCGACCCCCCACCGTGATCGCGGCGCTCGGCTGGGGCGCCCTCGCCGCGTCGTCGCTCGTGATCGGCGCGCTGGCGGGCGTGGCGCGCCCCTGGCCGCCGCGCGTGGTCGGGCTCGTGCTCGGCTTCGGCGCGGGCGCGCTGATCAGCGCGGTCTCGTTCGAGCTCGCCGAGGAGGGCCTGCAGGTGGCGAGCGGCGGGGCCGTGGCCGCCGGGCTCGCGCTCGGCGCGCTCACCTACTACGTTGCCGACGGCCTGATCGGGCGGCGCAGCGGCGGCTCCGACGCCGGCTCTTCCCTCGCGCTCGGCGCCTTCCTCGACGGGATCCCCGAGCAGCTCGTGCTGGGGCTCGGCGTGGCCATCGGCGATGGGGTGAGCGCCGGCCTGCTGGCGGCGATCTTCGTGTCGAACCTGCCCGAGGCGATCGGCTCGGCCACCGCGATGCGCGCGGGCGGCGTGGCCCGCGCGACCATCATGCGCCTCTGGCTCGGGGTCGCGGGCGTGTGCACGGTGGCCTCGGTGATCGGCTTCGCGGTGGCCGACAGCCTGTCCGACGAGCTGCAGGGCGGCGCCAACGGCTTCGCCGCCGGAGCGCTGATCGTGATGCTGGTCGACTCGATGATCCCGGACGCCACGCGGCAGGCGGGCAGGACCACCGGGCTCGTGACCACGCTCGGCTTCGCCGTGGGCGCGGGCCTCTCCGCCGCGAGCTGACGCTCGCCCGGCGCTGTCACCCGTCCAGCTGGATCCCGAGCAGCGCTCCCACGATCTCGCCCCGTGCTCTCCGTGCCCTGGCGCTCGAGCACCACGATCTCGTCCGAGTCCGTGTCCTTGGCGATGAACTCGGCCATTCGCTCTCCCCTCTCGCCTAGGGACTCGCGCCACCCGCCAGTAGCGCCGCCTTCTCGCGTTCGAACTCGGCCTGGTCGAGCACGCCGCGCTCGCGCAACTCGGCGAGCCGCTCGAGCTCGCCCGCGCGCCCGCCTCCGCCTCGGCCGGGCAGCCGCAACGAGGGCCGCCGTGGCGGCGGCTGGTCGGGGAACTCCTCCACGGTGCGCCGGCGTAGCCACTCGAGCCACGCGAACGCGAGGACGGTGAAGATGAGGATCGTCCAGAAGCGCTGGGTCCAGGGTACGGGCCCCCAGATCACCAGCAGCAGGATTAGGGCGCCGAGGGCGGCGCGCGTCCAGCCTGGGTGCTCGCGCAGAGCGTAGGCGGACATCCGGCGAAGAGCGGTAGCCCGCCGGCCTGCCCCCGCCAGCCAGGCACCGGCCATCACGAACAGCCCGAACAGCAGCGTGCCCTGAGCCACCTCCGCCAGCAGCGAGGTCGAGATCTCCCAGACGTTGTCCCCGATGGCGCTCGCGTTGGGGGAGTCGGCAAGCGCATTTACCACCGCGTTCTCGGCCAGCCGACGGAAGGCAAAGATCGCGACCCCGGCGAACACGAGGCAGCCACCGACGGTCACGGCGGTGCGGCGGCGATCCGGCGAGAGCGCGATCGCCCCGGCAAACGCGAGCACCGCGAGCACGACGAGGACCCACACCAGCGTCTGGAAGAGGTCGACCGCCTCCTGTGCGGTCTCGAGCTCGTCGGGCTTGACGACCTGGAGCGAGGCGACCTCCGGCGGGAGCCGGTCGGCGAGGCCGGGGGGCAGCCCGGTGCTATCCGCGATCTGCTGGAACAGCGTCTTGAGCTCGAGCGCCACGCCCTGGTCCTGGAGGGTGCCCTCGAGGACGGCGACGAGCTTGCTGTGGGCCACCCGGTTCGCCGTCTCCCATGCCTGGAGCGCCGGCGCGCTCCCGAGCAGGTCGGGCGCGCCGCGCTGAGCGACCTCCTTCAGGCCGGCCGCGGCGGGGCCTGCCAGAGGCTGGAGCTGCGTCGGGAGCGCGTCCTCGATCCGAGTCTGCACTTCCGCGCTCTGGAAGAGCTCGTTGACGATGAACACCCCGAGCGCCGTGCGGATCTCCTCGTCCTCGAGCAGCTCGCCGCTGGTGTTGACCCAGTTATCCGTGTCGAGCGCCTGGCGCTTGGCCCAGACGCTGAACCCCGCGGCCGTCCAGAGCAGGGTGGCGAGGACCAGCAGCGCCGCGACGCCTATGCGACGGCCCTTCATGGACTCCGATTCTGCGACCGTGCAGGGTGAGAGGGCAATCACCCAGCTCGGGTGATGCGGGCCTCGACAGGAGCCGCAACCATGACGCCCTCACCCCGAAAAGGAGGCAACGTGGCAAATCTCGTCGCGATCGCATACGACGACCTCGACCAGGCCAAGCAGGTGATGGGCACGGTCGGGGAGCTCGTGAAGGAGCACTCGCTCACGCTCGAGGACGCGGTGATCGTTGAGCACCGCGCGGATGGCAAGATGAAGCTCCATCAGCCGTCGCTCGCCGGCGTGGGCGCGGCCAGCGGCGCGCTCTGGGGCGGCCTGATCGGCCTGATCTTCCTGATGCCGCTGTTCGGCATGGCCATCGGAGCGGCTACCGGAGCGGCCGCCGGCGCGATGAGCGACTACGGCGTCGACGACAACTTCATGAAGGAGCTCGGCGACAAGATGCCGGAGGGCGGCGCCGCGATCATCGTGCTGGTGCGCGAGGCCACGCGCGACAAGGTCGTGCCGGAGATCGCCAAGTACGGCGGCCACGTGGTCCAGAGCTCGCTCTCGAACGAGCAGGAGGCCGCGCTCCAGGAGGCGCTCGACAACCGCGGCGCCGCGCCGGCTGCGTCGTAGACCGACGGACCGTCTGACCTACGTCGGGCACGCCACCGCGCTCATCGAGCTCGGTGGCGTGCGCCTGCTCACCGATCCGATCCTGCGCGACCGCCTCCTGCACCTGAGGCGGCGCTCACGGTCACCGGCGCGCGAGGTCAGCGAGGACCTCGCCGCGGTCCTGATCTCCCACCTGCACCTCGACCACCTCGACCGGCCCTCGCTTCGCAAGCTCGACCGCGGGGTGCGACTGATCGTCCCACGGGGCGGCGGCGGGGTGCTACGCAAGGCGGGCTTCGCCCGCGTGGAGGAGCTCGCCCCGGGCGAGTCGGCCTGGGTCGATGACGTGGAGGTGGTCGCGACGCCGGCGGTCCACGACGGGGGCCGGCGTCCGTTCGGCGGGCCGCGCGTGGAGCCGCTCGGGTTCGTGCTGCGGCGCGGCCGCTCGGTCTACTTCGCAGGCGACACCGACCTGTTCGAGGGTATGGCCGAGCTCGAGCCGGACCTCGACGTCGCGCTGCTGCCGGTCTGGGGCTGGGGGCCGAAGCTGGGCCCGGGCCACCTCAATCCGGAGCGCGCAGCCCGCGCCGCGGCCATGCTCAGCCCCCGGCTGGCGGTGCCGATCCACTGGGGCACGTTCTACCCGCGCGTCCTGCGGCCGCGCGGCCGGCTCACGGATCCTCCGCACGATTTCGCGGCCCGCGCGGCCGAGTGGGCGCCCACCGTGGAGGTGCGAGTGCTCGAGCCGGGCGACACGCTCGAGCTGAGCGCATGAGCTTCGCCCGCGTGGTCCCCCGCGGCAACCTCGCGGGCAGCCTCTACGGGCTGATCCTCGTGACCTCGGTGATCGTCACGCTCAGCGGCAAGGAGATCGAGCTCCTGGCCGTGGCGCTCGTGGTCACCTCGGCCGTGTTCGCGCTCGCGCACGCGTGGGCTCACGCGCTGAGCGAGGCCGCCGTGGAG